>Ga0194132_10012234_pt1 | contig 10757 bp, 14 predicted proteins | sample TA2KigOf80mmetaG_FD_148612 | JGI IMG/M metagenome (GOLD analysis project Ga0194132, IMG submission 148612) | Freshwater microbial communities from Lake Tanganyika, Tanzania - TA2015054 Kigoma Offshore 80m | ecosystem: Environmental > Aquatic > Freshwater > Lake | place: Tanzania: Lake... | reverse complement strand
CCCCGACCCCCCCCCGAAAGTTGCAGCAAGGAGGTCTACAACGAGTGAGCCGGTGCCCTGAGAAGTTGGGGTTTTTTTGCCGGATTAGTCGCTGCTGCGCATACCCTTCTTGTACCATCTGAATCTTCAATAATTGCTATTAGTTCTAATTGCTTGTTTCCTCATTCTTTGCAATTTCTTGTTGGGCCCCGGCTTGTGGGGAGTCCGGGCCGATCAGCTCAAGACTGGGCCGCTTCGGTGTGCCCTGCCTCTGCCCCAACTCCCCCCACCACCCCCTTCTCCCCCGGCCTCCCAAGCCTGGGCCTGGGCCGCCGTGGCATACGTGATGCGCTCGCGGGCGTCACAGCATGTCCACGTCCTGAGCGGAGACTCGCGACAAATGAAAGGCACGGACGATCGATGTCTTGTACGGCCGATGCTCCACACTGCCACTCGGGCTCCACATCCAACAGGATAATACCACCCGCGAGGGGAAGAATCAATTCCTCTTGCGATGGGGGGTCGCGATGGTCCTTCTCGGGATCATGAGGTGGGTTAGCTTCGGCTTCTTGCGAACGGGGCATACCCACGAAAATATAGATCAACTTTTTGCCCAAGTGGTCTCTCGGATTAGGGGCTCTACTTTCGACGAGCCCAATGACGTCGTGGAGGTCTTGGCACGACTATGCCGAGAGAGCAGCGAGCAACAAGTGTGCCTTGTCGCCCAAGCTACCCGCATCGGTCAAGTAGCTCGCTGGAAAGAGTGGGGGGATCGAGTGCGAGTGGGCTTTACTGGCCACGCCTTGCGAGGTGCACCGGTGAACAAAGGCCGCGGTCCGAAGTAATCTTGCAGCCGGAAATCGTCGAGTTTTGGGGCTCTGGGCGGCCCCGGGCGGCCGGGAAACCTTAGGCTTCTCGTAGAAAACGAAAACATGAGTCGCGACACTAGCGGTCATTGTTCATCGAAGGCGCTCCCCATTATTTCAAGCTGTGCCGTAGAGAAGACTTGGGCATGGCGGTCGAGGACCACGGCCACCAGGGAATCACGGAGACCCAGGTGTGCCCGGGGCAAAACGCAATCTCCTGGCAAACACGGTGGTTGGATGGGACCGAGGGGAGCTTGGGGGAAGTTGCCGGAGGGGAAGGAAGGGACGCAAGGTGTGGGGTCTGATAGTTCGCCCTCGCCTTCCCGCAAGGCCTGTCGTCGGTAAGCAACCCTCTTTCGCACGCAAGCCCCTTCCCATTGGGCCTGCGTTTCTGGCCACGAAAGATATTTTTGAAGGTTCAACCAGACAGAGATCACGCAAAATCACAATTGACCGGACAAGTTTTGCAACGGGCACGACGTAGGTTCCTATCGAGGATTTGCCGCTTGGGCACGCACGGAGCCCCGACGATGTGATGCTCGTGGTGAAACGCTGGCTATCGGATGACAAACCGGCCCAGGTTGTCTGCCTCACTCCCGCGAGTAGGCGACGGACTTTCTTGTTAGACAGCTTACAACCAAGCGGCAACGCTAAGCGACGCCCGATCACGAGCATCGTGAAGACGAACATGGAAAGTGAAGTACCAAAGTTGCTGAATCAAAACTTCATTTCCCCGAACGCGGCGGCCTACCTTTTGCAGTTCGCTCGAGGCCGATTGGTGCTTCCCGCGCGACCGGTAAGTTACAACTTTTTGAATTATAGTTGGCAAAATGTCTCGCAAACTGTGCGTGATGTGGTTGTGAGATACGACGGCGAGGAACCTATGCGCGGAGTTCGCATTCGCAGTGTCGCTGGAAGTATGGACCCCGCGGAGGCCCCAAATGAGGGTGCCGACGACGCTCCCGTAGCTTTGAACGTCGATTTGTCGTAGCGTTGGTAAAATGTATAGCGTGCTACGCCGATTTGTCGATGTTTGGTAAGGGCCGCATTGGGCAAGATAACTCCGTTGAGGCCCCAAACCAGCTCCAGCCCTCCATCCCGGCGACTAAGCCAAAAAAAAATCTTGCGAAAGTGGTTGGGTTGCTTGTCGCCGGTCGGCCGTCGAAGAATGCAAGACACCACGGGGTGGAAGATCCGGATCCGGATGGCTTGGATAGCTCTTTCTTGCGAACGCAGAGGCGAGTCCAAGCAACGGGCAAGAGTGCCTACGGAGCCCATGTGTCCAAATGTTTTCACCACACACGCCACCTTCCTTCCCTAAATCTTAGCACCTTGCACCATCCCCTCGAGGTGCGGCGGGCGTTGGTCTCCACATAGGCCCCGTGGCTTTGTTGTGTGAGAAGAGGGGACGGGAGGGGAGAGGGGAGGGGATGGGATGTGTTCGTGCGAAGTTACCTTCTCGACAGCAGTCGGTGGGTTATATAGAAACTGAACGAGACGGCTTCCCCATGTTGTCTTGTCAACTCGCCGATATCACAACGAACGGAAGCACACGGCCATTGCTTCGCAAAGACACTTTCGCGTTCGGCTGAGAAATCGGACATGATGCAGAGCCAGTTCTCTGAGTGCTCGCTTTCAGACATGCTGGGTTCCCCCGTTCCCCCGGCCATGTGTCTTTCTTGTAGACCCGTACGGTCTGGGCCATACGGTGTGGATACAAGTCGATGGGCTACTTGTGTCATGCGGTATGGGTCACCTGGTCTGGAACAGAGGGAGTCATGCGTTGTGGGCCTTGTGGGGTCGTATACACTGAGCCCCGGGGTCCTTTAAAAGGACCCGGGGTCCTTTTAAAGGACCCCAAGATCCTTTAAAAGGACCCCGGGGTCCTTTTAATGGACCCCAAGATCCTTTAAAAGGCAAGGCCGGCCTTTTTTTTAGGCCCGGCCGGCATCTTTTTTAGGCCCGGCCGGCATTCTTTTAGGCCCGGCCGGCATTGTTTTATGCCCGGCCGGCTTTTTTTAGGCCCGGCCGGCCTTTTTTTAAGCCCGGGACTAATTCTAATGCCATTGCGTGACAATTCCGGTGGGTGGGGAGGGTGGGGGGGGGTCTGGCTGGAGAGCTGTCGGGCTTTAAAATTGACCCCAAAACCCGGCCGGGCAAAAAAAAACCTTTTAAAGGTCTTTTTGTTGGCCCGGCCTTTTTTTTGCTTTTTCTAGGTCCTTTTAAAGGGTTTTCCGACATTTTTAGGAATTCTTTTAAAGGGTTTTTTTGAAAGGATCCCGGGGTCCTTCAAAAGGACCCCGGGATCCTTTTAAAGGAACCCGGGGTCCTTTTAAAGGAACCCGGGGTTCTTTTAAAGGACCCCGGGGTCCTTCAAAAGGAACCCGGGATCCTTTTAAAGGACCCCGGGGTCCTTTTAAAGGACCCCGGGATCCTTTCAAAGGACACCGGGGTCCTTCTAAAGGACCCCGGGATCCTTTTAAAGGACCCCGGGTTCCTTGTAAAGGACCCCGGGGTCCTTCAAAAGGACCCCGGGGTCCTTTTAAAGGATCCCGGGGTCCTTTTTAAAGGACCCCGGGATCCTTTGAAAGGACCCCGGGTGTCTTTTTAAAGGACCCTGGGATCCTTTTAAAGGACCCCGGGGTCCTTTTAAAGGGCCCCGGGGTCCTCTTAAAGGACCCCGGGGTCCTTTGAAAGGATCCCGGGGTCCTATAAAAGCACCCCAGGATCCGACGAATAAAAAATCCCGCCAGACGGCCTTCAGGTGCCCAAGACGAGGCTGCGACGGGACCACCAACTCTTCCTCAACATGCCCTGCCCCCCAAAAGTAAAGTTTGCATCCTCCTCCGGATTGCTAGCTGTCTTTCTTCCGAAAACTGTCCGTGACCATCATCTCGGCGAGGGGCCAGCGGAGGCCGTCGTCACCTGGCATCCGCGGCACTTTGAGCACAGCGCGTGGCTGGCCGCTCGCAGCAACCGCCTTTGCCATGGCAGGTGGCTCTGAAGAGTTCTCCGACTCTTCGCAGCACTTTTTGAGACATCGCCCTCCAACAATCTTTGTTCGTTACTTCGGCAGTGATTTTCGGCGTGCTTCTGATAAAACTGGATAACCAAGGCTCACGTCGTAGGACTCGTGACCGACCTCCAGGACGGAGCCATAGATTGTCTGCCGAATGCCGGGCGGTGGGGGACTCGGGCGAGTAATCTGGATATCGGGCGGGTGATGGAGTGAGCGAGCGATTGAGTTCGCGAGTTCTTGAGCGGGTGGGTCAGTGAGAGAATGAAGGGGGTGACTGAGTGAGAGAGTGAGTGATACAGAGAGAGAGAGAGACCGAGTAGATGAGTAAATGAATGAGTGGGGCAATGAGAGAGGGAGGGAGGTGGGTGAATGAGTGTTCGAGCGAGCAAATCAGACAATGCAAGAGGAATACGACTCTTGACATCGAGAAAGTTGGGGAGTGGTGAAGGAGTGACTACCTCTAGGATGTGATCGAGCGAGCTTTGAGTGAACGTGTGGGCGGGAGCGTCCGTCGGCGAAGCCAAGGAGGTGAGCTGACGGGGTACTGACGAAACCACCGAATTAGCACCTGGTTGGCGGTGAGTAGTGAGTGCGTGAAAAAAGCGATGAGTGCGTGATTCGATTGGTGTATGACGAGTGGGTGACCAAGTGCTTGAACGGGTTTGGGTGAAGAGGTGAGCCTGCGCGGGCTTCGCTAAGTGATGCGGTTGCGAGTGATATTGGGGGAGTCGGCCACTCGGTAAGGCGAGCCAAGCTTGAGCTAGCTTGAGATTGGGGGCAACCGCCGAGCCAAAAAACACAGGTGAAGAGTGAGCATTACATCAGCGAGTGAGGGAGTCAGAACAAGAAGAGGGTGGGCAAAGTGGTTTGTGCAAAGGGGGTACGCGAAACTCAGTATGTCCATCGGCTAAGGCACAGTGGCTTTCGCGACACAAGGGTCCTTCATCCCTTTGGCCCGACCTTGTTGGAAGGCGACGTAGCGTGAGGCAGCGTCCCGCGCCTAAGAGGAAAGCAACAGCGAAAGCGAAAAGCAAGACACTTGAAAATCAAGGAAAAAAACGGGACTGTGCCTTTGCAGACGACTCTCATGACGAGCAGAAAGCAACAGCGAAAGCGAAAAGCAAGACACTTCAAAAACAAGGAAAAACAAAACGGGACTGTGCCTTTGCAGACGGCTCTCATGACGAGCAACCGCAAGGTCCTCAAGTCAAGCTTTTGCGCGGGCAGCGGAGGGTCCCGTTGGGTTTCTATCCTTGTTCCGTCAAATGTGTGCAAAACAACGGTGACGAAGCGGATACGTTCACCGTGCACACACACACACACCGGAGAAATCGATTCGGAGAAGTCGATTCGGCTCTTTTGGCATCTGTTTACTCCCGTCCGGAACGCTGTAGAATTGCTTGGGCCGTTGAGCGCAAAGAAATTCCAATCCACAAATTTCCTCTGGAGCTAGCAATCTCATCTCGTTGCGGGGGACCTTGCCGCTGTGCTTTCGTTGAAAGCTGCTTTCGAAGGCGGAACCTCGGGTTCGAAAGCTGGGAAGTCTAAAAAGAAGCCCCAACCGAAGGCGAAGGCTGAGGCAACGAAGTCACAGGCTGAGCCTGGGGATGTCGCCGGGCCGGCGGCAAAGACCCGCCCTTTGGCAAGAGGAAAAAAGACGGCGACGGCAAGCGCCGCTGCAACGTGCGAGGATTGGATCGGATGCAAAGGTCGCCCGATTTCGTTGGAAACCAAATAAGTCGGTTGCTTCTGGAGCGTACAGCCGCGCGTCGGGGTCTCTACCCCTAATGTGCAGACAAAACTGTGTGCACACGCAGGCCGTCGCAGAAGCACGAAATCAGATAACGACATCCAAAGATGACGTCGGCAAGCTGTCTTTCGCTTGCAGAAACCGTTTCGTAACAAACTTCCAAAAGCCGGACTCTTCGAAGCCTTGGGACACCTTTTCCGCTGGGGTCTGCAGTGACACGTGGGAATGTTATGCTCTTGTAGAGACCCGTAATAACGTGGCAACATCGATGCGTCCAATCAAAGGATGGCGGAGGCAATGGGGAGGAGAACGCCGACGACGGCGACGACGAGGACGAGGACGGCAACGATCCCGACGGCAAGCGGGCACAACTACCAGAGTATCCGGGCAACTACGAGGCCACCGCTGGCGACTATGCGAAATACTCTCTGGGCACCCTCGACGAGAAGGCGATGGCCAACCTCCGAGCCGTCCTGTCCAAGGGGGCCTTGCAGGTTGAGGATGCTCCTTCCGAAAATGCGAAACGCCCGCCCTGCACACAGACCACCCCACACCCCCTGACCCGGCTTCTGCAAAATCCCGGCCAGCTACGCCGCACACGCAAAACCTTGGCCCAATCATATCCCTAAACACGAAGTCCCTAAACATATCAATTTGCCCAATCGCGAACGAGCATCTCGTCAGGTTGGTTCGATATGCTCGGGTATGGGGACCGAAAGCATCGCGCTCGACGCCATAGCTGAGGCCTGGAACTCGCTCAATGCTGACATCAAGTGCGAGTTTCGGGAATCGTTCGCAGTGGAGGTCGACGAGGCAAAACTGAGAATGCTTCTGGCGAGGAAGTATCAACATGTTTTTGGCAGCGCCGAGGAGTTCGCTTCCGGTCGAGCTTTCTGCCACAAGACGAAGCAAGTGGTTGATACGTATGCCTTGACGGCGGACATCATTTTGGCAGGTTGCATGCGGTCTGAGGAGCCGTCCACCGGCAAACTCGCCTAAGATTCGGGGGATCCAAAAGGGATGCGATTCCATTCATTCGGAACGGGGGCGTCAAGTTTAAGTAAACGGGGAGAGAGCTGAAATCAGCCCTATATTTTATATTCCTTCCGCGGCCAGTTTCGGGTGGGTTTTAAAGGGAGATCCTATTCAAAACGGACCCTAAACTTGCCCCGAGAGGCCGGGGGCGAAGTGAAGCCCCCGGCCTCTCTTGCGAAATGCCAGAAAATCCAAACGAAGCCCGTTAGATAGCTTCCCAAAAAGATCGAGCGGCTGTCCGCTTTCGACTCGTTCAAACCGCTTGCCGCAGGCTACCCTTGCGTGAGCATATCATCTCTGAACAATGTGCACAAGGCCTTCGACGATGCCTCCAGTGCTACTGGCAGAGCACAACAGGCCATCCTGAAGTACCTGGAGAACCGGCCCGCCAAATTGCTCTTACTTGAGAACACGAAGCTCATCGCAGGCAAGCGTGCGGCCGACCTCGGCAAGGTTCCTGTGATCGAGCAGCACGCCGTCCTGAGCAAGTTGGGCTACGAGGGGCTTTGGATGAATTTGCCCGCTCAGTGCTTCGCCCTAGCACAAAGCAGACCCCGCATCTACATGATGTACTTCCGCGCTGGTCGTGGGGATCCAGTTCTCTTGCGCAAGACTCTTCTCTCCCTCCGAACGACCCCCAAGAAACTCGACGACTTTCTGGACAAGGCCCCGCTGCCCGACTTTCGGTCAAGTCGGCCACGGAAAGGTGCCGGGAGGATCCGTCGGACATTCGGTGCACTCACGAGAAGACGTGAGACCCTCTACGATCGACTTGTGCTCTGCCCTTGTTTGCCCCGGGAAGTTGGAGCAACAAATCCGATAGGAAAAGCAAACATCCGGACAAAATTGCGATGCAAAATAGATTGATTGTAGGGGACGGGGCAGGGCTTGAGAAACATGGGTCCTGCGGGCTTGCTCCGGCCGGAACTCACCAGAATTCTACCTTTTTAGCTCACGCACGATCGGATGTCTGATTAGCCTCCGTAAGGTGAAAAGTGGAAGGCGCACGCGAAGTCGATGGCTAAGAAGCACAGTCTGTCATCGGAAGCATTGGAGAACCGCGCGAGTGAGATCGCCGAAAACTTAAGTCTACCAGTCAGGGCTGCTTACTCGGTCGCGGTACAACTCTGCAAGTTGGAGGCAGCGGGCGGAGTCGGCGACGCAACGGCCATTGTCCAAGTGGACCAGAACATCGAGCGGTCGGACCGTGTGCACACGAGGCGTCCGTTTTTTTGACAATGGGCCTCCCATGCGGTCGTACCAACCTACGTTTCCCAGAGAACGCCCAAGTTAGGCGGCCCTACTTTTCTTACTCACGCACCCCTTCCCACCCTTTCCACGCTTCAGTTTGGAAGCGGTCGCGACCCGACGTGTGAGAGAAACTTTGATGGGCCGCTAAGTGCTGGGTATCGTAGACCACATCGAGACCGCATCTGATGGACATTGTTCAATACAGGTTGTGTCCATGCATTACCCCGGGAGGCGTATGGATTGTGCTTCCTGCCCTTCGCCGCATGTCGACGCTCGAGGCATCGCGCCTCCAAGGATTTTCCGCGAAGGACTTGGACACCTACAACTTCTACCGCTTGCCCCCGCGAGTTCTGCAAGACTACGTGGGGAATGCTTTCGCCACCACCGTCCTTGTGGCCGCGATCACGAGCATGTTCGTTGCCTGGGAGCGAGAGGGCTCCTGAGCCCTTGCGATTTTGCATCTGCTGTGCAGCTGTTTTTGAAATTTACCGAAGCTTGTGCTTTTCGCAAGCCGAGGCTTTACCCGCCCCACATGGGCATAGCGCTCACGAAGCGGCAAGGGTCCTCCAAAGCCCGCCGTCGTCAAGAGCTCGCCGTGGGCCGCACACGCCTGGCACAGCTAGCGGTTGCTTGGGCTTGCCCTCAGATGCCGGATGACTGATCGGAACGCTACCGGAATTAAGATCTGTGGCCTCCCGGAGGGCCCCCCTCGAGAGCCACGCGCAAGGTATCGAGAATGGGCGACCTACTTTGTCGAGCTTGTCTGGCCGTAGCTCGAAAACCTTTGCTGAGACGGGCTTGGCTCGCATATCATTGCTTTCACTAGCAAACTAAACGTCCGCTTTCGAAGACTTGTAGGCCGGTCACAGGCCCTGTGCAGCGCTGGCTATCCTTCCATTGGACGTTTTGGACCCCTTTTAAAGGACCAAGGGGTCCTTTTAAAGGACCCCGGGGGGTTTGGGCGGCCCCGGGCTGCCGGGAAACCTTCCAAAAATTTGCCCCGTAGCCATTTCGGCTCCCGCACAAGCATACACCCGCTGTCACCCAGGGAAGCATACAAAATGCTCACTTCAATGCGTCCGCTCGCCTTGGGCTTTGACATACAAGGAATATCGCCAAGGAATCCTTGGTAGTAGAAGTGCCGCTCATCCCGCGCCCTCCCTTAGATGCGGTAGCAACCCCCGTAGGCACCCTGCTTCAAGTCTCGAACGGTCTTGAACGATCTCGAAGACCCATCGGCCTAGGGTGTGTTTCGACAGCCGAGGGCCCCGTCGAAGTGTGAAACATGCAAGGCCCATCGATTGCTTTGTGGTCAGAGCGGCGATGCCCATCCAAGACTCATCTAGGACGCGTTCCAAGACCCTTGACCCAAGACACCGGCCTGAAGACACGATGAGCCCGAAGGGCAATGAGCCTTCTAAGGAGGAGTCGCCGTAGCCATTTTGGGTCGAGAGTCCCGACTTGTGGCACAGCGTGGTATCAGAGCGATTTTTTGCACTCGATGGCCCCGAAGAAGAAGCAGCGCACGTCGAAAAGCAGCGGCGCCGTCAACGATGTCCGCGACCTCAGCAAGCTCCAACTCGACGCAGGTTGCACGAAACGTGCCCTACTCCTGTGTGTTGGGGCGAAACCAATCTAGACAGATTTCCGCCCACAATAACCCCTTGGGTCTTCTTCGTGGCACCCACTGGGGCAAATACGGGTGCCCTAACAAGAAGTCACCCTAAGACTTTGAAAAAACATGTCTCTTGAAACACGTTTTGCTGCATCGAATCGTTCGACACGTGGGGCCTCTCACTCCCCTCGCCGCCGTACCACGGGAGATGCATGTTTCGTTGCTAGGTGAGATTCTGGACAAGATGCACCTTTCCCGGGAGTTGACCGTGACCGAGGTTCAAACCTCGAATCTGGCATCGCCTCTTCCCGGAAAGCCCGGTTCTTCCTCTCCGAAACCGATACAACAACTTCGAAAAGTTTTCAAATCGCAAAGTTTTTGCCAAGACCAGCTGGTCTAGGGATGACCAACCTGGCACCGTCAAACACTAATACCTTAGATTTACAGTGAAGTCCGCTCGTGTTTTGCAAATAGCCAGCTTGGGTGGCATCGCAATCGCATGTTCAGTCTGATCTTGTTGGTGAGCGACTCCAGCAATATTTTCAGAGTTTCGAAAGACTTCGGCATACAGCATCAAGCGATGGCGGATTTAGGGTTGCAAAAGGTGGCCGACTGGCCTATCGGAGGTCCCTTCACGGAGATTGCAGAGCGCATGGCGAAGACGGAAGACCTACGCAAATGGTGTTTCGACATGCTTCGGCGCTGCGACCTCGTCACGAACTACGACGGCTTCGTTGAGATGGCAATCAAAGCAAAGTCTACGCCATCGGGGGTTTCGGTGTCGAGCTTGCCCGTCCTTTGCTTCAACGCGAAGCGGGAGCGCCATTGGAAGTTTACGCCGCAATGCGAGATTTACCCCATCGCGAAGAGCATCTTGATGCAAGGGTTCAGACAGGTTGTTCACACATCGCGCTCGGGGTGATGCTTCAAGCGAGCTCTGGCCTTTGTACGGCTTGTTCAAAACGGCGACCTCCGCTCCGAAGAGGTCGCCGTTCTGACCGGGCCCGTGGGTTAGCATGCTTGCCTCGGCCCGTCGAAAACGGCGACCTTCTTGCGAAGAAGTTCCGCGTTTTCAAAAACCTTGCAATGTTTAGCCCTTGTCGCGACAACGGTCAGAACGGCGACCTCCTCGCCGAGGAGGTCGCCGTTTTGATGGGGCGTTTTTTTATTTTATTTTATTTTTTTTGTTTTTTATTTCATTTTTTGTTTTTTTAATTTTTTTGTATTTTATTTTTTATTATT
>Ga0194132_10012233_pt1 | contig 10758 bp, 10 predicted proteins | sample TA2KigOf80mmetaG_FD_148612 | JGI IMG/M metagenome (GOLD analysis project Ga0194132, IMG submission 148612) | Freshwater microbial communities from Lake Tanganyika, Tanzania - TA2015054 Kigoma Offshore 80m | ecosystem: Environmental > Aquatic > Freshwater > Lake | place: Tanzania: Lake... | reverse complement strand
TAGTGATTACTATAAGAATGTGATTTTATGTTAACCAAACCGGCAGTTTTGAAGATGTGTTTGGCAGTTGACCTTGAGTAGAGATATGTATGTTCAACATCAATGATTGGTGATCTCGAACGGAGTAATCTAGCGGACCAAGAATTAATGTTATGAACTGCAACAACGAGTGTTCCACCAGGTTTAAGAGCCAACATGCATGCTTTCACCGTTTCTAAAGGCTCAGAGAGATGATCCATAACGTGAAACATAGCAACAAAATCCTGTGACTCATTTTCAACTAAACCTGGCTCCATAACACCAACTATGGTGTTTTTTCGGATATCTGGGCGCGACTTGTTAACTGCTTGGATACTTGGTTCGACTGCAATGCCCTCCGAAAAACCACAGTCTAAGGCGGCTTCCAAATAGAACCCATTCCCGCCACCCACTTCAAGTACTGAGCCCTGTGGTCTATTCGGCGCAAGTGAACGCATAGTAATCTGAACATATGTCTTCTTAATTCCTGAAAGTTCAGCCGAATAATCAAACGTACTTTTTTGATAGAGCGCAGACAGATTACTTTTCAAAATAGGATCAGACCGATATAACTTGCAAGTTTTGCATCGCACCCACTGATAGTGTATTCGATCTGGCAAACGTCGGGCCGAAAAAACTTTTGGTGAAAGTGCAGAGTCATCTATATTTGCATCGTATACAGTTTCACTATTCCCCAGCGTTTTGCAGATTGCGCAACGTGTTGCGACATACTCCAATTTTGAAGCTCCTTTCATCACGAATTGAGTCTTTCCCACCAAATCAACTTGTGCAAAGACTATCGAATAATGAGTGGGGGATGGAAGTTTTGCCTGAAGATAGATACTCTGTAACCTATGGAGATGGGTTGGGAAATGTGGACCTGCGTGCACTCCTCAGGACTCACCTGGATCACAAGAAAATCGCAACAGTAACGGCTGTACGACCCCCAGCAAGATTCGGTGTGTTAGAAATAGAGGACTCTATGGTGACCCACTTCGGCGAAAAAGATCAGGCCAGTTCGGGTTGGATTAATGGTGGTTTTTTTTGTTTTCGAGAGGGAAATTGCTTCTTATATTCCAGCAAATAGCAACGAAGTGCTTGAGGCTAGTATGCTTCCACGGTTAGCAAGAGACGGAGAATTGGTAGCTAATCTGCATTTTGGCTTTTGGAAACCTATGGATACGCTACGCGAGAAAAAAGAGCTAGAAGCTCTAATAGAGAGTGGGGGCAGTTCCGTGGTTATCAATATACGATCCCTAACGGTCGTTGATAAAACTCAACGGGTTAAATAAGTGACGGAGGAGCGATATAGATGAGTAGATTTTTGGAATTCTCAAATACCAACCCCTTGATTGTCTTGGATATGGCGAATAACCACAATGGATCGCTGAAGCATGGAAAACAGATTATTGACGAGATTGTGAGCGTTACTTCAGAATTCCCTTTTACGTTTTGCCTAAAGTTTCAATTCAGAGATTTACCTAACTTTGTACATTCTGATTTTCGAGAGAGAACAGATATTGGAAACATAAATCGTTTTCTCTCAACAAGATTGAGTTGGGAAGAATTTGCAGAACTCAAGTCTCATGCTGAGGATCGTGGACTCTTGACTGCTTGTACACCCTTTGATGAATATTCAGTGGGGCAAATAATAAGTCAGAGATATGACTTTCTTAAGATTGCATCTGTTTCATTTACCGACTGGCCCTTGATCGAAGCAATAAATTCATGGGATCAACCAATAATTGCGTCCACAGCAGGTGCACACATCACGGACCTAGATCGTGTCGTAACTTACTTCACAAACAGAAAGAAAGACTTTGCTTTGATGCATTGCGTAGCGGCTTACCCTACAGAAGATGAAGACTTGCAACTGAATCGTCTAGCCGCCATCAAGTCTAGATTCGGTGCCGTGCCAGTTGGATATTCGACGCATGAGTCTCCCGATAACACAATGGCAGCGTGTATAGCGCTCTCGTGTGGGGCATCGATTCTTGAAAGACATGTTGGCTCCTCGCATGAGGGAAATGCAGTTAACAGATACTCGTCTGAAAAAAACCAGCTTGCAAATTGGCTACATTCAATTCAAAAAGGAATCTCTATGCTTGGCAGTAGCAATCCGTTTCTTGTAGAAAATCAATCTGAGTTGAATGCTTTGAAGGGGCTTCGTAGATTTGCTTTTTCAAAGGCAATCCTTAGTAAAGGCTCACAGTTCTCGCAGTCAGATTTGTACATGGCAATCCCAGGTACCGAAGGTCAGTATTCCGCCCAAGAGTTTGGAAAATATTCCATTTGTGAAGCTTTGGAAGACATTTCTGAAGGGGGCCCTATAACTAGCACAAATACAAAGATCACAAATAACGAATCTAGAGTTTTCTCAATTCGCGAAGCCGCACTTGGGTTTGTATCTGCGGCCGGCGTTGTGATACCAAATAATGCTGTCATGGAAATTTCTCATCACTACGGAATTGAATCTTTCAACGATTTTGGTTCGTGTATGATTACTGTAGTTAATCGCGAGTATTGTAAAAAATATATTATTATGTTTCCTGGTCAGGATCATCCTGATATGTATCATAGGATTAAGGATGAAACCTTCTTTGTTCTATCCGGAGAAATTTCCCTTCGGCTTAATGGAGAGGTTGCAAACCTAAGAGAGGGTGAAACTGCACCAATTCCTCCCATGACAATTCATGGATTCAAGAGTAACCAGGGTGCAATCATTGAAGAAGTTTCTACTTCTCATGCTTCGAATGATTCTTTCTATATTGACGAAAAAATAAATGCAAATACCGATAGAAAGACCGTTGTTCACTATTGGCTCAAGCCAAAGTAGTAATCAGGAAATGACAACAAGAAACATCTCAGTCTCTGATTATGTAATTTTGAGACTTGGTGAAATGGGATTAAGACACATTTTTATTCTCCCTGGTGGGGGTTGTATGTATCTTATTGATGCACTCACAAGACAGGAAAAAATAGAAGCGATTCCTTTGCTTCATGAGCAAGGTGTTGGAATTGCGGCGGAGGCCTACTCTCAATACACGGGCAATTTGGGAGTTGCTCTTGTAGCAACGGGACCGGGTGGAACGAACGCAATTACAGCTTGTGCTGCTGCCTGGACTGACTCTACGCCTATGTTATTTATATCCGGACAAGTTAAAACTTCTGACAACAGCTCTGCTTTGGGGCTTAGACAGCTTGGTTTCCAGGAAATACCTATTACTGATGTTGTGAAACCGATAACAAAAAAGGCAGTCCTCCTTGAGCGAGCCGATGACATTGCAACGGTATTTGAGAATTTAATAGATTTAGCTAAGTTAGGCAGACCTGGTCCTGTCTGGCTAGATATTCCCCTTGATATTCAAAACCAGACATTTGTTATACCTGAGACGCAATTGCATAAACAAACTGCCCCACCGCCTCCAAATTTAGTGTTTGAGGTAACAAAGTTAATTTCTGCGCTAATGGAGTCTGAGAAACCACTGTTCCTTCTTGGAAACGGGATTCGACTTAGTGGAACTTTGGATAGTGTCGAAGAGTCTCTCCGACTTGTTGGAATTCCCACTCTTCTAACTTGGAAGATGATTGACTTCTTTGACGAAGAGGACTGTTTGAATGCGGGGAGGCCCGGGGCAATCGCACAGCCTTGGAGCAATATTTTGCAAGAAGAGGCTGATCTCCTAATATGCCTCGGGGCAAGAGTTGATACTGGACAATCTTCTTATAACCTCAAAGGATTTGCTCAGAATGCAATCAAGTATGTTGTTGATGTCGACAGTGCTGAACTAACGAAATTTCCGAGCAATTCAAATTATAGACCTCTTCATTTCGACTTGACACATTTCATCCCAGAATTACTTCGGCAATTACATTTTTCTAATTTCAGCCCTGAAAAACCAAGTCTTTTAAAATGGCGGGAGAGACTAATTGAGTTAAAAGGCGAGTACCGCAGACACTTAATTGGAAAGTCTTCCAAGGGCAATCAAGTGAATCTATATAAATTTATTGCTGCCTTATCGAGTGTCCTGAAGCCAGATGCTGTACTAGTTCCAGGTAGTTCTGGCGCATGCAGTGAAGTTGTGATGCAGGCCTTTCAGGTTAAGCGAGGTCAGAGAGTCTTTAACTCTGAAGGGTTGGGCCCAATGGGATTTGGAATTCCTGCCGCATTGGGTGCATGTATTGCTGGTGATAAACGCCAGGTTGTTTGTGTTGATGGTGATGGTGGTTTCTTAATGAATATCCAAGAACTAGCATCCGTAAAATTGCATGCCGATAACATAATATTCTTTGTTCTCAATAATAATGGTTATGGTTCCATAAAGTTGACTCACGACAAACTATTTTCAGGTCGTAGATTGGGGACTGACCCGTCCACTGGACTAGCCCTAGTCAATACACAAGCAGTTGCATCTGCATTTGGTTTCGAATATGAAGCTCTAAAAGATGAGGCGAACATCGAGAAGGAAATTGAGAGAATACTTGCCAATGAATCATCAGTGATTGTGGAGATTTTTGTAGATCCTAACCAGATAACCCTCCCTCGGGTCAAGACTATGCGCGACAACTTAGGAAACCCACTACCTGCCGATATGAAAGTGATGGATTTTTAGTTTCCTTTTTTTGTTTTTTGTAAAATACTCAATATATCAATTGTTTGGCTAATGTTTGTAATTCTATAGTCGGGTCCAACACTCAAAGCATTGATGGTTTCTGACGGGCTGAGGTAAACTACTTTTACATTAGCATTCCGTGCCGCAATGACATCACTCTCTTGATCACCTACATACAAATCCACGCTTAAAGATTTCATCAAATCAGATTTTTTTGAATGATCACATCCTCCGTAAATCGGAATATCTTCAAGGCCAAGATGGCTCATAGATAAAGCCAGATTCTTCTCCGTTTTAGCACTTATAACTACTACTTCAATATCTTGAGTCTTACAATAAAGCAACAACTCTTTAGATCCCTTATTCAACGTAGTTTTTTGTAGTCCTTCAATGCGATAGAAGCTCATATAAAGTTCAAAAGCATTATCGAAGTTGAGATTTGAAATGAAACTATTCAATTGAACTTCAAGAGTTTTACCTTCAATCAGATGAAGTGACTGTTTCAATCGTTGTACGGATTCATTAGAGTCGTGTGAAGCAACCCAGGCGAGTGATGAAATTACAGATGCCCGACTATCCGCCAGAGTGCCGTCGAAATCAAGCCCTAGTAGCACGCTCTGTCTTTGAGAGATTTTCCTTAGTAACTGATCCCTTATCGATTAGTTGACCAACGGAAGTAAGTCTCTGTCAGAAAAACCTTCACCATAGGGAACCGGGAGAAGCTTCCTGTCACCAACAGAGTCATTGTGGAACTTAATGAATTCAAAATCTTCTCCAATTAGGCAATCTGGCCTATGTGGCCCGAGCCATTTATTCTTCATGCCCTTCATCAAAATATCTTTTAGTGGCTCCTTGAGGTAGTTTCCTATAGACATATCCATGTATGGGCAGGGAACTATCTCTCCAGTTGATGTCACAGTAACAATTCCCTTAACTGTTATGCATCCTTGATGCATTCCATAAGAGGGTGTCATATGTGTAAACACGTTGTACTTCTTTTCCAATTCCCTTAGATAGTCAGCATCTTCCTTAAGGATAACCCATTCAAGATGTTCTTTAGCGTTTCCAACAGGCTTAGCGTATGTTACATATAGGCCAATTCCTCTTTGTTGTGAAAACTCACAAAGTTCTAGAAACTCATCTGTTTTAACGCGATCTCTAACGAGGCACGTTGAAAGTATGAGATTCAAGCCTGCTTCAAGGCATGCATCTACGGCGCGCATTACTCGCTTAAACGAACCTTTTTTGTTTCTGAAAGCGTCGTGCTCTGTTTCTATTGAACTATCAAGGCTTAATTGAACTTTCTCAACTCCAATAGTCTTAATGTGCTTCGCCTTTTCAAGATCCATAAACCATCCGTTTGTATCAGTAATGATGTAATGTTTTTCGGAATCTATTGCTTCTACAATCTCATCAAAGCTAGGGTTTCGCATCAGTAACGGTTCACCTCCCGTTAGTACGAATCTCGCTAGACCAAAGTCATCAGCTTGACGTGATAATTCTCTTATGTCGTTTAAGTCTAATTGGTGACGCTCTTCTTTTTTACCCGTCAACTTAAGTAGATGTCTATCCATATAGTGTTCCGCACAGCAGTGATTGCACTGAAAATTACAGAGCATATTTGCCGCCAGGCGAATAACTGGCGTAGGAAATCCTTGTTCTTGTCTTAATTTGTTTGCCGCTAACTTAGATGCAACGTACGGCTTGCGACTAGCTAAATCATTTCTCTTAGCATGTTCAAAATCGCTTAACTGTCCATTTTCAATTTCTTTTTTCAATAGTGTATATAAAGCGTCCGACACAATGTCTCCTTTGCGAGCGATTTCCTTGCTAGATGGCCTGAAGGATACGCCGAATTCTCGGCACCTTGCAAGCCTTCGGACAGTCTAGACTATAGACTTACCTTACAAGAACAGGAATTGAAAAAATGCAGCAAAATGTCGATTCGAATGGAAGGGTTATCCCCGCGGGAAGCGAACGGGTGTATTCCGTAACTGACCGCCGATACTTTTGTCTGGAGCAGCCGAAATTAGATTTGCCAGCCATCTACCAGAGGTTTGTCAAGTTCCTTGGATCTGACCTATTTGTTGATCTGGACTACAGTGAATTTACCCGGCAGGTCGCACAACTAAAGTCGGAAGTTCAAGAGGATCCATCCCTCTCAAATCTCCTCCAAGGCATTTATGTCCCCTTCGTTTTGCCGAAAATTAGTTTCTTTACAGATGCTCCTTTGGAGCAATTGGTTGTTGCGGCTGGTAGATCTTTTGAAGATAGTTATCCAAACTTTGAATTCCGTTTTCTCGCAGAAAGTGACTTAGACTCAAAGTTGGAATTGAGACAAGATTCAAGATGGGAGAACATACATAAAATTTGGATTGAGAGAAGTGTTGTAGGTTTGTATTTTCCAACAGCTCTAAGCGGTTTTGCAATTCCTGACCACACTGTAGTATTGTCACGACTTGCAAAGAATCTGGTCCTGAGCGGAATTCCTGAAGCAGCTTCCGCATTCATCGGAAGCCCTGGGTTACTGATGAAGAATGACGGAAAATATCCAAATCTTCTCGCCCTAACCGCATTCCTGCCCAAAGAGCAAAGCCAGAGTCATATGTTTCACTTTTTTGAAGCTTATGGGTGGAACTTATACTTCAACAATCGATCCCAAATTGGCGCTGTCTCTGAATACTATTCAGGAGGAATCAGCGTAATTGCCCAATGATAAGAATTCCCTGATAGTCAAATGATTCTAAGTTCGGCCTACTATTCGTTTTTATATGAAAGTAGTCAAGATGCCACCTTGCGAGCAAGTTTCATCGCAGGTTTGCTCGGTAATAAGAAAGCTTCGTTATTAGAGCCTCACGCTGGAGATGGATCACTCGGTTTAGAGTTGTGTTCTCGTGGCTACTACGTCACTTGCTTGGAGGCTAATCCTGTTTTGTTCGCAGTGATGCTTGAAAGGTTTAGAGCACGAAAGGAGTTAAGGCCTTTTTTGACTCCATTGCCACTCGAATTAGTGAGCCTAAAGTCTGAAGCTAATTGGGATTTAGTTTTGCTATCAAATACGACCTCTTTCCTTGATGACTACACTTGGCTTCGCTACATTGAGAAAATAAATGAAGTACTTCCGATAGGGGGTTTAGTAGTACTCAACTCACCTCAGCCGACGCCAATGCGCCAAGAGCAACCAAGGGCTGAGATTCACAAGAAGATTTTTGGGACCAATGTCATTAGGCATCTTGCTTCCACGCGGTTCCTAGACGAAAGAACTATGGAAGTTCAATATGAATATGAAACATATTCAAAGAACAATCTGATGTCTACATCCTTAAGTAATCATGCTTTATATCTTAGAAGTTCAGAGGAACTGGTCAGAGCCGTAAGCAGTAAGGGTTATAAAGTGATTTCAGTGACTGCAGATTGGGGCACAAGTGTAATTGAGTTATATAGCCCGAACTGTGTTCTAGTTGCTGAAAAGATCTCAGGAATAGGTTAAGACAATGGATAAACAAAGTCTTCTCTTTGGCCTCGAGCGAGCGATACCGGATGCCTCCAATGGACTTGGAAATGACCTATTCCTAGCGATAAGTCGTTTAACGCCTATAGTTAATGTAGACCTACTGGTCCAGAAGTCCTTTAGCGGAAGGTTGCATACTCTGCTCTCGTGGCGTTCCGACGAATTCTATTTAGATTGGCATTTCCCGGGGGGAGTTTTAAGGTTCAAGGAAAAATTGAAGTCTAGAGTTAAGAGGGTTGCTGAGCAGGAACTGTCATCACCTATCACAAATATCGAAGGGCCACTGGAAATAAATGAGATCATGAATCCCTCAAGAGATGTGCGAGGTCACTTTCTGTCTTTGCTTTACTCTGTAGAGCTTGGCAGTTACCCAGAAATTGGCTCGCATGACTCAAACGAAGAGATCAAACCTGGAACACTTAGATGGTTCCTACAAGCACCTACTGACCTTTTGAGGCAACAAAAAATCTATGAAAGTTACTTCTCAAATGAATAGAGTTAGTGAGCATTTATGCCGACTTTGCTCTTCCTCGTCATTGGACAGCGTATTGGCTTTAGAAGGAATGCCCTCTCGAGCTCAATACTTTCCAAAAAGTACCAGTGAAGCGAAGTCCTTGGTCGTAAGTATAAATTTGAAACAATGCAAGGACTGCGGTTTAGTGCAGATCCTTGGTGAGCCCGTTGACTATTATCGAGAAGTAATAAGAAGCAACAAGGTTTCAGGTGCTATACGGAGTTTTCGTCTTGAACAATTACATAATTTTATTGAAAAGTATAATCTGAAGTCTAGATTAATATTAGAGGTTGGATGCGGAAATGGAGATATTCTTGAGATTCTTCGTGAACTTAAATGCAATTTCCACGGTATGGAATATAAAGCCGAGTTTGTCGAAAATTTGGAAAAAGAAGGCTACAAAGTTTTTTTTGGTTATCCGAGCGAAATCCAAGATTTGAATCTAGAAAATCTGTACAGTGCGTTCCTATCTCTTAATGTTTTAGAGCACGCTCCGAACATAAAAGACTTCTTGTTGGGTATTCGGAAAATGCTTAATCCTGACGCTGTTGGGCTAATTGAAGTTCCCAATTTTGACATGATAGTTGCAAAGAACATGATCTCGGAATTCATGCTTGATCACCTTACTTATTTCGATAGAGCCACATTACAGCTTGCTTTAGAGTCTTCTGGATTCGAAATAATTGAGATAAAGGAAGTTTGGCATAACTATATGCTGTCTGCGGTCGTGAAATTGAGGCCGCCCTTGAATATCAGTCACAGTGTCCGGCAGTGGAACCTCCTTAAGAACGAAATTCATGAATTGTTTAGTACGTACACTAAAGATGAAATTTGCGTGTGGGGTGCTGGCCATCAATCTCTCGCCACAATTTCAATCCTAGAATTGCATAACCACATTCAGTTCATCGTTGACAGTTCAAAAAGTAAGCAGGGTTTTTTCGCTCCTTCTTCAGGAATTCCCATCGTTGCGCCTGAAGAGCTAAAGAAATCAAGCTCTGTGAAGTGTGTCGTAGTTATGGGGGGTAGCTACACTCAAGAAATCGTCGAAAGTTTGTCGGCCAACTTTTCAAATACTTTAAAGATAATAACGATTGATGGCACTAAGTTGGTTGTTTTGAAATGAGGGCGTCTATAGCTGAAGATTTGGAAGAGATTTGGATGCGAACAAGATTTGAGCTTGAGAGCCTATCGGGGAAGACCGTACTTTTGACGGGTAGCACGGGAATGTTTGGTGTTTGGATACTATCTTTACTTTTGTACGCCAAAGAACGTGGCATCTCAACAAAAAAACTTCTGGTCCTTAGTAGAGATCCTGATCGTTTTATTAACAATCATCCGACGCTCTGCGCTGACCTTGGGATTGACTGGATTACAGGAGACATTCGAAGTTTTCAATACAGTGGAGAGAAGATTGACTTTTGTATTCATGGCGCAACCACTTCAGCTCAAGAGACTTTCTTTGACACTTCGAATTATCAGAAGTATCTCACCATAACTCAAGGGACTCATAGAATTCTCGACTTAGTTGAAAAAATGGATATTGAATCCTTCCTATATTTGAGTTCTGGAGCTATTTTTGGTGGGGACGTCGACGCTACAGGATTTAACCTTGAGGAAACCCATATTCCTAGGATTCACCATCTTGATGACAGATTTACTTTGGGTCACGCGAAAAGATCTGCAGAGACTTTATGCTTTCTTGCAAGGGAGCAAAAACCTAATCGAATAATTAATATAGCCCGACTATTTACCTTCGTAGGTCCTCACATGCCCTTTGATGTTCACTATGCTATTGGGAACTTTCTTAGTTCTGCCCACACAGGTGGGCCAATTCGGCTAAGAACAGTTGGCACAGCCATTCGATCATTCATGTATATGGCAGATGCCGTGATCTGGATCTTCAAGAGTTTGCTGTTGAATGTAAATAGCCCATTCCCACTACATGTTGGCTCAGAGAAGGCCACTTCTATCAATGACACTGCCCAATTGATCGCAACCAAAGCGAAGTGTGAAGTGATTATCGAACCTCAAGTCTTAGATACTCCTTCTCCCGCCCCTAATTATTATGTGCCTTCGACGCAAAAGACTAGAGAACTCTTGCA
>Ga0194132_10012231_pt1 | contig 10759 bp, 7 predicted proteins | sample TA2KigOf80mmetaG_FD_148612 | JGI IMG/M metagenome (GOLD analysis project Ga0194132, IMG submission 148612) | Freshwater microbial communities from Lake Tanganyika, Tanzania - TA2015054 Kigoma Offshore 80m | ecosystem: Environmental > Aquatic > Freshwater > Lake | place: Tanzania: Lake Tanganyika... | reverse complement strand
ACATCGCCACCAGGATGCCCACCAGGGAGAGCATGCTGGCCACCAGGGCTGCGGCGTTCTGGGAGATGGCGGTGTTGAGGGCCTCGACATCGTTGGTCAGCCGGCTCATCAACTCGCCGGCGGGATGGTTGTCGAAGAAGCGCAGTTCGAGGGTCTGGAGGTGGCCGAAGAGGTCGCCGCGCACCTTTTTAAGCGCCCGCTGCGAGACGGCGGCCATCAGCCGGCCCGAGAGGGCGTCGGCCAGGCTGCCGAAAAGAAAAACCGCCAGCATCCAGCCGGAGACGAGGGCCAGGCCGGCCAGGTCGCGGGTGGCGATGTACTCGTCGAAGGCCAGCCCCATCAGGTACGGGCCCAGCAGGCCAAGCCCGGTGGAGAGGACCACCAGGCCAAAGACGGCGATCAGCAGGAGGCGGTGCCGGCCCAGGTAGGGCAGCAGCCGGGCCAGGGTGCGGCGCGGGTCGCGGGCCTTCTCGATGCGGCCCGGCATGCCCGGCGGGCCCCCGCGCAGGGGCGGGCGGTGGGCCGGCTCGTTTCTCCCCCGCTCAGCCATCGCGTCCGGCTCCGTTGGGCGCGGCCCCCAACTGCGAGGCGTAGATCTCCTGGTAGATGGGGCTGGATTGCAGCAGTTGCCGGTGGGTGCCCTCGGCGGCGAGGCGGCCCCGCTCGAGCACCACGATCTTGTCGGCCTTGAGCACGGTGCTGATGCGCTGGGCCACCACGAAGCAGGTGTGCCCCCGCATCCAGGTCTCCAGCGCCTCCTGTATCCTGGTTTCGGTCTCCACGTCCACGGCGCTGGTGCTGTCGTCGAGGATGAGGATGGCCGGCCGGGTCAGCAGGGCGCGGGCAATGGCCAGGCGCTGCTTCTGGCCGCCCGAGAGATTGACCCCCCGTTCCTCGACCCGGGTGTCGTACCCTTGTGGCAGGTCGAGGACAAAATCGTGGGCCTGGGCGGCGCGGGCGGCGGCCACTACCTCCTCGTCGCCGGCGTTGGGCCGGCCGTAGCGGATATTGTCGCGCACCGAACCCGAGAAGAGCACCGTCTCCTGCGGCACCACCCCGACCAGGTCGAGCAGCGAGTCCTGGCGGAGGTGGCGGAGGTCCTGGCCGTCGATGAGGATGCGGCCGGCGGTGGGGTCGTAGAAGCGGGGGATCAGGTTGACCAGGGTGCTCTTGCCCGCGCCGGTGGCCCCCAGGATCGCCACGGTCTGTCCCGGCTCGGCTACCAGGTCGATGTTCTCCAGCACGATGGTCTCTTTGGCGCCGTGGTAGTGGAAGCCGACCTGCTCGAAAACCACCCGGGGCCGGGCCGAGGCGGCAAGGGCGGGCGCGTTGGGGAGGTCCTGCACCTGGGGCTGGGTGTCGAGGACCTCATCGAGGCGCCCGGCCGAGACGATGCCGGCGGCCCAGACATTGGCCAGCATGGCCATGATCATCAGCGGCCCGATGGCGGTCTGGAGGTAATTGACAAAGGCGACGAGTTCCCCGAGGGTCGCCTCGCCGCGCACCGCCTGCAGGCCGCCGGCCCAGATGACGACCACGATGCCCGCGTTGATGCAGGCGCTGAGGGCCGGCCCCATGACGGACATGAACTCCACCACCCGGATGCTGCGGGCGGTGAAATCCTCGTTGGCCGCCTCGAAACGCGCGGCCTCGTGGCCGGCGCGCACAAAGGCCTTGACCACCCGCACCCCGGCGATGTTTTCCTGCAGGACGGTGTTGAGGCGGTCCAGCTTTTCCTGCATGGCCAGAAAGAGGGGCCGCATCCGGGCGATGAAGAAGACGATGATGCCCGAAGTGACCAGCAGCAGGGGCACCATGATCAGGGCCAGGTGTCGGTCGGTGACGAACATCAGCACCACACTGCCGATCATGATCAGCGGGGCGCGGGTGCCGATGCGCAGGGAGACCTGCACCACCCGCTGCATGGCGCCGGTGTCGCTGGACAGGCGCACCAGCAACTGCCCGGTGTTGAGGCGGTCGAGATTGCCGTAGGAGAGGGACTGGATCTTGAGGAAGAGGGCCTCGCGCAGGTCCCGGGCCATCCCTTCGCCTACCTGCACCGAGAAGTTGTTGTTGCCGATGGCGAGGAGGGTGCTGGCCGCCGAGATGACCAGCATCAACAGGAAGGTGCGCCAGACCTCCTCCATGTCGTTGGCCAGGATGCCCTGGTCGATGATGTGCTGGACCAGGCGGGGGATGGCCAGGTCGAGGACCACGACGACGACCAGCAGCACCAGCGAGAGCACACTCTTCCGCCAGTAGGGTTTGAGGAAGGGCAGCAGTTTGAGTACGTGTCGCATCAGAGGGCGTTCGCGGGGGGGATATGGTGTCGGGAAATGACCTCCAGGGTCGTTTCACCGCCACTGGGGACAGGGGCTGGTATTTGACGCGCCGGTGGCACCAAAGCAATTTAAGGAAATGCCAACCTTCGAACACGCCGCCGCCAAAATCGCCTATCAGGGCCAGGGTGCGGGCCCGCCGGTGCTCTTCATCCAGGGAGTGGGGGTGCCTGGTTCTGGATGGCGCCCGCAACTGGAGGGGCTGGCTGAGCGCTTCCACTGCGTCGCCTTCGATCACCGCGGTCTGGGGGGGAGCAGTCCGGTCGAGGGCCGGCTGTGTATCGCCGACCTGGTGGGGGACACCCTGGCCCTGATGGACGAGCTGGGCTGGGAGGACGCACACCTGGTGGGGCACAGCATGGGCGGGGTGATCGCCCACCAGTTGGCCCTCGACGCCCGGACCAGGGTCCGCAGCCTCTCGCTGCTGTGCACCTTTGCCCGCGGCAAGGACGCTGCCCGCCTGAGCCCCTGGATCGCCTGGGTGGGCCTGCGCACCCGGGTGGGCTCGCGCCCCATGCGCCGGCGGGCCTTCCTCGAGATGATCCTGCCCCCCGCCCAGCGGCGGGGCGCGGACCTGGAGGCCCTGGCCAGCCATTACGGCGCCTTCTTCGGCCGCGACCTGGCCGAGCAGCCGCCGGTGGTGATGAAACAGCTGCAGGCGCTGGCCGGCCACGACCAGCGCGCCCGCCTGCCCGAGTTGGGCGGCCTGCCTACCCTGGTGGTCAGTGGGGCCGAGGACCGGTTGGCCCTGCCCCGGTACGGCCGGGCCCTGGCCGGAGCCATCCGCGGGGCGCGGTACTATCAGTTCGCCGACGCGGCGCACGGGTTGCCCCTGGCCCAGCCCGAGCAGGTCAACAGCCTGCTGGCCGAACACCTGGCCGCCGCCGAGGCGGGGCGGGGCCAGTGATCGACGCGGCCAGCCTCGACCGCTGGGCCGCCCCCTACCGCGGCTGGCACTACTGGCCCGAGTACGTGATCCCCAGCCAGCCGGCCATCCCCGGGTACGAGCAGTTCCACAGCACCGACGCCCCCTGCGTGTACCAGCTGCCCGGGCAGCCGGAGGTCTGGTACCTCAGCTTCATCGGCTTCGACGGCCAGGGGTACAATAGCTTCGTGGCCCGCAGCCGGGACCTGTTGCACTGGGAGCACCTGGGCCTGGCCATGGGTTTTGGGCCTGAGGGGGCGTTCGACCACGGCGGCTGTGTGGTGGGGGCGTACCTGTACGAGAGTTATGAGGTGCGCGCCCCGCGTCTGTTGCAGCGGCACCAGGGCCGCTTCTGGACCCTGTACGGTTCTTATCCGCGCCAGGGCGGCTACGAGCTGCGGCCCGGGTACGAGGGGGTGGCACAGAGCGACGAGGGCCGGCGCTGGCGGCGGGCCAAGGACGCGCCCATCCTCTCGGTACACGATGCCGACTGCGGCGCCTGGGAGCAGAGCTGCATCTACCAGCCCTGGTTGCTGGCGCACGAGGGTCGCTATTACAACTTCTACAATGCGGCCGAGGAGGGCACCGAGCAGACCGGCCTGGCCCTCTCCGACGATCTTTTGCACTGGCGGCGGCACCCGGGCAATCCGGTGGTGCGGGTGCGGCCGGGTGGGTACGACGCGGTCTTCGCCTCGGACCCCAAGGTCTTCCGCGACGGCGACCACTGGACCATGATCTACTTCGGGGTGGGGCGCGAGGGGGCGCACATCATGGCCGCTTTCTCGCGCGACCTGGTCCACTGGGCCGCCCATCCCGAGCCCCTGTACGCGGCCGGCGGCCATCCCGGCGGCCTGGACCGGCAGTATGCCCACAAGATCTCGCTGGTGTACCGCCCGGAGAACGACACTTTTTACATGTACTACTGCGCCTGCGGTCCCCAGGGCCGGGGCATCGGCCTGATCAGCAGCCGGCCTCTCTGAGGCGATGCGCTTCGCGAGATGGAGAACCATGCAGAAAAGGGATAAATACACGGTGGGTCTGGTGCAGATGGGCATGGGCCCGGAGGTGGCTGCCAACCGCGAAAGGGCGGTGGCCCTGGCCGACCGGGCCGCGGCCCAGGGGGCGCGGATCATCTGCCTGCCCGAACTCTTCGCCAGCCAGTACTTCTGCCAGCGCGAGGCCGCCGAGCTTTTCGACCTGGCCGAGGCCATCCCCGGCCCTTCCACCGAGGCCCTGGCCCGCATCGCCCGCTCGCGCCGGGTCTGGATCGTGGTGCCACTCTTCGAGCGCCGGGCTCCGGGCCTGTACCACAACAGCGCGGTGCTGCTCGACGCCGAGGGGCAGATCGCCGGCCTGTACCGCAAGATGCATATCCCCGACGACCCGGCCTACTACGAGAAGTACTACTTCACTCCCGGCGACCTGGGTTTCAAGGCTTTCGACACCCCGCTGGGCCGCATCGGGGTGCTGATCTGCTGGGACCAGTGGTACCCCGAGGGGGCGCGGCTGACGGCGCTGCGCGGGGCCGGGATCCTTTTCTACCCCACGGCCATCGGTTGGCACCCGCGCGAGAAGCAGGTGTACGGCGCCGCGCAGCACGATGCCTGGCGCACGGCGCAGCGGGCCCACGCCATCGCCAACGGGGTGTACGTGGCAGCCGTCAACCGCATCGGCCTGGAACAGCCCGTCCCCGGCACCGCCGGCATCGAGTTCTGGGGGCAGAGCTTCCTGGCCGATCCCTTCGGCCAGATGGTGACCGAGGGCAGTGTTGCCGGCGAAGAGGTGCTGCTGGCCGAGGTGGATCCTGGCCGCAGCGAGGAGGTGCGCCGCAACTGGCCCTTCCTGCGCGACCGCCGCATCGACGCGTACACTGGCCTGGACCGGCGCTTCCTGGACGAAACGAGATGAGCACCCCGCGCGACCTGGGCTTTCGTATGCCCGCCGAGTGGGCGCCGCACCGGGCCACCTGGCTGGGCTGGCCGCACAACCGGGGCGACTGGCCCGGCAAGATCGCCCCCATCCCCTGGGTGTACGGCGAGATCGCGCGCAAACTGGCCCCCGGCGAAAAGGTCTGCATGCTGGTCAATTCGCCGGCGCACCAGACCCAGGCCAGCCGGGTGCTCCGGCGCGCCGGGGTGGACCTGGGCGCGATCGAGTTCCACCCCTTTCCCACCAACCGGGGCTGGACCCGCGACTTTGGCCCCTTCTTCGTGCGCCGGGAGCAGCCCCGACCCGAGGTGGCCATTGCCCGGTTCCAGTTCAACGCCTGGGCCAAGTACCCGGACTGGAAACTGGACTGCCAGATCCCGGTGCGCGCCGCTGCCGCGCGCGGCGTGCCTCTCTTCGAGGCCCGCCACGATGGCCAAGGGGTGGTGCTGGAGGGGGGGAGTATCGATGTGAACGGCGAAGGCCTGCTGCTCACCACCGAGGAATGCCTGCTCGATCCCCAGGTGCAGGTGCGCAACCCGCACCTGGGCCGGGCAGAGATGGAGGCGGTGCTGCGCGACTACCTGGGGATCGAGGAAGTGGTGTGGCTAGGCCGGGGCATCGCCGGGGACGACACCCACGGCCATGTCGACGATCTGTGCCGCTTCGTGAATCCGCGCCGGGTGGTGCTGGCCCACGAGCCGGACGGGGGGGACGCCAACCACCGGCCCCTGGAGGAGAACCGCGAGCGGCTGGAGAACCTGCGCCTGCGGGACGGCGGGCGGCTGGAGGTGGTGCGCCTGCCCATGCCCGCGCCGCTCTACCTGGACGGCCAGCGGCTGCCGGCCAGCTACGCCAACTTCTACATCGGCAACAGCGCGGTGCTGGTGCCCACCTTCAATGATGCCCAGGACCGCCAGGCCCTGGGCCTCCTCGCCGAACTCTTCCCCGACCGCCCGGTGGTGGGCATCCACGCCGTGGACCTGGTCTGGGGTCTGGGCACGCTGCACTGCCTGACCCAGCAGGAGCCGGCGGTCTAATCAGTCGTATCCGTATTCCCTCAAGGTGTCCTCGTCGAAACCCATGAAGTGGGCGATTTCGTGGACCAGGGTGATCTCGATTTCCTCGGTCAGTTCCTCCAGGTCGGGGAAGTCTTCTTCGAGGGGGCGCTGGTAGAGGGTGATCACGGCCGGCAACTCGCCGCTGTCCTCCAGCCGGCGCTCGGGCAAGGGGGTGCCGCTGAAGAGACCGTAGAGCCATTCGTCGGGATCGCCGGTGATCTCCTCGGCGACTTCGGGGTCGGGCCAGTCCTCGATGAGGATGGCCACGTTCTGCAGGGCCTGTTGGAAGGGCTGGGGGATCTTCTCCAGGGCCTGCTGCACGAGTTTTTCGAAGCGACGGCGGTTCATCTCAGAATAGCGAAAGCTGCTCGGCCTCGGGGCGGCGGGGGGCGTCGATCCGCTCCTCCGCCAGCAGCGCGGCGGGCAGTTCGCGCACGAAAGAGGAAAGGGCCGGCTCGGTGCGCTGGCCGTACTGCTGCCGGCTGCGGGCGGCCACCAGTATGAGTTCCTCGCGGGCGCGGGTGAGGCCCACGTAGCAGAGCCGGCGTTCCTCCTCCAATTCGGCCCCGCTCAAGGGCAGCAAACCTTCCTCCATGCCACACAGGAAAACCACTTCGAATTCCAGGCCCTTGGCCGCGTGCAGGGTCATAAGCTGCACGGCCTCGACCTGGGCGCTGCGGCGCTCGTAGTCAGCGCCCACTCCCAGGGCCACGGTGTGCAGCAGTTCCTCCAGTGAGCCGGCCTGTTCGGCCAGTTGGGCCAGGCGGGCCAGGTCCCCATCCCGTCCGTATTCCTCCTGATAGCGGCGCATGAGGGTGGCGGGGTTTTCCGGGGTGGCCCGATACCTTTGGGCCGCCTCGCACAGCCGGCGGGCGGCGGGCAGGGCTTCGGCGTTCGCGGGGCGGGTCAGTTGTCGGGCCAGTTCCTTCAGGGCCTGGGCGCCGGGATCGAAGGCGGGGATCTCCAGGGCTTGCAGCAGGCGCAGGGGCTCCTCGGGTTGGAGCACAAAGCGGAAAAAGGCCAGGGCCCGGCGCACGGGTGGGGTGGACAGGAAACTCTTCTCCCCTAACAGGCGGTAGGGCAGGCCCTGGTGCAGGAAACACTCCTCCAGCATCTGGGCCTGGGCGTGGGTGCGGAAGAGCACGCCAAAGTCGCCCAGGCTGCGCGTTCCTCTCGCGCCCTGCCAGTCGGACTGCGCCATATCGGCCCCGCCCACCATGCGCCCGATCTCCTGGACCACGGCGATGCCCTCGGCCTTTTCGCCGGGCACCGAGAGCAGGCGCAGCCGCGCCCCGCCCTGGCGCGCCGGCCGCAGATGCAGGGGCTGGCGGTGGGGGTTGTGGGCGATCAGGGCGGCGGCGGCCTCGACGATGGGGGCGGCACAGCGGTAGTTGGTGCCGAGGTGGACGAGGCGGGCGGCTGGGTAGTCGGCGAGCAGTCGGGCAAAGCAGGAGGCGTCGGCCCCGCGGAAGCCGTAGATGGCCTGGTCCGGGTCGCCGATGGCGAAGAGGCCCTCACCCGTGCCGGCCAGGGCGCGGACGATCCGGTACTGGACCAGGTTGAGGTCCTGGAACTCGTCGACCAGCACCTGGGTGAAACTAGGTATTTGTCGCGGCGGGGAGTGGCCCACTCCGGCCTTTCCCAAGGCGCGGACTTGCCGCCCCGCTCGCTCATCGCTCCGCTCTCCCTGCCACCCCACCTGCGTCCTTCCCACCCCGACCACTCCTGACGAGGAATCCCCTCCACCTGCCGCTGCGCTAACCCTCGCGGCCCCCCCGCTGGGGCCATCTCCCCACCGCTCGGCATTACCCTCGGCGTCCCTCCCCTGCCGCTCGGCTAGATCTCTAGGGCCATCTCCCCGCTGTTCGGTTATACCTTCGGGGTTCCTCCCCCGCCCTTCGTTTTGGCGGGCAAAATCTTTGTCACTGGGTTCCAGCAAATCGAGGAAATCGAGCAGGATCTGGTCGTAGTCCCAGACCTGGTAGCGCTCTAGTTGGTCCTGATACGCGGTGTAGATTCGGGATAGTTCTTCATTCTCCACGTCCTCGGGTCGGTGGCCCTGGGCTTTGGCCAGGGAGATGCCCTCCTGTGCCTTGGCGAGGGGCATCTTGGCCCCGCTCTCGGCCAGGGCCTGGGAGAGCAGGGAGCGGGACTCCCATTCGTCGAGCACCGGGCGGAGGGGCTGGCCTGTTTCGGCCATCAGTTGCAGGGCGAGTTGGTGGAAGGTGCCCACATGCAGTTCGGCGAGGGTGGCGCGGTCTCCAAACAGGGCTTGGAGGCGCTGGCGCATTTGGGTGGCGGCCCGCTGGGTGAAGGTGAGGGCCAGGATCTGGCTGGCTGGCACCCTGCGCTGGGCGATCAGGTGGGCCACGCGCAGGGTGAGGGTGCGGGTTTTGCCCGAGCCTGGCCCGGCGATGACCACCACCGGGCCGCCGGCTTCGACGGCCTGTTGTTGGGCCGGGTCCAGGCCCGAGGTGGCCACAGGTGCGGGCTGCTCAGGGGTGGAGGCAGGGTCCGGCGCAAGAGCGGGCTGCGCCTGAGTTGTGGACACCGAGGCCGCCGGCAAGGCGAAGAGCAGCTTCTGGCCTTTGAACTGGCGGCGCTCCTCGTCGGTGAAGAGCTGGATGACCCCATATTCGCCGTCGTACCCGGCGGCGATCTGCACCTGCCCCGCGCGCATGCGGCGCACCCCCTCGGCCACCAGGGGTTGGCCGGCGGCGGCGATCGCTTCGGGGGAGGCGTGGCGCAGGATGAACAGCTCGGGCCCCAGGCTGGCCAGCAGCTGTTCGTACACCGCCTGCACCTTCTTGCTGGCGGGGCCGCTGCCCAGGGCCGAGCCGATCACCTCGGGCAGGGGGATCAGGTATTCGAAGGACCGCGCCGGCCCCTCGCCCTCGGGCCGGTCGGCCAGGAATTCCACCCGGTGCAGCACCCCCACGGTGAGGGGTTGGCCGCAGACGGGGCAGCGGCCCTTGGCGGCCAGGGTCTGCGCGGGTTTCCAACGCACCTGGCAGTTGCGGTGGCCGTCGCAGTGGTACTTGCCCTCCTCGGGGAAGAACTCCAGGGTGCCGGTGAACTGCGCCGGGTCGCGGCTCCGGAGGGCGGCCAGCATCGCCGGGTAGGACAACCCGGTGTCGAAGCAGGTGCCTTCGCGGGCCAGCTTCTGCGGCGAATGGGCGTCGGAATTGGAGACCAGGGCAAAGCGGTCCAGTTCGGCGATGCGGCTGTTCATCGGCGGATCGGAGGAGAGGCCGGTCTCCACGGCCGGGATGTGGGGCAGCAGGTCCTCGAAGCACTCCTCCAGGCTGTCGAAGCCCGAGGCCGAGCCCAGGGCCGCAAAGTGCGGGGTCCAGATATGGGCCGGGATGAAGAGCACCTCGGGGCAGACCTCCAGGCAGATCGCCAACAGGTCCCGGCTGTCCAACCCCAGGATGGGACGGCCGTCCGATTTGAGATTGCCGATGGCTCCCAGCCGCCGGTTGAGGGCCTCCACCTCGGCGAAACCGGGCATCACCACCACGTTGTGCACCTTGCGGGTGCGGCCGTTCTTCTTGTAGATGGAGCTGATCTCCACACTCAGCAGGAAACGCACCTCGGCCAGGCAGGAGGGCGGCAGTTGTGCCTCTACGGGTTGGCGCCAGGGGGCTTTGAGCCGGTAGAGCCCTTCCTCGGCCGGCTCCAGCTGCTCCTGCAATTCGGCCAGCCAGGCCGGGTGGGTGAAGTCGCCGGTACCCACCACGGTGATGCCTTTGAGGGCTGACCAGCGGTGCAGGTTCTCGGGATTGAGGTCGCGGCTGGTGGCCCGGGCGTAGCGGGAGTGCAGGTGGATGTCGGCGACGAAGCGCATGGGTTCTCCTGAGCGGGACGGGGAGATATATTGTAACTGGAGATCAGTCCAAAGAAAAGCCAGCACTTCCTCTTCAGAAGACATGAGTCTATGGCGACGAAAAAGTACCGGGCCTGCCTGATCGGCTGCGGCCGCATGGGCGCCACCATCGACGACGAGGTGCGGGGCCATACCCACAGCGGGTACTGGTTGCCCTATTCCCACGCGGCGGCGCTGCGGGTGCAGGAGAAGGTGGAGTTCGTCGGCGTGTCCGACGTGATGGCCGAGAAGGTGGAGATAATCCGCCGCCGCTACGAGGTGCCGCGCGGGTACACCGATTACCGGGAGATGCTGGAAAAGGAGAAACCCGAGCTGGTCTGTATCGCCACCCGGCCGGCCACCCACGCCGAGCTGGTGGTGGCCGCCGCCAGTGCCGGGGCCAGGGGCATCTACTGCGAGAAACCCTTGTGCTGCTCCATGGCCGAGGCCGACGCGATGATGGCAGCCTGCCGGAAACACGGGGTATTGTTCAACTACGGCACCCAGCGGCGCTATATGCAGCCCTATCTCCAGATGCGGGCCCTGATCCAGGCCGGCGAACTGGGCCAGGTGCAGGCGGTGATCGCCCAGTGCGGGGTGGGGGCGGCCCTGTGGAGCCAGACCCACACCGCGGACATGCTGC
>Ga0194132_10012230_pt1 | contig 10761 bp, 13 predicted proteins | sample TA2KigOf80mmetaG_FD_148612 | JGI IMG/M metagenome (GOLD analysis project Ga0194132, IMG submission 148612) | Freshwater microbial communities from Lake Tanganyika, Tanzania - TA2015054 Kigoma Offshore 80m | ecosystem: Environmental > Aquatic > Freshwater > Lake | place: Tanzania: Lake... | reverse complement strand
TATATTTGTATCATGCGAGAGTCGGATAATATATTAATTAAATTGCGAATCTCGATTCTTTAAATTTTTTATATATTTGTATCATGCGAGAGTCGGATAATATATTAATTAAATTGCGAATCTCGATTCTTTAAATTTTTTATATATTTGTATCATGCGAGAGTCGGATAATATATTAATTAAATTGCGAATCTCGATACTTTATTTTTTTTATATATTTGTATAAATTTTAAAAGCGTCATCAATTGCTTCAGTTCTTCATTACATACATTTCCTAATTCAGATTAATTGATAGTATCCAAAGTACGGATAGTATTATGTGATTTCTTAAATTCAAAAAAACCATTAAAAAAACAATGAGAGTACAAAAACACGAATCAAAAGGAGATAATGTGAAAGAAGTTCAGATTGTAAAGAAAATAACACGCATGGATTCTGAGCAATACATTTCTGTTCATCTCAAATCCTCAGATAACAACATTGCAGATCTTATGCAAAAGGCAATTGACGCCACAAACACGGATGAACGTGACGTGACTCGGAATAATCCTGGAATTCTATAATTTTTTAGAAAATTATGACTCAACCTAGTAAATTTTGGCTTTTTCTTGGAATTGTTCTAGTATGCTCAGGAATCGGTGTTGGGTTTGGTGCAGTTTTGCTTGGACTGTATTTCTGGAATGATCTAAAGAACTCAATCCACAGAACTCGTTTAGATTATCATGAGAATGTATCTGACCATGTCAATGCACATGAGCATTACAATTCAGCAAAATGGTACGATAGCGATACCGCAGAGAAAATGAAATGAATTTTGATAATACGCTTTCCAATCAAGATACATATAAAGAATATAGATTTATCAAACTAGATTCTAATAAGTTTGGAAAAAACAATTATCGAGTAGAATTACTAACCGATGTTCCCAGAAAGCCGTTCACGAAAGACCAAAGAAATAGAATACATAGAAAACTCGGGATACCTTCTTCATGGACAAAGAAATTCACCTGGAGTAAACATGCAGATAGAAATATGATCAATGGTCTAGCCATTAACGGTAATAAGAAAAATTTTATTCAATCTATTGAAAACGTAATTAATGAAATTATTCACTGCATTGCGGTTGGACGAATAGAATACGATTTTGGCTTTAATAAAATAGATTCCTATGTCCAAAAACTTTTGATTTCAAAGATTGATAATGTAGTAAAGGAGCAAAAAACAACACTCCAGGTAGCAACATTTATTGTGTCTACCTCGTCATTTTCGGATTTTATGTGGAGTCAAAATATTCCACTAAATCCTGAGGAAATACAAAGACTAGAGACATTCACTGATAACTGTGTAGGAGACCAAAAAGATGAGATTATTAAAAAACTACGATTATTCTCTACAATACCTAATTATCTTGAAGAAATTGGAACAGAAATAAAGTGTATGAATAATTATGAATCCGCCGAAAATTCTAGTAAGTCCCAAGGTTCAGATTTCCGTTGAAAAAATTAAACAAAAACTAGAATTTTTGAAATTATGTATTTTATAATTACGATTAATTTTTCACTTTAAATTGGAAGGATAGTATTTTGATATGTTATATTCGATTTCCCATCTAACAAGTCCAGCTTCAGATATTCTACCCATTAAAGAAATTCTATACATGTTTAACCATTTTAGGAAATTCTGCAACTCTTCAGGAATTGGAATTTTGTCATTTTTTTCCATAATATTTTGTCCTCGAGATTTCTCATTTAGAATTTTTTTGTTTATTAGATCCAATTTGGGGCGAAGATAATCATTTTCCTCTTTAGTTCTACATTTCCCCATTGAAAAATTATGGATTCTATCCATTATGATGTCTTGTATTTCATGATCATGTAGGCAATCCTTGAAAAGATCTATTTTTCCAACTGGTGAGTCATTTTTACCGAAGCTATCAAGTATATTGAGAATATGACTGATTATGAGTTTTTCTAGTAAGAAATTACTCAGTAATTTATCTTTGAAGAATATTGCCTCTTCATTACTTAGAGATTTTTCATACGTATTTTCATCCAATATTGGATTTGTGAGCAGTAAGAATTCCAGGCCTAGTTGAGTGATGGTGATATCAATACTTGGTTTATTTTTTGTATTATCATCAGATTTTTGGAATTTAGCTAAACCTAAATCCTGTAACATCCCAAACATATAACCAGTATCTAATTCGTCAATTCGTTTTCCTTTTACCTTCTGGTTCAAATGTGAACGGGTTTTTTTCCAAGTACGTAAAGTAGAACCAACATATGTTTCAAGAAAAATATTTTGGGATGATTTTTCACGGATTGGGTTTTTTTTCATACTATCTAGTGTAATATGAGGAAGGCCTACTGAGATCTTTTTTGTCTTGATTATTACATTCTTTGGTTGTTTAGAAAAAATTTCTTCCTCTTTATTTTTCAGAAAGACTGAGATCATTTTTATAGTATCATAGACAGAACCCCGAAACATCTCATAATTGATCCAGGTAGATTTTTTTTGATTATACGATGATATAATTTCCTGTTTCAAAATTTCCAGAACGAGTTTTACTGGAAAGATCCTTACATAATCATCATCTAAAATTAGCTGGTTTGGTTTACTCTTTATTAGATGTTCATCAGTTGTTAGAGAATCCAATTCATCAATTTTAAAATTAATCTTACCAGTACGTATTATTTCATTTGTAGAATGTCTTTCTTTGATAAAATCATTGAAAAAAGAAACTGGATCACGATTAAGAGTTGGAGCAATTTCCATTTGATAATAATATTCTGGGGATGTCTCCTCAACATACTTTTTAGTATCTGCGGGGAGATATCTCCACATTTCCTCCATTTTTTTCGTTAATTCTGGAAAAGGGCCCTCCCAGAACTTACACATTACATCAATGGATTCTCGAATGAAAGAATCCTTGTTGGAAAAATATTTATTATTTTTATTAACGATTGTTTCTATTTTCCTCAAATCCGATGGATCTATAACGAATGTGTTTTTTTGTTCTTCTTCCGATTGAGGATGCGAGTCAATGATTTTTGGTTTAATGAAAAATTGTTTTGATAATTCCCAAAATTCATCTTTAAGTTCAGATTGTGATTTTTCCACTTTTTCAGCATCGTTGTTCGTGCTAGACATATTCTATACTATATAGATATTATACTAATATAATATAGTTTAGTCTTAAAATGACTTTCTTTTAACAACCTTTAACTACCGCCTTGAAGTAGGGATTTTTAAGATTTATGGCTTACTATTAATTAAACATACGTTATTTCGTAAAAAAACCTTATATCTCACGGAGTCGTAGGTTATCTATGAAATATACACAAATGCGCACATTCCGCAAGATGAACAAAACTGGTATTAACGGCAAGAATATTTTGGATGTAAAATCCATTGTCGAAAGCCAGGCTCAGATGGACTATTGGAAAATTGGAAAGACATTCTCCAAGGTAGTCTCAAAGTACAATTCCGAACAGTTCGAAAATTCAAAGCTTGTCAAATGTACTTGCTGCGATAGAAGAGTGCCTGGAATTAGTATCAACTGGAACGTTCCAGAAAGATTGGTAAGATTGGCGAAAGAAGATGTACCAACATGGACTCCATGTGAGAAATGCCACAAGTTTCTCTCACATTATGAGGAAGATAATGTCAACAAATTCCTCGGCATGTGCATCGAGTGCTTCCAAGAGCAAGGAGGTAGATACCATTGAAATGTGAATTCTGCAATGAAATCGCAACTGAAAAGCACCACATATCTTACTTTTCAGAACAAACAGTAGGAGTTTGTGCCTTTCATGGTGATGACATCCACATACATCCTGAACTATATGCTAAATACATCAAATATCAGAAAGGTGATTCGACCTTGTTTTATTCTCAAAATAAGAGAATAGTCCGATTTTGTCAACAAATCTCACTGGAACAACACCGTGCCAGGAGAAGAAAATGACGCCCATTAAGCTGCGCACGCATGTATCTGCGTTGAATGAAAATACTGAAATGATCATGGATGCTGCTGTTCAATCTAGAGCTGACAAAATCATCCTCATTGTTAATGCCAATGGAATCAGTAATAATAACAATTCAGCAATCGATCAGATAACAAATATCTCTGCAAGGAAAAAAATTGAATTGGAAATAATTTATCAGAAATTAACTAATTTACCCAGTATGATAAAACTAGTCAAAGACATCATAGTAAAAGAGCATGCAAATGAGATTTTTATTAACATCTCATCTGGCACTCCAGAGCAAGTAATTGGATTTTCGCAAGCTGCGGGTTTATTTAACCACGAAAAAAACATTCGCCAGTATTCTTGCGAAATACAGGAACAAAAATTAAGAACATTTACACAAAAATATCAAATCAAAGAAATTCCGATACTTGAAATTTCATTACCAGAACAACCCCAAAGACAAGCACTCTCAATAATTGTCGACAACAACAAAATCACTAAATCAGAATTAGCTCAGATACTCCATAAGAAAAGGATCATCAATTCTAAACCAGGACTTGGAAACGAATTGCAGGTCACTGTGACTAGTATGAACACGAACATTATTGGGCCACTTATGAAGAAGGGTTTTATCAAAACTTTCAAGGTTGGACGAAAGCACATAATTGAGCCCACAGATCAAGGCAAAAACGCATCAATATACTTTGATGATTCAATGCAAATTCCTTCTCGTGGTACATCTTGTTTGATACCAAAGATTGGAGAATTCTGAAATTGATACCCCATAAATTATCAAACCTAAAGGAGGAAGCTGAAGTCTTCCGTATTATTACACAAAATTTGTTCTTATTGGCGTCACTATATTACAAAGAAGATCCCACAAATCTAAAAAAAATTCACGATAGTGGTATGATTTTAAGAGAAGTAATTGACTCTCGATTACTAAAGCTGGATCCATCAATTAGAAACGGTATTGAATGAACAAATTTCATGGAGTGTTTCAATAACGAGAAAAAGAATAAAAAAAATATCAACTAGAGAATTGATCAAGTATCTTGGAACTCTTGGATTTCATGTTTTTTCTCAAGAGGGTTCACACGTCAAGTTAATTCAGGCTAATAATATTAAAAATGATGTCACGGTTCCATGGAGAAAAGAATTGGGGCAGGGCACAATAGACGAGGTTTTTTATCACATCAAGCATCCAATTGCAGATTTTTATCATTGGCTTGGTGTAAGAAATTTCAATTATCAATGATGTTGTATCTGAATTATAATAGGCCTGTATGAGTATAGTATCCAAAGTATTCATACTATCGGCTTAGTGCTAATTAGAAACTTTGACGCATATACTGTATGTTTTCTATGATTTCTTCAAAAAAGCTGAATTGTTCTGGCCTTTTATTGGATGAAAGTATTTCGCCAGCCAAAAACAATAAAGTGAATCTTGGTGAGACCTGTCAGCAATACTGGCAGAGAACCCAGGATCAATTCTCTAGTACGGTCTCCAAATACAACTCGGAGCAAATCGAAAAACCCTCAATGGTAAAGTGCCATTGTTGCAGGCGTGACTCGAATAAACTAGTCGAGGGTAAAACAGTAGAGTGGAATGTTCCAACTACCTACAAACTAGTTAAAACCCTAGTTGGATATGCATCAGAGAGGATTCCAGTATGGAATCAATGCGATAAATGCAGAAAGTTCCTCTCGCATTTAGAGGAAGAGCAAAAAATCCAGCTATTGGGCATGTGCACAGACTGCTTTAGGGAAAAAGGAGACGCACTGTGAGAAAAAACCCCCATTTTCTTAATTATTTAGGTGAGAAAAAACTGAAAAAATTCGACATTAACATATTTCGCGCAAAGGACTGGTATAGACTGGGCGAAGAAACACACAATGAAAGAAAAAGAATCACTTATTTCAAAAATGCGGTAGGATTAGACCCATTGCATGGTCCTGCCTGGCATTTTCTGGGCTTTCTTTATAGCGAATCTGGCGATAAGCAGATGGAGAAATTCTGCAATGCCAAGGCATTAGAAGCCTACAAGAATGGACTGCAAAGATATCGAAGAGAGTTAACACGGGAAGAATGGGAGTTCCAAAATCAGAACAAAAAGGATGATGAAATGAAGGCAATGCCAGCGCCTGTGAAAACCTATGACGTAATTTCAGATATCGATGAGAAAATTGACAATCTACTAGAAAATTTAGGTAGGCTATATTGCAATATGAATGAGCTCGAAAAGGCGCAGGAATGCTATGACAAGCTAATAGACATGTATCCAAACTGGGTCAAGCCTCACAAATCTAGGGGTTTGATTAGATACAGACTAGGTAATACCGAAAAGGCAATTGATGATCTTCGATTTGCAATCGAGGTTGATGAGAACGACTTTGGCTCGCATCTATTATTGGGCAAATGCTATAAAAAATTGGGACTAGACGATAGGGCTCTGTGGTATTTTAGAAAAGCAAACAATGCAGCAGATTCTGTGCCAAATGACATCGAGGCAAAAGAGGTCAAAGGAGATAGTAGCTTTGAGCTGGAAAATTATGAAGAATCAATTTCGGCATACCAATACATTTTGGAGAAAAATCCAAAAAATAAAGAAGTATGGAAAAAGATTGCAGGGGCTCATCTAGCTAATGGCGAGTGCAAACAAGCCAAGCGTTGCTTTGAAAAAGTATGCAGAATACAAGAGCACAAAAAGCTTAACTCTAATGGAGAGAATGACTAGAAAATGGCAGGCTATGTAAAAATGTACATGGTTGGCTCGCTTGGAGGTGTTGATGGTGTCGATGGTATTGGCAATATCAATTTAGTAATTGGTGTAGGCGCGTCGGATAGAGAGTGGCTCAGGGTATTAAACCAGAATCCAAATTCCAACCCATTTTGGAAATTAAAAACTATAATTCCTGATCCTCAAAATTATGAAAACTCTATAATTGATGCAGTGATTGCATTTGCACCGGAATTATTCAAAGAATGCTCCGAATTGAAATTGGTTGCAAAACAATTAGGCACATCTACAAGAATCAGTTTTGATTCAGGACCAGTACCAGAATCATGGGAGAAACTAAGAGAGCAAGCAAGACCGATATTTGAGAAAATTGCAGTATTTGAGTCTCCAATAGTAGAATTACGTGGAAAAGACAAGTATCCCAGTTGGGATTAGTGAGTGTTATTTGTCCAATACATGATTCGAAAATAAGCCTTACAATATCTAAAACGTCTCAAATACTTGGTATGGGATTTTTATGATTTTTTGTTAGTCTAGTTGAGTTGTTGTGTAATAGATTAGCAGATTTTATAGTATGTATAGTATGCATACTATAGTGCTACTCCATAATAGTTTAAGATGCACTAGGGATTGCATGAACCAAATAAAAAATCAGGAAATCAAAAACACTCTGACCGCATTTTTTCCAAGAATAATCAGGGAGTTTGAGGACAAAGACGAGCCACTAATCTATGCTGGACACTAGATTGCACCAAATAATGGGAAAAATCGCAAATAATTCATTAGATCTTGCAAATACTCTGAAAAACGAACAGGAACAACCAGAGTCTACCGATAACCAGAACATAGAGTACTGTGTGGCAAATACTAGTCAGTTCGTTCCCATTAGTCAGCACCGGCATATTGGTCTAGATGAGGCAATTACTAACACCAGTAATCTGGATTGGACCTACCGAAAAAACGGAATTTCATTTATCAACAACAAGACAGACGATTCTTTGTTTTTTTGTAAGATAGATTCTGATAATTGGTATGCAGATACTCCAATTCGACTTACAAGATATGACGGTCTGGTATGGACTGCAGTCGTTGATCAGCAAATAATGAAAAAATTACTAGAATTATTCTTTGCAGAGTCAGACTGGTTTTCAGCCACAGCATGGACGGAAGCGCCAGATCCATTCAAGGTGGTATCAAGTACTGGAACTAATGCAATTGACTAGTCCAAAATGTCCTTTTTGTGGCAGTACTAGGACTTGCCCTATTTTCTATGGTTATCCTAGTGATATTGAATGGCATCTAGAGGCAGTTGCCAAGGGCCAGATAATTGGGAGAGAGTATTCGATTAGCGATAGTGATCCAGCATGGCACTGTCATGAGTGCTCAAATGAATGGGGAATAAGCAATGAAACTTCCTGAATTATCTACTTCTCAAGGGAAATACAGAATTATAGAAATTGACAGATTTGAGACCACCAGGTGAAGGGCATTACATATGCTGAAATTATAATTTACTAGAAGAGTCAATCTATATAGCAAGAAAAAATCCGGAATTCTAGTTACAGAGGATAGTAAGTTTTACGATTCCAAAAGACAAAAATAATCAAGACAATGTTTTGTTTGAAAAAATGATTGAATTGATAAATGAGCCTTTTAATTAAATGGTATTTTGATGACATATTATAAAATATATGAATTCATATTTATTTACGTCAACTTAAAAATTTTAAAAAAATAAGAAATGTTTATGAGAAATGACTACTAATTATAGTAGCCCATTATGAAAGAAATGGCGCTATCTACCAATAATGGAAATTATAACTTGACCATCAAAGATGATAATTTGCCAGACCGAAATTATGGTGATCTGTCATACAACCTGAATATAGATAATGATGAAAAAACCATGGGACTTTACTATCCTGTCAGATTTCCTAATAAATCCAAGCAATTATTAACAAAGGATTTATTGAGAAACAAAAATGGCGATTTTGATGCCGCAAAGAGATTAGCAAATGCAATGCACCTTATCATGAAAACATTATTTCCAAAATTCATGGATGTTGATATGATAGTTCCGGTACCTAACCATTCTGATAAATACCCTTACAAGTCATCAGGTTTATTTTTGGCAGAAAATTTACATGATTTGATTATGAGTAAACATAAAAAAAATGATATACTTTTTAACGATTTACTGATTAAAAATAAAAATATCCATATGACAGGATTCACTGAACGCTCAGAAAGATCCAAAATAATTCAGGGTCTTTTTTCATTAAAACCAGGATATGAGCTTAGAAACAGATCGGTTTTATTGATTGATGATATAACCACCACCGGAAATACTTTGAATAAATGTAAAGAGTTATTGAATGATGCCGGTACTAGCAATGTTTACACTTATTGTGCAGCAAAAACATATTGGCACTCATAGTGACTTTCTGATGGACAATTTTGAAGAAGAGGAATTTTGTAATAATAATAATATTGAGAAAATCTTACCATTATCAACTAGATATCCTGATTTCCTAAAATCAAAGAAAAGAAAAACTCAACGAACACTGTACTCAATTAACTATCCTTCAGATTTACAACGTGGGATAGCAGTTGTTGGTTCAAGAGATTGCAGTAATGAAGGAAAGGAATTTGCTTATAAACTAGGCCAAAAGCTTGCAGAGTCAAAAACAGTTCTAAATTCAGGACTTGCAAGAGGGATTGACACAAATGCGCATATGGGGTGTCTTGAAAAACACGGAACCACATATGCATTTCTGGCATGGTTTCATAAACTGTATCCGCCAGAAAACTCGATTTTGTTAAATAGAATTATTGAAAATGGTTCCGTATTTAGTCATAATGTATTCATGCCAAAAGAAAAACAAAAATATGAATTTCTAAAACGAGATGAATACATGGCGTTATTTTCAAATGCCATTGTGATAGTTGAAACTAAGCCCGTTGGTGGAGCAATGTATACAGCAAAATATGGATTGAAAAAGAAAATTCCCATCATTGTTTGTGATACTCAAACTAAAAATCCTGATTTGATTAATGGTTTCAAAGTTTTGGCTGATTTAAAAGCGCATGTAATTAGTTCACCAGAAGAAATAATCGGTTTTGTAAATAATCAGAGAGAAAATCCCAAACTGAATGATTTTTTTAACGAATCATCCCACAATTCTACCGATGGTGTTTTTCAAAATTCAGTAAATAGTGATAGGCATACAATCTAAAAAATATTGTTCATGTTTTTATCATAACAAAACTATGATTATCAGATTATAATATGGACTTTAGTCGTTTTCCCAACGGAAAAACAGACGTGGAAAAACAAAAAGCGGATTTGACAGAGGCGAAATTGACGGGGCGAATTTGAGAGTGGCTATAATGCCCAATCGAACCATACACGATTGAGTTAAACACTAGGTTCATCATCGCCCGTGTATTGACCAAGATATGCAAAATCTAAAACAAATTTGATCATGTTTTTATGATTACAAAACTATGACTCTCAGATTACAATGGGCCATACTCAAGAAAACATGATACTGATAGTGCTTTAGGCGGTATGTTAGGCGTATGTCTAGATTCTAGTCTATTACTCATGGGAACCCTAGTTCTCTTGCTTTGTCTTTACATTTTTTTGCGTTTACCGCATCGCCTTGTTTGCCATACAAAAGGCCCTTGTAGTACCAAGCTTTAGCATAATTCGGATTAATCTCTATTGCGCGGTCATAGCATTTGATTGCGTTTTCTGTGTCGCCTTGTTTGTCGTACAGAGTACCCTTGTTGTGCCAAGCTTTAGCATAATTCGGATTAATCTCTATTGCGCGGTCAAGGCATTTGATTACGTCTTCAGTGTCGTCTTGTTTGTCGTACAGAGTACCCTTGTTGTTCCAAGCTACAGCATTATTTGGATCAATCTCTGTTGCGCGGTCAAAACATTTCATTTCGTTTACCGCATCGCCTTGTTTATGATATAGAATACCCTTGTTGTGCCAAGCTACAGCATCATTCGGATTAATCTCTAGTGCGCGGTCATA
>Ga0194132_10012229_pt1 | contig 10763 bp, 4 predicted proteins | sample TA2KigOf80mmetaG_FD_148612 | JGI IMG/M metagenome (GOLD analysis project Ga0194132, IMG submission 148612) | Freshwater microbial communities from Lake Tanganyika, Tanzania - TA2015054 Kigoma Offshore 80m | ecosystem: Environmental > Aquatic > Freshwater > Lake | place: Tanzania: Lake Tanganyika... | reverse complement strand
GTGCATTGCCCGTCGGCCTGGCTCCAGAGGTAGGACTCGAACCTACAACCCCACGGTTAATCCCGACCTGTCGGGACTCTCCCATTGAGCAGGTGGTCGCGAATCCACCGGGAGGATTTCATCGCCTTGATGTGACGCTCTCGTGCCATCGCGTCGCCGCGATTCGAGTGAGCCTCGGACCAAACCAGCCTCCACGGTCCATGCTTGCGGGCGAACTTGCCGCCGATCCGATCCGTTCGGTTGTGGTTGGCCAAGCGGGTGTCGAGATTCTCGGTCTGGCCGACGTAGAGTTTTCCCGTGGCGTTTTCGAGAACGTAGACGAAGTGCATTGCCCGTCGGCCTGGCTCCAGAGGTAGGACTCGAACCTACAACCCCACGGTTAACAGCCGCGTGCTCTACCATTGAGCTACTCTGGAATTCCAAAGGCGGCGCAGACTACAAATGGCCCCCGGGAGCGTCAACGGCGGACTTGGACACCCGACTCCGTGCGATAGCACGATCGCCAAGGACTACTCCGCATCGAATCTCTTTCCAACGAAGAAACTCGCAAGCAGGGTAAACTGGGAGGATGTCTCAGGAGCCGCCACTTGCGCTGAAGCAATTCCTGATCCCGACGTGTTTGACAACGGGGGCGCGCGGCTGAGCAGAAGGAATCGTGAAGGAAGCGCGTGAAAGGCGTTCCCTCGCCGATCGTCGGGATCACGGGATGATCAGAACCTGCTGATCACCGCAACTCCAATTCGAAACCTTGGAGCCCGCCTTCGCAACACAAGCTTGTGCTGGCCGTTACTGACACCGTCCGCTTTAGTCGCCTGGCACCACAGTCCACGCGCCCGATTGCCAGCTGGCTTGAGTGATGTTTGTTGTGCCCAAAGTGCGCTCAGGCTTGAGTCGCTCCGCGTGACCGTCGAGATACGAGAATGAAAACGTGCCGTTATGGAATTGATTCGTGGGGCCTGTGTCTGCAACCGCCGTTGGCTGATACATCGAAGATACCTGCGCCACTTCGGTCCACCCGCGGCCAAACGCTTCTCCGGCGCGGTTCCCTCGTCCCACAAGTTCGGTCATGAAAAGGGTTCCGACGGGATCCGGTATGGTGGTCATCCGAAACGCTTGCTGCGGGGGGACTATTGCCCCCTCTTGGAAGCTCCCCGTCCAGTTGTTGGCGGAAACTGTCACCGTTGAGATATCGTGCCACCCGAGGCCAACACCACATTGGTTTACCCCGCCTGGTGGCCAGTCAAGGAGCGGATTGCGAGTTTGCCCGATGCCAATTCGCCAGACCGCCATTGTATGCATCGGTATTGCATACGTCCGCTTTTGCGCAAACCAAGGCGTGCCAAAGATGGCTTGACCCAGTCCACTGTCGAACATCCTCACTTTGTCGGCCGGACAAGCCAGAAACCCTTTTCCATCGAAAGCTGTCGTCGGCATGAACTGAGTGTGCTTCTGGGCTTCGGTGAGTCTCGGTCCAAGGTAGTCCGCAAGGAAATCGTCCCACCCAAGCATGGAATACCCGTAGTTGATGCTGCTGCCTCGGGCGATGCTTCCGTAAACAAGCTTGTCGTCGAAGTCCCCGGCATAGTTGAGCATTGCCAAGGAAATCTGCTTCAGATTGGACATGCACTTCGCGCCCAACCCACTGCCTTTCGCTTTGGCAAGGCTCGGCAATAACAGTCCGGCCAAGATCGCGATTACCGAACGCTGAACTCCGAAATGAGCAAGATCACGAGGGAAGAAGTGCTGGTCCGGATGCGGGAGCGTTACGCGCGGGCGGGCAAGACACATAAGAGCAAAATCATCACCGAGGCCAGAGCGCTGGAAAGCGCGGGAGGCGAAATGGGGGTGGATCCCACGCGCCCGCGCCAGCCCCTGGGCTCGCGTGCTTTGACTTGACCGCCAGCGTCGCATCGCGTCGCGTCGCGTCGACCGTACGTTTCTCACGCCCGGCCGTTGCGGCGGACGCAGACGAACGCGGTGGCGAGCCAAAGCGCGGCGAAGGCGGACGCGAACCAGAACGCGGTGCGAAACCACGGGGTCTCGGCGAGGTTCTTCGCGCGGAACTCCACGGTGAGCGCCTTGTTCAGCTCGGTCTGCAGCACTTGCGTGAAGCTCAGCAACTGGCCGTGCGTGGGCAGGTTCGCGCGCAACGGCGCCACCGTCGTGGTCGTGATCTCCTGCGCGCGGCAGATCATGTCCCATTGCGCGTCGGCCGCGGCGGCGTCATATGAGACGAGTCCCTCACCGGCCTGCGCGCCTCGTCCGCCCTCCTGGCCTTGGGCACGTTCCTGTTGCTGCTGGGGCGCGGGCATGTCAGTTGGGTTGGCGTTGGCGCCGAATCGGTAACTGTTCTCGGCGCTCCACGCGCGCTGCGCGTCCACGAGGTTGCGGCTTTGCGCGCGCTTGAAGGACATCTCCAGTTCGGCGACTTCCTTCTTCGACTCCTCGTCCTGCACATCCTTGTTCAGCTTCTTGAGCTGCTCCAGGTTCGCGCCGTTCGCGAGGTTGTCCTTGCCCGAAGACACCAGGCTCTTGAGGTTGCCGAGGGCGATCTTGCTCTCGTTGAAGCGCTGTTCCTTCACCTGCGCCTCGCGCCGGTTGTATTCGCCGAGCGAGAAGACCTGCCGCACGGGCTCCACGCCGAGCTTCTCGTGCGTCATGCTGCCGGTGAACTTCGCATACTCGTAATCGGGCGGCAGATACAGGTCCCAGCGCGCGTTCTTGAGCGGCACGTCGAGCGTGGGCGATGCGAGCGCAACGCCGCCGCGCGTCTTCGGGAAGCGCTCCCGCCCCACGTAAGTCACCTCGACCAGAATCGGCGCGTCGTCCGCGCCGGTGCGTTCGAGCGGCAGCATGATGCGGTCGGCCTGCCTGCTCGGGCGCACGGGCTGGCCCGCCACGAACGCGCTCCACACGGTCGCGTCCTTCGGCAGCTTCACCTCGAGGAACTGCCGGCCGTTGTTCCGCACCGCGAGCGTCATCTCGGTCATCATCTGGCCGTCCTCGGCGACGACGGTCATCAGCCGCAGGCTGTCCACGAGCGCCTGCAACACTCCGGCTTCCTGGTAGCGCTGCGCGTTGGCGGTGAGCTTCCAGCCGGGGCGCAGGTAGCGATACGCCAGCAGCACGGAGTCCTTGCCCGACACGCCGGCCTGCAAGCCGCTCCACTCGGGCAGCTCGCGCGGGTCAATCTTGTGCATCTCGCCTGTCGTGCTGCGCTCGGTCACCTGCAACGGCGCGCGGCCGAGCACCGCCACCGCGCCCGTCTCGCGCTCGACCCCGAGCGCCTCGACCACGGGAATCTCCACCGGCGCGTTCGAGCTTCCGGCCTTTCGCGGCTGCTCCCACGTCACCACGAGCGTGAAGGTCCCGCGCACCTTGTTCTGCAACTCGATCTTCCACACGTCGTTGGTCTGGTCGCGCCGCCGGATCGCGCCGCCGGAAATGTCCACGTTCGTCACGGTCACCGGCACGCGGATTTGGAATTCCTTCACCGGCGAATTGGCGATGTCGTATCGGATGAGCACGCGGCCGCTGAGCAGCGTCTCGCTCACGGTCACGATGTTCGCGACCTCGGCGCGAATCCACGATTCGAGCTGCTCGGTCGTCACGGAGAGCTTCCACGGCGCGGTCTCGACGGGCGTGGTGCTGATGAACTTGAACGCCAGCGTCGGCACCTGGTTCATGCCGCGATAAACACCCGCCGGCACCGTCGCCGCGGGAACCTCCGTCGCGCCGTCGAAGTTCTCGGTCTTCACGGCGATGCCCGTGTCGGTGGCGACGGCCACGTAGCCGTTGAGCTTCTCGACGCCGAGCGGGTGCACCGCCGGCACCGCGAGCGACTTGGGCGTTTCCTTCACCGTCTGCGCGAGGATGACCAGCAGCGACACGCTGCCGATGGTGCGCTCGCGCAACGGCACCTCCAGCACGCGCGCCGCGCCCACCTTCTTCTCCGTCCAGTTGTTCACGAGCATGAACGCGCTGCCCCGCGCGCGCATCGCGGCGTCGAAGTAGCCGACGCTCTCGATGCGCCAGCCGTCGGGAATCTGCGCGCGAAGCTGGAAGATGCCGGCCTTCCTGACCGTGTAACTGATCTCGGCCGCGAGGCGGAGTTCCTCCGCCGCGATGCGGAGCCGCTGTGTGATGCCCGCCTCGAGCTGCGCCTGCACCTGCGAGACCTGCGCCGTGAGCGAGAACCCGGGGCGGAAGTAACGCCACACGCCCGCGTTCACCTGCCCGAGCGTCGGCGAGAGTCGCGCGAACTCCGCGGAGTCCACGCGCTGCAACTCGGTGCCGCCCTCGACGCTGACGGTGAGTTCCTCGCCGCCGGCCACGCCGACCAGCCCGGTCTCGCGCTTCACGTCGCCGCTGGCGGCCGTGGTCGAGGGGATGGCGATCTTCACCGCGAGCGGTTGCCCCGAGCCGGGCGCGGGGATGGCCGCGAGCAACTGCTCCGTCTCGAGGGTGAGCTTGTAGCTGGCGGTCGCGCCCTTCACGAGGTCCACCACGAGCGTGTCGTCGGTGAGCAGTTCCCATGTGCGGATGAGCTGCCCCTCGACGCGCAACAGCCGCTGTCCGGCGGGCAGCTTCACGCGCGCCTGCCGCAACTCGCCCTGCGCGATCTGGTAATCAATCACCGTGCGCGCGTTGAGCACGCCGCCGCCGAGCGACACAAGCGTCGAGCTCACCGTGAACAGCGTCGCCTCCATCTCCGCCACGCGCTTGACCCGCGGCGTCCACGTCAGCTCCACCCGGTCCTCGGAGCCGATGATGGCATCGATGCGCGTCTGGTCGCCCGTGGCGACGCGCTGGAACGACACCGCGCTCGGGAACTCCACGTCCGCGTCCTTCTCGTCGAGCGTCGCCGAGAGCTTGCTCGCAAGCGCGGCGGGCAGCCCGAACTGAAGCCGCCGCTTCGCCACGTCGCCGCCGACCTTCGCGGCAAGCTTTACTTCGAGCACGGCCTCGCCGCGGTTGGTGAGCAGCACGCTCACGCGCGAGCCCTCGCGCACGAGCAGCGCGTGGCCGGCCTTGACGCTGAACTCGCGCAACGCCACGTCATCGCCGAACAGCGGGAACGTGACCGGGTTGGTGCTGGCGCTGGCGAGCGTGAGCGCCGCGGTGAACTCGGCGACCTTCTCGCGAATCGTGCCGGTGTAGGTGGCGCTCGTGAGGCTCACGGCGTTCGTTTCGACTGGCGATTGCGGATTGAGGAATGCGGACTGGCCAGATGCCGACGCGCCGAGCAGGAAGAACAGCGCGATGCCGGCGGCGGCGGGCGGGATGGGATTCGACGACGGCGAGGACGAAGTCGGATCGGTCGGACCCGTCGGACCAGCCGGGGTCGCTGTCGCGCCGTCGCCTCCATCATTCTGCAATCCGAAATCCGCATTCCGCGTTCTGGCCGGCCACAGCTTCCACGCCACCCAGAGGAACAGCGCGAGCGCGAGCACGGGCGCGGCGGCGATGAAGGCGAAGTGCAGCGTGCGGCTCGCGAGCGCGAGATGTGTCACGCTGCCCAGCCCGAGCGCGAGGCCGAACGCGAGGCGCAGGCTGCTCGACTCCACGCGCCGCCACTCGGCCAGCACCAGCCCCAGCCCGGCGAGGAACGCCACGAGTTGCAACACCGACCGCAGCACGGTGAACACCTTCGCCTTCATCACGGACATCTCGACCGTGAGCGGGTCCCTGCCCGAGTTGAGCACCTTGGTGAAGAGCAGCGGACGTCCCGAGCGCGGCAGGTCAATACGGATGGACCGGATGCCCGCGACCGTCGCCGCGGCGGGATTGGCGACGGTGGTGAAGCCCTCGCCCGCACCGACGCCAAGTCCGGCGCCGGCCGGCGCTGGAGAGTTCGCGGAGCCAACCGCGAAGGAATTGCGCGACTCACCAGCCGGCCCGCCAGCGCCACCGGCGGGCTTCGCAGGAGCCGGAAGGCCGGCCATCGGTGGCGTCATCGGCTGCGCAGGAGCCGCGCCGACCGTGAACTCCTCCATGCGCAGCACCGAACCCGCGGCGCGCTCGCGGCGGCCCTGCGCGGAGCCGTCCACGAGTTGGCCACTCTGTTGCGGGCCATTTGCATATTTCGCAGCAGGGCCACCCATCGGCCTTGCGCGTTGTTCAGCCGGGCTCGAACTGCTTCGAGGCATCTCTTCGCCGCCGCGGGTGGCGAAACTCCGCACGTCATCGACGCGCTCGGCCAAAGGCTCGGTAGCGGATTGCGGCATGTAGCCGCCCGCCAATCCAGAGGATTTCACCTGCATCATCATCGGCACGAGGATGGCCCCGAGCACGACGAACACGCCGAACACGGCGACGACTTTCACCGCCCCTTTCATCCCGCGTCGCACAAGCTGGCCGACAAATGACACGGCAAAGAGTGCGACAAAGCCCGCGATGGCGAGGCCGAGGCCCCGCTCGGAGATGAAGTCGGAGTAGTTCTGCACGAACAGGCGCCACGCGTCGCGCAGTCCGTAGCTGAGTCCGCGCGGCGCGGCCATCGTGCCGCCGAGGTCGGTGACGCGGCGCGAGGGCGGCACGTAGAGTTCCCACTCGGCGTAGGTGTTGGGCACGTCGGTCTGCGGCGCGGTGAGGGCGACGGCCTGCGGCCAGAGGCCGCCCTTGAGCGCGTCGAGCTTCTGGGCATAGACGATGTCCACGGCAAAGGCCTCGTCGCGGTTGGCGCCGCGCGGGAGGGAGACGAGGAGCCATTCGCCGTCGCGCTCGGCCTTCATGGGGGCGTTGTTCACGTAGCAGCCCCAGAAGTCGGCCTTGGGTGGGAGCTTGAAGCGCTGCGTCTGCTTGTCGTTGTTCTTCACCATGAAGCTCGCCTGCGTGAGCATCTCGCCCGCGTCGGTCAGCACGCTGGTGATCTGCGTGCGGTCGGCCACGGCGTCCAGCACGCGCTCCTGGTCGTAGCGCGTGGCGTCCACGGTGTGCGCGAAGGCCGAGCCGGTGTAGCGATACGCGAGCAGGACGGGCCGCGTGACGAGCGCGCGGTCGGTCTCGGCCAGTTCGCTCGGGTCAATCACGCGCAGCGGCTCGGCGACGGGGCGCGGCAGGAGCTTGAGGCTCGCCGCGGTGGTCACGGCCACGGAACCGGTCTCGCGCTCGATGCCCTCGGCGTGCGCGCCCGCGAGGTCGAGCGCGGCCTTCTTCGGGTCGAACTGGTAATCGTAGGTCACCACGAGCGTGTAGCCGCCCCACGCCTTGTCCTGGAGGGAAATGGTCCAGACGTTCGAGGCCTGTTCCTTGCGGCGGATGTTCGGGCCGGTGAACTCGATGTTCTTCCAGTGCGCGGGGACGAGGACCTTGAACTCCTGCACGCCCTGGTTGATGAGGCCGAAGCGCATGGTCGCGCTGCCGCCCACGAGACCGTCGCCGATGGTCATGAGGTTGAAGACGTCCGCGACGATGCGCGCGGGCAGGCGCTCGGTCGCGAGCGCCAGGCGCCACGCGGCGTCGTCGGCGGTGAAGGCGAGCAGTTCCTCGCCCGTGCGCTGCGCGAGCTGGGTGACGGGAATCTCGCGGGCGTTCGTGAGCTCGGCGGTCTTGAGCCGGATGCCGGGCGAGCTGGCCGCGCCGATGAAGGCGGTTTCCTTCGTCGCGCCCGCGGGCCGAAGCGCGGCGAGGGCGATCTGCGCCGGGAAGGTCTTGTGCGCCTGTTCGAGCGAGACGTGGAGCGTGCGCATGCCGAGCACGCGCGCGGTGAAGTTCACGCGGATCTTTCCGTCGGCGAGCTTCCAATCCTCGACGCCGTCGCCCTTCACATCGGCGACGACGAAGTTGGTCGGCGCGGCGAACTCGACGTGGTAGATGCCGGCCTTCTCGACGGTGAGCGCGATCGAGTGCGTGACGAGCAGGCGGGTCTCCTCGAGGCGCGCGGTGACGCGGTCGGCGGACTTGAGCACGGGCTCGATACGCTGCACGCGCGCGCCAAGCCCCAGCGGCCAGCCGTGGAAACGATAAGCCGCGAGCGAGCCGGGCGCGGCGTTGACCTGCCGCAGGCCGGTGACGGACTCGACCTCGACGACCGTGTCGTCCACGGACAGCGTGAAGGAGCCGGAGTCGCGCTCGACATCGAGCGGCTGCGGCGGGCGGAGGTTCAGCGAGACGGGCGTGGTCTCGATGGGTTGCTCGGTGAAGAGCGTGAGCGCGTAGGATTTCTCGACCGGCTTGATGAACTCGACGGTGAGCAGCGACATCGGCTCGGCCTGTCCGCCGCCGCCGGGCGGTTGCGCGCCCGCGGGCATGCGCTCGACGCGCCAGTCGCGGATTTGTTCGCCCTGCAACCGCGTGAGCGTCTGCGTGGCCGGGAACGCGAAGGTGAGCTTGGCCACGGGAGCCTGGAGGATTTCGTAGCGCAGCGCGGTGGTGAACTTCACGACGGTCGGCGAGACTTGCGCCGCGGCGGTGGTGTCCACGGTGATGAGCGACTTGCGGGTGATCTCGGTGGTCTTGCTCTGCCAGCGCATCGAGAGCAGCCGGTCGGCGGCGAGGAAGCCCTCGGCGCGCGACTTGTTCTTCTCGTTGTCGAGCGGCGTGCCGCCGAGGAGCTGGACTTCCATGCCCGCGCTTGCGGCCTGCGCGACGACGCTCGCGATGGCGGCGGGCGGGCCGTTGAAGGAGATCGAGTTCCATGGCTCGGCCCTGGTGATTTTCGCGACGACGTCGAACTTGAGGTCGAACGTGCCCGGCGCGCCGACGTGCAGGCGATACTGGCCGGTGCCGCGCACGATGCGCACGTCCTTGGGCAGCGGGCCGGGCAGCACCGCGACGTCGCCGGTGAAGAGCGGCAGCGCGAGGTCGTTCGTGGACTGCGACTCGACGGTGAGGCTCACGGCGAAGCGCGCCTCGGTCTCGCCGACCTTGCCGTCGTAGCGGATGCTGTGCACAACGAGATTCGTGAGCGCGGGGCGGAGGGCGGGCGGGAGCACGTCCACGAGCTTCGGCGGCGCGGTGCCCTTGGAGGAGAGTTGCAGGCCGTTGAGGACGGCGACGCCATTGGGGCCGGGCGCGACTTCGATGATGAGCGGCACGCCAGGCGCGACGGGCAGATCGCGGAACACGACGAACTGATGGCCTTCGACCATCGGCGCGGGCAGCTTCCAACCTGCGGAACTCACGACGGTCATCGGGCCGAAGTTCGTGTTCGCCGAGCGCACGGTGAAGATGGAGTTCTGCTCGCCCGTGGCGTCGGGGTCGGCGTGGCCGTAGAGGTGGAGGTTGTAGCGGCCGGGCTCAAGGCCGGTGATGGTCACGACGATGTTCGATCGGTTCATCGCGAAGATGTAGTTGTCATACATCGCGTCGCCGGTCGAGTTGCCCCACACGCCGGGCGCGTTTGTCACGGCGATGGCGACGGTCGTGGGCGTGCCGTCGGAGAGCTTCACGCTGTCGAGGCGGCTGCCGAGCACAAGCGGCATGCCGGGCGCGAAGCGGGGATTGTAGTGCGTGTAGAGATTCCAGTGGTCGTTCGTGGCGCGGCCCGTGCCGGCGAAACCGGTCTTCGCGCTCGCCGCGCCGACGCCGAAGTCCACGTTGAGGAGCATCTGCGCGCGCGCGGGCAACGCCGCCGCGACGGCGAGGACGAACAGGAACGACAGCGCGAACCCGCGAGTCAGGAGACCCGCGCTCCGGCCGCGCGGCGCGAGCAGCGGCAGCTTCCATCGGCGTGAATCGGCGGACGAGAACGAGCAGGGGAGGCGGCGTGAAGTCTTCATAGGGCTGGACCGGATTGGATCGACAGTGTCAGTTGCAACGGCGTTCGAGTATCAGGTGAATTGCGGAGCGCGGCGACGGTTTGACTGCAGGCGTGTGCTCAAGGTGTCGCAAACTTATCGCAGACACCGCGCCACAACCAGCGCGCGGTAAAAGTGTCGCAAAACATTTGTCAGGACGGATGGCGTTGATCTGCCGCAAAGGACGGAAGAAGGCGCAACAGGGAACGGCTCTGAACCGATGCGCTCTTTGCGTGCTTTGCAGCCAACGCCGCCCGATGCAACGCTTCAACGCCCGGACGTCCACCGCTTCACTCCGACAACCGCGCCTTCGCGCCGCGGACGATGGTCCTCACGACCTGTGCCGCATCCGGGGTGTCGAAACGTTCAATGAGCAGACGGTAATACACGCGTGCCTGCTCCCGGTTTCCTGCCTCCCAAAGCACATCCGCCGCCGACCGCCACGACTGCAGCACTTCCCACGACTGGTCCGGATACTTGTTCGCCACGTCGCCGTATAGACGCACGGCGTCGGCGGTGCGGCCCTGCGTGGCGCGAACGTTCGCGAGACTGCGCAACGCCTGCGCGCACCAGAACGGCTGGTCTTTGTAGCGCGACAATACCCGCTCGTAACCGCGCGCGGCTTCCGTGAGCAACCGCTGCCGCTCCGCCCCGCGCGACTCGGCGGACGGCAGATGAAATTCCTTCGTGGTCGTGTCGAACGCAGCCTTCGCCGCGGCGTGTCGCTCTGCGGAGGTTTGTTTCGGCGTGGTGGCGCAGGCGGCGAGGGCGAGCGGCAGAAGGGTTACAAGGGGTAACCTGGTTGCATAAGTTGCATGGGGACGAAGGCTCGTTGCGATGAACTGCAACCGGCGTGCAGCGGACGCAACCCATGTCACCAGGCAATTCATGCAACTCCCGGGTTACTTCGTCGCATTCGTCCCGAAGCGGGTCGTCAGTTCGTAGGTGAACGTCTTCTTCTCCCGCGGCTTGAGCGGGATCACGAACTTCACCTTCGTCGCGTCCACCTTCTCTTGGGCTTGC
>Ga0194132_10012228_pt1 | contig 10765 bp, 1 predicted proteins | sample TA2KigOf80mmetaG_FD_148612 | JGI IMG/M metagenome (GOLD analysis project Ga0194132, IMG submission 148612) | Freshwater microbial communities from Lake Tanganyika, Tanzania - TA2015054 Kigoma Offshore 80m | ecosystem: Environmental > Aquatic > Freshwater > Lake | place: Tanzania: Lake Tanganyika... | reverse complement strand
CCCGCACCCGCTTAAAATTTTTTCTGATGAAAAATGAGTGAAACGGAGCCATTTTTCTACGAAGAAATATACAATATAAAAAACATTTATTTGGAAATTATAAGAGGGTACTCTCATAATTTTGAAAAGGATATTTACATTAAGCATCTTTCGGATTTGGAAAGAATTAAAATTATAGAAAAACGTAATGAAATAATAGAAAAAACAAAATTAAAAGGCTTAAGAACCGAAAGAGAAGCGCTTGCGTACATAATTTCAGAGGGCATATGGGATGAAAATAAAGAAAAAGAGATAGCGGAATTGGAACTCAAAGTTGAAGATAATACTAAAATGGCAAATAATTTAGTAGTAGCTTCTCAAAAAGAAACAGTTTTAAAATTAGTAAAAAAAGACAAAGAACAATTAGAAGAGAAAAAAATTCAGCGCGAAAATCTTATTGGTTTTACGGTAGAAAAATACGCGGATAATAAATATATCAACTATTATTTATATTTTTGTTTATTCAAGGATGAAGGTTTAAAGCAACGTTACTTTTCAGAAAGTGAGTTTGAAGATTTGGAAGAAGAAGAAATCTCAAATTATTTTAGAATTTATAATGAAACACTATCAAAATTCAATGAAGTAAACTTTAAAAAAATAGCAGTTACTCCATTTTTTGTTAATGTAGTTGCCATGGCTTATGAAGATACTAGGCTATTTTTAGATAAATCAGTTCTAGAATATACTAATTATCAGCTGGAAATATTTAATATAGGAAAAAGAAACGTGCGAGTTTCTAGCGAAGCTAATGGCAATCCTCCCGTGATACACTCTCAAACAAAATATTCTGATTTAATAGCATGGTATGATATTCAATACGCACATAGCGAAAACAAAAGAAAAGAGGCGGCTGGACAGACTCATGGAGTAAAAAAATCTATAAATTACGTATAATACGCTATTTAAAAGTGTATTATAAAATAGGCTTAAGGTAATTTATGGCAAATCAATTGACTCTAGGCGTGGGTATTAATGCAGCTGCACTACAAGCTGCGATTAATAATGTTGTTAATAGAACATATACTATTGCTGGTGTTCAGGTTAATAATCGGGGTATTGCTCAAGCTCAGCAGGCTCTTGGAAGAATAACCGGATCTGCTAACGAATTTCAAAAATCAATGGAAGCGGCGAATGCTCGCGTGATTGCATTCGGAGCGTCAGCAGGGGTAATTTTTGTTCTTAAAAGAGCTTTTGATGGATTAATATCCTCTACCGTAGAAGTAGAAAGAAGCATAACAGAAATTAATTCAGTTTTTTCTTTATCTTCTCGTCAAATTGCAAGTTTTTCAAGTCAACTTTTTGAAGCTGCCAATTCTGTTTCAGTTTCTTTTGCAGATGCTTCCAAAGCAGCTGTTGAATTTGCTCGTCAGGGTTTGGGCGTTGAAGAGACTCTAAAACGCACAAGAGATTCGCTTGTGCTTGCAAAAGTATCGGGAATAGATTTTGCTGATTCTGCCACTGCAATAACTGCTGCACTTAACAGTTTTAGTAATGAATTAATTACTAGCACAGACTTGGTTGATCGCTTAACGAATGCTGACGCTAACTTTGCTGTGAGCGCGGGAGATTTGGCTGAAGCGATAAAACGCGTTGGTTCGAGCGCAAACGAAGCGAATATTAGTTTGAATGAGACAATTGCTTTGGTCACGGCCGCTCAACAAATTACAGCTCGTGGTGGTGCTGTTATTGGTAACTCATTTAAAACAATTTTTACTCGTTTAGGACGCGCATCTGTATTGGATGATCTTGATGCGCTTGGAATCAAAACCAAAGACGCGTCTGGAAATGCCCTTCCTCTTATTCAAGTTTTAAAAAATTTAGGATCAACTTATGATAGTTTATCTTCTAGACAACAAAGTTTTGTTGCAGAGTTGGTTGGTGGCGTTTATCAAATCAACATTTTAAAAGCTACTTTAAGAGACTTGAGTGATGGTGGATCAGTTTTTTCTCAAGCATTATCGACTTTAGAAAATTCTGCTGGTTCTGCTCAAGCAAGAATAGATCAATTAAATCAAACTCTTTCTGCAAAATTAAATGTAACTTTGAATCGTTCCATTGAATTAGCAGCAGCGATCGGCAGCAAAACAATTGCTCCTGTATTTAAGGGCGGCTTGGATGTTATCAATAGTAATTTACAAGATTTAAAAAACTCAACAGATGGAGAAGGAATAGGTAAAAAAATTGCTGATGGAATTTTTGGGGGAATAAAGGGAGCGCTCGCTGGTCCAGGAGCATTTTTCGCTGGCTTTTTTGCCACAAAGTTAGTTGGTAATTTTGGTTCATTCGTAAGAGATTCAGTCTCAAGTTTTGCTGGTTTAAATTCTGCAGCGCAGCAACAATCAGCAATTCAAAATCAAATTGTTCAATATTTACAAAGAAATCCAACTTTGCTGGCAAGTATTCATTCTGGAACCACTACCGTAGCTCAAGCTCATCAACAAATATTGGCGATTATTAAGCAAGAAAATGCGCTATTAGCTTTTCAAAATCAACAGGCAGCAGCTTTGGCTGCAATGGCTTATCGCTCTGGAGTAAGAGTAGCGCCCACGCCTACTGCTGCAGCGGGTTTTATTCCAAATTTTAATATTCCCACCGCAACAAAATTAGCAGAAGTAGTTGGCGCACAAGCTGGTGGCTATAGTCCCGGCAGCGTAGTTCCTGCGCCTTCCGCGATTGGTGGAGTAATGAATACCGCTGAAGATGTAAAATACGTTCCCGGTTTTGCTCAACCTTTTATTAATCCTCCTGCTAATTCCAAGGCAGGTCGCAAACATAAAGAAGAATCAATAAAAAGAACAGGTGTTGATCCATATATGGCTAATGGATTCGTTCCAAATTTTGCTTCTGCGTATTTATTAAAAAATTTAAAACAAAAGATAGATTTAGGAATCGCTTCTCCAAAAGATATTAAACTATATAATGAAATGTCATCTTCCACTCCGCCTGGAATGTCATTTTCTGGCGAAAAAACTTTTAAGAATAAATTTGGAACAGCTGTTTTAGCTACCACAGGAGCTGGAGGATATGACATATCTTCCGTCAACATACCTGAGAAAAAGAGAGGCAAAGGCGGCAGCTATGGTCTTTATGATCAGATGTTTAAATTTTTGAAAGAAAGTGGTGTTAAAAAAGTTGGAGGAGTTTTACTTCCTCAAGGAAAAGACGCATCACAATTTCCATTTGCTGCATTAAAAAGAAGATTGCAGTTTGGGAAAGGCACCACTGTAGAGTTGCTAAACGGAGAAATTGTTAATTTAAAATCTATGGAAGACTTAATCAAGTTTTCCAAGAGGGTTTCCCGTAATGATATTCTTACCGGTCTTGATGTAAGCACGATAGTTGCTGCGGGTGGCTTTGTTCCAAATTTTACTTCTTTGCCAGTTGTCCCCGGAAGAAATGCGGGAGGTGCTAAGCCTATTCCTCAAGAAGAAGCGAAAAAATTAGGAGGAAAAAATATAATAGAGATAGATCCCGCCTCGGGGACTTTACGCCATCCATTTGGGGTTGATATTCTTGACTTGCAAAAATTGTCCACCTCCGACGCTTACTCTATTATAGATGCCGCGAGGAAAAAATATGGGCCAGCTGCTCAAGTTTCTGTTATGCCCGGAATAGAAAATACTTTAGCATCTGCATTAAAGTCTAATCCTCTTTTAAAACATAAATTTTCTGATCTAGAAAACTTGTTTCCGCACAAAATTGCAGCGACAAAATTCGCGGGGTTCATTCCAAATTTTAGCCCACTTATAGATAATCTTGCTCCACTTATAGATAATCTTGCTCCGGCGGGGGCAATACTGCCAATCCCAAATAAAGCTCTACAAAATATAATAGATCGTCAAAAAGTGGGCAAAAAAACTTATTTAGATTTTGATGGAACACTAGTGCGGACAATGGGAGATAGAATATTTAATAATCCTAAATTAACAAATAAACAACCAGTATTAGATAAATTTTTCAATAATCCTAAAGCTAGGATGAGTGACGTTCAACAATCTAGACCTACTCAATTTGGACTTGCGTTAAAAGAAGCAATCGAAGGGGGAAAGATCAATCCAGCGCTTCTTGGTTTAGTAACTGCTTCAGATCCGACTCCCGGACTGGCAGAGTATGTTACAAAAATCTGGGGAATTCCAGGTAGGAATCAAAAATTTAGCGTGAAGCCAAATGAAAAAATGTCATTTTTAACAAGCCTTGGCTCTGCAAAAGGGTTTATTCCAAATTTTAATAAACCAATCCCCCCCGCTGAGAGAACAGTTGGAGACTTAAAAAAACAATATTTTAGGATAGGGGATGATATAAAGGCAGCGAAAAATAAAGGAAAAGATGGGCAAACAATACATTCAACAGATAAAATTTATTCTCCCGCTATAGAAATAGTAGATCTTACAAAGATCGACGACAATAAAGGAGGTGAGCGATTTAAAGCTTTGCTAGCTGAAAAGAATGAAGCCCATGAAAAACTAAAAAAAGCAACGACAGGCCTAGAAAAAGAGGTAGCGAAAATGGAAAACGCGCTCATCACCTCTGATAAGAGATTAAAAATTCGCCACGGATCGAGTTCTGCGTTAGATATTATAGGGAAAGGAAAAGAGAAAAAACTTTTAGGAGAAATAAAAACTGGAAAATTTAGTGATAAAGATGTGCAGGATAAATTTCTAAGATGGCCAATTGAAAATCCATCTAGAATAGAACAACATACAGGCTTCTCAGTCAGCGCCAAGGATCAGGTACGTTATCATGATGAAGGAAGATATAAATTATATGTAGGTGATATTAGTAAAAGAAGAGCCATTAGTACAAAAGAAAAAGCCGCTTCTGGTTTTATTCCTAACTTTGCAGCTGAATTCCTCAAGTATCCATTTATGCCCCGAGACTCCCGGGGAAAACCACGTCCGGTTCCACGCGATCAAATTAAAGATCGCTACAGAGAATATGAACTAGCTTTATTGAATGGTGGTTTAAAACAGCTTGGTTTTGATCAATCTGTTGATTTAAATCAAATTTTTGGCCCAAATTCAAGAGCAGATTTTTTTGCTCGCAAAGGGACCGTGCCATATTTAATTGATGCTAAATCTGGTTATAATGACGCAAAACTGAGTCAGATAAAAATTAAAGAGGAAAGCTTTGGTAAGGCTTTAAAAGAAAAAATATATGTTGACTGGTTAGAAAGCCAAGGGGTTAATGATTTAGATCGAGTTAAAACTGCTATTGTTTTTGGAAATATGAACTCTTTGCAGGAAAAAACTCTTACAAAAAAACGCGGGCCAGTTGGCGCTATACCAGCAAGCAACAAAGCAAAAGGTTTTATTCCAAATTTTAATGATCCAGAAAATCCAATTTGGAATCAAGCTCCAATTGTTGCCAAAAGTTTAGGTTTGACTTCTCCTGCTGCTATAGCAATTGTCAGTGAATTAGAATCCATTCTTGATAAAAAGCCATATAGTCAGTCCACATTAAAACAACGTTTCATGATCTTTGATAATCCTCGATATGGATTACCAAGTGTTTCTAGTAAATCAGATCAAAAAAAGTTACGTAATTTAATCGAAAGAACTAAAGAGTTCTATAAATACAGAATTAATGTTCCTAAATATGACCAAAGACTTGAAGGTTATAAAAAATCAAATTTAAAAATACCCGGCGAATTCTTAAAAGACTTAGTGCAATTAAATTTGAGTAAGAAAGCAAATTATTCATCTATTTCTGAAGATGATAAAAACAAAAAAACTATAACAGTATTCAGAGGTGTTAAAGGTGAAGGTAAACGTTGGGAAGGTAAAGCTAAAGCTTCACGAGAAGAAAATCAAAAGTTAGTTTTTACTCCTAAAGAGTCGCAAGATATTAGATCTTCTAGAGAAGCGTTTTTAACTCAACAATTACATAGAAGTTTAGAAAGCCATCAAGGAGGTATGCGTGTATCCAATCCAGATTATATACCTTTTGTTTCAACAAGTACGGACGAATTTGTAGCTTCGCAATTCGGAAATATAATGGGAAAAAAGAGAATGAGAAGGTCTCGCATTGTAGATGCTGGGACTTTTACTACTCTTGTTAAGAAATATGGTGAAAAAGAAACAAAACAATATTTGCTACAGTTGTCTAAATTAGGTGGTGGAAAAGGCATTGGTTTTGATATTAATAGTTTCCTTGGTGCAACAGGAGGCAAGGAAGAGCGCCACCCCTACGACATAACCACCGCGCTCCGTGGTGGTTTCTCTAAAGAAAGAGAAGTAGCAATATTGAATTCTGGTTTTATTCCTAATTTTTCAGCAAAAGACTTAAAACCAGTTCCACCAAAAACGAACAATGCGGTGTCTCCGGTGCCTCGACCCCCGGAGAGAATAAGGGATTCGCTGCTGCAAAAAATTGCCAAACTTGTTACATCCGTAGGAAGTTCATTCATATCTAGTTATGTGCTTGATAATCAAGTTCGCCCAAGCGACGTAGCAAAGGCATTCGAGCTGTTGCCGGGAGCGCTAAAAGGAATAGGAGCAATTATAATGGGGTCACCACCTAAGATTAAAGGTTCTGCTAGTGGTTTCATTCCAAATTTTTCAGCATTAGATGATGCAATCGGCAGAGAAATGAGCGCCGGATATTCTCCCTCAGAGGTTAGAGTCGGAACTCATCCTTCATTAGCAACTGGTTTTAATCCGCTTGGGCTTGGAGTTTATAATAAGGGTGAGGGTTCTTTGAGCAACGGAATAGGATTAGCCCTAGCAGCTGGATTTAATCCTACAACAAAAGGAATGAGCAGAGGATTCATTCCAAATTTTGCAGAAGATACTGGCGCGGGCATGACCGCGCTCATAAGCGCAACGTTGGGGTCAATCGCTGCAATGCGACAAAATACGATTGCTCTTAGAAATCAAACGCTTGCGACAAGAGCTCAAGAGCAATTTCAACAAGTAAAAGGACCAAAAGGCCAAGAGGCAGCGCGAGCTATATTAGGAATAGAGGGCGGATGGCAAGGCGTCAAACAACTTGAAGCTGCAATAGCACAATTAAAAAGTATACAGCCGGGCAGAACGGGCAAGGTTACTGGTGTAGACATGGCCACTGGCAATAAGGTGGACGTGACTGGTGTAGGTTCTACCCAAGCCGCTACTCTTTTAGCTGCAGCGCAAACTCAAAAAAAGGTGCTCGAGGCTCAGAGATATCAAAACAGTGCGCAATTCGCGATGTCAGCTGGTCCAGCGCTCGGCGCTCTTGCAGGAGCAGCAGAAGGTCAAGCAAAGGTTGCACTAGACACCTTTAGCAATAGCGCGAATATTGCAAGCAGCGTTTTTGCAGCATTTCCCGGCCCCCAAGGGGCGGTGGTGGCTGGCCTTGTGCTACTTGGAGGAGCTGTGATTTCTGCTGTTCAATTCTTTAAAGGCTTAGGAGCTGAGTATCGTTTGCATGCTGATAAAACAAAAGAAAGTATAACCAATCTTGACGGTGCTGGTCAAGCTTTTTTAAAACTTACTGAAGTTCAAAACGCATTTAATTCGAATTTAAGCGTAAAATCAAGGCAACTATTTTTCGCGCAAGATGAATACAAAAAAAATCTTAATAAACTTCCAGAAGCGTTAAGAAGGGAGTTTGTATCAGCAATGAATTTAGCATCATCAAAAGAAGAGCAAGCGCTAATAATAGCTAAAATAAATCAAAAGCTTAAAAATGAACATGGGCTGGATGAAGCCGCTGCGTCAAGTGCGGAAAAAAATCAAAGGGGGATGAATATATTTAAAAATATCCTTTATGGCAACTTTTTTAGGTCAGGCGAGTCGATTACGGGACAGACAGAGGACTGGTTTCAAGGTGAAGCTGGTAGAATGCTAAATAATATGCGAGACAAAAAAAACACGATCACGATATTGGATGCTATAGGATCAAAAGATCAATTAGAAATGTTTCAAAGTTTAGCAAAGAAAACTGCTGAAAACAAAGATACAGGCTTAAATCGCTTTGAAGACATAAAAGAAGAGATTTTTTTTAGAATTAAAGATAATCCTAACCTAAAAGAGAGTGTGGAAAATGTTTTCAAACAAGGAATTTCAACTGAAGCATCACGAAATGTATTTATGCATATATTTCAAGAAATAGCCGGAAGTTCAATAAAAGAAAATAAGGTGGATATGGATCCGACGATTAGAGCTCGCAAGCAAAAGAAATTCGAGCTGGAAACGCAAGAAAAATTACGCGTGCAAATGCTTAGAGAAGAAGCGACCGCGCTTCATCAAGCTGCGGCCGCAATGTCAGTAATGGGTATTAATTTAAGAGCCATGAGAAAAGAAGCGGCGGTGCAGGCGATAAGTCAAACTTTTGGAGTCATACAGGGCGCCCAAAAAAGACAAACCGGTTTGCAAGGTCAAGCGATTATAGACGCGGAAATTAGCCGCCAACAAGGTGAGGCAAAAATAATGACTGATTTTGAAACAAAAAACGCCGCTTTTATTTCAGATGCATTGAATAAAATCCGAGATGTTTCTGGTGTTGAAAAAGATATAGTAAAATTAACTCCACAGCAATTAGCCGCCAATAAAGCTATTGAATCGGCCATGTCTAGCCTTGATCAGGCTAAGGCTTTAAAAGATCCTCAAGGATTTTTTAATGAATTAAAACAGAAAGCTTCAGTTGGTAAAACTTCCGAAGAGAAAAAAGCAGTATCAGACAGATTAGAAAGCGCCGGCATAAGAGCCGAATTGGAAAAAAATGCAGTGACCGCTCAAAATCAATTGGCTATAAATCAAAAAAATGTTGAGGAACAAAAGAAAGCCAGCTTATACTTGGCCAAAATAGAGCAAAATTCTAAAGCTTTTGGTGGTATAGAAAATTTCTTAGATAAGAAAAAAGCTAGTGAAGATCGTAAAGATTTTAATCAAGCTTTATTCAATGCTGGTTCTAAAAATCCTGAAACAAGGGGTATGGGTAGTCTTCAACTTATCCTAGCCTTACAAAAAGATCTGGGCGGCTCTGCCTCCGCTTTACCGGGCTTTAAAGATCTAGAAAATCAAGCTATAAGCGCTCGGGCTAATGAGATTAGAAAAACTGCATTGGAAAGAATGACAGCGATTAGAAATAGTCGGTTGGACCCCCGTGCGAAAGCTGCCGGTATTAGAGCATACTCAGAGCAATATAATCAAGCGCAAACTACTGCAACGATACAAGTCAAGGAGGCTACAAAACTAGAGCGCGAAGAGAATTTTGCGGACGTTTTGAAAAATATGATTACAGCTTTTTCTCAAACGCTCACAGAAGAATTCAAAAAAGAAAATAAAGATCGAGCTATGATAGTAGAGCAGCTTACAAAGCTAGCCAAAGAAGCTGAGAGTAGAATAACTGCAAATAAAGATCTTAGAGAAGCCATAAGAAGTTTAGAAACAGCAATAACAAACCTCTCCAATAATATCGGTAAGAATCCACTACCAGAAAACGTGGATCGAAAACCCTTAAGGGGCGGTGGTGACAATAATAAACCAAAAGACAATTCAAAACCCTCAGGGGGCGGTGGTTTCATTCCAAATTTTTCAGCATTAGATGGTGCAATCCATAGAGAAATGCGCGCCGGATATTCTCGCTCAGCGGTTAGAGTTGGAACTCATCCTTCATTAGCAACTGGTTTTAATCCGCTTGGGCTTGGAGTTTATAATAAGGATGAGGGTTCTTTGAGCAACGGAATAGAATTAGCCCTAGCAGCTGGATTTAATCCTACAACAAAAGGAATGAGCAGAGGATTCATTCCAAATTTTGCAACCGGGCTCGTCGAATTTAACAAGTTATCGGGAGAGGATCTGAAAAGATTGCGAGCAGCCTACAAAAAAATGACCGCGCCAAAAGACTACGGTTACAATAGGAAAACGTCACTCAGCGCTACTGGATTCGTTCCGAATTTTTCTTTTTCGGATTTATTAATAGAGGGGATCAAAAAGCTATCACCTTTTCATCTTGTGAAAGAATTCAGTGAAAAGCTCAGTGAAAAGGCCAAGATGAGGCAAAAGGCAAGGGAGGAAAAAAAGGCAGAGCAAAATGCTAAAAAGGCTGAGGAGACCGCAAATAGACAAAGGATTCTCGCGCGGGAAATCGGTGGGCCGGGCTCATTTGGTAAAGACCCGTCGGGGAAGCGGATGCTCGAGAGCTATCATAAGTATGCTGGTACATTAGCGGACGGGCCAGATAAGCAAAAATATTCAAACCTCGTAAAACAATTAGATGAAGCCATAAAAACTGGGAACTTAAAACAAGCCAACAAGTTGATCACAAAGATTGACGGATTAATCGTAGATTATAATAATAAAATCACCCCAGGAAACGTCAGCCGGTCTGAAGCCCGGAGAGAGGCAGAAAAGTTTAATAATCGGCGCAACACGGGTGAAGATCGTCCGCGACCTTTGACGCCTAAAGAGAAAACAATAGTTGAAAAGGCGGCGGCGGCGAGAAATCAAAAAAACCCGCCGGTGAAGAGGTCGACTGACCGCAACCCGATGCGGTGGGGCACGAGCGGACTTCCCCCCAAACTCGGTGGTGAGACTGGCAAGGGTCCGCACGTACAGTATATGCCTAGCCCCGGACGCATGCCATTAAACAACGATTGGTTGAAGCCGCCAGGTTCGTCGAGCGCCACCGCGACGCCAACGCCGCCTCTGAGCCCACAAGCTGGGCCTGTGCAGCCGCCAACGTCGCCAAAGCCGCCCGCGCCTGCGCCTGTGACCGCGCCAACGCCGCCTCTGAGCCCACAAGC
>Ga0194132_10012222_pt1 | contig 10768 bp, 9 predicted proteins | sample TA2KigOf80mmetaG_FD_148612 | JGI IMG/M metagenome (GOLD analysis project Ga0194132, IMG submission 148612) | Freshwater microbial communities from Lake Tanganyika, Tanzania - TA2015054 Kigoma Offshore 80m | ecosystem: Environmental > Aquatic > Freshwater > Lake | place: Tanzania: Lake Tanganyika... | reverse complement strand
CGACGCGATCGCTTCCCGATGCGGTTTGGTATCGCGGGCAAGGATCGCGCCGTGAATCGCCGGATGCAGCGTCTTCACGCGACCGTCGAGGATCTCCGGGAAACCGGTGATCGCCGAGACTTGCAGCACAGTCAGACCGGCCTCCTCGAGCGTGCGCGCCGTGCCGCCCGTAGAGATCAGCTCATAGCCAGCGTCGCGCAACGCAACCGCGAATGCGACGACGCCGGTCTTGTCGGTGACGCTGAGGAGCGCACGTGGTCGGGTCATGGGATCACCTCCGGTCGCGCCGCTCCTGGGTCGCTTCGCCTCGGGCCGCCACCGCACGGCCGCCCCCGAGATGCTCGATCGCGATCGCGATCGCGGCCGGATACGCGCGATGCTCCTCGGTCGCGACCCGCGCGGCGAGGGAGGCCGGTGTGTCGTCGGGATGCACGGAGACGCGCGCCTGGTGAATGATCGGGCCGGCGTCCGTCTCGCCGGTCACGACGTGGACCGTGCACCCAGATTCGCGATCGCCGGCGGCGAGCACGGCACGGTGGACACGCTCCCCGTACATTCCCTTGCCGCCGTGCTTGGGCAGCAACGACGGATGGATGTTGAGGATGCGGTCGCGAAACCGCGCGACGAAGTCCGCCGACAGGATCTGCACGAACCCGGCGAGGCAGATCAACTCGACTTGGGCCGTCTCGATCAAAGCGACGATCTCGCGCTCGAACTGCGCTTGATCACGTTCGCGGCGATCGACGACGTGGGCCGGCACGCCGGCGTTCAGCGCCCGGACCAACGCGTACACCTCCGGTCGATCGGAGACGACGAGGACCACCGCCGCCGCGAGGTCGCCGCGGGCGGAGGCGTCGAGAATCGCCTGCAAGTTGGAGCCGCCGCCGGAGACGAGGACGGCCAGGCGCGCGGCGCCAGTCATGGGTCTCCCGTACGAAGCGTCACTGCGCGGTCGCCCGCCACGACGCGGCCGATCGTCCACGCCGCCACGCCATTTTCCCTCGCGATTGCGGTGAAACGGTCGACGGCGTTCGCGCGAACCACGATACACATCCCGACGCCCATGTTGAACGTCCGGAACATCTCCTCGTCGGCGACGCCGCCTTCGCGCCGAATCAGGTCGAACACCGCCGGAACTTCCCATGCCGTCGCGTCGATCTCGGCTCGCCGGTTCGCCGGGAGGACCCGCACCAGGTTGCCGGCGATGCCGCCGCCCGTCACGTGCGCGGCCCCGACGACGACCGGTTCCTCGCCGGCCGGGTTCAGGCGTGCGAACGCATCGAGCAGCAAGGGCGCGTAACAGCGGTGCGGACGAAGCAGGGCGTCCGCCCGCGTTTCGCCCAGCATTGGTTCGTGGCGTCTGGCGTCCGCCGGATCGCGGAGCAGCAGCGCGCGCGCCAGCGTATAGCCGTTCGTGTGGAGCCCGTCGGACGCGAGCCCGACGACGACGTCCCCCGGTTCGATCGCCGCGCCATCGACGATACGGTCGCGCTCGACGACGCCGACGGCGCAGCCGACGGCATCATATTCGCCCTCGACGTAGAGGCCGGGCATCTCCGCCGTCTCGCCGCCGATCAGCGCGACGCCGTACGCGCGGCAGGCGTCGGCCATCCCCGTCACCAGCGATTCGAAGATCGTCGCGTCGAGCCGCGCCGCCCCGACGTAATCGAGGAAGAACAAGGGCGCTGCCCCTTGCGCGGCGACGTCGTTGAGCGCGTGGGCGACGGCGTCGTGCCCGATGACCTCGTGACGTCCGGCGATCATCGCGACCTTGGTCTTCGTGCCGACACCGTCGATCGACGAGACGAGCACCGCCGCACGCATGCCCGGCACGCGCACCAGGCCCGCGAAGTGGCCGACATCGCCGAGCACGTGCGCGGTGAATGTCCCCCGTACGCGATCGCCGACCCGCGACAACATACGCGCCTTCGCGTCGATGTCGACGCCGGCATCGCGGTACGTGGCGCCGCCGGACCGCGACGCGTCGCTCACGGCCGCCGCTCCAACGCGTACTTGCCCGCGTCCTCCTCGGCGCCCGTCGTCGTCGGGTAATCGCCGTCGAGGCAGGCCATGCAGAGCTTGTCGCGCGGCAGTCGAATCGCGCTGACGAGCCCATCCTGGCTGAGGTAGCCGAGGGAGTCGGCACCGATCTGGCGCCGGATCTCATCGACCTCGAGGTGCGCGGCCACGAGCTCGCGCCGGTTGCTCGTATCGACGCCGTAGAAGCACGGCCAGCGAATCGGCGGCGACGAGATCCGCAGGTGAACCTCCAACGCGCCGCAGTGGCGGAGCATGGCGACGATCTTGCCCGCTGTCGTGCCGCGGACGATGCTGTCGTCGACGAGCGCGATCCGCCGCCCTTCCACGATCTCGCGCACGGGGTTTAGCTTGACGCGCACGCCAAAGTCGCGCGTGCCTTGATCGGGCTGCATGAACGTGCGGCCGATGTACCGGTTCTTTACGATCCCGAACTCGAACGGCACGCCGGTCGCCTCGGCGAAACCGAGCGCCGCCGACGTACCGGAGTCGGGCACGGGGACGACGATGTCGGCGGCGACCGGATGCTCGGCCGCCAAGACCCGCCCCATTCGGCGCCGCGCCTGATGAACGTTGACGCCGGCCAACGTCGTGTCCGGCCGCGCGAAGTAGATGTACTCGAAGACGCACTGCGCGACGCGCGCCCGCGGAATCGCCCGCATCGAAGCGTGCGACGCACCCTCCAACGAAACGATCTCGCCGGGCGCGACGTCGCGCGCGAACTCGGCGCCGATGTTGTCGAAGGCGCACGTCTCCGAGGCGACGACCCAACCGTCCTGCAAGCGCCCGAGGACGAGCGGGCGAATCGCGTGCGCGTCGCGGAACGCATACACGCGCGCCCCGGCGAGCAACACGACCGTGTAGGCGCCCTCGATCCGCCCCATCGTCTCCGCGATCGCAGCCGCCAAGGACGGCGCCCGCGAGCGCGCGATGCAGCGCAGCAGCACCTCCGTGTCGCTCGTGGCCGTGAACGTCTCGCCCTGCGCTTCCAGCGCGGTGCGCAGCGCGCCAGCGTTCGTGAGATTGCCGTTGTGCGCGATCGCGATCGGTCCCCAGGGCGAGCTCGCGACCATCGGCTGCGCGTTCGCCAGCACCGCCGATCCCATGGTCGCGTAGCGGACGTGGCCGATGCCGACCGACCCGGTCAGCGACTTGACGTTTGCGTCGCTGAAGACCTGGGCCACGAGTCCCATGTCCTTGTGAACGGCGAGCCGGCCGCCTTTGTGCGTCGCGATCCCCGCGCTCTCCTGCCCGCGATGCTGCAGCGCCAGCAAACCGAGATGAAGGTACGGCGCGGCCGCGCCTCCCGGCAGGGACACGCCGATGACGCCGCACTCTTCGCGCAGACCGTCCCAAGGCGCACCGTCGTCCGTGATCGTCACCTCGGTGGCCGCCTCGCCTCGTCGCGACGGTGCTTGCCTGCCGGCGATCGATGTCCGAACAATCATCGTTCAGCCCTCCCAGGCGGTACGGAGTTGGTCGAGGCCAACGACGAGGTCGGCGGACGCGGCGCGAATGGCGAGCGCGTCTCCCTCGACGACGCCGAGCTCGGCGACGGGTACGCCGGCGGACCGGCAGCGCGCGACCAATGCCGCCAACCGCGACCTGGTCACGGTCGCGACGACTCGGGAGGGGCCCTCGCCGAACAACGCGAGTTCCGGATCGCTCGATCCGGAGATCCGGCAACGGGCGCCGAAATGACCGGCGATGCAGCACTCCGCCAGCGCGACCGCCAAGCCGCCGCCGCTGACGTCGTGCGCCGACTGCAGCAGACCGTCGGCCGCAAGCGCCGGCAGCAGCGCCACGAGGCGCGCGTGCGCCGCGACATCGACGCGGACTGGCTTACCGGCGACGCGTCCGCGCACGATCTTGTCATACTCGCTGCCGTCGAGCGAGGCGGCCTCCTCGCCGATCAACACGATGAGGTCGCCGTCGTCGCGGAACGCGGACGTCAGCGCGCAAGAAACATCGGACAGGACGCCGATCACCGCCACCATCGGAGTCGGGAAAATCGAGCCCACGGGAGACTCGTTGTACAGACTGACGTTGCCGCCGACGATCGGCACGCGCATCGCGCGGCAGGCGTCGGCGATGCCGGCGATCGCGTTATGAAGGTCCCAGGCGGTCTCGGGTTTTTCCGGGCTGCCGAAGTTGAGGCCGTCCGTCGCGGCGACGGGCCGCGCACCGGTGCAGGCCACGTTGAGCGCGGCTTCGCTCGCCGCCCCGGCGCCACCAGCCCAGGCATCCAGCCACGTCGTGCGCCCGTTACCGTCGATGGCAACCGCGATCGCCACGGGCGGCGCTTCCTTGAGGCGGAGGACGGCGGCGTCGGCACCCGGCGCGACGACGGTGTTGAGCTGCACCATGTGGTCGTACTGCCGAAACACCGCACGCTTTGACGCGACCGTGGGAGCGCCTAATACACGCAATAACGCCTCGGCCACCGATCGCGGCGACTCCGGAGCTTCGACGATGAGCGCTCTCCCCTTCGGCTCTTCCTCGGGAACTTGATAGGCCGGCGCTTCCGTGAGCGACTCCGGCGGCAGATCTACGACGAGCGTGCCGCCGTCGTAGATGCGCAGCGCGGGTTCGGCCGTCACCTCGCCGATCACCTCGGCCTGCAAGCCCCACCGACGGTAGATCGCGGCCACGGTGTCGGCCTCGCCCTGCCGCACGATGAGCAGCATCCGCTCCTGCGACTCCGAGAGCAGCAGCTCGCCGGCGGTCATGCCCGCTTCCCGTCGCGGCACGCGCGCCAGATCGATCCGCATGCCGACGCCGCCCTTGCTGGACATCTCCGACGTCGCGCACGTGAGGCCTGCCGCGCCCATGTCCTGGATCGCGACGACGACGCCAGTGTCCAGCGCTGCCAGCGTCGCTTCGATCAGCGACTTGCCGGCGAACGGATCGCCGATCTGCACCGCCGATCGGTCGCGATCCACGGACGCGACGTCGAGCTCGTCGGACGCGAACGCCGCGCCGCCGATGCCGTCCCGCCCCGTGCGGGCGCCGGCGTACAGCACCGGATTTCCTGGCCCGGCCGCCGCCGACCGCGCGAGTCTATCGGCGCGCACGATGCCGATGCAGGCGGCGTTGACGAGCGGATTTTCGGCGTAGCGATCCTCGTAGACGAGCTCGCCGCCGACCGTCGGCACGCCGATCGCGTTGCCGTAGTGCGCGATGCCCGAGACGACGCCGTCGCGCAAACGACGACTGGCGGCGTGTGCAGGCGACCCAAAGCGCAGCGAGTCGAGGATCGCGATCGGACGCGCGCCCATGGACAGGACGTCCCGCAGGATCCCGCCGACGCCGGTGGCGGCGCCGTGAAACGGATCGATCGCGCTGGGGTGGTTGTGGCTCTCGACCTTCAAGGCGACGCCGATACCCGGCGCCACCTCGACGACGCCGGCATTCTCGCCGGGGCCCTGCAGGACGCCGTCTCCCTGCGTCGGCAGGAGCTTGAGGTAGCGGCGCGAGTGCTTGTAGGCGCAGTGTTCCGACCACATGACGCCAAACATCGCCAGCTCGACGCGGTTCGGCTCGCGGCCGAGACGCCCGCGGATCTCGAGGTACTCGGTCCACCGCAGGCCGGCGGCCCGCACGTCGGCGAGGGAGAACGCGGCGTCGACCGCCGCGTCCGTTCTCAACGCCCACCGCCGGCCACCGAGTGGGCGCGCTTGGCGATGCTCGCCAGCAATCCTTCGAAAAACGCGCGCCCGTCGCACGAACCCAACAAGGCCTCGCTGCACCGCTCCGGATGCGGCATCATGCCGAGAACGTTGCCGCGCTCGTCGACGATGCCGGCGATGTTGTGCAACGCGCCGTTGGGGTTGCCATGCGCGGTCGCGGCGCCGTCGTCGTCGACGTAGCGAAAGACGACTTGGCGGTTCGCCTCCAACCGCGACAGGGTATCGGCATCGGCGTAGTAGTTCCCCTCGCCGTGCGCGACCGGCATGCGCGCGATCTGCCCGCGCCCATACGCGCAGGTGAACGGCAAGTCGTCGCGCTCGACGCGAATACGCGTCCAGTCACAGACGAACGTGGCGTCGCGGTTAGGCAGCATGGCGCCCGGGAGCAGACCGGCCTCGAGCAGGATCTGGAACCCGTTGCAGATGCCAGCGACGAGCACGCCGGCGGAGGCGGCGGCACGGACCGCGGCCAGGATCGGGCTCGTCGCGGCGATCGCGCCGGCGCGCAAGTAGTCTCCATAGGAGAATCCGCCCGGCAGGATCACGGCGTCGAATCCAGCCAAAGACCGCTCCTCGTGCCAGACGGTGTGCGCGTCGGCGCCGAGGACGCCGCGCAGCACGTGCAGGACGTCGCGGTCGCAGTTAGATCCCGGAAAGATCACGACGGCGACGCGCGGCGCGCTCACCGCGCCTCCTCGTCCAGACGCGTGATCTCGAATTCCTCGATCAACGGGTTCGCCAGGAAGCGCGTGCACATCTCGCGCGCGGCTTCCTGCCAGTTCGCCGCCGGCAGGTCGAGGTCGATGACGCGGCCGACTCGGACGTGCGCCGCGTCGTAGTCCATCGTGCGCAGGGCGCGTTCCACCGCTTGGCCCTGCGCATCGAGGACGCCGTCCTTGAGCAGGATCGTCAGCCGTACACGCGCCGCCGTCGCGTTCGCCGTCGTCAATTCGCTCCCTCCCCTTCCAACGCCAGCTCCGTGAGCCGCTGGAACGGCTCCAGGTAACGCGCCCGGGCCGCCGCGACGACGCTATCGGCCAGCGGCGGAGCCGGCGGGATCTTGTCCCAACCGACCTCCTCGAGGAAGTCGCGCACGAACTGCTTGTCGTACGCCGTCATCCACCCGGATCGCTCGTAAGTCTCGCGATCCCAGAAGCGCGACGAGTCCGGCGTTCCGATCTCGTCGATCAGCGCGATCTGCCCGCCGACGAGGCCGAACTCGAACTTCGTATCGGCCAACACGAGCCCGCGATCCCAGGCGTGCTCGTGCATGTGGCGGTAGAGCGCGACGCTGGCGTCGCGCATCCGCGTCGCCTCGGTCGCGCCGATCTCGTTTGCGACCTGGGCGAAGCTGACGTTGACGTCGTGACCCTCGTCCGCCTTCGTCGCCGGAGTCAGGATCGGCTCGGGCAGGCGGCCGCCGTGAGCGATTCCCTTCGGTAGCACGAGGCCGCCGATGCCGCCGCTGCGCCGATACTCGCGGTAGCCCGAGCCCGCCAGATAGCCGCGGACGACGAACTCGAAGTCGCAACGTTGCGCCGCGCGCGCGAGCATGCCGCGCCCGCGCAACAGACCGAGCTCGGATTCGTCGACGCGGACGGCGGCGGCGATGTCGTCGAGATCGGTCGACAAGAAGTGGTTCGCGACGATCGAGGCGGTGCGGCGAAACCAAAACGCCGACAGCTGATTGAGGATGCGGCCGCGGTCGGGAATCGGCGTCGGCAGCACCGCGTCGAACGCGCTCAGCCGGTCGGTCGCGACGAGGAGCAGCAGGTCGCCGAGCGCGTAGACGTCCCGGACCTTCCCCCGGAACAACGGTGTGCGGCCGGGCACGTAGTCGACGTACAACGCCTCGTTCAAGGCACCGCTCCTTCGCCGATCGGAACGCCGACGCGCGACAGGATCTCGTCGACGTGGGCAAGGTACGGCGCCGGATCGAAGCACGCGTCCAGCGCATCGACCGAGATCGCGGCCGCGACCGCCGGATCGGCGAGCAAGCCGCGGCGCAGCGCGTCCGGCGCGCGATCGGGGTGCTGCCAGACGGCCAGCGCGGCTGCCTGAACGGCGCGGTAGGCAGCGTCGCGCGACATCCCGTGCTCGATCAGCGCCAGCAGGACGCGGTGCGAGTAGACGAGGCCGCCGGTGCGCTCGAGGTTACGCCGCATGTTCCCCGGATACACGTTGAGGCCGGCGAGCACGGCATTCATCTTCCGTAGCATGTAGTGCAACAGCGACGTGCTTCCTGACAGGACGATCCTCTCGACCGATGAGTGGCTGATGTCGCGCTCGCCCCACAATGCCTGATTCTCCATCGCCGCCAGCGCGTTCCCGCGCAGCATGCGCGCCAACCCGGCGACGCGTTCGCAGACGATCGGATTACGCTTGTGCGGCATCGCCGACGAGCCGGTCTGTCCGGCCGCGAACGGCTCCTCGAGCTCGAGGATCTCCGTGCGTTGCAGCGACCGGATCTCGGTCGCGATCTTCTCCAGGGTGCCGCCGACGACGGCGAGCTGGCTCAGATACTCGGCGTGGCGGTCGCGCTGCAGTACTTGGGACGACGCTTCCGCGACGGCGAGGTCCAGACGCGCGCAGATGTACGCTTCCGCCCACGGTGGAAGGTGCGCGTAGTTTCCGACCTCGCCGGAGATCTTGCCGACGCGAACGACGTCGCGCGCGCGAGACAACCGCTCCCGGTTGCGGCGCATCTCGGCGAGCCAGACGGCGACCTTGATTCCGAAGGTCAACGGCTCGGCTTGCACGCCGTGGGTGCGGCCGGCCATCAGCGTGGCACGGTGTGCCGCGGCGAGCGCGGCGAGCGTGGCGTCCATCCGGTCGACCTCGGCGACGAGGAGGTCGGTCGCCTTCGTCAATACGACGGACGTCGCCGTGTCGACGACGTCGGAGGATCCCAGCCCGTGGTGGAGGAATCGCGCCGCCTCTCCGACGGTCTCGCCGACGACGCGCAGGAACGCGACGACGTCATGACGCGTCTGGGTCTCTTCGATCTCGTGGATGCGGTCGACGTCGCTGACGTGGGCGCGCGCGCGAATCTCGCGGGCCGCTGCCGCGGGGATCAGTCCGTGCTCTGCCTGCACCTCGGCCGCGAGGATCTCGATCTCCAACCACGTCTCGAACTTCGTGCGGTCGCTCCACAGCGACCGCATCTCCGCCGTCGTGTAGCGCGGAATCACGGCAGGCCTCCCGGCGTGTGGATCATATCCTCGCGCCGCGGGCCCGTGCCGATCCACGTGATCGGCACGCCGCAGAGGTCCTGCACGCGGGTCAGGAAGCGGCGCGCTTCATCGGGCAGCTGGTCGTAACGCGTCGCGCCCGCGACCGGCCGCTTCCACGCCGCCATCTCCTCGTAGACTGGACGGACGCGCTCCAAGATCGGCGCAGTCGGGACGGTGTCGATGCGCTTGCCGCCCTCGTCGTAGGCCACGCAGAGGCGGATGGGATCGAACGAATCCAGGACGTCGAGCTTCATGATCGCGATGTCGGTGCAACCGTTCAGGCGGGCCGCGAACCGGGCGGCGACGCCGTCGAACCAACCGCAGCGCCGCGGGCGGCCAGTCGTCGCGCCGTATTCGTGGCCGACCTCGCGCAGGCAATCTGCGATCTGGCCGCGCTCCTCCGTTGGCATTGCGCCGGCGCCGACGGCGGTCGTATACGCTTTCACGACGCCGACGACGCGCGTGATCCGACGCGGCGGAATGCCCGCACCGGCGCAGGCGCCGCCCGCGAGCGTCGTCGAGGACGTGACGTACGGATAGATGCCCCAGTCGAGGTCGCGCATCGTGCCGAGGTGCCCTTCGACGAGGACCGCGGCCTCGGCGTCGAGGGCGCTCTGCACGACCTCGAAGCCATCGACGATGTACGGTCGCAACGTGTCAGCCCATCGCAAGCAGCGCTCGAGGATCGGCGGCACCTGCAGCCGCGGCTGGCCGTACAACGACGCCATCGCGCCATTGACCCGCCGTACCATCGCGCCCAGCTGCTTCTCCAAGTAGGCGGGCTCGACGAGGTCGCCGAACGTCACACCGATCCGGCCGACCTTGTCGACGTACGTCGGCCAGATGCCTTGCTTCGTCGTGCCATGGGCGTGGAGACCTTGCGACTCCTCTTCGAGCCGGTCGACGAGAATGTGATGGTCGAGCGTCACGTGCGCGCGGTTGGAGATCAACAATTCGCCGCGGCGGTGACCCGCTTCATTGAGCTCGCGGATCTCCTGGAGCAGCACGTCGGGATTGACGACACAGCCCGGGCCGATGAGGTTGCGGCACCCGGGGTTGAAGATGCCGCCCGGCACCAAGTGCAATCGGAAGGTGCCGAACTCGTTGACGATCGTGTGCCCGGCGTTCGCGCCGCCGTTGTAGCGGACGACGAGCTTCGTGTCTTGCGCCAGCGCGTCGATGACCTTTCCTTTTCCTTCATCGCCCCAATGCAGGCCGATGATTGCCGTTACGCTCAATGCGCCACCTCGTTCGTTCTTTCCCGGCGCGTCGCCGGGGCGGTCGCGCCGAGCGCTCGCAGGCCGATGTCGCGCCGTACCTGAGCCCCGGAGAAGCGAATCCGATCCAGCGCCGCGTAGGCGCGGTCGCGTGCGGCGTGCCCGTCCGGGCCGCGACCGACGACGCTCAAGACGCGGCCGCCGGTCGCGAGCAGGGCGCCGTCGCGGCGGGCGGTACCGGCCTGGAAGACGAGCGCGTCCGGTTCGGCCGCCGCCGCTTCCAGACCCGTGATCGCGCACGGCTCGGGGGCACGCTCCGGATATCCCGCCGACGCCGCGACGACGGAAACCGCCGCGCCCGGCCGCCATCGCAATGTCGCGCCGCGCAAGTCGCCGGTCGTCGCGGCCACGAGGAGATCGGCGAGATCGACATCGAGCAGCGCGAGCAATGCCTGCGCCTCGGGATCGCCGAACCGGGCGTTGAACTCCAAGACCTTGGGTCCCGCGTCGGTGATCATCAGGCCGGCGTACAACACGCCGCGAAACGGAGTCCCGGCGCGTGCGAGCGCCGCCGCGGTCGGTCGCAGGATCG
>Ga0194132_10012221_pt1 | contig 10768 bp, 9 predicted proteins | sample TA2KigOf80mmetaG_FD_148612 | JGI IMG/M metagenome (GOLD analysis project Ga0194132, IMG submission 148612) | Freshwater microbial communities from Lake Tanganyika, Tanzania - TA2015054 Kigoma Offshore 80m | ecosystem: Environmental > Aquatic > Freshwater > Lake | place: Tanzania: Lake Tanganyika... | reverse complement strand
CGAGCGGCCGTTGCGATTCAACGGTGGCCATAGCTCAGTTGGTTAGAGCACCAGATTGTGGATCTGGGGGTCGGCGGTTCAAGTCCGCTTGGTCACCCTTGCAAGAACTCCCGGAAATCAGCGATTTCCGCGGAGTTCTTCGCATTTCTGGTGTGCCGCCCGTTTCGGAGGAAATTGCCGAGTAGGTGACAGCCGTTGACTGCGAAACACACGAAAAGTCAGCCGCAGGTGTCACCGTTGGTGTCACGGCAGAAGGGACGAATGTTTCCGCACCGGCCGCGATGCGTTGGCGGTTCTCGTTCGGATCGTTGGTGACGGTGAATTCCGGCAGCGATTCGACCGCGCCTTGCACGTCCAGCAATCGGGGGTCCGTGTAGACGTTCATCGTCAGGTCGAGGCTCGAATGCCGCATCGCCGCTTGAGCCACCCTTGGCGAGACGCCCGCCATGCTCAGCATCGTGCCGAACGTGTGTCGCAAAGCGTGAACGTCGATCGTGCGGCCTCGGTCGTCGCGTTTTGGAATGCCGGCCGCCTTCAAATCACGATTGAGAATCTTGCAGAAGGCTTTGGGGACGTTGAGCAACGGCGTTGAGGCAGGCAGTTCCGTCGCGATGGTGTCGCGCCGAAACGCCAGCACGTTGCCGAAACCGGCCCGATGGCTCGATACCCACTCCCGGAGTTCATCAGCCACGTCCCGGCGGAGCGGGATCGAATTTCCTTCGCGGTTCTTTTCGTCGGCCGCGTTCAGTCGAACATGCGGAAAGTCCACGTCGAGGTCGAGTTGCCCAACGGTCAGCGAAGCGAGTTCGCTCTTTCGTAGCCCGGTCGTCACCGCCAGCTTGTAGGCCAACAATCGTTCGATGCCGAGTCGCTCTTGCTGGGCGATGAACTCAGGGTTGTCCTTCAAACGGTGGCGAGCACGATCGACAGCGGCGGGCAGTTCGTCGAACGTCAGCGGTTTGTAGCTCCACGTCGCACGGCTGCGTTTCTGACGCGTTGTGGAATCAGTGTTCGACTTCGTGACGGTCTCCCGTCCAAACTCGGCCAGCGGTCGCAGGCGAGCCACGATCAACAATCGGGACAACTCCGCCTCGGTCAACGCCCGGCGTTGTCGGCGACAGTCTGAGCGTTCATCAACTCGGTCGAGCTTTGCCAACGGATCGAACGGCAGCCGGTCACGATCCACACACCAACGGCAGAACGTCCGCAACGCGACCAGATACGAATTGCGAGTCCGTGCTCCCATTACCGGCTTGTTCGCTTGCGGCATCGTTTGTTGAGCCAACCAGCGTTCGACCGCTTCGGGGTGAATATCGGACAGCCGGCGGAGACTCAGTTCACGGACCACTCGTTCGATCAGCCGCTTAGTCTCCGCAACGTAATCAACGTCACGCCCGGCCGCTCGCATGGTCGCGATGAACTCGCCGACATGCTCGGTCAACGGCGTGTGCTGGTGAATCGTCATCGCGTCTTCGGATTTCGTGATGATCCCGCTCCGCACCTTTTCGGCCCGCTTCTCCAATTCAGCGAGCACCGCCCGCGCCGCCGTTTCGTCTTTGCAGCCCGTCGCCACCGTCCGAACGTACCCCGCTCCGTCCCGAAACTTGGCCGTGTAGGTCGGAGTCTCAACCGCGATGCGTTCCTGCCCGATGAACTGTCCTTCGGTCGGGACAACGACGGCAGCCGTCCGCGCCTTGCCCTTCGGCGTTGTCCAACGAGCAAAGCGTTGCCCCTTGCGAGCAAACAACTCGGCCCCGACCGGCAACGGCTTTGTGGACGTGCGTTTGAAGACGGTTCCCATCGTCATTTCCCCTTTGGCTTCGGCTTGCTGACCGGTCTCAATTCCAATCCGAAGTAGTCGGCCAGCGCGTCGGCCGAGTCGAGATGGATCGTGCATTCGCCACGGGCAAACTTCATCAGTGATTGACGCAGGACTCCAGTTTCCTGCTCCAGCGTCAGAAACGGGATACCCCGCTCCTGAATGGTTTGCCTCAATAAGTCAGTGATCGGCATTTTCTTGGGCATGATGTAACATAAGATACATTTCATTCGCCGGGCCGTCAATGAAAACTCAACTCGACGATGGCAACAAGTTGATTAAACTCCTCGCGCGTGCGCGCCCGAACCAATGTTTTTCGCTGATGAATTGCGTGTGCCGCATTAGCTTTACGGGGGTCTTTGTGTGGTTGTCCTTCGCAGGCACTTCAGGTCATGCGACAGCCCGCCAAGTTTCCCGCGTGGTCCGTCCGGCCCGCTGGCGAAGCCGGCGTCGAGCGAACGATAGAACCACGCGGGATCGACCACACGCCTCCAGCCACTCGTTGGCAGTTGATATTGCGAGCACCGCAGGACGTTGCCGAACCGAGCAAACAACCCGTTGGAGCAGGTTGAACAGCGTTTCCCAGGGAGACCGGCACAGGAAATTGGCATTTTTGTAGGGGTTTTCAGAATCCTGGAACGCCGTAACGCCTATATTCCAAGATATTGGAACAAGCAATGCTTTTAGTAGTAAAGACTTAATTCAAAACACGGCCTTGTTCCACTGTTCCACCGGAAAAGACACCCCCCTAGAGAGAGATGCAGGAGAGAACGGAAACTAAAACCAATTTTGCTATAGGGTGTCTTCGGTTGGAACAGTGGAACATTGGAACAACGGTAATCTCTTCTTGGAACTTACTTGACCTAACTTCTTGACCCATATTCTATTACTACTATGCGGTGCGTTCTTTTCTCTTGTTCCAAACAAAACCGTATGAATGGAACACGTTCCATTTCCGTAAATGCGGACGGCGGCGAAAATTGTTTTCTGGGATTTATTCGCCGTCCGTTAAAGTTTCGATGGACGAGATTGGAATCCAAACCCCCCACGGGTGCGATCCGTTAATTCTTTTCTTGGATCGCTCCGCTCCCTTGAAGCGAATTAGGTGATCCCCGATTTTGGTTTTTCGCCAGTCGGTGTCCTTGAGGAGAATTCTCGTCACGACCTTGGGGGAAATAAACATTCCCCACGGAGACGAATCATCTCGTGGATCATGTTGGCAAACCATGATCCCGTTGACCTGCAACGCCCCCTCGTGCTCACGCTCAACGTACCCGCCGCCCGGAAGCAGGCCGGTGACGATTTGTGAGACCGACTTCTTTATCCCGCGACCACAATCAATCAGGCTGTTGAGAATATCGTCCATCAATTGCGTTTGAGCTTTTTCGACCTCGCCGGGTTCGGCGATCTTGAGAAGGTCAATGTAAAGCTCGAATGCTTCTTCGTCGTTCATCCCAAGGACTGCGGCCGTCGCCGAGGCTGGAACTGCGAACGACTCGCAAATGCGATCATTGATTCCTGGCGGCTTCGAGCGGTATAGGTAGTCCGAAATTGCCACGGCTCTCGCCCGGTGTCGCAAAACGCAAACCAAGAGGTTTAGGCCAAGTTTTTGTAGTTCGCTGTCAGGCGGCATTTTGAACGATGCCCATTTCGCCGCGTCAGGCGTCCGTATCAGTCGAATTTGGATGAATCGGTTTTGATCGACCTCTTTGTTAAGTCCCGACTCGGTCGAACCCATCCAAAACATTTGATGCAAACGAAATGATTTAGAGCGGTGCCCGGTCGTGCCGCGAACCAAGGGGTCGCCGCGGCCTGCCGCCCGAACCATCGTCAGCACTTCTTCGCGGGCTTTCGACTGCTCGAACTCGTCGCAAATCACGATCTTGGAGGAACGGCCGATGGACTGGGACAGGCCGGCAGACGTGTAGTTCGCGAATTTCAGGGCAAGCGACCCGAAAATCCCCTTCTCGCCTGTGTGCTCGGCCCCGGCGAGGGCGTGGAACATGGAAGTTTTGCCCGTATTCGATTCGCCCAGGATGAAAACCTGCGGTCGCCACTTCCAGATTGATTGCACCCACGTTGCGAGAATGAGGCCGGTAATCAGCGTCGCCACCTTTTTCGCCGTGTACGCCCATTGATCAAAAAGGCGCTCGGCCTGACGGACCACCGATTTGCACCATTCGGGGTTTTCAGACGCGGTCCACGCAACGGTCAGGTCCGAGAATGAGAGCCAAGGCTTCTGCACGTCGTTCAGGTTGTAGACGTGGCCGCGAATCTCAGCCGCCTCGACCCGCTCAATCTTGTCGTTGATCGAGACCAATTCGCCGCGATTCACGAGCGTTAGGTGATCCCCGTCGTCCCACACGCCGGCCCCTAACAGGCTCTCGTCAACCTGCCGCCGACTAGCGAGCATCGAAATTGCGTTGCGAACGTCGCTCATCGTGACTTGGCCGTCGGGCACGGAATCCTTGCCGACGTAGACCCCTGCCGCCGCCGGAGGTCCAGCCAGTTGGAGCAAGCGCGGTAGTTGGAGCTTGCCAATTTCCGCCGCGCTCAGAATCGCCGTCTTGTGGCAAAATCGGGAGTAGAGCATCACATGGCCCGTTTCCAGTTCACCCAATACGTCCACCTGAATTGCCGCCATCACGCTGCAATGGAACGCATACGGGTCGTCGTCGCCCTTTTTCTCCGGTTCCTTGGCCTGCCGCTCGAACAGCTTTGAGCCGTAGACCCAGCTAGGGGCGTCAACGCAGATTTCCTCAAGCTCGTCGAGGGTGTGCCCGCCTTTTTGGAGCCAGTCATCAAGCCCCCACTTGTCCTCCATTCCGGGAAGGTTGCCAAGGACGTGAATCGACTTCGCCTTGCCGGTCAGAGAATCGGCAACGGTTTCCGCGTGCTCCCTGCCGACGCACGAAACCTTACCGCCTTTTTCGGTGATCGGGTCGTTGTCCGGCACGATGATGACGTCACGGTCCCGGAGCGACTCGGCGAACTCGTCCTGCCACTTGCCGGCCCCTTGCGGATTGCACGTCGCGCAGAGGCCGAGCGAGACGAGGTAATCGACCTGCTTCTCCCCCTCGACCACCCAGACCGGCTTGTCCTTCGCCGCGAGCAACTGCGGCAGGCGGTACGGCACCCGCCGCACGCCTTTCATCTTCCAGACCCATTCGCCGTTGACCCTGTGTCGTTGGCGGAACGTCTTCACCTTCCGCTCGGTTCCGTCGGCCTGCCGCTCGGTTTTCTCGAATCGGCAGACTTGGAACAGGGTTATGTCGCTTTCATCCCGGTAGTCGTAGGTCGAGACGAGCTTGCCCCATTCCGAGTGACCGAAAGCCTCCTTCGGCATGAACATATCCTTTGCCGACAGGCCAGCGCATTGCATGACGTTCGCCGGATGACAGCCGGCCGACTGGCACGTCAGCAGGATCGTTCCGTCCTCAGTCTCGTGAATCGACAGCGACGGGCGAGTGTCATCGTGAGACGGACAGCAGGCTTCCCAGCCATTGGAGGTTTTCGTGACCTGCTTCAACCGTGACAACAGCACTTCGAGCTTCGGATTTTTGGTCGTCGTAGCCATTAGCTCACCCTCCCCACTTGTCGAACGCGGGGACAGCCGGCCGCAATATGAGCGTCGATGTCAGAGACATCCCAGCGACGAAGCGAACCAAGTTTCACGCCAAACGGAATCTTGCCGGCGTCGGCCCAGCGGAAAATTGAGCGTTCGTCAGCCCCGTACTTCGCTGCGACGGTTCGTACGTCGATCAGCACACGGCCCGGCGGCATCGGGCGGGCGTTGGTCGAGCTATTCGGCTCGACTGCCGCATTTCTGGTGTCGGTCATCGTCACAAACTCCACACAAAGGTGTCACTTGCAGGCTTGCCCTTTGCTCGCCTGCCGCGTGGAGTTCAGCGAAGTCCCATTCTGACGAACGAAAATGCAACGAGTATTTGTCTAGCGAACGACTGCAAAGTGCCCAGCGAATCGCAACCAGTGGGTCGAAAAAACTTCGCAGAATTTTAGGCGCAACCAAAGCGCAACCGAAGATCGCATTCGTTGCACGGCGTTCACTCAGTTTGGTTCGCCCGCCTTTTATGCCATTCGTGAAAACTATCGAACGAGTACCGTTTGTCGTCGCCGTCTTGCCTGTTCGTCGTGATTTCACCCTTGTTCGCCGCTCGCCAGATAATGCCCCGGTTCACTCCGGTAAGGTCTTCAAGTTCCTTCGCCGTCAGCCAACTACCGGCGAATTCCGACTCGTCGCGTCGCATGTCTGCCGGTAGCCTCCCAATCTCTGACAACCGCCGTTCGATTTCCGCCTTGAGCATCTTGGCGATGACCCGGCAGGCAGTTGCGTAAATGTTCGCTCTGGCGGAGACGCAGTGGCGGAATCGGTCTTCCTTTGTTGTTCCGGGCACCTCCTTGAACATGGTTTGAGTCGGATTCGTTTGCCCGGAGTCTTTTGCCCCGTAGGCCAAGAAAAAGTCAGGCGGCAATAGTTGCTCTTTCCAATCTGGCCGAAATTGGCTGCCGTGGTTCGGAATCAACTCCAAGCGAACGTAAGCAATCCACGAGTTGATCACATCGAATCGGCCTATGTCGCTTGTCAGATCAAGCTCACTTTCCAGTTCCAATTCGCCTTGCAGTTGTGCAAGCTTCTGAATTTGCGATTCGGCTTCTCGACAGCGTGCGTCTATGTCGAGTGGTTCCGATCTCGCTGGCGAAACGGCGTCTTCGTAAATCGCAGCGGCTTCGCTGAGCGAGTAGCACCCTTCGTAGGTCTGTGCCCCGATGTTCCATGAAACGGGATCGGCCCGTTCTTTCCAAAACTGTTGCAGCCTTGAAAGTTGGCTGGCTTGACTCCCAATGCGTTGAGCTCTGGCGTCCACCAAATTCCACACTGCCGAATCCAGGCTTTGAATGAAACCTTTGCCAACAGCGGCCAACAAGCACATCCCCGCTGTAATCGAATGGAACATGTCAACCTGGCGGCGATGAAAATCGAGCGATTTCCCAGCCGCCAACGCCTCTTTGGCGCGGTCATACTCTTCGGACAACTGTTCAAATCTGTGAACCAAGTCGGCGAGCGTATGCTCGGCCAGCCGGTCACTGACGGCTTTGGCCGCTGAAGGCATTCGGATTCCCCCATCTCAACAGGCCGGTCAGTCGGACGGATGCGAGATAGGGAAAGCAAACCGTCCGGCTGACCACTCGGACACGCGCCCGTCGGCAACGTGTCGCCCGATGGAATCAACGTATCGGAATCGCTTGGCCGATCAAGAGGAGTTGTTTTGCGAAATGGAACGAGTCGCTGTCGTTGCTGCGTGCCCGTGCGTTGCGTTGGCTCGGCGAGCAACCGGCACAAGTGGGTTGCTGATCCTGATGGATGGCGAGCACGCAGAAGTCATTCAAAGTCCGACTTCGTGCAATCGAAACCGAGTTCGGCATAGAGCGTTCGGAGCCGCAGCATCTCGGAATCATTCAAGGCCAGGCGTTCGATGGTGGCTCGGCCGCACGGAGTCTTGCCGACGATTTCAAACGGCGCATCGACGGACCATTGAAAATGGTCGTGCCAATTCTGAGAACGCGGATGGAACAGCGCCACTGCTTCGCCGGTGGCGGGGTCTCGGCCGTCAACGTGATTCAGTTTGGAGCCGTTACAAACCGGGCAGGCGAAGGCCAAGTTGTCCAGCGTGGTCGGCCCGTCTCGGCTGAGCGGTTGGATGTGATCCAGTTCAAAGCCACCGACTTGAAACCGACTGGTCAACAAACAGTATTCGCACCGTTCGCCGGCTCGTTGAATGATGGCGCGGCGTAGCGATTCCGGCACGAGGCTCACGGTGCGACCACCAGGTCGGGGATGGCTTCTTTGAGCTGCTTGAGCGCGACGGCCGCTTCGGCTTTCTCCAACGTCCGGCTCTTCCAGAAGCTGACGAGCGCCAAATACTCATCGCGTTCCGCTTCGGCGAGCATGTCTTTGCGCTCGCCGAGTTGCTGCATCCGCTGCGCGACCGGAGCCGGCAATTCCGAATCCGCCAAACGCCGCAACGCCGAGAGCGAACCCTCCAACGCCTTGCGAAGCTGCGGAGCAACGTCGGTTGTGGCGGACATCGAACTCACTCCTTCGATCAACCCGAATTCAACAACGTCGGGATTCTACGAATCAGCCGTCGATGAGACTACGCCAGATTTCACGAGGGCCGCATCGAACGCCCCGCCGAGCCTCCACTTGCGGACCAGCAGATCAGCGTGAGTCGGGAGCCGCGCCAAACGTGATCTCGGAATCGCTTCACCGATCAAGAGAAGTCCTGCCAGAAGTAGGCCGGAAAACCTAGCGCAAGCCGAGTTCGCGTTTCACTTGAGCCAGCGGGATGGAGCGTTTCTTGCCTTCGGCCCGTTTGGCTTTGCGGAGTTCCAGCAGATCGTCGGCCTCGGCGAGCCGCTCTTGAATGGCCAGATATTCGTCGTAGGGGAGCACGGCGAATTGTTTCTTGCCGTCTTTGACCAAAATTTCGGGATGCAACTTGAGCATGAGATACTCCGCGATCAGTACGCCTCTCGTCGATGCAGCACACGATACACGACTACGGCACTCCCCTCTACTTCAAACAACACGCGGTAGTCGCCCACGCGCAACCGGTACTCCGGCGTGAAGTTGGTCAGCTTTTTGACATCGCCCACCAAGTCGTGCTGCAACGCTTCGATCTTCGACACGACGCGACGGTACTGAGCCTTCGGCAAGTCCTTGAGGTCTTTGACCGCGCGCGGTTTGAACTCGATTTCATAAATCATCGCAGCATCCTGGCCGATCTTGAGTCGCCAAGTGTAACGCCTTCATGAGCCAACTCGCACCGATTCGCAGAGCGTTCGGTTGTGAGCGGTTGACGATCGGCTTACGGTGGTGAGCCTCTGTGATGGGCTGCGGGGAGATTGGCGGCTCGGTGGCGGTTGCGGGATCGCAGGGATGCTCGGTGGCGAAAGGGGGGGCGATCATGCGAATGGTGGCGTGGGCGGAGTCGGTACGGCGGCGGGTTGGAGGTGGAACGCGGGGGAAGACTCGGCGACGCGGGAGCGGTGAGGCTCGGCGGCGGACGGCCGCGTTCGTGGAGACGCTGGAAGATCGCTGCTTGCTCGCCGCTGGCGACCTTGATCCGAGCTTTGGCGACGGCGGAAAAGTTATCACGGCTTTTGGTGCGAGTGCCGTTGCGCATTGCTCGGCGATTCAATCTGACGGCAAGATCGTCGTCGTCGGTGACACCGACAACCACGTTTTTGCACTGGCTCGATACAACAGCGATGGTTCGTTGGATACTACATTCAATAGCAGCGGAAAAGTGGCTACAGACATCGGAACGTCGTATGCGTCTGGAGTTGGCGTCGCGCTTCAGGCCGACGGCAAGATCGTCGTTGCCGGAACCGTCTTCAATGGCAGCAACTTTGATTTCGCCGTTATCCGGTACAACATCAACGGTTCATTAGACACGTCGTTCGATGGTGATGGATACGTCACGACGGATTTTGCCAGCATGGACGACATCGCAACGAGTTTGGTGATACAGCCGAATGGTCGAATCATCGTTGTTGGCATGGCACAAAGACCAGGGGATGCGTTTGGTCCCAATAGTGATTTCGCTTTAGTTCGGTATAACACCAATGGGTCACTTGATACTACTTTCGACGGCGATGGCAAGGTGACGACAGACTTCCCTGCCTCTGGAACCTTCTCTGAAGATTTCGCTTACAGTGTGACATTGCAGTCGAACGGCAAGATCGTCGTCGCCGGTGATACGATCAACGTCGGCCTCAACGACTACATTTTTGCGTTGGCACGCTACAACAGTAACGGCTCATTGGACACTGCCTTCAACCTAACCGGCAAGTTGACCGCTGCGTTTGGATCAAACGGTACGGCAAGCGATCATGCGGCGAGTGTGGCAGTCCAACCAGATGGAAAAATTGTGGTCGCGGGAAACAGCGCCGATGGCAACACGAACGATATTCTGGTTAGCCGGTTCAATGCTAACGGATCGCCGGATGCTTCGTTCGGAAGTGGCGGATCGGTGAAAAACGGGTTTGGAGCTTCCAACGACGTTGCGAGCAGTATGGCTCTTCAAAGTGACGGCAAGATTGTCGTTGTTGGCCACTCCGACTACTTCGGCGACAACGACTTCGCGGTGATGCGGTTCAACAAAAATGGTTCGTTGGATACGTCGTTCGACGGTAATGGCGGGCTGCTAGCGGATTTCGGAAATTCAGACGATTACGCGGGCAGTGTCGTGATTCAACCAAACGGGAGAATTGTCGTTTCGGGATACACGACTCTGAACGGTGACACTAATTTCACGTTAGCAAGGTTTGATGATGTCTCAGTGCCCCGCCTGGCAATTGCGACGACGGACGCAATGAAGGCGGAAGGGAACACCGGCAATCTTACGTTCACATTCACAGTTACTCGCACGGGTGACACGAGTCGTTCCACTTCCGTGAAGTACGGAGTCGCGGGGACTGGCACGAACGCCGCCGATGCCGCCGATTTCGGGGGAACTCTTGCATCAGGGACCGTATCATTCGGGGCTGGGAAGACGACTCAGACCATTTCAATCAAGGTCAAGGGTGACACGACCGTCGAAAATGATGAGACGTTTTTGGTGACGCTATCCAACGCCGTCAACGCGGACATTCTGAATGCGACGGCTACAGGAGCGATCCTCAACGACGACGCAATTCTGTCGGTCATCGCCGACAACTCCAACCTAAATGAAGGAAACAGTGGAAACACAGCATTTACCTTCACCGTCACGCGATCGGGCGATCTGAGCCGCGCTGCCAGCGTGAAGTACGCCGTCAGTGGCAATGGGACATCTTCGGCAAACGCGGCGGATTTCGGCGGACGTTTTCCGAGCGGCACGCTTAATTTTGCGGTCGGCGAAGCGACGAAGACGATCACCGTCA
>Ga0194132_10012218_pt1 | contig 10771 bp, 19 predicted proteins | sample TA2KigOf80mmetaG_FD_148612 | JGI IMG/M metagenome (GOLD analysis project Ga0194132, IMG submission 148612) | Freshwater microbial communities from Lake Tanganyika, Tanzania - TA2015054 Kigoma Offshore 80m | ecosystem: Environmental > Aquatic > Freshwater > Lake | place: Tanzania: Lake... | reverse complement strand
GGTGGTGGGAACTATCACCAAATCAGAAGCAAGCAAAGTTTGCATCGTTCTATGGGATATTATTCCATATAAGGAGTGGAAACTTGGCAAATATAGTGTCGGTGGACTTGAACGACTTCAAATGTTAAAAAATCTCAAACCAACAAACATCCACACCATAATAGACTCACGCATAGTCGAATCATTGGATGAGGCACAGAAACTATTCAAGGAAAAATTAAGCAATGGTGAAGAAGGAATTATTTTAAAAAATTTGGATCATGTGTGGGAGAATAAAAGAAGCAAGCAAATAGTCAAAATGAAAGAATTTTCAGAGAGTGATTTAAAAATAACGGGTTTTGTGCAAGGATCGGGCAAGGCTAGTGGAATGCTCGGTGCTTTGGAATGCGAAGATGGTGATGGAAAAATCAAAGTAGACGTCGGCACTGGTTTTACCGATGAACACAGGAAGGATATTTGGAACAGACGAAATAGTTTGCTTTACACCATAGTAGCTGTCAAACATAACGGTGTTATTTCCAGAAAAGACACCAACACAAAATCCCTATTTCTCCCAGTCTTTGTCGAGCTTCGTCCAGACAAATCTGAGGCAGACAGGTTCTAATCATACAAACAGTTAAATCCCCTATTGTTGTGTGATCAACGATGATACCACTAGTTGATCTCTGGTATTGTAAAGCTAGGAAAGCTCAGGGTGATCCAATTACAGTACGAGTTTGGGAAAATGGCAAAGCTAAAGTTTCCACAACAAATAACTGGGAGTTGGATGTTTACGATCTTACTGGAAATAAATTAAAAATTCGTGTAAAGTTTAACAACGCGACTGGAAAAGCAAAAGCCAGTGGTGCTACATCCATGCTAGAAATTTTAAAGTATGAATAAAAGTTAAATATGTGTTTTCCTGAATGTAGATGTGGTAAATATTAATCTGTCAAAAAAAGATTTCGAACAGCACACCATCGACGCAAAAAAGACACTGGAGAACATCCAAACACAAAAGTGTAATATATATGGCAGTGCTTACACTTGGGAACAAATTCAGGAATACAGAATTAATTGCATCAATGAATTTATAATTTGGCTGAGTTCTGGAACACTCTCACATATTTCTGACACAAAACCAGAACAATAAACTTTAAATATTAAATCTCTTACAACGTGTTTTAAGGATGATTGATGATTGTTGAAGATGAAATACACCAAACGTGAAATTTTTATTGCCGAACTTAACACGGATGGTTCCATCCCAATTCATCTGTTGAAAAAAAGGAAAGAACTTGAATAAATTAATATATATAGCAGGCCCAATCGCAAACGGGATGAAGGCAACCATATCAGAAATGAAGACAAATGTTTTAGCTGGAGAGAAAATTTACAAAGAATTAATTAAAAAAGGATACTCACCCATTTTACCACACTTTTCATTCTATACATGGCAAAAATTTAAAAAAGACATGAATATGACATGGCAAATGTGGATTGATCTCGATAAAGAATACATCAAGGAGTCTGATCATTTTTTTTATATGGTTCCCGAAGAATACGGTGAATCGAAAGGAGCTCAAATTGAATTTGAGATGGCTAAGAAACTGGGTAAAAAAATCTATCTAAATTTAAATGAGGTTCCAGATGAAACCACAGTTTAGAATTCTTGAGTATTTTTGTATTACTGGGTTAGTTTGGGCTTTGTATTTACTTTGGCTTATTCCATTTCAAATTTTCTGGATTCGGTTGTCAACTGAACAATTTATCACATGGGTTTTTCATGGCACAATTTTGGAAATGATTTTTAGTTACCCAATAGCTAAAGTTATCACAAAAATAGCACCCAAAATAACTTTATATTTCTCGGAGTTTAAATAATATTATGGGTTTTTTTCATAAAATTAAGAGCATTTTTTTTAAAATGCCAGCACCAAAAATTCAACTACGTTATAAACGCAAGCGTACAAAAAAGTGGATAAAGTGTCAATGCACCCATCACACATGCTTCAGATGAGTCAATGGTCGGATAATTTATGTGTACGCTGTTGGCAGTTAGGGCACGATATGATATGAATGTGAAATTTTCCCCTGTTTTGCTGGGTTGGTATCTAATACCAAAAACATGTTTTTTGGTTGGGGGTATGAATTATGTCAGTTAGTGACGAAATTAAAAATTCTAAAGCAAACATCAGTGAAAAAAAACGTGAAATGATACGCGCTATCGTTGAAGCAAAAAAAAATTCTACAAAACGCGCTGGTATTGTAAAATCGAATGATAGTGGTGGCATAGACTCACCTAATCCAATCCCACCACCAACTAATCCAATTCATAAATTTCCAAATTTGGAAAAATGCGAATGTGAGTGTCATAATCGTGGCAAATTCGATTGTGAAAAATGTTATGATCACCCAGAACATCTGAAAAATTTCAAAAAATTAGTCAGTTAACATAATTTCTTTCAAAAAAAATCATAATGTTTAAATATTATTATACCATTTATGATCTTGGTATGCAATGTGAAATCTGTGGTCTGATACTGGATAGTGTAGATGACTCACAAACAGAACGAGATAGTCACCTTGGAGTGACATCAGTGAAATTTTATTGTGAGGCACATAAACCAGTAGAGATTATTCTTTCATAAAAGTTAACAAATATATTCAGATTTTTCGGATATATTGTATGCGTAATACGATACGAGCTAGAGCAGAAAGAAATTTAGTCGCTGGGTTTCTTGATGTTTTTTCCAAGGAGTTAGTTGAGTCACAACATCACGACACGATCTACCGTCATGGCTTTCCGTCTCCCCGCACAATCGTGCTGGGTGGCAAAATCGAATTATGCAAAAAACTACTGGGTTAATAGAATAATAAACATATCGGTACTTTTATATATGGATTTGTTATTTAAATATACAGATGAAGTTATCCTCAGATGATATAATGTGTTTTTACAACTGGTTTCATCATGCCTTCCCCAATTTTCGTGAGAATAAAAAGTGCTCAAAAAGAGATATTGCTTTACGTTTAAAACTCCAAACATGGCTTATTGCTCATGGAAAGTAGGCGATGTGTCCATTGCCATTGTCTTTTAACACGAAAAGAGAAAACTTTTTGCAAGGTTTGCAAATTATATAATTAAATGTCTACTATCTGTCGTTTCACTGATTGCAAATCATCAGGTCATCTAAATATGATTTTACTTGATGTCAAAGGTAAATCATTTGAATTAGTTTGGTGTTCAATCTGTGGACGCATCCAAAATAAATTTAAGTAAGGAATAAATATATCATAAATTATTATACATTGAGAGGTGAAAAGAACAAAATGACACAAAACGAAGTAATCGATCCATCAACCCTAGAAAAACCAGTCTTTCCAGCTACAGAAGGCTTGGGAAAGATTGCTGGACAACCATTCACAGTAATTGGATTTTTCCACACACGCGGAAAGCCAAACCCCACAACATCCGTAGACAGAATCGGACAGGACGGAAAAACGGACTACTACACATTCGAAACAGAAGAAAAATTCAATCTAGATCATAAAGGTGAGGGCGTACTGCCAATCAGTCACTTTTATAGTACAGAGGGAATTCACAAACAGATGACATATTGGTTTGGTTCAGACACAGCAAATGGAAAACGCATGGGGCCATTCAAGGTCGTCAAGAGGAAAAAAACGGAGAAACCAGCCGAATCATACTGGACTTTAATATCCAAAAAAGATCCTGACTTTTAGTAATTTCCTCTAATTATTACAAAATTACCATCCTTCTTTTTTTTTAGGAAAGTTTATAATCAAGTCACCTGTGAAAATTTTATGCGATATCGCAATAGTCTGATGATTACATCCGCAATTCTTGAGGCATCCTCTGAGGCTGTACCAATAACCAAATTATTGCAGAAATCAAATCTTTCCCACTCAAGACTTTCGCAATTTCTACAAAATCTACTCGGCGCAGAATTGGTGACCAAGATTGAATGTGAAAAGAAGAATACGTATGTAATTACAGATCGTGGTAGAATGTTCTTAGAAGAATATAAAAAATTTTTTGATTTTGCCAAAAATTTTGGTTTTGAACCATAGTGTCATTTCTACAACATATTTAAATTCTTTGGTTACGTATTATATATGATGTATGACCTATGCCTTAGATGTAATCGCCTCTACGACGCTGAAACCTACCCACTCTGTGAAGATTGTAAAGAAACCATCAAAAAAAATTCAAGTTTAAATAAGATATCGATCTAAGTAAATTAATGGAAAGTATAGATGATATTGAACAGCGTCGCTACGTTTTAACTCACATTCTAAAATTTTTAATCAACGAAGTCAATCAAATTATTATTGAACTCGATAGTTTGACAAAGTATAAAAGTCTTTTAGATGAAAACAAGGTGAAAAATGTTAATTAAATCTCAATTCTGATAACTGACATGGGTGTGGTTTTTTGAAAAACATTGCTGATTTTTCCACAGACGCTTATCGATGTGTTTCTAATTCTTCTACATTCGAACAAACATTTCATTTTCTTGGCAAAGAAGATTTACTGCGTGGTATTTATTATCCAGAAACAGAACGTTCTATCGTTTATCTGCACAAACATGAAACACTCGATGATTTGGTTAACACATGTGTTCATGAAACAATTCATCATTGTATTTTTGGTTTTACTGAAGAAGAAGATACTTTTCAAATAGATATTGAACAAGAACATGACATTATTCGAAACATGGTTTGGGCTGATTTTTGGGCTGTCGATGGGGTCTCAATAATAAATAAGAATCTCATAACAGCACTTATTTCTCCAAAAGAAGAAAAACATCTTTTTTTCAAGTACAACAAAGGATTTCGGAAAAACGATTGGTTCTAAAATGGCACCAAAAAAATGCAAATATTGCAGTGGTAAATTATTTCGACGAATTGGTACGATTAAACAAACAACCATGTATCTGTGTTTGAAATGCTGGGCAGAGAATGTAGAGTATAAAAAAAAACAGATTTGTCAACATGAATATACTAAAAAGAGTAAAAACAAGTGTATTCACTGTGGAAAATCAAAATAATCTTTAATAAGGCATTTGGCTCAAACATAAACGTGGAAATCATAATTATCTCATCAATTATCACTGGACTTATTGTATCAGTCCTTAGTTTTGTCATCACCATGATGCTTCGACGCTCTTGGGATCAAAAGGACTCAAAAAACAAGGAAATTTTGGATATTAAAAGTGAAATCGAGTGGATGCAAAAATGTATCTGGCGATTAAATAAAACCACACTAATTTTTGGAAAGATCTTAGATGAACAAACCCGTCGTATCCATCCTGATTTGTCTCCCAATCTTGAAGATATCGCAACTGAATTACTTCGTGGGCGTGGAGAACAACAAGATTTTTAAAACTTTAAATAATGCTTATCATGTATAGGCTTTCATGATAAATGAGACACTTACCATCATTGCTGTAGTTTCAGCTAGTATTGGTGCTCTTGCTAGTACGTTTCAGGGCTTTAAGTCGGCTCAAGGTCAGTCGTATTCTCTGAAAAAATTAGTAAGTGCGCTCATTTCATCTGTGTTTTTTGCGGTCGGGATTGTGAACATCACTGGCTTGTCAGAACAGGTGAATCAGGTTGGGTATGTCGGCGTCGTTCTCATGAATTTGATGGTCGGGTATGGAATTGATCAAGCTCATTCCGCACTTGATAGACAAAAATAAGAGACACGACAATCCATTTTTTTTAAACAGTTAAATACCAGCTTCCACAAAAATGGTTATGGCTGAATTAGATGAAATCAAACAAAAATTACGTGAAGCACAAGAAACAATTCACCAAGATTCAAAACAACCGTATGTTGAAATTGAAATTCCCGAAAATGGAAAAGTTGGCGACTGGTGTACTGTGAAATTTAACAAGAAAGTCCCCTATGCGCAAATCAGCATAAGCGAAAAACTGGAATGGAAAAGACGTGATAAATTTGATTATAATTCAAAACCCGAACTCGTGTCGACTCCATTTATTGTGGATTATGCTCAAAATGTAGATTCGATTAAAGTAAAATGGGAAGACATAGGATATGTCGCCACACAACCCACTAACTTATTGCATGATGGAGAATATTTGGTCGAAGTCAGAGCATTCTCTAAACAGGTATTCGAGGAAACCACCGCACGTCGTTTAGTTGCGGTCTCAAAATAATGCTTATTAATTGATCCCAAATAATTTAGATATGGTGGAAGAAAATCCAGACTGGAAAAATTATTGTCTGGTGCTTGCAAACGATAGTGATTCAAAACCAATACAGTTTGTTTCTACACAAGATGAGTGGTCTAAAAAATGGAATAAATCAACTCTTTCCTACACTCTTATTGGTGAGGGTTGTCGCACCATGAACTTAAAATCTGTCAGGCGGGCACTCAATTTGGCGACACAAACTTGGGAAATAGAATGTGGCATAAAATGTGTTGGTGCTTGGAAGGATGTGAATGCTGATATCAGGCTTGAGTTTAGAAATCAAACTGATGACGATGTGTTTTCGAAAAGAGCGAGTGTTTTGGCTTACGCCTATTTTCCTTCAACATCTGGACAAGGAAAGATAGTTTTCAATGACGATTATATTTGGACTTTTCACGGAAATTCTATTAAGGCACAAGAAGCGTACGAGCGTGGGTTTGTGAAAAAAATAGGTGATCCTAAATCCAAACTTAAAACTTATTCTATTATCGCCGTGATGATTCATGAATTAGGGCATACTTTCGGGCTGACACATGATGTCAGTGGAAATGAATCTGGTGTGGATGTAATGGATGCGTATTATTCTGGAAAAAATCGATTTGAGTTATCATCACGGGATATTCAACGAATCAGAGCAAAATATGGTAAGAGGGAATTTTCCAGTTCGAGTTTTTACCAGAGGCTAAAAGATGTTTTTTCAAGGTTAAAACACACCTAAAATATTTATTACATACGATGTCTTCCATTTTTCATGGTTGCCACAGTGCGAATTATTCGTCTAACTGGAAGTACACCCACAATCACTGACATAACCAACATCAATACTAGAGCCAATTCGGAAGACTCACACTCGGTTTCTAGTGTCACTAACCCTATCAGAATTCCCACTTCGGGAAAAAATTATTCATTTTGGGTTTGCACACGTTTAGATTGCTCAGTTGCGCCAAGCGGAACAATAAATAACATCAAGTGGTATACCGATGGTACTAATTCTCTTGGAACGGGGGTAAATTGTAAAATGAACACTGCTACAACATACATTCAGGCAACTGGCACTACAGGCGTCACTGGTGTCGAACTCACAACAAATTCGTACTCAACTTTGAACTCATCACCAGTCAACGCATTTAGCTTCACAGCAAATGCACCAAAGAGTGTCTCTGGATCAACTCAAACGACTGGTCAGTTTGGTGATTTAGTTGTTTATCAAATTGAGGTGGAGAGTTCTGCAATTGCTGGAAATACTGGTACTGAAACATTTTTTTGGCAGTATGACGAAACGTAATTTTATATGTTTATAAACCACTCAATATAACAAGATATATGCCAGCAGATGTAGCAGTATTCTTTGATTTTGGTGGTTCAAACGAAACACCACAGACAAGTCAAAATGCTTCGGATCTTACTTCGGGTGGTGCAAACCCTGTAAATCTGCGTTTCAAAACTGCTGATGATGGTGACATAGACACAAACAATCCAATACCAATTCCAACAAGTGGATCAAATTATTCATTTTGGAAGCACGTTTATCTAAAATGTACTGGTGGAACTTTTACGCAAATTAACAACGTAAAATTTTACACGGGGGGTTCTGGATTTGGGACAGGAATAACAACACATGTTGGAAATTCAACTCCGACCAAAAATTCTAGCTCATCGAGTGGCTATAAAGTAGCAACTGGCACGGTGGGCACTACTGGTCTAGAAATGGTTGAAAATCATGGTGGAGTAAGTTCAGGAAAAACAGATGCTTTCACATTTGTCAACACTAATCAATCCACAATGAAAAGTGTCCCAATCTCTGAGACTGGAAGTAAAATTGTTTCTTCAGGTCAGACAACAAACTATCTTGTTTTTCAAATGCAAGTTGGAACAACAGCAACTGCTGGTGATAAACCCAACCTAACTTGGACTTTCCAATACGATGAAATCTAAAATAAGTTTTAGCGAAGCATCCTTCTTATTTTTTTAGAAAAAGATAAATATCTGCATTTTCACACACTGGTGTGGCAAACCGTAATATAACGAATGACATAATTTGGCGCGTCACTTACAAAAATGGAACAAAGTTGTGGGAAGTAGATCCCGACAACGGAAAAAACCATCTTTTTTCAGATATAGATCAAAGTCAAATAGATTATGTCGATTTAGTTCGACCAGTGTCAGAACTTGACGAATTATTGAAGGAAGAAGTGAAAACCAATCTTAAAAATATGGACGGCGACACACTTGTGTTACATTTTAAAACTTACCACAACGAGGTTCAGCCCATTTTTAGACTAAAATTACTAGATGGTCAGAGACTAATTTTGGTTCGCCGACACAGCAAAACTTCTGGTCAAAGGGTGGCGGTTCTTGGTGATCTGAAACTTTTAGATCCAAAATATAGAAAAGAACAGGAGATGCTGGGAGTTCAAATTGCACCAAAGCCAGAGCAAATCAGCTATGATGTTGAATATCCCCATAAAATAACTTTCCTAATTGGTTGGCAGATGAATATTTGCGGTCAAAATATCCAATCTATAAGTTCAGTTTTTCCTGACGGGCACGTAGAAATGAGTGGAGAATTTCTTAACGTGTAACACGGAAAATATGCTTATAAACTTCAGCATTTAACAATTATTAGATTTGAATTTCAATACAATGAAAATAACTGGCGATTCTATTAACACCAGAATAGAAAAATTTCTCTCATGGAAGGATAAGCTCCCAACTTTTCAAAGACGGGGAGTTGAAATAAATAAGCATGACAATATTACTGCTGTAAAATCCACATTTGAGGCAGACAATACCATTCACAGAGAGTGGATGTATACCCATAATCTAGTTACTTCTATAGGAGATATTTATTATGCAAAAAAAATTACACTGAAAAAAAGTGATGGTACAACATACACTGATACAGATTTTGGTACCGATGGTATTCTTTTCCATCATGACGGAGTTACAAGTATAAATAATAGCATTCTCAAAGGTTGTATGATTTTAGGAACTGCTTCAACCACACCACATCAAGACGATACGTATGGTGTTTCGGGAATCAATGGTACCACATTTGCTTCTGGTGCTTATTCCGCATCAACAGCCATCAATACCACAAAGGTGCTTAGATCATTCTATCCCAGATTTGATGACAATGATGCAGATAATACTGGTGGTGCAACAGATCAAGTCACTTGGAGCTATTCATGGGCTACAGCAGACTTTTCCACTTCTGGCAACTCCAATATTTTAGGTGGTGTGATAGTAGATCGTGCTGGAAATGCAACACCAGCAAATTCAGCAAAACTTTTATGTCATTTTAATTTTCCAAGTAGTTTCGAAAAAACAGCAAACGACACACTGAAATTGTTTGTCAATCACACCTTCGAGGGAACCTAATGAACAAAGATAAGAGAAAGGGCGACTCACAAATTAGAACATCAGAAAATGTTTATATTGTAATCAAGAGGATTAGTAACTAATGCCACGCAAAGCTATTTTTAAACACGCTACACAAGTAGATCCCATAGCATATCCAGATGATCCGTCAGTTCCAATAGGCACTACTGAATGGAATCAAGATCATGATTCACAAGGAATGCTTGGTTTTACATCCGAGATTCTTGCTTCCGCATCAACAGTTACACCAAGCAACTCAATGATTTCAATTACTGGTTCTACGCCAGTTTCAACTCTGAGTGTGGCTAATGCAAATGAAGGAGATCTTCTTTTTATCACTACCACCGATTCTGTTGTTTTGCAACATGCCACTGGAAATATTTTTCTTCAAGGTGAATCTAATTTAACTTTGTCCACCACAGCACCAATTATTCTAATCAGAAAGGGAGCTAATTGGTACCAATTCGGTGGTCTTTCAACAGCAAATCCAAAGGCTACTGGAAATGCACAATTTCAAAACATGAGTTTAACTGGAAATCTGACTGTGGGTGGTACTACCACGACAATCAATTCTTCAGAGCTGACAGTTCAAGATAAAAATATCACGATGGCTCAAGGAAATAATCTGGATTCTGCTATTGACGGTGCTGGTATAACCATCAAGGGAGCTTCAGATAAAACACTCTTGTATGAAACTTCAACTGCAAATTTCAACATCAGTGAACATCTAAATTTAGCCAGTGGTAAAAAACTTAAAATTGGAAATGTCAGTGTTTTCTCACCAATCACAATGGAAAGAACCAATACACCAGATGATCCAGCAGTGAATTTGGGATTAGTATATGTGAAACAATTAGATTCAAACAACGATGGAATTTTTATAAAAATTAAGAAGGCTGGTTCGTATCAAGAGGTGCAGATAGCATAAATGGCTATCAAGTTTTTTGCCAGCAACAGACTAGAAGGTTTATCTTCCGACACTAAACCGACCAATGTTTTCAGTGGTTCTATTTTCTATGAAACCGACACCAAGGAAAGTTATGTGTTTGATGGTAGTGCGTGGTCAAAAGAAAGCGTAGGTGCAGTAGTTAATGCTAGCGAAATTTCAGATGCAAGTATTCCATTTTCAAAGATTGCGAATGGAACACCAAACAGATCATTAGGTTTT
>Ga0194132_10012216_pt1 | contig 10772 bp, 10 predicted proteins | sample TA2KigOf80mmetaG_FD_148612 | JGI IMG/M metagenome (GOLD analysis project Ga0194132, IMG submission 148612) | Freshwater microbial communities from Lake Tanganyika, Tanzania - TA2015054 Kigoma Offshore 80m | ecosystem: Environmental > Aquatic > Freshwater > Lake | place: Tanzania: Lake... | reverse complement strand
GGCCCTTCCTCCTTGCGCGAGCGGATGAGGCCTGGCGCCTTGTTATAGAAGGATCCACCCTCTGAACAACTAGGGATTATCGCCGACACCGATTACCACCCTTTGTGTGCATGAAAACACTCTACCGACAATTTGCATGAAATGGCCCGACGGAATTGGGTCAATGGTGATTCGCAGTGGTCCGTATAGCGTCACTCTTTGTATGAACAGTTCGGTTTTTCTGACAATACGGATGCTACACCGGCGCTATGAAATACATCGCCATGTTGACCGTAAACTGTCAAATACGACCTCACGCGCTTAGTGTCTGCTGGGTAAAAATTAGCGGCGAGATCTCTTGCCATAGAACTCGGTGTCTGCCCGCCCGAAATCAATATCTCGAAATATACTGCCCTATCACCGGTCCGGCACTCCGCGCAAAAAACCACTTCGACACCTGAATTATCGTCTTCCATTGCAAGTGCGCGCGCGCCGCTCGTCGGTGGCGAAAAGACACTCCGCCTCACACTGGTGGAACCATCCATTTCAGGGATCGCAACTATTTCCTCTCGACCACCGCGCCGCATTCGCTTCGCATTGATTGCCGCCACAACCGTCGACCGTAGATTCGCCACTGCCATCGGAAACAGATCACCGACGGTGCCACGCCGATGAGCACCGAACCTTCTGGTCCACGCGCTACGAAGTCCGCCGATAACTGAAGAATCCAGAACGAGAACTGACGTGCTGGTAGGCGAAGCCAATACACGCGTGCTAGGTATCGGAGTTGGAGTCACAGTCAGATCGGCGAGCCGTGACACTGCCAGGATGTGCGGAATCGCGACCTGGTAAAGTCGAATAGCGTCATTAATTCTGCCCTGAGTTACTGCGTGATCTCCGGCTTTAATATGAGCAGCTAGAAACTTCTCTTGAACGAGATCGTCGTGGGAAAACCGTTCCCGTAGCGTGATGACAATCACCAGCGTCGTTGGCCAATCTGAGTTCCAGGTTGAATCGAGATGTAAAAGCAAGTCGTCTCTAGTTGGTGTGGAAGTCGGTGACAAAGGAGCGAATGGTGTAGACGTGGAAATGGAAGTCGCCGATACAACTGGAATCGACTCTACTGTCGAAATTGACGCAGGTGTGAAAAGTGGTGAAGGCGTGGCGGTTGGTGTCCGCGGCACATTTCCAGTAATTAGAGCATCAAGTGTGAATGAAAAAATAAACCACAGTACCCATGTGGACATGGTTAACAAACAATTTAGGGAACGCGGCAACAACGCCTTGACAAAGCCGATTTCCGGGAGATGGCGAGCTCGCAAACCATACTAATTACGCCAAACAGCGAGCCCCGCGAGAGGTGCGAGCGCAAAGCCAATAAGGGTAAATACTGCAAGAGCGAACAATGCGGGTAAGAATGCCAGCAACACGCAGAAGATGACTGAGACTACGCGTGAATTGTTGGGTGGCGGAGCGTGTGAACTCGGGGTAGCCGCGACGTCAGACCGAGTATACCAGTAATCGTCAGCAGTATCAGCAGGTCAGGGCTGATGCCTCGTGCGGCGTCGCCACGGTTGGTTCGCAGAAGGTCAGTTCAGCGGTTGCTTCGCCGCGACCCCCACCGGGCGCGGATAGCGCTCCGGCGTGGGCGCCTCCTTGATGATGCGCACAAGGATGCGATCCTCGGGTAGCCCGGGGAGCCGCACCCGCAGCGTGGCCGGCGGGCGCCCGCCGAGGAGACGGATCGCGCCCCGCGCCGTGGCGATCTCCTCCGCCTGGTTCGCCTTCTTCCACAGCAGGACCGTGCCCCCCACCCGGACGAGCGGCAGACAGTACTCCGCCGCGACCGCCGTGGAGGAGACCGAGCGCAGAAGCGCCACATCCCACGACGCTCGGCGCCGCCGCTCCCGTCCGATCGCCTCGATCCTGCCGCACAGCGTCGCGACGGGTGCGCCGCGATCCGCCGCCGGATCGGCGAGGCCCAGCGCGGCGACCGTGCGCTCGAGGTAGCGCACCTTCTTCTGCGTGGCGTCGACGAGCGTGAGCCAGATGTCTGGTCGGGCGATGCGCATCGGCAGGCCGGGAAATCCCGCGCCCGTGCCCACGTCTACCACCGAGATGCCGGTCTCGGCGGGTAGCGCGTTCAGGCCGGCCAGAGAATCCACAAAATGGAGGATCTCAATCGCGTCGGGATCGACGATCGCGGTGAGGTTCATCTCCGCGTTTCCGGCGATGAGCAGATCGCGGAGACGGGCGAACCGTTCCACCTGCGCGGACCGCATCGTCCACCCGACCCGATCCGCCGCCGCCCGCGCCGCCGCCAGTTCCCCATTTCCTCGCTTCTCGGTGGGAGATGGTGGCGCCCGCCCGACATCTTCGGCACGGGGGTTCGGGGGCAAGGCCCCCGCGTCGTCCATCTCTCCCCCTCCCCTGAGAGGGGAATGGGCCGGGGGGTGAGGTTCAGTCATGGACCCACCAACTGGATGGCCGCGCCCAGCGCGATGGCCGGCCCGTAGGGCATCGTCCCCGCGCGGCCGCGGCCCGCGAAGAGCAGAAGCACGGCGATCAACCCCCCAGAGAACGCCGCGCCGATGAGCGCGCCAAGCACCCGTGGCCAGCCAACGGCGATCCCCACGAAGAGCGCCAGCTTGACGTCGCCGAATCCGAACACATCCCGACGATAGAGGGCCCGGCCTAGCGCGTAGATGGCCAGCATCGTCCCGCCTCCCGCCAGAGCGCCGACGAGCGCAGACTCGGGCGCCACGCCGCCGGGCAGGAAGGACAGGGCCGCCCAGAGCAGAATCGCCGGGTAGGTGAGTAGATCGGGGACCAGCCTCTCCCGCAGGTCGGTGAGTGTCGCCGCGAGAAGAACCAGCAGCGCGAGCGCATCCGTCAGCCGCGCGGTGGCATCGCCTCCGCGCAGGCTCACGATGGCGAACAGGGCACCCATCAGCAGTTCCGCCGCAAACTGCGCGCGCTCGGGCCACCAGCCGCATCCGGCGCAGCGCGCCCGGAACAACGCGGCCAGCGTCGCGATCGTCACCAGCGGCCCGAGCGGCGCGCCGCAGCGAGGACAGCGGGTCGAGAGCCCGGGCAGCCCCGCCCCGCGCTCCAGAAGGGCATCCGCGGCGCGATAGGCGATGCTCCCGCCGACGATGCCGACGGCGATCCAGAGGGCGAGCAGACCGGGATCCAGCGAGAACGACATTTACAATCCAGGGCAGATGCCGATCTACGAGTATCGCTGTGCCGCGTGCCGGAAGTACGCCCAGATCTTCGCCCGGTCGATCGTCGGCTACGTCGAACCCCCCTGCCCGCACTGCGGCGAGCAACGGCTGCGCAAGCTCATCTCGAAGTTCGCCTTCACCCGATCGCTCGATTCCAAACTGGACGATCTGGCCGATCCCTCGAATTTCAGCCACCTCAATGAGAACGATCCGCGCAGCGTCGCGCGCTGGGCACGGCGGATGGGCGACTCGATGGGGGAGGATATGGGCGACGACTTCGACGACATGATCGACCGCATGGAGGCGGGCGAGATGCCAGAGGGCGGCGAGGGGGAAGGGGACCTTGCCGGACTGGGCGGCGAGGACGGTGATGACTGAGGCTCCCCTCCGCGCGCTCGTGACCGGCGTCGCGGGGCAGGACGGGGGATACCTCGCCGAACTGCTCCGCGCCGAGGGTTACCACGTCGCCGGACTCGTGCACGGCGCGGCGGGACGACAGCGCGCCGTGCAGATGGCGCATCTCGCCGGCGTCGACCTCATCGAAGGGGACATGCGCGATCGTGCCTCGCTCGAGGCCGCGGTCGCCGCTTCGGCCCCCAACGAGATCTACAACCTTGCCTCCTTCTCCGAGCCTTCGCGCGCCTGGTCCGAGGCCGAGGCGAGCGCAAACGTGAACGCGCTCGGACCGCTCCGCCTCCTGGAGATCGTGCGCGAGGCCGGGCGACCGATCCGCTTCGTCCAGGCGAGCACGTCGGAGATCTTCGGCCCACGCGCCGCCAACCCGCAGGACGAGAGCGTGGGACCCAGCCCGATCAGCCCTTACGGCGCTGCGAAGGCGTACGCCCATCAGACGGTCGGGTTCTACCGCGAGCGGTACGGTCTCTTCGCGTGCTCGGCGATCCTCTACAACCACGAGTCACCGCGACGGGGCACCCATTTCGTGACGCGGAAGATCACCCGAACCGCTGCCCGCATCAAGCTCGGCCTCGAACGGGAGATCACCCTCGGCAACCTCGACGCCCGCCGCGACTGGGGGTACGCACCCGACTTCGTGCGCGCTCTCTGGCTCATGGCTCGCGCCGCGCGGCCGAACGACTACGTCATCGGCACCGGGCAGACCCACAGCGTGCGCGACCTGCTCCGGATCGCGTTCGATCACGTGGGTCTCGACCCGGCCGAGTACGTGCGCACCGATGCCGAGATGGCGCGTCAGGCCCAGGCCTACGGACTCACCGCAAACCCGGCCCGTGCGCGAACCCTGCTCGGCTGGGCCCCTTCGATCGGCTTCGAGGAGATGGTGCGCGTTATGGTCGATGTGGATCTCGAGCGGGAGCGCCGCGGCCTCCACTGACGGACGCGATCAGGCCGGAGCACGCCTCACGAGGCCCGCCGCCACCCGGCCGGCGCGCCGGAGGAGCGGCATCGCGCGCTTCAGACCGGCCTGCGCCAGGACGCGCACGCGCACCGGATCGGGGCGTCGGCTGCCGCGGTAATAGCGCAGGCCGATCGCGCCCACGACAGTCGTTCCTCCGGTGGATCCCACACCCTTCAGCGGCGCGCCAAGCGGCCCGGGCAGTCTCCGCGCGAGGATGCGCATCAGGACCCCGCCGAGCGCCGTCGCACCGAGCAGCGGAGCGAGTTCGATCGCCAGGCGGGTCCGCGAGCTCAGATCCCGATCGTGCAGTGCCGCCAATTGGAACAGCAGGACGATCTGATTCCGGGTCAGGACCAGCGTATCGGCCCCCACCATCGCTAGGCTGCCCAGGAGCGGCACCGTCGCCGGCAGAGCGGACATAAGGGCGAGTTGCCCGTTCGTCAGCGCGGCATCGCGGATGAGCGCCCGCGCGATGCCGGGACGAAGCGCCGGGAGGGCCCGGCCGATCGCCAGCGCGCGGTTCGTTAGGTGCCGAGCGATCGCCACGGCGATGCGATCCGCCGCGCCGGGCTGGTTGGCGCTCAGAGACACGATCTCCCCGGTGGAGATGCCGAGCGCCGCGGCGACCTGACGGCACGCGGCATCCGCGCGTGCCACCTCGTCCACGCGGTTGACCACGACGATCGGGCGCCGCGCCGCGTGGCGGCGATACCACTCCAGCGGACCGCTCTTCACGGGATCGCGCGCGTCGATCAGCAGGAGGGCCACGTCGACCGCCAGGCCGTAGTGCACATCGCTCACATCGACGAGGATTCCGCTAGGCCGATGTTCCGCGCCGCGGGTGATCTGGTTCCGCAGGGTGCGCCGGCCTACGCCGGGCTCGCCGACGATCACCACCGCCACCGTGCGGGCCGCCGCGACGGCCACCGCAGCCGGATCGATCTCGCCGAGGATGCGCCAGAACGCCGGCGCCGCGCCGAAGCGTGTGACCCAGCGCATCGCCCGGAGTGTACCTGTCCCGCGGCCGACTCGGCCTGGACGAGCCAAGCCGGACCTCGGCCACACCCCTGCCGATCGGCGTCGTTGCCGCGCTGGTACGATGCCGTGCGATGGACGATCTACTCCTCGGCGTGGACATCGGCACGATGAGTTCCAAAGCCGTGCTCGCCCGCCCAGACGGCACGGTCGTTGCCACCGCAACCCGCCAGCACACACTCTCGCTGCCGCGACCCAGTTGGGCCGAGCACGACGCAGAGGCGGTCTGGTGGAACGACGTCCGCTCGCTCATCGCCGAAATGGCGCGAGTCGGCGGGAGGGGGATCCGCGCCGTGTGCCCCAGCGGGATCGGCGCGACGTTTCTGCCCGCCAACGCCGCAGGCATGCCGCTGCGTCCGGCGATCCTGTACGGCATCGACACGCGCGCCGAACCGCAGATCCGCTTTCTCAACCGGCAGATCGGTGCCGAGCGGATCCTCGCCCGCTGCGGATCGCCCCTCACGAGCCAGGCGGTCGGGCCGAAGATCCTCTGGGTTCGCCGCCAGGAACCGGACGTCTGGGCACGCACGCGCCGCTGGTTCATGGCGAACTCCTTCGTCGTCCATCGGCTGACCGGCGCGTACGTTCTCGACCACGTCTCGGCGAGCCAATCGCCGCCGCTCTACGACCTGTCCCGGCACGACTGGATCCCCGAGTGGGTGCGCGAGGTCTGCCCCGAGCTGGAACTGCCGCGCCTCTTGTGGCCTGGCGATGTCGCCGGCACGGTCACCCCCGAGGCAGCGCGCGCGACCGGACTGCCGGCCGGAATTCCGGTCGCCGCCGGGACCATCGATGCCTGGGCCGAGGCCACGAGCGTGGGCGTACGCGTGCCGGGCGATGCGATGGTGATGTACGGCACGACGATGTTCGTCGTCGAGGTCGTCGATCGGCCCCTCATCGACCGTCGGATGTGGGCGTCGATTGGCGTCTTCCCGGGTACCCTGAATCTGGCCGCGGGGATGGCGACCTCCGGCGCGCTCACGGGCTGGGTGCGGAATCTCGCCGGCGGAGTGCCGTTCGAGACGCTTCTCGCCGAGGCGGCTGAGTCCGGACCGGGCGCAAATGGACTCGTCGTCCTTCCCTACTTCGCCGGCGAGAGGACCCCGCTGTTCGATCCGGATGCCCGCGGCGTGATCGCCGGGCTGACGTTGCGTCACGGTCGGGGCGATCTGTATCGGGCGATGCTCGAGGGCACCGCATTCGCGCTGCGCCACAATCTCGAGGTGATGCGCGCGATCGGCGGCGGCGGTCGAAGGCTCATCGCCGTCGGGGGTGGAACCCGCGGCGATCTCTGGACGCAGATCGTCTCCGACGTCATCGGACGGCCGCAGGAGGTCCCCCGCCAGACGATCGGCGCAGCCTACGGCGACGCGCTGCTCGCCGGCCATGCCAGCGGTCTCGTTTCGCGCGAGAGCACCTGGACGACCACTGACCACGTCGTGACACCGCGCGAGGAAGTGCGCCGCCTCTACGACGACCTGTACGATCGCTATCGCGCCCTCGGCCGGACGACCCGGCGGACCCAGCACCGCCTGGCGGCCCTGCAGCGGCGCGCGAAGCGCTCCCGGGAGGAGGCCCACCGATGACGACCCGCGTGATTCTCGATACCGATATCGGCACCGACGTCGACGACTGTCTCGCCCTCGCGTTCCTCCTCGCCTCGCCGGAGATCAGCCTCGATGCGGTCACCTGCGTTCATGGTGACGTGGACCTTCGCGCCCGGATGGCGATCGAACTGCTCGGCCTCCGTGGCCGCGATGAAGTGCCCGTCTACCGCGGCGCCTCCCGGCCACTGCTCGATCGCCGCCCGATCTACTGGGCCGGTCACGAAGGACAGGGGTTGCTGGAGGGCTTGCGCCACCGCCGGTCCCCGGCGAGCGAGCACGCCGTCGATCATCTCGTTCGCCACGTGATGAGCCATCCGGGGCAGATTCATCTCCTGGCGATCGGCCCGCTTACGAACGTCGCGCTGGCGCTCCTGCGCGAGCCCGCCCTCGCCGGCGCGCTCCAACACCTCACGATCATGGGAGGGGCGCTCCGCGGGGTGGACCTGCTCGATTCGGGATACGCCGAGCACAACATCCGATGCGACCCCGAGGCCGCCGATGTCGTTCTCCGGTCCGGCGCTCCGATCTCGCTCGTGCCGCTGGACGTGACGCTGCGCGCTCAGGTCCGCCGCGTCGATCTTGCCGCGATACGAACTTCGGGCGACCCGTTCCACCTGACCATCGCCGACCAGATCGAGCGCTACCCGCAGTTCGCGCGCACGGGCGGTACGTTTCTCCACGATCCCCTCGCCGCGGCGACGCTGATCGACCGCGCGCTTCTGACCTGGCAGAACCTCCACGTCGCTGTCGAGACGAGCGGCGAGCACGCCGCGGGCGTGACCTTTATGCGCGCTCCGGCCGAAGGGTACCCCCCGCGTGCCGCCGTCGCGTTGGGGATCGATCCGAGTCGCGCCGAGTGCGCGATCGTCACCCGGCTTGCGGCCTGAGTGGCGGCGCGTCCCCGCCCTCTGCCGCTCCTGCCGTTGGCCCTCGTTCTCCTCGTCCTGTACCTCGCGCCTGCTCGAGCCGACGCCGCCGACTGCCAGTTCGTGCTCGGCTTCAAAGCGTTCCGCGAAGCCCTGCTCACGATCGTCGGGGACTGCGCGGCGAACGAGGCCCACGATCCCGAGAAGGGGCAGACTTTCCAGCCGACAATTGGGATCGACGGCCGTGGCGGCCTGCTCGTCTGGAGGAAGAGTGATAACGCCACCGCCTACACGGACGGACACTGGACCTGGGTGCGCGGGCCGTCTGGCACCCAGCGCCGCCTCAACACGCAGCGCCTCTCCTGGGAGCAAGACCCGCCCTGGCGCACCATCCGCCTCTCGCTGCCCGCGGAGGGCCAGACCGTCGGCGCGCGGTTCCGGCTGGTGGGGTGGATCGACCTCGTTCCTTTCGAGAAGAACCTCAGCTACCGGCTCACCGACGTGAGTGGCCGGGAACTGCGCGGCGGTCCGATCGCCGTCCGCGGCGAATACGGGGAACCGGGGACGTTCGACGTGACGGTCCCCGTGCCCGGGTCGATCCGCGCTGGCGAGAGGTTCCGCCTCGCCATCCGCGATCTGAGCGCGAAGGACGGGTCCGTGCTCGGCATCGACACCCGCGACCTCGTCCGGGGACCCGACTGACGGTTCGCTCGCCGTCGCCGGGGGCCAGGTCCCGCGTTCGGACCGCCGCAGCCCTCCTTCTCGTGCTGTGGTGCGTTCTCGCAGCTTGCGGCCTATCCCCGGCCCCGCGCCTGTCCGCACCGGGTCAGAGTGTTGCCCCGGCCGCGACCGCGACCCGCCGACCCGCGCGCGACGATGTCATCCTGGTCATTCCCACGGCGCCGAGTCCCCTCGCCCGTCCACCGCGCGCCAGCGCCGATCCCGCCGCGCGGGCCGCCCGCGAGATCGATAACCTGACGATGGCCGCACTGGTCGCAAACGACGGCGACGGGAACCTGATCCCCGACCTCGCCGAACGAGTTCCCACGCTGGAGAACGGCGGCGCACGCTGGGTCGGCACCGACGCGGAGCGCCACCTCGAGGTGACCTTCACCCTGCGACCAGACGCGCGCTGGAGCGACGGGCGGGGCGTGACCGCCGCCGACGTGCTCCTCTCGTGGCATCTCGCCCTCCAGAGCGGCGATGGCCAGGAGGTGAACACGGTCCGGCGGATCGAGCGGATCGAGACGCCAGACCCGCGCACGGTGCGCCTCCGGTTCTTCTCCGAGCGCTCCGCCCGCGAAGCCGCGGCGCGCACCCCCAACGAGTACGGCTTCCTCGAGGATCAGGTTGGCGCGGCCCTCGATCGAAGCTACGCGCGCGGCCTGCCCGGCGCCTGGATCTATCCCGCTCATCTCTTCCCCGATCGCGACCCGCGCGAGACGCTCGACGAACTCCTTGCCCGCAAGGGATACGATCGCGCCCCCGTCGGCGCGGGACCCTACCGCCTCCTCAGCGCCAGCGGCGGGGAGATCGTCCTGGAGGCGCGGCCGGAGTACCACCGCGGATCGCCCGCGATCCGCCGGGTCATCGTTCGCCCCCTCGCCGGCGCGGCGCGGGTCCTCGAACTGAGTTCCGGGCGGATCGACCTGGCCCAGTTCGACGGCGCCGACGCAGGCGGCCTCGACGCGCTGCGCGCCTCCGCCGAGGTGACGGTCGGCCCGATCGTCGCCACGGCCGATCACGAGGTGCTGCGCTTCCGGCCGGGAAGCACCGCGCTGCGCGACCGACGCGTGCGCCTGGCCATCGCCGCGCTCGTCGATCGTGAGGCACTCGCGACCGAGCGGTTCGGCGCGCGCGCGGCGGTGGTGGCCGTCGCCGCGGTGCCCACGATCGCGACGCGGGATGTCGCGCGGGCCGAGCGCCTCCTGCGCGAGGCGGCGTGGACGCCCGGAAACGTCGATGTCCCCGGCCGAGGTGAGGAGACGCCGACGTTGCGTCTCCTCACGACCGACGACGCGCCGCGACGCCGCACCGCCGAACTGCTGGCCGCGCAACTCGCGCCCCATCAGATCCGACTCGACGCCCGCTTCATCTCTGCACGCACCCTCTTCGCCGCCGCAGGTCCGCTTCGCGCCGGTGAGTACGATCTCACCCTTCACGGCGTAGTCGGCGCCGACGATCCGGCGGACGACCTCATTGGCCCGTGGATCCCGGCCCTCACCGAGGTGCGCCCCGTCGACTCACGGATCGCGCTCCTGCCGGGCCGACTCGATGCGGCGATCGAAGAGGCGGCGCTGAACGACGTTCGACGCGCGGAGGGCGAACTGCGCGATGAGATCCTGCCCGAAGTCCCTCTGTTCGCCTACCCTCGCGTTGTGGCCCATCGGGCCGATCTCCGCGGTCCGGCGGCGCCCGCACGTGCGATCGGTCTGACCTGGAACGCGGCGACGTGGGCACGACCGTGACCCTCGTGTATGATGTCGCCCAAATTCCCGCGGGAGTAGCGATGACCGCTACGGCGTCTGACCCGCCCGCCGATGAGGTGATGCTCCGTGTCTCCGGCCTGCGGACTCATTTCTTCACGGCCGACGGTGTCGTCCGTGCGGTCGATGGCGTCGACTTCGCCATTCGCCGCGGCGAGACGCTCGGTCTGGTCGGCGAATCCGGGTGCGGCAAGTCG
>Ga0194132_10012215_pt1 | contig 10773 bp, 12 predicted proteins | sample TA2KigOf80mmetaG_FD_148612 | JGI IMG/M metagenome (GOLD analysis project Ga0194132, IMG submission 148612) | Freshwater microbial communities from Lake Tanganyika, Tanzania - TA2015054 Kigoma Offshore 80m | ecosystem: Environmental > Aquatic > Freshwater > Lake | place: Tanzania: Lake... | reverse complement strand
ACCTCGACGCTCTCATTAAGCGGATCCGCGCCCACCGAGGGCAGGAGGCGCTCCTGATCGAGAAGATGCGCAGCGACTTCAAGCTGTCCGAGGCCCAGGCCAAGGCGATCCTCGAGATGCAACTCCGCCGGCTCTCCGGGCTCGAGCGCGCGAAGCTCGACGCGGAGTACGAGGAGACGATCAAGCTCATCGCCGAACTCGAGGCGATCCTCGCCAGCCCGCGCCGCGTGCTCGGCCTGATCAAGAAGGACCTCGACGAGGTCGCGGAGAAGTTCGGGGACGAGCGCCGCACGGAGATCCGCGACGACCAGAACCGCGAGCTGAAGGACGAGGATCTCGTCGCCAACGAGGACGTCGTGATCACGGTCTCGAGCCGCAACTACGTGAAGCGGATGCCGCTGTCCACCTACCGCGCGCAGCACCGCGGCGGGCGCGGCGTGATCGGCATGGCGACCAAGGACGAGGACGACGTCGAGCACCTGCTCGTGGCGCGCAACCACGACAAGCTCTACGTGTTCACCGACCGCGGCCGCGTGTTCGCGCTCAAGGTGTACGAGCTGCCCGACGCGAGCCGCACGGCCAAGGGCACGCCGATCCAGAACATCCTCGAGGCGATGCAGGCCGGCGAGCGCGTTTCGGCGCTCATCGCGCTCTCGGATTCCCGACCGCAGGCGGCGCACCTCGTGATGGCGACGAGGGCGGGCTTCTTCAAGAAGACCGCACTCTCCGAGTACGCCAACGTCCGGCGCGCCGGCCTCATCGCGATCACGCTCCGCAAGGGCGACACGCTCGCGTGGGTGGCCCCGTCGACGGACAAGGACCGCGTGCTGCTCGCCACGCGCAAGGGCAAGGCGATCTGCTTCAAGGCGACGGACGCGCGGCCGCTCGGGCGCCAGACCCAGGGTGTCATCGGCATCAAGCTCCAGCGCGGAGACGAGGTCGTCGGCATGGGTATCCTGCGGCCGCGCACTGAGGTGCTCTCGGTCACCGAGAACGGCTTCGGCAAGCGCACCGCGGTCGAGGACTTCCCGACGCATGGCCGCGGCGGCCAGGGTGTGATCCTCGCCGCACTCGGCCCCAAGACGGGGAATGTCGCCGCGATCCAGATCGTGGACGAGACGATCCAGGAGATCCTGATCATCTCCAACAACGGCGTCGTGATCCGCACGCCGCTCGATCAGGTCCGTGTCCTCGGGCGCGCGACGACCGGCGTGAAGGTGATGTCGACCGGCGACGCGAAGATCGCTTCTCTCGCGACCTTCACCCCGTCCGGGCCGTCACAGCCCACGCTGGGGATGCGTTAGCCCTCGGTCGTGATCGCGCTCGACGACGTCAGCAAGTGCTACCCGAACGGCGCGTACGCGCTCCGGGATCTCGATCTACGCATCGAGACCGGTGAGTTCGCGTTCCTCGTCGGCTCGAGCGGCGCCGGCAAGTCGACGCTCATCCGGCTCCTCGTGCGTGACGAGCTCCCGACCACCGGCCGGGTGCGCGTGGACGGCGCCGACGTCGCCAAGCTCAAGGGTTCGGCGGTCTCGAAGCTGAGGCAGCGCGTCGGCGTCGTGTTCCAGGATTTCAAGCTCCTGCCGCAACGCACGGTCGCCGAGAACGTCGAGTTCGCGCTTCTCGTCACGGGCCACACCGGCAGGAAGGAGGCCGAGGCGGCCGAGCACGCGCTGTCGCTCGTCGGCCTCGCCCACCGCCGCCACCACTTCCCGCGGGAGCTCTCCGGCGGCGAGCAGCAGCGCACCGCGATCGCGCGGGCGCTCGTCAGCCACCCTCGCTTGGTCATCGCCGACGAGCCGACGGGCAACCTCGACCCCGTGACGAGCTGGGAGATCATCAAGCTGCTGGTGCGGGTGAACGAGCTCGGCACGACCCTCGTCATCGCGACGCACAACGCCGACATCGTGAACGCGCTGCGCCGGCGCGTGATCCATCTCGACCACGGCCGCATCGTGCGCGACGAGCGGGAAGGCCAGTACGCGGCATGAGGCGGCTCGCCTTCGTCGTCGCCGCGGCGTGGCAGGGGTTCTGGCGCAACCCCGCGATGAGCGTGGCCTCCACGCTCACGGTCGCGCTCATGCTCGTGCTCGCCACCTTCTTCGCCATCACCAACCGCGGCCTCCAGCAGGCGGTGGCGCTGCTCGAGCAGAAGGTCGAGCTGGTCCTCTATCTCGAGGACTCCGCGCGGCCCACCGAGATCCTCGCGCTCAAGTCGCGGATCGAGGCGGACCCGGCCGTGCAGTCGGTGGCCTTCATCTCGAAAGAGCAGGCGATCGAGCGCCTCCGGCAGGCGACCGAGCGCAGCCGCGATCTCGCCCTCGGCGAGCTCGACAACAACCCGCTCCCCGCCTCGCTCGAGGTAAAGCTGGCCCGGGCCCAGGAGGCGGGCCGCCTCGCCTCGACGCTCCGCCGTGAGGAGGGCCTCGGCGTGGTGTCCGAGATCGTCGACAACCCCGCGGTCGTGGACAACCTGCTCACCATCACCCGGGTGCTGTCGATCGGCGGCATCGCGGTGCTCGTGATGATGCTGCTCGTCACCCTGTTCGTGATCGTCAACACCATCCGCATCGCGGTCACCGCGCGTCGAGACGAGATCGAGATCATGCGCCTGGTCGGCGCCTCGGACCGCCTCATCCGCTGGCCGTTCATCCTCGAGGGGATGCTGGTCGGCGCCTTCGGCGCGGTGCTGGCGTTGACCGCCATCGGGGCCGGAGCCCCCGCCGTGGCCGACGCGCTCACCCAGTTCGCGGGAATCGTGCCGCTCGACTTCAGTCCGGTCTTCCTCGCGCAGCTCGGCGGTGCGGTGTTCGGGTTCGCGCTGCTCGTCGGCGCCGCCGGCGCGGGCTGGTCCGTGCGCGCACACCTCACCGCCTGAGGGCGCACCGGTCCTCCGCGCGGACCGGTCTGGGCGCGCACGGTCCGCATTGACCCCTGCGTACCCGGTCTGGCACGATTCGGTACGTATGGGAGCTCCCCGGACGAGCCGGGGAGGTGGGAACAGGAGGAGACGCGCCCTCGGGGTGGCCATGGCCGCCCTGACGGTGCTTGCCCTGATCACCGCCTTCGGCGGTCCCGCCTCCGCCGACGAAGAGCTGAACGCCGCGCTTCGTCGCAAGGTCCAGTTGGAGCAGCAGGTCGCCGTCGCCCGCGAGACGACCGAGCGCTACAAGAGCATCACCAACCAGTACCAGGCCGCCGTCAACCAGGCCAATCAGCGCATCGACCAGCTCGCCAGGCAGCAACGGGCGGCCCAGAGCGAGGCGGAAGGTCTGGGCTTCGAGATCAGGATCGCCGAGGAGCAGCTCCAGCTCGTCGCGCTCCAGCTCGAGGAGACCCGCGAGCTCGTCGCCTCGCTGAAGGGGCAACGGGCGGAGATCGACCGGCAGCTCGAACGGCGGAAGGCTCTGTACGCGGAGCACCTCGTCGCGGCGTACCGCCAGTCGCGGATCAGCCCGCTCGAGATGCTGCTCTCATCCACGTCGCTTGCGGAGTTCGCGTCGCGCGTGCAGTCGTTCATCTTCATCCAGCGCGCCGATCGCCAGCTCCAGACCGACATCGGCGCCCTCGCCTCGATCGTCTCCGACCGGACCAGGGAGGTCGCGGGCAAGGAGCTCGAGATCGCCGGGCTCCAGGACCAGGTGATCACGCAGCGGACCCGCCTCGCCGCCGAGAAGGCGCGGTACGAGGAGCTGATGCGCCAGGCCGGCGAGAGCATCGTCACGCAGAGCGGATTGCGTCAGTCCGCGGCGTCCAACCGCAACGCGGCGCAGCAGAACCAGAACGCGGCGGCCAACGAGACCGCCCGCCTCAACCGGCTGCTCGAAGAGGCCGAGGCTGCCTACGAGGACCTCGCCGCGCGCCAGGCCGCCCGGAGCGGGCTCGGCGCGTTCAACGGATCGAAGGTCGCGATGTGGCCGCTCCGCGGTCCGATCACGAGCAACTACGGCCCGCGCTGGGGCGGGTTCCACAACGGCATGGACATCGCGTCGCCGATGTACACGCCGATCCGCGCCGTCTCCTCGGGCCTCGTCACCACGGTGGGCCGGCCGTACGTCGCGTCCGGCGACACCGCCGTCGTCGTGATCATCGCCCACGGCAACAACTTCTCGACCCTGTACGGCCACCTCGACGACCGGCGCTGGCCCACCGTCACCGTCGGCCAGAAGGTAAGCGCCGGCGACATCATCGGTTACATCGGGATGACCGGCTGGACCAGCGGCCCGCACCTCCACTTCATGACCATCGCCAACGGAAGAGCGCAGGACCCCAGGCCCTACCTCCCCTAGCGCGTGGGCTCCACGCCCTAGCGCCCGTTGACGCCAAGCCCTTGCCCATGTGAAGATCGAACAGAAGGAAAGGAGGTGATGTGGAGTGGGCAGTACCTCTGGGAATCCAAAGACCCAAGGTCGCTCACTTCAGCCTTTCGGTAATGCATCAAGCTGAGGTGATCGCGGCCTAGGGTCTCGCGGAGACCCGGACCACGGAGCGGCGGCAGCGATGCCGCCGCTCCGTTTTTTGCCGGGGCTACCGTGGTGCGGTGAGCAAGCCCGACGCCAAGCCCGCGCCGGCGGATCCCGAGGAAGAGACCCTCCTCGCGGACAACCGCAAAGCCACGTTCGACTACTCGATCGAACGGCGGATCGAAGCGGGCATCGCGCTCCTCGGCAGTGAGATCAAGTCCGTTCGGGCCGGCCGCGCGAACCTGCGCGAGGGCTACGCGCGGATCGAACGCGGCGAGGCATGGCTGTACGGCGTGCACATCGCGACGCTCACCGAGGCGGGGCGCGACAACCACGAGCCCACGCGGAAGCGAAAGCTCCTCCTCCACCGGGGCGAGCTGCTGCTGCTCGCGCGCGAGGCGGGGCAGCAGGGCTACACCCTGGTCCCGATCCGGCTCTACCTCAAGCACGGCGTCGCCAAGCTCGAGCTGGGACTCGCACGAGGCAAGCGCCGCTACGACAAGCGGCAGGCGATCAAGGAGCGCGAGACCCGGCGCGAGGTCGAGGCCGCCCTCAAGACTCGCGGACGGAGAGCCTGATCCAGTCCAGGTAGGCCGGATTCCCCGACACCACGTCCAGCGCCACCAGCTCGAACACCTCGTCGGGATGGATGTCCGCGAGGCGCGCCCGGATCGGCTCGACCAGCGCGGCGGTCGTCTTCACCACCAGCAGCGCTTCGGTCGCGCGCTGCACGTCACCCCGCCAGCGGTAGGTGGACGAGACCCCGGACACGACGTTCACGCACGCGGCGAGGTGCTCCCCCACCAGCGTGCCGGCGATCTCGCCGGCGCGATCCGGTGGCGCGGTGACGAGCGCCACCACGGGCCGCGCCGCGTCAGGAATAGATGACCTTGTAGGCCTCGGCGAACTCGTAGCCGTGGGCCTTGCCCGTTTCGGCCATCAGTTCGCGGATCCGCATCTCGGCATCCGGGCCGAACTGCGATCCATGGGCGCGCAGCGCAGCCATCTTCACGTCGATTGTCGGGGTGACGTCCAGCACGAGGTCGTCCGCGTCGAACGTGCCGCCCCCGCCGAGCGCGAACAGCATCAGCGCCTTGGGCTTGTGCGGCTCCAATCGCTCGTCGGCCCACAGCTCGGGGAACATCTGCCGGGTCGATGCGTCCGGGTTGATCGCCCGGCACGCCACCTCGCCCGCGGCAATGTGGTCCGGGTGGTTCACGTACGCCCCGCGGCGGCCGAAGCGCATGGTCGGATCGAAGGTCAGGATCGCGTCGGGCTTGTGGATGCGGACCTGCCGGGTGACGGCCCGGCGCACGTCGATCGTCGGCTCGAGATAGCCGTCCTCGTACTCGAGCCCGACCACGCGCGCAACCCCGAGGATCTTCGCCGCAGCCTCCTGCTCCGTGCGGCGGAGGTCGCGCAGGCGCTTGCGCGTCATCTCCGGGTCCTGCGAGCCGGACGCCCCATTGGTGATCATGCAGTACGTCAGGTCGACGCCGGCCCTGGCCCAGAGCGCCATCGTTCCGGAGCACAGGAACTCCGCGTCGTCGGGATGCGCATAGATGACCATCGCACGCTCGATCTCGAGTCGGTCGTTGAGCCTCACGGGCGGCGAGCGTAGCGCAGGCACACCGGCCCTCGTTGAACCGACCGGGCTCTAGGCTTGCCGGCGTGAAGTCGGCGCGCATCAGCGACCTTCCGCCCGAATGCGCGACGGCGTCCCGCGCGGTACGAGCGGCGCTCCTGGTCATCGGCGAGCGGCGCGGGGCGACGGAGGTGCTGACCAAGGGGCACCTCGACATCGCGACGGGCACGGACGTGCAGAGCCAGGCGGCGATCCAGGACGTCCTTCACCAGGGGCATCCTGAGATCGCGTTCGTCGGCGAGGAAGGGGAGCTGGACAAGACCCCGGCTGCGGGGTCGTACTGGCTCGTCGATCCGATCTGTGGAACACGGAACTTCGCGTCGGAGATCCCGCTGTACTCGGTGAACATCGCACTCGTCCGCGACGGGCTCGTCGTCGCGGCGGCGATGGGCGACGGGGCGCACGGCCAGATCTTCGTCGCCGCGCGCGGCCGGGGTGCGTGGCGGCTGGAGCCGGACGGAGAGCTCGTGTCGATCGCCGCATCGGCGGCCTCGTTCACGCTCTCGATCGATCCGGGCAAGCCCGGGACGTCCGACCGCGAGCGCGCGGCGGAGGGGATCGGCGCCGCGATACGAGCCGGTGAATGGGAACTGCGCACGTTCGGCACGGCTTTGGACATCGCCTTTGTCGCGAGTGGACGTCTTGCGGGCGTGCTCCACTTCAGCCAGACCCACCCGCTTCACTTCGCAGCCGGCGCCCTGCTGGCCGAGGAGGCGGGGGCGCACGTCACGGACCTTCGGGGCGATCCGTGGCGGGTCGGCTCGCTCGGGTTCATCGCCGCATCCCCGAAGGCTCAGCCTTTGCTCCTTGGCCTCGCGGCAGGCGGGTACCGGCGCTGAGGGGCGTGTTCGTCCCCTGACCGCGTACGCGAATGGCTCGCACCCGTGGTCCTAGTCTCCTCGGATCGTGGCCCGGGTTCATCGCACCAGTCTCCTGGCGGGCGCCCGGAGCGCGCGCGGGACGGTCGTGGTGATCGACGTGTTCCGCGCGTTCACCTCGGCGGCGTACGCCGTCGCCGCGGGCGCGCGCGAGATCGTCCTGGTGGCCACGGTCGATGAGGCCTTCGCGCTCCGAGCCGCCGACCCGACATGCTTCCTGACCGGCGAGGTCGACGGCAGGCCCGTGCCCGGCTTCGACGCCGGCAACTCGCCGGCCACGATCGCACAGCTCGATCTCCGAGACCGCCGCGTCGTTCAGCGCAGCAGCTCGGGTACGCAGGGCGTGATCGCCGCCGTGAACGCGGGGCGGATCCTCCTGGGCAGCCTCGTGACGGCTGCGGCGACGGTCAGGCTCCTCGGGGACGACGAGGTCACGCTCGTAGCGATGGGCGATGCCGGTGTGGTGCCCTGCCCGGAGGACGAACTGTGCTCCGCCTACCTCGAGGCGTTGATCCGCGGGGATGCGGTGGACCCAGCGCGACTGGTGCGTCAGCTGCGCCTGGACGATCGGCGCTGGCCTGACTGGTTCCCCCGGGCCGACGCCGATCTCGCCTGCGTCGTCGACCGATTCGACTTCGGCCTCGAGGTTGCGCGGGAGGACGGCCTGCTCATCGCTCGTGCACGCCGGCGCGACGACCTCGACCGATACTTGAGACCATGAACGAGGCCGAGCTCCTGGAGACATGGCGGGTGGAGGAGGCTCAGCCCTTCAGCGGTTGGGACTTCAGCCACATCGCGAGGCGCAAGACAGATCGGGCGTTCGTGCGCTGGTACGACCGGTGGCTCGCACGAAGCTGGGCCTTCGCCATCACGAGCGACGCCGAGCGCGAGGTCAGTCGCTGAATCGATCGACCTCGAGTCGACCGATGGGGGCGCCTTCCGGATCGAGCGCGTCTGGATGTGACCTGCGCGGAGTCCGCATTGACGGAGGGTCGCGAGTGACGTGCGGACTGTGGAGATGGGGGAGGGTCGAACTCCCCGTCCAAGGCACTTGATCGAACCGCACCTACGCGCGTAGTCGGCGCTTTCGAGTCTCGCGGACCTGGTCGCGCACCGACGCGCTACCGGATCTCGCCAGACCGTGAATCTTTGGCCCGCCTACCGGTCACTTCGCGGGCCGCATCTCCGCTTCATGTCGCCCATCCCGGCCCACGGAGAGGAGACCGGGCGGGCGTCTCACTGACTAGGCAGCGAGAGCGTAGCTGTTGGTGCCAGTTATCTGGCTGCCGTTCGGTTTAGCGAGGTATGAAACGGCGTCCTCGGCTCGCAGCGGTTCGCTCGCCTGCCCTGTCGAAACCACGCATCCCCGTGGGCCCGAATGGGCTTCGTTCATGTTAACGCGAGTCTGCTGCTCGGTGTTCCCCGCGACCGCGCCCGACTAGCGATACGGGGGACGGAACCCACCACCCGGCCGGCCGCCGCCGAACCCACCGGGCCGGCGCTGGCCGCCGAAGCCACCGGGACGCGCACCGAATCCGGGGCGCGGGCGGAAGCCGCCCGCGGGGCGAGGCACGAACGGGCCGCGCGCGCCGGGGGCGGTGCTCGAGATCACGACGCGGCGATTGGGGTCGATGCCCACCGACTCGGTCCGCACGCCGGTCTCCTGCTTCACCGCGAGGTGAACGATCCGGCGCTCGTAGGCGAGCATCGGCTCGAGCGTCACCGCTTGGCCGCTCTCGCGCACGCGCTCGGCGACGCGCAGCGCGATCTCGTGCAGTTGGTCCTCGCGCCGGCGGCGGTAGCCCTCGATGTCGACGGGGATGTGCACGCTCCGGCCGACCTTGCGTGAGGTCATGGCCGAGCAGATCTGCTGGAGCGCGACCAGGTTCTCGCCGCCGCGGCCGATGAGCACACCCAGGTCCTCACCGCTCACCTCGAGCCCCTCGTGCCCGCGCTCGTCGCTCACCGTGACCTCGGTGGTCACGCCCATCTTCTCCAGGAGCCCGCGCAGGATCTCCGCGCCGAGCGCGAGCTCGGCCGCGGCGGCCGGCGGCTCCTCGTCCTCGCGGTCTTCCTGCGCTTCGCGGCGCCGTTCCTCGGCGGCGCGGATCGCGTCCGGGCGCCGGGGGACCTCGCGCTCGTCGACCACAGGCTCCGGCTCGAGGTCGGCCTCGCGCTCCTGGAACGACAGAAGCACGCGCGCATCCTCGCCGCCCATACCCAGCATGTTGGCGGGCTTGCCGCGGTCCAGGACTTCGATGTCGACGTCGGTGCGCTTGCGCTTGAGCTGACGGAGGCCGATCTCGATCGCTTCCTCGACGGTGCGGCCGCTGAATTCCTCGCCGCGAAGTGGGCTCATCGCTTTCCCCTTTTCTTACCGTTGCGGCGGGGCTTGGGCTCCGGCGCGGGCTGCGCCATGTCGGTCCGCGCCTCCGCGAGGGCCGCCGCCTCGCGCCGGAGCAGGTCGCGCTCGCCCGGCGACGGCACCTTCGCGAGGAGCGGCACGAAGCGCACGAGGCGCCCCCAGCCGGTGACGAAGTACTGCTGCACGATCTGGAACAGCGTCGTGGCGATCCAGTACAGCGAGAGCCCTGCGGGGAGCCCCCACGAGATCACCACCGTGATCAGCGGGAAGTAGTACGCCATCGTCTGCATCATCTGGGCCTGCGGGTCGTCCTTGGTCGGCGTCTGCTTGGCCGGCATCGCCATGACCGACGCGATGAGCTGCGTCACGCCGGCGAGAATCGGCAGGATCCGGAGCGGATCCTCGTGGGTGAGCCCACTGACGAGATTGCCTTGCCCGTCCTCGTGGGGCGTGCTGATCCAGGGGAGCCAGTGCGCCGCGGCGTCGAGCACACCCCCCGCCGGGATTGGGTTCGGGATGAAGGGGAGGAGGATCGTCGAGGCTTGCTCGGAGGTGAGACCGGTGCACCCGGGGCCCGGGCCCGCGCAGCCGAGGCCGAAGCCCACCTGCTGGAGCGCGGAGTACATCGCGAAGAGGATCGGCATCTGGAGGAACAGCGGCAGACAGCCGGAGATCGGGTTGTAGCCGCGCTCCCGGTAGAGCTTCATCTGCTCCTCGGACAGGCGCCGGCGATCTTTCCCGTATTTCGTCTTGAGCTCGCTCATCGCGGGAGCGAGCTCCTGCATCACCCGCTGCGAACGGATCTGCTGCACGTAGAGCGGGTACAGCACGATGCGGATTCCGAGCGTGACCACCACGATCGCGAGGCCGAAGTCGCGGAACAGCCCGAAGGATCCGAGCAGGAACGCCATGAGCGGATGGACGAGCATGTTCCAGAGATCGGTCATTGAACCGGGTCGTAACCCCCCCTCGCGAATGGATGGCAGGACGCCAGGCGGCGCACGGCAAGCGCCAGGCCGCGGACGACGCCGTAACGCTCGACCGCTTCCACGGCGTATTCGGAGCAGGTCGGCAGGTACCGGCAGGCCGGCGGGAGGAGCGGGCTGATCGCCGCCTTGTAGGCGCGCAGCGCCGCCAGCACCGCCCTCTTCACGACGGCCGTTCCGCCGCCCGGGCGGCCTTCTCTACCAGGCGCGCGGCGGCGCCCTGGAGGGCGGCGGCCGGCGCGCGACGTGCGGATGGGCGTGCGACGGCGACGATGTCGATCCCTGGAAGTGAGGTCCGCGCGCGGAGTGCGATCCGGAGCGCTTCGCGGACCCGGCGCTTCGCGCGATTGCGGCGAACCGCCCCGCCGGTCGCGCGCGAGGCGCTCACCGTCAAACGGACCGATGCTGTGCCGGTCGGACGGATGCGCAGCGC
>Ga0194132_10012214_pt1 | contig 10773 bp, 10 predicted proteins | sample TA2KigOf80mmetaG_FD_148612 | JGI IMG/M metagenome (GOLD analysis project Ga0194132, IMG submission 148612) | Freshwater microbial communities from Lake Tanganyika, Tanzania - TA2015054 Kigoma Offshore 80m | ecosystem: Environmental > Aquatic > Freshwater > Lake | place: Tanzania: Lake... | reverse complement strand
GGCTTCAGCTTCATGCGCTCGCCTACAATCTCGCCAACTTCCTGCGCACGCTGGCGACACCGGAGCCGATCAAGGACTGGTCGCTGACCAGCCTGAGGGAGAAGCTGATCAAGGTCGGCGCCAGGCTGGTCAGCCACGGCCGCTACGTCGCCTTCCAGATGGCCGAGGTCGCCGTGCCGAGGAAACTGTTCGCCGAGATCATGCGATTGATTGCCGAACTGCGTCCGCCGCCCGATCCTGCGCCGGCGTGAACGGGCCGGCGGCATGAGTTCCAGCAAGAACCACGGGAGAGGTGTGTCCTGGCGTGGACAATATCGGTGTTTTCGGCACGCGCCGCACCGATTTTACCGGCCTCCGGGCCATCTGATCGCTTACGCCGGGGTTCGGGCTTGCCAATGCGCGTCCCTGGCGTCAATCTTGCCCCTAAGAGCCGATCATCCGGTGGATGTCGGCTCCCTACTGCCGACAACCCGGTGCTGCGTCTAGGTGCGCCGCCCTCGTACCGGCATCAACCCCCGCCGCGCCGGACACCCCGGCCGGTGCCGCCCCGGCGCGAAAAACATACCGTCCGGTCAATAACTTGGCGGATTCCGGGCGCGCCGCCGCCCGCCCGCAGCGCCATGGAGCCGATGTCGGCCGGCACCGACCAGGTACGCGCCGCCCTGGTGTGCGGATCGAAGCGGTTGATGGATGGGCCGGCGGCGGCCTTGCTGCTGACCCAGAAGAGCAGGCCCTCGACGGGGTCCCACAGCGGCCCCTCGCCGAGCTCGCTCCGCGCATCGACGATCAGCTCGATCCTCGCCATCGAAGCCCTCCCCTTGTCGGTGCCACCGGCCGAGGCATCTTCCCATTCCGGCGGCGAAGGCTCAATCTGGACCGCTGCGCGCCGCGACCATCACGGGAGAGACGACGTGCTCGAGGGGAGAATTGCGTTGATCACCGGGGCCAGCGTCCGCAACGGCATCGGTTTCGCGGTCGCCGAGGCGCTGGCCAAACAGGGTTGCGCGATCGTGCTTGCCGGGCGGCGGACCGGCGAGGGCCCGGCCGCGCTCGCCAGCGAACTCACCGACCGCTACGGCGTGCGCGCGACCTATCGCACGGCCGACCTCAGCCGCGGCTCCGAGGTCGGGCGGCTGGTGAATCTGGCACACGCGGCCTATGGCGCGATCGACATCCTCATCAACAATGCCGGCACCAACTACCCGAACCCGGTGCATGCCCTGCCGCCGCCGAAGTGGGAGGAGATCATCGCCGTCAACCTCTCCTCCGCCTACTATGCGATCCACCACACGCTGCCCGCGATGCGCGACCGCAACTGGGGCCGGATCATCAACGTCGCCTCGACGCTCGGCCTCGTTGGCGCCGCCAACGTGTCGGCCTATACCGCCTCGAAGCACGGCGTCATCGGGCTGACCAAGGCGGTCGCGCTCGAAACCGCGACGACGGGCGTCACCTGCAACGCCATCTGCCCGGGCTTCTCCGACACCGACCTCTTGGAGCGCAACATCGGTGAGCTGGCCGAGATTCGCGGCGTGAGCCGGGACGAGATGGCGGGGCAGATGATGCGCGACTCGCAGCCCTCGGGCGTGATGGTGCCGCCCGGCGATATCGGCGCGCTGGCCTCGTTCCTGTGCTCGGAGGCGGCGGGCCAGATGCGAGGCGTCGCCATCCCCGTGGATGGTGCCTGGACCGCGCGCTGAGGCCACGGTTCAGTGCGCCTCGCCCCAGTTGGCTCCCGTCCCGACATCGACCACCAGCGGCACCGAGAGATGCGCCACCCCGGCCATGACCGAGCGCAGCACCCTCGCCGTCGCTTCGACCTCGCCCTCCGGCACCTCGAGGATGAGCTCGTCGTGGACCTGCAACAGCATCTGGCCGTTGAGCCGCTTGTCTGCGAGCGCGCCAGGGACCCGGATCATCGCGCGCTTGATGATATCGGCGGCTGAGCCCTGAAGCGGCGCGTTGATCGAGGCGCGCTCGGCGAAGCTCCGCGCCGCCGGATTGCGATCGCGGATGCCGGGCAGATGGCAGCGGCGGCCGAACAGGGTGCGCACGTAGCCGTGCTCGCGGCACAGCGCCTTGGTCCGTTCCATGTAGTCGACGATCCCGGGGTAGCGCTCGAAGTACGCGGCGATGTAGGTGGCGGCCTCCTTGCGCTCGATGCCGAGCTGACGCGCCAGCCCGAACGGGCTGATGCCATAGATGATCCCGAAGTTGATCGCCTTCGCGCTCCGCCGGACCGCCGGGTCCATGCCGGCCACCGGCACGTTGAACACCTGGCTCGCGGTCAGCGCGTGGATGTCCTGGCCGGCTGCAAACGCCTCCTTGAGGCCTGCGATATCGGCCATGTGGGCGAGCAGGCGCAGCTCGATCTGCGAGTAGTCGGCCGAGAGCAGCACCATGCCGGGGCCGGCGACGAACGCACGCCGGATCTTGCGACCCTCTTCGGTTCGCACCGGGATGTTCTGCAGGTTGGGGTCGTTGGAAGCCAAGCGGCCGGTCGCCGCACCGGCTTGATCGTACGTCGTGTGAACGCGCCCGGTGCGCGGGTTGATCTGGTTCACCAGCGTGTCGCTGTAGGTGCTCTTGAGCTTGGTCAACTGGCGCCAGTCGAGGACACGCGCCGGCAACGCGTGGCCCTCGGCGGCAAGCGCCTCGAGCACGTCGGCGCCGGTGCCGTAGGCCCCGGTCTTGCCGCGCCGGCCGCCCTCGAGCCGCAGCTCATCGAACAGCACCTCACCAAGCTGCTTGGGCGAGCCGATGTTGAACGCATGGCCGGCCAGGCCGTGGATCTCGGCCTCAAGGCCGGCGATGCGCGCGCCGAAGTCCTGCGACAGCGTCCGCAGGATGTCGGGATCGACGCGGATGCCGGCGCGCTCCATTGCCGCGAGTACCGGGACGAGCGGACGCTCGAGCGTCTCGTAGGCCGCGACCAGATGCTCGACCAGGAGCCGCTGGCGCAGCGGGCCGCGTAGCCGGCCGGTCAGGTCGGCCACCTGGGCGGCGTAGCGCGTCGCGTCGGCGAGGGGGACGGCCGCGAAGCCGACCGCGGAGCGGCCGCTGCCGACGACGTCCTTCAGCGGCGGTGGCGCGACCCCGAGCTGACGCTGGCACAGCTCGGCCACGCCGTGGCTCTCGCGCCCGGCATCGAGGATGAAGGACAAGAGCATCACGTCGTCGAGCGGTGCCACCGCTATGCCGACGCCCGCCAGCAGCTTGACCGCCGCCTTGATATCGTGCCCGACCTTGAGCACGGCGGGGTCTTCGAGCAGCGGCTTGAGCGCGGCGAGCGCCCCGTCCGTTGCGGACCCGGCAGCGGCGGGCGCGCCGGTGCCCAGCTCGTGCATCGCATCGCCGTGGCGGCGCAGAGCGACGTATGCCGCGCGGCCTGGCGCGAGTGCCAGAGCGATACCGACCGCCACGGCCTCCAGCGTGCCCTCGGCCATCACGGCGATGGCAACGACGCCTCGCGTCCGCGCCTCCGCGATGACGTCGGCGAGCGCCGCCGTGTCGGTGATCGTCTGGTAGTGTGCGGGTGGCGCGGCCGCGGCCGGCGGCGCGGCCCTGCCGAACGTCGGGAAGCGCTCGCGGAAACGGTGGAGGAGACGGGCGAACTCCATCTTCTCGAGGAACGGCATCAGCACTGCCGCGTCGGGCTCGGCAAGCCTCAATGCCTCGAGGTCGGCCATCACCGGCACATCCTCGCGCAGGCGGACCAAGGTGCGGCTCAGACGAGCATCCTCGGCGTGCGCCAGGAGCGCCTCGCGCCGCTTGGGTTGCGTGATCCGATCGAGGTGGGTGAGGAGGGAGTCGAGGTCACCGAAGGTCGCGATAAGCTCGGCCGCGGTCCTCACCCCGATTCCGGGGACGCCCGGGATGTTGTCGGTCGGATCGCCGGCCAGCGCCTGGACGTCGACGACCTTCTCGGGCGCGACGCCGAAGCGCTCGGACACTTCCTTGGCCGTGATCGGGCGCGCGCGAATCGGGTCGAGCATCGTGACGCCGTCGCGGATGAGCTGCATCAGGTCCTTGTCGGACGAGACGATGATGACTTCGAAACCGGCGTCGCGGGCAAGCCTGGCGTAAGTCGCGATGAGATCGTCGGCCTCGAATTCTTCTTGTTCGATGCAGGGCAGGTTGAAGGCGCGCGTCGCCTCGCGGATGAGCGCGAACTGCGGCACGAGGTCCTTCGGCGGATCGGGCCGGTGCGCCTTGTATTGCGGATAGATGTCGTTGCGGAAGGTGTGCTTGCCGCGATCGAAGATCACCGCGAGGTGCCCGGTGCCGCCGGCCGCCTCGATCTCGTCGAGCAGCTTGACCAGCATGTTGCAGAAGCCGGCCACGGCGCCGGTCGGCGTGCCATCACGGCGGGTGAGCGGCGGCAGGGCGTAGTAGGCGCGAAAGATATAGCCGGAGCCATCGATCAGGTAGATACGGCGCGGTGCGGGCATGGCCGCACTATGCCACGCCCGCTGCCGCGACCCCAGGCGTCGGTGGCGGCAAGGAGTTGACGGCGCCATGACGCGGACGCACGCTCGATGCGTGGAGATCGTGCATGGCAGCTGCGTTGCACTGAACGGCGCAGCGGTCCTTTTCCGAGGGCCGCCGGGTTTGGGCAAGTCGGACCTCGCGCTGCGCCTCATCGACGGCGGGGCGCGGCTGGTCGCCGACGATCAGGTCGTGCTGAATGCGGCCGGCGGCCGAGTCAGGGCCTCGGCCCCGCCCGCGATCCAGGGCCTCATCGAGGTGCGCGGCATCGGCATCTTGCGGGTGCCGTGGGTCGCCGAAGGCTGGCTCGCGGCGGTGTTCGACCTGGTCGCCGACGGCGGCGAGCCGCGCCTGCCGGAGGAACGGCGCGCCTGCGACTGCGCTGGTGTGGCGGTGCCGCTCTTCGTGCTGTGGCCGTTCGCGGTATCCGCTGCCGCCAAGGTGCGGCTGGTCGCGATGGGTGGAGTGCCGCATGAGTGACCCGCTGGCGATCACGCCCGCGGCGCGGCGCGGCGACCGGCTTCGGGTAGTGCTTGTCTCGGGGCTCTCGGGGGCTGGCAAGACCGCCGCCATCAAGGTGCTCGAAGACCTCGGCTATGAGGCGATCAACAACCTGCCGCTCGCCCTCCTGCCCAACCTGTTCAACGCCGACTCGGGCGTACGGCCGCGGCACGGCGCGATCGCCGCCGATATCGACGTCCGCACCCACGACTTCACGGCGGAACGTCTCCTCGCGCGGCTCGCTGAGCTCGAGGAGCGCCCGGACCTGGCGGTTGAGCTTCTGTTTCTCGATTGCGATGACGAGGTGCTGACGCAGCGCTTCACCGAGACGCGGCGGCGCCACCCGCTGGCCGAGGAACGCCCCCTGCTTGACGGCGTGCGGCGCGAGCGCTCGCTCCTCGCGCCGCTGCACGCCCGGGCCGATGAGGTCATCGACACGACGCACCTCTCGCCCCCCGAGTTGCGCCAGCTTTTGGGCGCGCTCTTCCGGCTCGCCGACAGCCCCCGCCTTGCCGTCATGGTGACGTCGTTCGCCTATCGCAACGGCGTGCCGCGCGAGGCCGACTTGGTGTTCGACGTGCGCTTTCTGCGCAATCCGCACTACCAGGCGGTGCTGCGCCCGCTTGATGGCAGGGATCCTACCGTGGCGCGCTTCATCGCGGCCGATCCGGCCTACCCGCCGTTCTTTGCCCGGATTGCCGACCTTGTGCTGAGCCTTCTGCCCTACTATGAACGCGAAGGCAAAACCTATCTGACGATCGCCGTAGGTTGCACGGGGGGGCGGCACCGCTCGGTTTTCGTAGCCGAGCAGCTCGCGCAAGCTCTCCGGGCCCAGCAGCCGGAGGTGTTCTTGCGCCACCGCGGCCTGATCGAGGCCGACGCGGCGCTGCCGCCGGTAGCGGAGGATCGCACCTGATCGGCGTCGTCATTGTCACCCATGGTAGATTGGCGCAGGCGTTGCTCGCCGCCGCCGAGCATGTCGTCGGGCCGCAGCAGTGCATGTGCGCGCTGGGGGTGGAGGCGGACTCGGACATCGAGCGGTGCCGTCAGGCCATCCGCGAGGCCGTGGCCGCGGTGGACCGGGGCAATGGCGTGCTGGTGCTGGCTGATGTGTTCGGCGGCACGCCCGCCAATCTGGCGATCTCGCTGATGGATGATCAGCCGATCGAGGTGGTGTGCGGCGCCAACCTGCCGATGCTGATCAAGCTCGCGTCGGCGCGCAATGATTGCAACCTGAACGCGGCGGCGACAATGGCACGCGAAGCCGGCCGCAAGTACATTGCCATCGCGTCAAAGCTCCGCCACGGCGGCGACATCAAAGGTGATTCATGAGCAGTCGCCAGCCGGCGCGTGCGGCAGACGGCGGGGCAACCCCCGGCGCTGAGGCGCGCGCGATCGTCGCCAACAAGCGCGGCTTGCACGCCCGGGCAGCGGCGCGCCTGGTCCAGCTCGCCGAGGGCTATCGGGCCGAGGTGCGCGTGGCCTGCCGTGGCGTGAGCGTGCGGGGCACCTCGGTCATGGGGCTCCTCTCCCTCGCAGCCGGCCTCGGCAGCGAGCTGGTCATCACGGCCGAGGGGCCGGAGGCGGCGGTGGCGGTGGCGGCGTTCGTCGCGCTGGTACAGAGCAAGTTCGATGAAGACTAGGGCACCTGCCCCCGCCGGCGCCGTGACGGCGCGGCCCGAGCGCAGCTACGCCGGCCTCGCGGCATCCGGTGGCATCGCGATCGGCCCGGCCCACGTCCTCGAAAGAGCGATGGGCGAGATCCCGGAGCACCGCCTGGCCGAGGCCGACGTCGCGGCCGAGCTTGCCCGGTTCGCCGACGCGGTCGCACGGGCGCGCGACCAGATCGAGCGATTGCGAGGCAAGATCGAGGCCATCGGCGGGGCTACGGCGGCCGAGCTCCTCTATCTCCTCGAAGCGCACCTGCAGATGCTGTCGGGCTCGCGGCTGCTCCGCGGGGTCGAGCGCCGGATCAGCGAGCAGCGGCTCAATGCCGAGGCCAGCGTCCAGGCCGAGTTACGCGCGATTGCCGAGGAGTTCGACACCGTCTCGGACCCCTACCTCGCGGCGCGCGTGCACGACATCCGCGACGTCGGCGTCCGGCTGGTGCGCAGCCTGATCAACCGCCCCTACAAGGCCTTCACCGGCGTGGCACCGGGCTCGATCGTGATCGCGGAGGAGATCACCCCGGCGGATGCCGCGCTGATGGACCCCCGGCGCATCGCGGGCTTCGCCGCCGTCATGGGCGGCCTCGAGGGCAACACCGTGATCATGGCGCGCTCGCTCAGCATTCCGGCCGTCCTCGGCGTCGCCGGCCTGCCGAGCCACGTGAATTCGCTCGACACGGTCATCGTCGATGGCATCGCCGGCCGGGTCATCGTCAACCCGACCCACGACACCATCCGACGCTACGAGCGGGCGCGCGAAGCGGTGCGGGTGGAGAGCCATCACTTGGCGCTGATGTGCGGGCTCCCCGCGGTGACACGCGATGGCGTGGCGGTATCGCTGCAGGCGAACATCGATCTCCCAGTCGAGGTCGAGGCGGTGCGCGCGGCGGGCGCCGCCGGCGTCGGCCTCCTTCGTACCGAGTTCTTGTTCATGAACCGCGACACCGTTCCGGATGAGGAGGAGCAGTATCAGGTCTATCGCAGCCTGCTCGAGGCGGTCGGCGATGTTCCGGTTACCGTGCGCACGCTGGATGTGGGTGGCGACAAGCTCGGCGGCGCTGTAGCGCGCCAGGTCGCGAGCGGGGCCAATCCTGCGCTCGGCCTGCGGGCGATTCGCCTCTCGCTCCGGGTGCGGGATCTCTTGCGCACCCAGCTCGCCGCCATGTTGCGGGCGGGGGTGCACGGCAGGCTCCGTATCCTGTTGCCGCTGATCACCACACCGTCCGAGGTGGTGCGGGTGCGCTCGATCCTGAACGAGGTGGCGGCGGACCTCACGGCGCGCGGCGTTCCCGTCTCCGATCCGCTGCCGCCGGTCGGGGTCATGATCGAGGTGCCGGGAGCGGCGCTGGCGGCGCATGTCCTGGCACGGGTGGCCGATTTCTTCTCGATCGGGACCAACGACCTGACGATGTACACGCTCGCTGCCGATCGCAGTGACGAGCAGGTCGCCGAGCTCTACAACCCGCTGCACCCTGGCGTCCTGCGCCTCATCAAGCTGACGATCGAGGCCGCCGCCCAGGCCGCCCTGCCGGTCGCACTGTGCGGCGAGATGGCGGGCGAGCGCCAGTACACGGCGCTCCTGCTCGGGCTAGGGCTACGCGAGTTCTCGGTCGCCGCGCCGAGCTTGGCGCGGGTCAAGGAGCGCATCCGCCGGATCGACGCCGCGGCCGCCGCGCGGCGCGCCGAGCAGGTGCTCGAGCAGACCGACGCCGGCCGCATCGCGGCGATGCTCGACGATTTCAACGGCCTGCTCTGAGCTGAGCGTCTGCGCTTTGCTTCGGTCCCAGCCCTCGAGTGACGACGGCGACGATTGCCGTGACCGGCGCGGCTCGGCGGCAAGGCGCGGCACCTCGCCGCGTGCGCTCACCCCCGGTAACATTGCGACGGCCGCTGGCCTGGGCTAGGCTCCGCCACCCCGCCGCGGAGGGGTGCCGGAGTGGCCGAACGGGGCGGTCTCGAAAACCGTTGTACGCTCTGCGTACCGTGGGTTCGAATCCCACCCCCTCCGCCAATTTCTATCGCGACAACGTTCTCCGCCTCCGGGCGGCACCGACGAAAACGCCAGTATCCGCGCGGTTCACCCACCAAAGCTGTTGACCGAGTGAGCCGCGTCGGTGGCCAAATTCGTCTCTCTCCGGCCCGTATTCTCCAAAGCTCCTGACTTCGCCAAAACAGTACGGATTTTTAAGCGGCTGATTTGCCAGCGTTATTCGACGCCAGAGTTTCTAACATTTCGAATCTCCGTCGGGGTAGGTGGCAATCATATCGAAACGCCCACCGGTGCTTCCCGCTAATCGAGCAAATGCTTGCCGCCTACCAAGTCATGCGCAATCAGGCGCGTCCGTGTTGGGGCCGTTGACCTCGGTGGGAGTCTAGGCAAGCGGCAGCAGCCTCTGCGCATCGTTGAACGACCCTGCGATGGTTACGTGTCGAGCCAGCGTTCGTATCTCCCCACGTGAGTTCCGATCGGTCCAGTAGTGGCCCGACAAGCCAGCGACCGGATCACCCTGCACGTCGAGCACGATCGCGCCGTAGTGGATGGGGCTGCGGTCACGTAAGGCGAGCTTAGGCTCGTTGCGATAAACTGCGGCGAGCCGGTAGGTACCGTCGGCGGCCTTGGTGATCTCCGCCGCGACGAGCTCGGACGCCGACTCGGGCGTGAGCAACCGGATGCTGAGCGTTGAGAACGTCTGGCGCACGATGAGGTAAGCGACGATGGGGTCGATGACCTTGTCAGTCTCCGGATTCTTCCAATCGCTTTGCAGCTCGACGCGCCATGTTCCTCGCAAGTCAGGCCGAGGGACGAACCATCCTTGGAGAAAGCGAAGCCGCCAAGCCCACAAGTCGAAGGCGACGAGCAGGAGCAGGAGAGCGCCAACCACGGTCGAGAACGGGCGAAACCACGTACCATTCACGGCGACGCCCTCGAACAGGAGCATGCCTCCCCAGAGCGCAGCGGCGACGAGGAGGATCGCGGACAAGTGCAGGCGGCTCAGCATGGCAATGTCCCGTTCATTGAAAGGCGGCTCGGTTCCAAGCCGCGACGATGAATCCTTGAACGGCCTGCCGCGTCCACGGCTGCGTTGACCTGAAAAGGTACTTCAGCTCATTGACCTCTCCCCACTCCCTGCACGCCTCGTCGCTCTGAGTGTGTGAATAGAGGTGCAGCAGGATTGCGCGCAGGTTCTCGGCGTACTGATCGTCAGTGAAAGCGTCGTTAGGTGCGTTCCAGACCAAGCACTCGTCAGGTACGACGGGATTGGCTTGGCTGCGGCGTTTCCCTCCGACACCATCTCGTCGCGCAGGCGTTTGAGAACACGGACGAGTTTCTTGAACCGGGTTCCAGTGGCGGTGTTTTTCGCGGTGACGTTATCGTAATTCTGATGTGGCCAGTTCACGATCCGACCGCCGCCGTCTGGACGCAATTCGGTTCCCGTGATGTAACGGCTGCCGCCATTCGACACCGAATACCGCCGGTGCTCGAAGGTCGGGACGACGTCCGCGTCCACGCGATAGGTGTTCGCGTGCAGGTCGAAGGCCTTCTTGCCGCGCGAGACCGAGGCCGCGCCAAGGTATGCTTTCAAAGCGTTCTCGACATCGTTCTTAAACGCGGCGTACGAGTAAGAGGCATCAACAAGGCCGAAGTTACTGTCGCTGTATCCGTCGGGCAAGTCGACGAAGCAGACGTCGGTACACCGAACGCACACGTCGACGTCGCTGTTGGCGCGAACGTTGGTTCCGTTGCGGTACGACCCTTGTGCGAATACCTCGATGTTCCTCTTGGCGAATCCCGGGTAGGAATTGATCGCGTTGCGGACCACGATTTCGGCGTTCGAGCAACGCGCGTCTTCAGTCGCCGTAGGCGGCTTGGACCACTCCCGAAAATCACCTTCGAGTGGATGCGACATTATTCCACCAAGGATTTAAACACCGCATCGGCAGCGTCCTTGTAGAACTCGATGCTGATCTTCGTCCAAAGATCATCGGGTAGATCGTTGAGAGCCCGTTTGAGAATGGGGATTCCCTCGAAGCAGCGTTCGTGATTCACCCTATGCATGTGGACACGAACGACGCGAGGCCGCATGGCCGCGATCGAGCGGAAGACCAAGCGTTATCC
>Ga0194132_10012213_pt1 | contig 10773 bp, 9 predicted proteins | sample TA2KigOf80mmetaG_FD_148612 | JGI IMG/M metagenome (GOLD analysis project Ga0194132, IMG submission 148612) | Freshwater microbial communities from Lake Tanganyika, Tanzania - TA2015054 Kigoma Offshore 80m | ecosystem: Environmental > Aquatic > Freshwater > Lake | place: Tanzania: Lake Tanganyika... | reverse complement strand
TAATGATTATGAAAAAAAAAAAAAACAAAATTGGATTTAAATTTTTAAAAAAATCAGATTTGTATTTTATGATTACTATTAAAAAATTTATAAAAAGTATTATTACTGGAAATAAAGATCTAAGTTCTTGGACATTTTTAACATTAAAATTCGTTAATAATTTTATATTAGCAATATTTGAACCAACAGAACTGATAAGAAGCACATAAGCGGTTAAAATATAATAATTGTAAATTTTATTCATTTTTATTAGTTTATATAAACATTAACTTATCTATTTATAATGTAAAATTTATGTCTGAGTTATTTTTACTCTTAATTTTTGTTTTATTAAATTTTTTTATAGTAAAAAATATCGATTTTTTTTCAAAAAAAATAAATATATTTGATTTTCCTGATCAAAATAGAAAGTTACATTCAAAACCTATTTTTTTAGGAGGGGGAATTGTATTGTATTTTAATTATATTTTAGCATTAATTTTAAATAACTATTTTGAATTTTCTTACAATGATCTTTTCTCAATCAATGATTATCGAGGTTTTATCACTTGGATTGTTGTTCCATCAGCATTATTTGCACTTGGTCTAATAGACGATAAATTTGATCTTGGCCCATTCACCAAACTAATGTTATTAACAATTATATATCTACTCGGAATATTTGCTGACGAGACGCTATTGATCACTGAGATAAATTTAATGAGTACAGATTATATTTATTATTTAGGATCATTTAGTATTTTTTTTACATTGTTTTCTTTTTTAATATTTTCTAATGCTTTTAATATGTTGGATGGAATAGATCTTAATGTTGGGATATACACTCTCTTTGTTATATCTTTTATTTTATTTCGGGTTAATTTTAACTTTATTTTAATATTGATATTACTTTCGGTTGTGTTTTTTTTATTTTTAAATTTTAAAAAAAAAGTTTTTTTAGGTGACAGTGGAGCAAATTTATTGTCTGGCATAATTGCTATATTGTTTATTAAAAATTTTAACTTAAATTATTTATTTAAGTCTGATGAAATTTTAATGATTATGTTATTGCCAGGATTAGAAATTATAAGACTTTTTTATATTAGAATTTTAAATAAAAAAAACCCATTTAAAGCAGATAGAAATCATTTGCATTATTTAATTCTTGATAAATTTAAATTTAGAGATATTAATCATTATACTGTTTCAGTATTAATAAATCTAATTTTCTTATCTTTTACTTGTTTGTTTTTTTTTTATAAAACAATATTATTATTATTTATTGCTACTGCGCTTTATTTTATATTAATTAGATTTTTAAATAAACATTGATTACTTTATATATCCTATATCTTTTAATTTTGTTTTTAATTTATAAATTGGGTTATGAATTATTAGAATGTTTAAAAAATACTTTTTTAATAAATATAGAAAATAACAGAGCTTCAATAAATTTAATACTAGGTCTTTTTTTTCTAAATTTTTTAGCAGTGGTTTTAAATTTTTTTACGGCCTTAAATAGTTATGTATTACTTTCAACTATATTTTTATTATTATTAACTTTAATACTGAGATTAAATAAAAGAGATATTAAAATATTAATAATTTTTTCGGTGCTAATAATATTTACTATACCGATGATAATTAATAACGAGATAGGTCATGACGCTGGATTGTATCATGTTCCATTTCAGAATTGGATTAAGAATTACAAAATTACATTTGGGCTTAACAATTTACACAGCCGATATGCTCTTAATACAAGTTATGACTATATTACCTCCTTATTTTGGATTGGTGATAATTTTACAATAGTTAGTTTTTTTCAAGCAATATATTTAAATATTTTCATTTTATTTTTATACGAACTATCAAAAGAAAAAAATAATTTTAGTGTTTTGTTATTTTTACCAACAACTTTAAGTTTTTTACTTTGGTTAAGATACAGCAATGTTGATTATGGTGGAGTTGATTTCTCGTTTGGAATTCTTGCTATTCTTTTTTGTTTTCAAACTTTGAGATTGTTAAATGCCAATGAAACAAAATTCAATAATTCAAATTTTTGGATTTTTATATTTATTTTCTGTTCAGTGGTTATAGCAAAACCCACGGGAATTGTTTTTTTATTTTTATTTTTATTATTAATATTTTATTTTTATTTTTACAAAAATTTTTCAATACTCAAAATTAAGCAATTACATTTTTTATTTGTGATGGTAATTTTAATGTTTGTTTGGTTTATAAAAAATTTTATAATTAGTGGTTGTTTCTTCTACCCAGTTTTATATTCTTGCTTTGACGTGCCCTGGTTTAATTTAAATTATTTAACAAGAGAATTATTGCTTATTCAACAGTATAAGAGACATTTTGTTGATATAAATTTTAGTTTTATTTTAGAAAATTTACATTTTTTAATTATTCCCATACTGTTTATTCTTTTATTCTCATTTTTCTTTATCAAAAAAATTGGCATAGAATTATCTTTAAAATTATTTTATATATTTTCTTTATTACTCTTTTTTAATTTTTCTTTTGACTCTTTAAAAGGGTTTACGAGTATCTCCTCTAATGGAGACCAGATAAATAACATTAAAATTTCAAATCAAATAATAATGAAAGAATTTAACAGAATAATAACAGTCTATACTTTACTTTTTATTTCTATGTTTTTTTTATATAAATATTTTTTTAAAAAAAATAAAATATTTAAATTCAATTTTAAAAATTTTATAATTTTTTTATTTTTTTCGTTTTTATTTAGTCAATGGTATTTACTATCTCCAGATCCAAGATTAGGATTTTGGCTAATTGCACTATTGCCAACTTTATTTTTGGCCTCTATTTTTAGAGTAATTCATACTCAAATTAATTCAGGTGAAATTAGAAGAATTAATTTAAGGATTTTAGCTGTAAATTTATTTATTTTTTTTATTACTCAGTTTATGCAATTAAATAAAGATAATCTTGATATCTTTTCATATGAAAGAACTTTAGTTAACGAGACCGTTTTTAAGGAGAGAATTTATTTTGGCTATAAACCAATAAATCACAAGACCAGTAAAGGCTTAGTTGATTATACATGGAATTTTTGTTGGAATATAAAAGATTGTTATTATAATGAGGATGAAATGAAACTAAGTAGTTATTTGCTTGATTACAAAATAATTGAGAAACCTACTTATTAATTATTAATCTTATAGCATCTAATAATTGTTTATTTTCAGCTATTGAAAGACCGATTATTTCGTGTCCAAGTTCATTATAGTGACCTCCATCACGGTAATATATTTTTAAATTATTTTTTTTTGCTTTTTTTAAATTTGTTGAGCTTTCTATTATAGGAATAAAATTAGTTTCTTTAGCTAACTTTTCCCATCTATTATCTGAATATTCGCAATTAAAAATAAAAAATTTTTTTCCTGGATATAAAGATCTAATTTTTTTTAAAATTGTTTTGGTAATATCATATGAGTAGTCTTTTAATTCATTATTAATTTCTTTTTGATTTTTATTATTTCCATACCAGAATAATATTTTATTTAATATTCTGGATTCTCCTAAGAACTGAGTTCTTAATAACTTTGAAAAAAAACTTTGATCATAATAAATCTCATTTTTAGAATTCAAATATGGTCTTCTGCTGTATTGATTCATAGACCCATTTATTTTTTCAATTTCTAAAGTGTTATTATCAAAATCATTGCTACAAAATTGCAAGATTACTAAATCATTATTTAAATTTAATTTTTTCATAATTAAATATTCTTGGAGACTTCCATATCCTCCGGCTCCAATCACGTTGATTGTAATATTTTCTTTAAATGTTTTGCTTAATTCATTTTGTAGAATTCCATACCACATACTTTTTGTACTAACGTAGGGATCAGATGAGAATGAGTCGCCCAATACCAGTACAGATAGAGATTTATTTTTGTCATCTCCCACATTAATTATCCCTCTGCTATCTATTTCAAACTTAACATTATAAGTTTGACCATATAAATCTTTTTCAGTTTTATTTTTTTTGAAATTAGGTTTCAGTTTCCATCCCAATTCGGGATCGCGGATTAAATGATTGGGTTTAAATATTGAAATTGCAATTTCAACCGAAAAAAAAATAATTATTAGAATAATAATATTAATTATAAATATTTTAGAACATTTTATCATTTATTGAAAAGTTTAATTAGTTTCTAAAAAATTATTTTTAAGCAATTTAAATAATATTTCAGACATTATTTGATGACCCTTAGAATTCAAGTGAATACTGTCGTAGTAAATATTATTTTTATCTTTAAGAGATTTTAAAGTATATGTCAGATTATAGTAATTTTTTTCATTCTGAATATTTTTAAAGAAAAAATTATCAAATTCACTTAAATTTTTTTCTAGCAAAAATTGTTTAGGAGGAAAGAAAAGTATTATTAAATTAGGGTCTTTTTTTTGCAGTTCTTTTAGTTGATTAAGATTTTCATTTATCTTTATTTTAATATAATCATCTAATTTTTGTTCTATTGAAAATTTTTTTTTATCAAATCTTAGATTTGATCTTACTATATCAAGGTAATAAGCGGTCAATTCTGTTGTAGCTTTTAAAAAATGTGTGTGTTTTTTTGTAAAATAGGGAAGGGATTCGATTTGAATAAAATTTCTTGAAAAATTACCAGGTATAAGAGTTATTATTACGAAGCTATCTTTATTTTTTTTTATCGATTGATAACGTTTAATTATATTCTCAAATCCGTAGGCATTTACTCCACCATTGTAGCAATTAAATTTATTTTTAGATTTTTGATTAATTTTTTTACAAAAATTTTCGCTAAATAATTCATCATCATCAATATAGCTGCCACCGTAAGTTACACTATCTCCAAGAAAATAAATTTTATTATTTGAATTATTTGAAACAGAACCCTTTCTATACCCATTACTGTCTATGGTTATCCTTTTATTATTAAATCTAGTTAATTTTTGGTTTGGTGTGGGTGCATATCCGTATTCATAAGATGTTTCATAAATTATAGGAGTTCCAAAACCCTGATACCTTAAGAAGACCTCTGTTATTGTAATTAACAATAAAAAAAAAGAAAAAGATACTAGAATAAATTTAATATTTTTTTTCACGTTTTACTCTTTTAATTTTAATTTATTAAAACAAAAAGCAACAGGAATAAAATATATAATTGATAACCAGTTGTTGAAAAAACTTCCACTAGAGGCTAGAGGCCAGAGTGTAACAAATATGCTAATTAGGGCACAAACTTGATAATCATCTATTAAAAATTTATCTTTATTTAATATCTTATAAATAAACTTCATAAACAAGGCTAAAGATACTATCAAAAAAGAGATAATATAAAAAATAAAACCAACAATACCGGTCTCACTAAGAAATTGCATTAAAACATTGTGAGGATGTGTGGTACATATTATTCTTGAATTTTTTGAATATTCATCCTTGTTGAAACATTCATATCTAAATCCTTTTAAACCCGCACCAAAAAATTTGTTATCTAAAAATATTTCCCATGCTCCAATAATATGACCTTCATGAATTGAAGATATGAAATGTATTCTTTTTTTTTCGGTAAAATTATCAATTGTTTGACCAATCATTCTACCTCTTGAAATTGGGTCAATATAAATACTTAATAAAACTATCAAAATACTAAGTACTAAAAATTTTTTGAAAAAAATTCTTAATTTTTTTATCAACAAAAATAACAAAATTAATTGGATAATTAAAAGAATAAAAGAAGATCTTTCGCCGGAGGCCCATGAAATAAAAAAAACTAATATAAAAAATATTTTTATTAAAAGAGTCTCTTTTTTAGAAATTTTTTTATTATTTATTTTCCATAATACTAGGATAAAAAATAAAGGTAATAATCTGACTATAAAGCTTCCAGCTACTTGTTTATCACTAAATGGAAGAGTCAATCTGTTAAAATGTGAGGCTCCAAGATTTCTCCAATTATGATTAAAGTATTCTAATTCGCTATTAATAAATAATTTTATAATTTCATTTATAAAACCGGCTCTAATATTAATGAATTGTAATATTCCAAATATTGTCATAAGTAAAATAGCAGTACTTACAGAGTATAAAAATAATAGTGAAAAATTTTTGTTTTTATTCATTAAATATTTAATTAAAATTACAAAAATACCAAATCTCAAATAAAAAAAAGAGGATTGTATAGAATTAATAAAATTCTTACTATCACCCAAAGTAGAGGACAGTATTAAGCATAACCAAAATAACATAAAGTATTTAAAAAAACTATCATTGAAAATAAAAAATTTTTTATAATAGATGATTTTAATTAAAAATATTAAACATGCAGTTGATAAAAATAAATCAGGGAGAAATGGGCCTGTTAATAGAAGAAGGGGTATTGCAATAATTAAATAATTTAAATTTAATTTTTTTAATTTTGACATTATTTTTTAAAAAAATAATAAAATATTAAGTAAGCTGCCACTACTCCATCCATAAATTTAATTTTTTTTCCTTCATTATAAGTTCTTCCATTATAATTAATCCCAACTTCATAAATTTTTGACTTTATTTTTGATAATTTCATTATAAGTTCTATTTCAATACCGAATCTATTTTGTTCTAATTTTATTAGATCAAGTTTCTTTTTTTTAATTACTTTATAGCCTGTTTCAATATCAGAAAAATTTCTATTTAATAAAAGATTTGCTAAAAAAGTTAAAAATTTATTTGCAATTTGATGCGTAAAATAAATTATTCTTTTTGCTCCTGACCCTTTGAATCTACTACCCAAAACCAAGTCCGCATCATATTTAGTGAACGGTTCAATTAATTTTTTATATTCTTCAGGATCATATTCTAAATCACAATCTTGCAATAAAATTAAATCTCCAGTTGCCTCTTTGATACCTAATATTATACTTTTTCCTTTACCATAATTTTCTTTATTTTTAATAAATTTGTCGAATAAATTAGAGTTGTCCTCTATTATTTTTAGGGTATGATCAGTTGAACAATCATCAATAATTATTACTTCTAGATTAAAATATTTTTTTTGTTTACTAACTTCTTTAAGTGTTTGTAGTACAAATTTTTCTTCATTAAAAACCGGAATTATTACTGAAATTTTCATTTATTTTTAATAAGCTATCTAAAATATATGACTTTAGATGATAATAAAATTTTAAACAATAAGCAAACTTATTGGCTTAAGATACCTTTTTTAGATAAGTTTTTATTAAAAATTTTAATAAGGTATAGGGAATTTTTTTTTAAAGTTTTTGAAGATAATATTGTCTATACAAAAAATGACAAGGTTTTAGATATTGGAACAACAGGATCTACAACAGATCAAAATAATATTTTTGTAAAAAAATTTAAATATAAAAATAATTTAACTTGTATATCTGATCAAAATTTAGATAATTTAAAATCTATATATCCTGAAGTAATGTTTATTAAGTCTGATGGAAGACATACAAATTTTGGTAATAATTCATTTGATGTTGTTCATAGTAATGCTACCATAGAACATGTTGGAACATCAAAGGATCAAATTAATTTTCTTAAAGAATGCATACGAGTTTCAAAAAAATATGTTTTTTTACAAACCCCTAACAAATTTTTTCCAATAGAATTTCACACAAAAATTCCATTATTGCATTTTTTACCAAGTTATTGTTATAGAAAGATATTAAAAGTTATTGGAATGAATTTTTATTCTGATATAAGAAATTTAAATCTTTTATCTCAAAGAGACTTATTAAAATTTTTAAAAATACTAAATGTAAATGACTTTAAAATTATTAAATGTAAATTGTTGTTTTTTACCTCCAATTTAATTTTAATAATAAAAAAATAATATAATGAAATCAGCAATTATTACCGGCATTACGGGACAAGACGGCAGTTATTTAGCCAATTATCTTATTAAAAAAAAGATAAAAGTTTTTGGTATTTTAAGAAGGACATCAGCTGATCCACTTGAAAGATTAGAGTACTTTGGAATAAAAGAAAAAATAAAATTTATCAATTCAGATTTGTCAGAACATCAAAAAATTACGACTATAATTAAGAAAATAAAACCAAATTATTTTTTTAATTTAGGAGCACAATCTTTCGTAACATTTTCATATGATAATCCTATTTATACCGACAATATAAATAATGCTTCGGTTATAAACATTTTGGAGTCAATAAAAAACTTTTCCAATAAAACCAAGTTTTATCAGGCCTCATCTTCTGAAATGTATGGGATGAACAAATCTAATCAAAAAAAATTAAATGAAAAATCAGATTTTAATCCAATATCTCCATACTCAATTGCAAAACTTTCGGCATATTATTACACAAGAATGTATAGAAATTCATATAATATTTTTGCTTCAAATGGAATTTTGTTTAATCACGAGAGTCCATTAAGAGGTGGGCAATTTGTTACAAAAAAAATCATAAGCAACCTAGTGAGAATAAAATTTAACATGCAAAAAAGACCTTTAGTTCTTGGAAATATATATTCAAGAAGAGATTGGGGTCATGCAGATGATTATGTTGAAATGATGTATAAAATATTAAGCTATAAAAAACCTGATGATTTCGTAATTTCATCTGAAAAACAATACTCAATAAAAGAATTTATAAATTTAGTTTGTAACAAATTAGATCTTAAAATATTTTGGTTTGGAAAAGGAATGCAAGAAAAAGCTTATAATAAAAACGGAAAAACTATTATAAAAATTTCTAAAAAATTTTTCAGACCACTAGATGTTATTTATTTATTAGGTGATAGTTCGAAAGCAAAAAAATATCTTAAATGGCAACCCAAAAAGAAAATAAATTATTTAGTATCAGATATGATAAATTTTGAATTAGAAAAAATAAAAACAAATGTCAGAAATAAAAAAATGTAGGTCGTGCAGTTCAATTAAATTGCAAAGATTATTCTCTTTAGGGAATCAAAATTTTACTGGCATTTTTCCAAAAAATAAAAATCAAAAAGTTCCGAGAGGTAAATTAACGTTAGTTATGTGTAGTCAATGTAAATTAGTTCAATTATCTGAAAATTTCAATCTTAAAAAGATGTATGGAAATAATTACGGTTATAGAACGGGTCTAAATTTATCTATGGTTAATCACATAAAAGACAAAATTAATTCTCTTAAAAAAAAATTTAAAATAGTAAAAGATGATATAGTAATTGACATCGGGGCAAATGATGGCACTTTATTAAGTTTTTTAGACTCAAAAAAAAACAAATTAATTGCAGTAGATCCAACAATAAAAAAATTTAAAAAATTTTATAAAAAAAATATTATAAAAGTTCCTGATTTTTTTTCATTTGGATGTCTAGAGAAATATCTTAAAAATAAAAAAGCGAAATTAATTACATCTATAGCAATGTTTTATGATTTGCCAAAACCAGTGCTTTTTGCAAAACAAATTTATAAAACATTAGCAGATGAAGGTATTTGGCATTTTGAACAAAGTTATTCTGGATATATGATAAAAAATTTATCATACGACACTATTTGTCATGAGCATCTTGAATATTATTCATTATATACAGTTAAAAAAATATTAGATTTTGCAAATCTAAAAATTATAGATGTAAGTTTTAATAATATTAATGGTGGAAGCTTTGCACTAACTGTTGTTAAAAAGAATTCAAGATATTTAGAAAATAAAAAAATTTATACAATTCTTAAGGATGAAAAAAATAAAAAAATAAATACGTCCTTCATATATAGGCAATTTTATAAAAGGATTAACAAAGAAAAAGACAAAATAATTTATTTTTTTAAAAAAATTGCACAACAACGTAAACTAGTAATAGGTTATGGAGCTTCAACCAAAGGGAATGTTCTTTTGCAGTATTGCAAAATAAATGACAAAAATATTAAATATATATGTGACGTGAATAAAGATAAGAATGGCCGTTACACACCAGGTACAAAAATAAGAATTATTTCAGAAAAAAGAGCAAAGCAACTAAAACCAGATTATTTTTTTGTTTTGCCTTGGCATTTTAAAAATTTTATCTTAGATAAAGAAAAAAAAATTATAAGATCAGGGATAAAATTTATTTTTCCGCTTCCAAAGTTTGAGGTAATTTAGTTTGAAAACTTTAATAATTATTCCAACTTTGAATGAAGAACAAAATATTGGATATATTATTAAAAAAATTATCTTTTTATACAAAAAAATAAAGATACTAGTCGTAGATGATAATTCTACAGATGAGACAATTAATATTTTAAAGCAATTTAATAAAAAACAAGTTTATTATGTTATAAGAAAAAAGAGATTGGGTATTGGCTCAGCGCATAAATATGGAATTTTATATTCTTTTAAAAAAAATTTCGATTATTGTATTACAATGGATGCAGACAGAACTCACAATCCTTTAACAATAAAATTAATGATTAACCATTTAAATAATAATAAATGCCATATTGTTAATACGTCAAGATTTATTCTTAAATCCTCATTGAAAGGTTGGCCATTATATAGAAAATTTCTTACAATTTTTAGATTTTTTCTAGTAAGATTAATTTTAAGAACAAAGTTTGACTCCTCTGGTGGATTTAGAGCTTACAATTTAAAAAAAATAAATAAAATTTTTTTAAAATTTTCGAAAAATAAAAATTATTTTTTTTTAATAGAAAGCCTATTTTATTTAGAAAAATTAGGTTATAAAATTATAGACATTCCGATTAACCTCGAATTTAGAGCGGCAGGACATTCTAAAATGAAAGTATTTCATATTATTGATTCACTTTTATCATTAGTAAAAT
>Ga0194132_10012211_pt1 | contig 10776 bp, 11 predicted proteins | sample TA2KigOf80mmetaG_FD_148612 | JGI IMG/M metagenome (GOLD analysis project Ga0194132, IMG submission 148612) | Freshwater microbial communities from Lake Tanganyika, Tanzania - TA2015054 Kigoma Offshore 80m | ecosystem: Environmental > Aquatic > Freshwater > Lake | place: Tanzania: Lake... | reverse complement strand
GCCGGCGCGGCTCTCGTCGTCGCCGGCCTCGCGTTCGTGCCGATCGTCGGCTACGTCGAGGCCGTCGTCCTCCCGGCGCTGGCGCTCCGGATCCGCAAGCGCACGGCCGAGCGGTACGCGGGCCTGCGGACGCTCGCCAAGTGAGCCCGGTACGGCCGGTCCGTCGCAGCTGATCGATCCCGCCGCCGCCCGGGCGCGGATGGTCGACCGGCAGCTGCGGCGGCGCGGGATCGTCGACGAGCGCGTGCTCGCGGCGATGGCCGAGGTGCCACGCGAGCTCTTCGTCCCGCCCGCGTTCGCGGCGCGCGCCTACGATGACGCGGCGCTGCCGATCGGGCACGGGCAGACGATCTCGCAGCCGTACATGGTCGCGCTCATGTGCGAGCTCCTGCGCCTCCATGGCGACGAGACGGTGCTCGACGTCGGGACGGGGTCCGGCTACGCGGCAGCCGTCCTCGCCCGTGTCGCCCGGTGGGTCGTCTCGATCGAACGCGTTCCCGAGCTCGCGGCGCAGGCCGAGGACGCCCTCGCCGCCGCCGGCGTCGGGAACGCGATCGTCGTCGTCGGCGACGGCTCGACCGGAGGGCCCGGGCACGCGCCCTACGACGCGATCGCGGTCGCGGCGGCCTCGCCGGTCGTTCCCGACGGCCTGGTCAGGCGGCTCGCGCCCGGCGGGCGGCTCGTGATCCCGGTCGGCTCGCGGCAGGATCAGTCGCTCGCGCTCGTCGAGCGGCAGGGCGACGAGATCGCGGTGCGGCGCACTGTCGCCTGCCGCTTCGTCCCGCTCCTCGGCGCCGGCGCGTTCGAGGGAGGCGATTGAGAGCCCCGGAGGACGAGCCGGTACCGTTCGACCGGATGGAACCGACCGCGACCCGGACGCCGGCACGACCTGGGCTCTCGCGTCAGCGGGTCAACGCTTCGCTGCGCCACCTAGGGAACTGGCTGCAGCTTCTCAAGTTCTGCGTCGTCGGCTCGATCGGCTACGGCGTCAACCTCGCCGTCTACTGGCTCTGCGTCGATCCGCTCGGCGTCCACTACATTCCGGCCGCGGTGATATCGTTCCTCGTCGGGGTGACGAACAACTACACCCTCAACCGCGCCTGGACGTTCCGGGACGACCGCGGCCGGGTCGTCATGCAGGGGCTGCGGTTCCTCGTCGTCTCCCTGCTCGCGCTTGGAGCGAACCTGCTCGTGCTCTACGTGCTGGTCGAGCTCGGGCTCGGCAAGATCCCGGCGCAGGCGATCGCGATCGTCACCGTGACGCCCGTCAACTTCATCGGCAACAAGCTCTGGTCGTTCCGCCGCTGACCGCTCGCCCCGCCCGGGCGATCCGGCTCGGCGTCGCCGCCCTCCTCGTCCTCTTGCTCCTCGCAGGTGCCGCCGCCGCAGCCGACGGGCCGGCGCTGCCGGCGGCGCCGATCGGCATCGCGCCTCCCTCCCTCACCGAGCAGGAGGCGATCGCGGCCGTGCTCGCAACCCCCAAGGTCTCGGCGTGGCTCGCGCGCTACCCACCGGACCCGATCACCGCCGCCGAGCTCGACGAGAAGACCCGGACCTGGACGGTCCGCGTCTGGTCGGGCAAGGCGGGTCAGGTAGCGGGCGGGACCGTCGAGGACGCGACGCGACGCGTGACGCGCACGCTCGCGGGCCCGCAGGTGGCGTGGGGGATGGCGCGGGGCAATCCGGGGCAGTTCGGCGGCTCGGTGCTCCTGCGCTGGCCCGTGTGGCTCGCGCTCTCGGCGGTCTTCCTGGTCGGCCTCGCCGACCTGCGCAAGCCGCTCTCCCTCCGCAACCTCGATCTGCTCGTGCTGCTCTCGTTCGGGGTGTCGCTCGCGTTCTTCAACCACGGGCGGGTGATCCAGTCCGCGGGGCTCGCGGCCCCGCCGCTCGCGTACCTGGCGGTGCGGTGCGCGTGGGTCGGCGTTCGCGGCCGGGGCCTCCGACCCGTGAAGCCGGTGCTTCCGATCTGGGTGCTCGTCGCGGCGGTCGTCTTCCTCGTCGGGTTCCGGATCGCGCTGAACGTTTCGGGCCCGACGCCCGTGACCGACGTCGGCTACGCCGGCGTGATCGGCGCCGACCGCCTGCTCGACGGTCACGCGCCGTACGGGCGAATGCCGGTCGAGGGCGACCTGTCGGCGTGCGGCCAGGACGACTCCGACGGGCCCATCCGCGACCGGATCCAGGCGAACGGGCGCTGCGAGTCGTCGAACGCGAACGGCGACACCTACGGCCCGCTCACCTACGCGGCCTACGTTCCCTTCGTCGGGATCTTCGGCTGGAGCGGCCGGTGGGACACGCTCTGGGCTGCCCACGCGGCCACGATCGCCTTCGACCTCCTCGTGCTGCTCGGGCTCGTCGTCTGCGGCCTTCGCCTCGGCGGCGTGCGGGCGGGAGTCACGCTCGCCTTCGGCTGGGCTGCCTTTCCCTTCACGGCCTACGCGCTGAACGCGAACACGAACGACGCGCTGATGCCGGCGATCCTCGTCTGGGGCTTCCTGCTCGCATCCCGACCGGCGGCGCGGGGCGCGGCCGTGGCGGCCGCCGGCTTCGCCAAGTTCGCCGCGTTCATCGCGGCGCCGCTCTGGCTCGCCCACCGGCGTCGCTCGACGATGCGATTCGTCCTCGGCTTTGCGGGGGTGACCGTGGCCTCGCTGTCGGTGCTCTTGCTCGAGCCGGACGTCCTCGAGGCGGCGCGGACGATGTGGGATAGCACGATCGCCTACCAGGTCGGGCGCGACTCGCCGTTCTCTCCCTGGGACTGGGGCCAGTACCACGCCGCCGGCGTCCCCGACCTCCACCTCGTCCAGATCGGCCTCCAGGCCCTGCTGCTCGTCTTCGCAGGCGCTGTCGCCGTGATTCCGCGCCGCCGCGGGCCGCTCGAGCTCGCGGCGCTCACGGCGGCGCTGCTCGCCGGGTTCCAGCTCGTGCTGACGCACTGGTTCTACCTCTACCTTCCCTGGGTGCTGCCGTTCGTGCTGCTCATGCTCTACGGCGTCAGACCGACTGCCCCGGCCGGCGCTCCTGGGCGGGCCGGGCCGGCGGGGTGATCGCGGCGGTCGCGTCGGCCGCACGGCGCCCCGGGGCGGTCGCGGCGGTCGCCTTCGTCCTGCTCGCGGGCGCGGCGACGCTCGTCTGGCACTACGTGAGGGGCGGCCGCCTCGAGGTCGTCGACATCACGCGCTACCGCGACCTGGGGGAGCGGATCGCAGGCGGCGCGGTGCCGTATCGCGACGTCGACCTCGAGTACCCGCCCGGATCGATCGTCGCGTTCGCCCTCCCTGCCCTCGTGACGTCGTCGCGCGGGGCCTTCTTCGTCGTCTTCTCCGGCCTGATGGCGGCCGTCGGGCTCGCTGCGGTGCTCGTCTCCGCCCGGCTCCTGCGCGTGCTCGGTGCGACTCCCGGCGAGACGCGGCTCCGCCTCGCGCTCGTCGCCGCGACCCCGCTCGCGCTCGGCGGGGTGATCCTGACGCGGTTCGACCTCGTTCCCGTGCTCGTCCTCCTCCTCGCACTCCTCGCGCTCGCGGGCGGGAGGGATCGGCTCGGGCTCCTCCTCCTCGGCCTCGCGACCGCGACGAAGGTCTATCCGGTCGTGGCGCTGCCGATCGCCGTCATGTGGATCTGGCGCCGGTCAGGGAGGCGGGTGGCGCTCACCCGTCTCGCGGAGTGCGCCGCGGTGCCCGTCGTCGCCTACGCCGCCTTCGCGGTCATGTCCCCCGGCGGGGTCGCGGACAGCCTGTGGGGCCAGCTGAGCCGGCCGCTCCAGATCGAGAGCCTTGCCTCCGGGGTCCTGCTCGCGCTGCACCACGTCGCCGGGATGTCGCTCACCTGGAGCTCGGGCTCGGGCTCGCAGAACCTCGACGGCACCGCCGCCGCGGTGCTTGCAGGCGTCTCGACGGTGGTCGGTGCGGCGGCGCTCCTCCTCGTGTGGAGATCGTTCTGGAGAGGCCCGGCCACACCCCGGCGCCTCGTGCGGCATGCCGCCGGCTCGGTCGTGGCCTTCGTGGCCTTCAGCAAGGTGCTCTCGCCCCAGTACCTCGTCTGGCTCGTCTTCCTCGTTCCGTTCGTCCTCGGCCCGGGCTCGCGGGCTGTCCTCGGCCTCCTCGCGGCTGCGTGCGCCGCGACGGCGGTGTGGTTTCCCGGCCTCTACTGGGCCCTCGTGAAGGAGTTCGACCCGGTCGCCTCCGCGTTCGTGCTCGTGCGCGACCTGCTGCTCGTGGCGCTGCTCGTGGTGCTCGCGGTCACGGATGCGGAACGCGAACCGCCTCGATCGCGGCTGCCCGTCCCGTCTCCGGGTCACAGGTGACGAGCGCCCCCTCGATGCGCACGCCGCGATCGGCGGTCTCGAACCGCACCGGCAGCCCTGTCCGCATCCGGTGGGTCGCGAGCTCGGTCCGGACGCCGATCACGGAGTCGTGCGGACCGGTCATGCCGGCGTCCGTGATTGCGGCGGTGCCCCCCGGCAGGACGCGGGCATCGCTCGTCTGCACGTGGGTGTGGGTGCCGATCACCGCGGTCACGCGGCCGTCGAGCCACTGCGCCAGCGCCACCTTCTCGCTCGTCGCCTCGGCGTGGACGTCGACGAGCACGACCGGGGTCGCGCCTCGCGCCTCGGCGACGAGGTCGTCGACGATCTCCCACATGCTTCGCGCGGGCTCGAGGTAGAGCGAGCCGAGGAGGTTCACGATCGCCACGCGGCCGGCGGCCGTCTCGAGGACGGCGAGGCCGCGTCCAGGCGTGCGGATGCTCAGGTTGGCGGGCCGGACGATCCGGTCGCTCGTCTGCAGCAGCGTCCCGATCTCCGGCCGGCGGAACGCGTGGTTCCCGAGCGTGATGCCGTCCGCGCCGGCGGCGAGGAGGCGCTGCGCGAGGCGCGGCGTGATCCCGACGCCGTCGGCGGCGTTCTCGCCGTTGACGACGCAGACATCGATGCCGAGCTCCTCCCGGAGCCCCGGCAGTCGCGCCTCGATCGCATCGCGCCCGGGACGCCCGACGACGTCCGCGACGAAGAGGATCCTCACGCGCCTACGGGAGCGCGCCGTCGGTGGGGTACACCGAGACCGCGACGTTGTTGCCGCCGTCGCGCGCGTGCTTCGCGAGCGCCTGCTTCTCGACGGCGGCGATGTCGACTGCCTTGCCGATCTTCGTGCTCGAGGCGACGAGCGTCGATCCGACCGTGAGGACGGGGTCCGGCGAGATGTTCGAGACGGACACCATCATCGACGGCGCACGGTTCGGTCGGATGTCGACCCGGGAGGCGATCGTGTCGCCGCCCACCACCTGGTCGCGGATCGCGACGACCGTGCCGTCGACCGGGGCGTAGACGTCGGTGCCCGGTGCGGCGCCGACGGCGGCGACCGATGATCCGCGGCTTCCGAGCTGGTACCACACCGGCCCGTCCTGTCCCGTTCCGGTGATTCGCCGCCACAGCCGCGCCAGCGCGCCCTCGTTCCCCTGCCGCCCCGCGGGCTTGAGGTCGAGACCGCCGCGGCTCGTTCCGTGGAAGCCGACGCCTGTGACGGCGCCCGCGGCGACGGGCATCACGAGCTGCAGGTTGCCGACGCTCGCAAGCGGCTGGAGGTCGGGGCGCCCCGGCAGGCCTGCCCGGACCGGCACGACGTCGTCGGGCCCGCCGACGATGCTCGGCGTGCCGGAGCCGAAGGCAGTCAGGAGCAGCGTGACGACGGCGAGGGCCGCGAGGAAGCCCAGGACGGCGATCTGGCGCGCCCGACGATGGGATCGTCGACGTCGAGCACGCAGCCTTGCTTGCCGGGTCTGCGCCGTCGGCATCCGATAGACGGTATCGGACGTCGCTGCTGCGTGCGACGGACACCCGAGCCGCTTTCGACCGTGTGCGAGACGCTTCGCGGGGCCGGCGCTGTCTGACGTCGAGCCGTCGGCATGCACCCCGATCCGCGATTGGAACGATCTTGGAGCGATGTGCGACAGACACGCAACAGCTCCCGGGTTAGGCTCGAGCTGTGGGGAGGAGGCCGGTGGCCGTAGGGAGATTGTCCTTTTCGGACAGGGGCATCGTCCCCTCTGGACACGGACACGGATCGCGGCGACCGCCGATCCGCCGCCGCCGGGCAGACGGAGCCGCTCGGGCGGACGGCGCGCCTCCCGGGCTGACCGCCCGAGGCGCCACACTAGAGTGTCGCCGTGACCTCGTTCCCGACCACGCGCCTGCGTCGGCTCCGCGGCAGCGTCGCACTGCGCGCGCTCGTGCGCGAGACGGCGCTCTTGCTCGACGACGTCGTCATGCCGCTCTTCGCCTGTCCCGGCGAGGGCGTCGTGCGCCCCGTCGAGGGCCTGCCCGACATCGCGCAGCGCTCGGTCGACGAGATCGTGCGCGAGTGCGCCGCCCTCCACGCACTCGGGATCCGGGCCGTGATGCTGTTCGGGATCCCCGAGACGAAGGACGACGAGGGCTCGGGCGCGTGGATCGAGGACGGCATCGTGCAGCGTGCGCTGCGCGCCGTGCGGGCGGAGGTGCCGGAGCTCCTCCTCGTCACCGATGTCTGCCTGTGCGAGTACACCGCGCACGGCCATTGCGGCGTGCTCCACGGCGAGGCGGTGGCGAACGACCCCACGCTCGAGCTGCTCGCGCGGACGGCCACGAGCCACGTCGCCGCCGGTGCCGACGTCGTCGCGCCGAGCGACATGATGGACGGCCGCGTCGCCGCGATCCGGGCTGCTCTGCCCGAGACGCCGATCGTCTCCTACGCGGCCAAGTACGCCTCGGCGTTCTACGGGCCGTTCCGCGAGGTCGCGGAGTCGGCGCCGTCGTTCGGCGACCGCCGCGGCTACCAGATGGATCCCGGCAACGCCCGCGAGGCGCTCCGGGAGTGCGCGCTCGACCTCGAGGAGGGCGCGGACGTGCTCATGGTCAAGCCGGCGCTCCCGTACCTCGACGTGATCCGCGCCGTCCGCGATCGCTTCGACTGCCCCGTGTGGGCCTACAACGTCTCCGGCGAGTACGCGATGGTGAAGGCGGCCGCCGCGGCGGGCCATCTCGAGGAGGAGCGCGCGGCGCTCGAGTCGCTGACCGCGATCAGGCGCGCCGGCGCCGGCACGATCGTCACCTACTGGGCGAAGGAGCTCGCGCGATGGCTCTGAGGCCGCCCACCGACCTCTGGCGCCGCGCCACCTCACTGATCCCGGGTGGGGTCAACTCGCCCGTGCGCGCGATGCGCTCGGTCGGGCTCGAGGAGCCGCTCTTCATGCGTCGCGGGCACGGCGCGCGGATCGAGGACGTGGGCGGCGGCTCCTACGTCGACTGGGTGATGTCGTGGGGCCCGCTCGTCTTCGGCCACGCCGACCCGGAGACGCTCGAGGCGGTCGCCGAGGCGCTGCGCGACGGCACGAGCTTCGGGGCGCCGACCGAGCGCGAGGTCGAGCTCGCCGGCGAGATCGTCGACGCCGTCCCCTCGATCGAGATGGTGCGCCTGGTCAGCTCCGGCACCGAGGCGGCGATGAGCGCGCTGCGGCTCGCGCGCGCTGCGACCCGGCGGGACCGGGTGGTCAAGTTCGCGGGCTGCTACCACGGGCACGTGGACGCGCTCCTCGCGAGCGCCGGCTCGGGGCTCGCGACGCTCGGGATCCCGTCGAGCCCCGGTGTGCCGCCCGGGGTCGCGGCCGACACGATCGTCCTCCCGTTCAACGACGTCGACGCGGTGGCGGCCGCGTGCGAGCGCTACGGCGAGGGGCTCGCCGCGATCGTCGTCGAGCCGGTGCCCGGCAACATGGGTGTCGTCCCTCCCGCCCCGGGCTACCTCGAGGTGCTCCGGAAGCTCTGCGACGCGACCGGCGCGCTCCTCGTCTTCGACGAGGTGATCACCGGTTTCCGCGTCGCCCGGGGCGGCGCCCAGGAGCTGTACGGCGTGCGGCCGGACCTGACGATCCTCGGCAAGATCATCGGCGGGGGGCTTCCAGCGGCGGCGTTCGGCGGCCGCGCCGAGCTGATGCAGCAGCTCGCGCCCGTCGGCAGCGTCTACCAAGCAGGCACGCTCTCCGGCAATCCCCTCGCAGTCGCGGCGGGCCTCTCCGTGCTGCGACGGCTTCGCGACCCGGGCGTCTACGCGCAGCTCGAGCGGACGGCGTCCCGTCTCGCCAAGGGGCTCGAGCCGTACGGCGTGGTCCAGCGCGCGGGCGCGATGCTGACGCTCTTCTGCGCGGACGGCCCGATCCGCGACTTCGCCGACGCCTCCCGCTGCGACACCGACCGCTACGGCGCGCTCTTCCGCTCGCTGCTCGCGCAGGGCGTCTACGTCGCTCCCTCGCAGTTCGAGTGCATGTTCGTGTCGACGGCGCACGCGGACGCCGACGTCGATGCGACCGTGGCCGCCGTCGCCGCCTTCCACGACGCCGCGTGACCGCGGCCGTGGACGCGCCGGCGCTCTTCGACACGATCGCCGAGGGCGCCGCGGGCGAGAGCCCCCTCTGGGGCGAGGCGCTCCGCCCCGCGGCCGAGCGCGAGCCCGTTCCCGTCTTCTCCCCGCTCGTGCCGGACGCCGCCTTCGCGCTCGGCGTCGAGACGATCTACGAGGGCTACCTGCTGCACTTCGGCACTCCGCGGCTCTTCGCTCCTGGCGACCGCGACACCGCGTTGCTCCTGGGTGACTATCTCTATGCGCACGGCCTCGTCCGTATCGCGGCCACGGGCTCGGTCGACGCCGTGGGCGATCTCGCGGAGCTGATCTCGCTGTGCGCGCAGGCACGCGCCGACGGGCTCCCCGGCGACGATGTCGCCTGGGCCGCGACGTCCGCGCTCCTCGGGAAGGCGATGCTCGACGGCGCGCGAGAGGCCCTACGCCGCGAACGCGACCTCCGACCGCTCGACGCCGCCGCCCGTGCTGCCGTCGGCGACGAGGCCGTGCAGCGGGCGCTCGAGCTGCACCGGCGGAACACCACCTGATCTCGACGGTCGTCGGCGCGATCCGCTACATTCGCCTCGATGCTCGCAGCACTCTCGTGGTTCGTCGGCAACGCCGCCGAGGAGGGGAAGGACGTCATCCTCTCGATGCTCGTCGTCGGGCTCGTCTTCGTCGGCGTGATCGCCCTCGGCGAGGCCGTGCACTACGCGGCCAAGAAGCGCAAGCAGGCCGAGCGCAACCGCCCGCTGTAGGGCGCAGTCCGCGCGACCCGGGCTTCGCCTGCGCCGGGCTGACGCCGGACCGGAAGCCGTTCGTGGCCTTCATGGCGGCGCATAGACTCAGCGGCGATGCCCTCTCCCGTCTCCGACCTCCGTGAGTGGATCGCGCTCCTCGAGAAGCGCGGGGAGCTCGTGCGCGTCACGGCCGAGGTCGACCCCGACCTCGAGATCACCGAGATCGTCGACCGCACCGTCAAGGCCCGAGGCCCCGCGCTCCTGTTCGAGAACGTGAAGGGCTCGAAGGTGCCGCTCCTGATCAACCAGTTCGGCACCGAGTCGCGCATGTGCGCGGCGTTCGGCGTCGAGCGGCTCGACGAGGTGGGAGAGAAGCTCGAAGCGGTGCTCGAGATGCAGCCGCCGCAGGGCCTCGTCGACAAGGTCAGGAGCCTCGGCCGGCTCAAGTCGATCGCCGACTCGATGCCGAAGGAGGTCTCGAAGGGCCGCTGCCAGGAGATCGTGCTGACGGGCGACGAGGTCGACCTCGACCTGCTGCCGATCCAGCGCTGCTGGCCCGACGACCCGGCGCCGTTCATCACGCTGCCGGCCGTGATCACGAAGGATCGCGCAACAGGCGTCCGCAACGTCGGCATGTACCGGATGCAGAAGGTCGACCGCCGCTCCACCTTCATGCACTGGCAGATCCACAAGGACGGCCGAGCCGACCTCCTCGCCGCGCCCGACGGTCGCATTCCCGTCGCGGTCGCGATCGGGCTCGACCCGGTCACCGCCTACTCCGCGAGCGCACCGCTGCCGAAGGCGATCGGCGAGTTCATGGTTGCCGGGTTCCTCAAGGGCTCTCCCGTCGAGCTCGTGCAGTGCAAGACCGTCGACCTGCAGGTGCCCGCGAACGCGGAGATCGTGCTCGAGGGGTGGGTCGACAGGAACGACGTCGGCATGGAAGGCCCGTTCGGCGACCACACCGGCTTCTACACGCCCCCGGAGGAGTTCCCGATCTTCCGGCTCTCGGCGATGACGATGCGACGCGACGCGATCTACCCGTCGATCGTCGTCGGCAAGCCTCCGGCGGAGGACGAGTGGCTCGCGAAGGCGACCGAGCGGATCTTCCTGCCCGCGATCCGGATGAGCGTCCCCGAGATCGTCGACTACGACCTCCCGACCGCCGGCACGTTCCACAACTGCGTCATCGTCTCGATCCGCAAGCGCTTCCCCGGCCACGCGAAGAAGGTCATGCACGCCGTCTGGGGGCTCGGCCTGCTGAGCCTTTCGAAGTCGGTCGTCGTCGTCGACCACACGGTCGACGTGCACGACTACGAGCGGGTCTTCTTCACCGTCTGCGCGAACGTCGACCCGAAGCGCGACGTGATCCTCACCGAGGGCCCGATCGACCAGCTCGACCACGCGTCCGTCCTGCCGAGCTACGGCGGCAAGATCGGGTTCGACGCCACCACCAAGGGCCCGGACGAAGGCGCCCGCCCCTGGCCGCCGGAGATCGAGATGAGCGACGAGATCCGCGCCCTCGTCGACCGTCGCTGGTCCGAGTACGGCATCCGGCTGCCGTGAGCGACCCTGCGGCCGAGTACTGCGACGCCGACCGGGCCGTGTGGGCAGAATGCATCCGGGCCGGACCGATACGAGCGCCGCATCGACGAGGAGCACGGCATTGA
>Ga0194132_10012207_pt1 | contig 10777 bp, 10 predicted proteins | sample TA2KigOf80mmetaG_FD_148612 | JGI IMG/M metagenome (GOLD analysis project Ga0194132, IMG submission 148612) | Freshwater microbial communities from Lake Tanganyika, Tanzania - TA2015054 Kigoma Offshore 80m | ecosystem: Environmental > Aquatic > Freshwater > Lake | place: Tanzania: Lake... | reverse complement strand
TCCGTGAAGACCGGCGCCAAGGCGGCATGTTTCGCCCGGAGCGTGGCCACGGACACACGTCACCGTACCATGCGCCACGTGGCGGTACAGGAGGATACTATTCAGTGATTGTCTGACAGATCCTTAGTGTTTTCGACACTGCATACGCCCGATGTCACGTCGACGGTGTCGCGCGTGTCCGACGCCTTCCCGCCCGAGCGCCAAGCCACCATCCGCCAGGATCTTTCGATGGCGCTCGCCGCGGTCATGACGCAGGGCCTGCTGCGGCGCAGCGGGGGGGGCGCGTTCCCGCCGCCGAGCTCTTGATGGTGGGCTACGGCGCCCGCCAGCACATTCGGAAGAACGCGCTGCAGCATCTTCATCAAGAGATCACCATCACACGGAAGGACGGCTCCTTCACGTTCGAGGAGTGTCTCGCCCAACTCGTGCGAACCGGCGCGATCGCGGTCGATCAGGCCCGCTCGCGGGCTCGACACCGCGAGGAGTTGGATGGGCTGCTGTCGAGCGCGGTGGTGCCGTAGCCCTCGGACAGTTCGCGTCTGCTGCCGCTATAATGCTGAGTCACCGAGCTCCGTCGGGAGGGGAGCCCGATGCTTATCCACTTGAGAGCCGTCTCGGCCTGCGTCGCCGCGCTGGTGCTGGGCGTGTCCCTCGCCCCTGGTCGCATGGCGTACGCCCAACAGGTCAGCACGTGGGACGGCCGGCCTGACCTGAACGGAGTCTGGCAGGCCATCGGCACGGCGCATTGGGATTTGCAGGACCATCCGGCGCGGCCCGGCCATCCCGACCTGGGCGCGATCGGCGCCATGCCGCCTGGGCAAGGTGTCGTCGTCGGCGGCGAGATTCCGTATCAGCCCCAAGCGCTCGAGCAGAAGAAGAAGAACTTCGAGAAGCGGTGGTCGGCGGACCCCGAGGCCAAGTGCTTCATTCCCGGTGTGCCGCGAGCCACCTACATGCCGTACCCCTTTCAGATCATCCAGGGCGATCAGAAGATCATGATGGTGTATGGGTTCGCCGAGGCGAATCGCACCATCCACATGGACAAGGCGAAGCCAGAGCCCGCCCCGATCGACAGTTGGATGGGCCGCTCGCACGGCCGCTGGGAGGGCGATACGTTGGTGGTCGATGTCGGCGGGCTGAACGGTGAAGCCTGGCTCGACCGGTCGGGCAACTTCACCAGTTCGACAGTCAAGGTGGTCGAGAAGTACACGCCCCTGGGGCCCAACGCGATCATGTACGAAGCCACGATCGAGGATCCGACTGTGTTCACCAAGCCCTGGACGATTCGGATGCCGCTGTACCGCTTGTTGAACGAGGGCGCGCGCGTCCTCGAGTTCAAGTGCGTCGAGTTCTCAGAGGATCTCTTGTACGGTCATCTCCGGAAGGCTCCGACACGGAAAGCCCCCCCGGAAGAAAAGTAGGAGAAGTCGCCCCATGGTGACCATGACGACGAAGCTCGCCCTGCCTGTGCTCGTGACCACGCTCGCGGGCGTGGGACTGGGTGTCGCCGAAGCCGCCCAGGGCAGTCTTCACCACATCAACATCACCACTCCGAGCCCGTCGGAGGGCGTGCGCTGGTACGTGCGTCACATGGGGTGCGAGGCGATCCCCACGCGCCCCGACGCCGCGCGCTGTGGTTCCGTGGATCTCGTCTTCGTGGCGCAGCCGACGATCGGAAGCACGCAGGGGACCGGCGTCAACCACTTGGGGTTTTCTGTCAAGGACCTCGCAGCCAAGATGGCCGAGCTCGAGAAAGTGGGGGTGCAAGGCTCTGGCGTCAGGCTCCAGCGCTTCCCGGATGGCGCCATGATTCGTGACGTCTCGGGCCTCTTCAAGATTGGGTTCATCTTCGATCCTTGGGGCACGCGCATCGAATTGGTGGAGGATCGGGAGCTGATTGGCTTCCACCACGTCCATCTCAGTGCCACCAAGCCGGCCGAGACGCTGGCGTGGTACCGTGACACGCTGGGCGGAAAGCCGGGGAAGCTCAAGCGACAGTTGGACGGCCTGGCCTTCAACGGCGTCTGGTTGTTGGTCTCGCAGTACGCCGAAGGAAGACCGGCCGCCACCAGCGGACGCGCGATCGACCATCTCACGTTCGCCGTTCGGGACATTGGCGGAGCCGCACGAGATCTGCGTCAACGAGGCGCTCTGCTCGAGGAACCGAACGTCCCGCAGGGCGGGCGCACGAACGCGAAGCGAGCGTTTGCGTCGGGCCCAGATAACGTCAGGCTCGCCGTGGTCGAGCCGAAGTTCACCGGTGTCAACGCCGACCGCGGCTCCGTCGCGGCAGCTAGGCCCCTGGAGCCCTATACGACGCCGATGACGCCGTGGGGCGAGCCGAATCTGCAGGGCGTGTGGACCAGCAACTCCGCCCATGGGATTCCCCTCGAGCGCCCGGCCAACGTCGAGGGCCCGGCGCTGACGCGGGAAGAAGCCGAGGCGCGTCGTGAGCGGGGCACCCTCGGCAGCATCTGGGGCTACGAGCGGGAGTGGCGCGACACGACGCTTGGGCTGGTCAAGACCGCACCGTCTACACAAGTGGCGATGGTGATCGATCCGCCGGATGGTCGCATTCCGCCGCTGACCGACGAAGGTCGTCGGCGAGCCGAGGCGGCGCGCCGCCAGGCAGCCACCGAAGAGACAGGCGCGGGCTTTGATCGGCTGCCCGAGGGTCCGGAGGACCTGAGCACGTACGTGCGCTGCATCACGCGAGGTCTGCCCGGCATGATGATGCCGTCGATCTACAACAACGGCCTGCAGATCGCGCAGGGGCCGGGATTCGTCACGATCCAGATCGAGATGATCCACGAGACGCGCGTGATTCCGACCAAGCCGCGGCCGCGCCTCGGGCCGGCGCTCACCACGTGGTTGGGCGACTCGCAAGGGCGGTGGGAAGGCGACACGCTCGTGATCGAGACCACGAACTTCAACGGCCGCTCGGGATTCCGCGGATCGAGCGCGGCGATGAAGCTCACCGAGCGGTACCGGCGCGTGGGGCCCACGGCCCTCGAGTATCGGTTCACGGTCGACGACCCGACCATCTGGACGAAGAGCTGGACGGGCATGTTCACGTTCGACAAGGACGACGAGCAGTACGAGCTCGTCGAGTACGCGTGCCACGAAGGCAACTACGGAATGACGAACATCCTCAGCGGCGCGCGCGCGAAGGAGAAGGAACGGGCCGCCCCGTCGTCTGCTCGGTAGCGTTCAGAGAGTACAGGAGTCAGATCATGCGACCAGCAGTGTGGAGGTGGGCAGGCGCGGCGGTGGCGGCGCTTTCCGCCGCGGGCGGTTTCGCGATGGCGCCGGTGCAGGCGCACCACGCGTTCTCTTCGGAGTTCGACGCGAAGCGACCTGTGGTGCTACGCGGCAAGATCACGAAGGTGGAGTGGATCAATCCCCACGCCTGGATGCACCTCGAAGTGAAGACGCCGGACGGCAAGGTCGAGAACTGGATGATCGAGGCGGGGCCGCCCGGCGCGCTCGTTCGCCGTGGCTGGAAGAAGGACTCCGTCACGCCGGGGATCGAGGTGCTGGTCGAGGGCTACCAAGCGATCGACGGCTCGCGCAAAGCCAACGGCCGCGACGTGACCTTCCCGGATGGCACCCGACTCTTCGCCGGTTCGTCGGGCACAGGTGCGCCACGCGATGGTCGCGACCCGACGGAGAAATAGCGACGTCTGATTCGTCGGTCTCGGCGGGAGGGCTCGCCGAGAGCCGGCGTACGCCGCTCCAGACGTTGTTCACCGCCGGCCGATCGCCCATCCCGCATCGCGAGCGTTCATCGTGGCGTGGCCTGTGTCCGTGCTCGCGACCGCACGCCCGCGCCTCAGCGCCGTGCCCATCGCGTCGTAGCTGATCGAGCCGGCACTGGCGCTGTTGCCGACGCCTTGAGACCTCCGTTTCCAACCGACCGAACAAGATCGAGGCGACGTGGTCCACTTTGGCCCTGAGCGGTCCGTAACCCTTCACGAAACGGCATGCGGTGACATGGCTCTCGGTGGCACCTGGATTGCGGGCTGCCGAACCATGTCCCAGCCCCCGCGCTTTCGTCATCACCGTGTGGCCCGTGTCGTCGCAGCCCTCGGCCTCGCCGCAGGCGCGCTGGTGCTGGCGCGGTCCGGTTCCATCGGACATGCGCAGACCGGCCTCGTGCTGCCGAACCCGGTCCTTTTCGTCACGCAGGTGCCGGTGCCTGAGGACTTCACCACGATCGGTGCCCTCTTCGGCAACCATCGTGGCGCGGTGACATCGGCTGCGCGCGGCGGCGATCTCTGGATCCGTTATACGGATGGCACGTTGAAGAATCTCACGCAGTCCGCCGGCTTCGGCGTCAACGGTTTCCAGGGCACGACCAGCATCGCCGTGCGCGAGCCGAGCGTGCACTGGAGTGGGACCAAGGCGCTCTTCAGCATGGTGACCGGTAGCGCCAGTCGTCAGTACGAGGTCATCACACACTACTGGCAGCTGTATGAAATCACCGGCCTTGGACAATCCGAGTCTCCGGTCATCACCAAGGTTCCCAATCAGCCCGTCGACTTCAACAACGTCAGCCCCATCTACGGGACCGACGATCGGATCATCTTCACGTCCGATCGCCCACGCGACGGGTCTCGGCATCTCCATCCTCAGCTCGACGAGTACGAGGAAGCGCCGGTGGTCTCCGGGCTTTGGAGTCTGAATCCCACGACAGGGGATTTGTTCCTGTTGCAGCAGTCTCCCTCTGGGTCGTTCTCGCCGAAGATCGACAGCTTCGGTCGTGTGGTGTTCATCCGCTGGGATCACTTGCAGCGCGATCAGCAGGCCGACGCCGATGCCATGTCCAACGCCGGATACGGAACGTTCAACTTTTCGAACGAGTCGGCGACCGCAGCCCGCCTGAACGATCGGACGGAAGTGTTTCCCGAGCCCCGCGCGTCGCGCACGGACTTGCTGGCCGGAACGAACCTCGAGGGGCATTCCTTCAATGACTTCTTCCCGTGGATGATCAACGAGAACGGCACCGATGAAGAGACGCTGAACCATCTGGGACGGCATGAGTTCCACGGCTACTTCAACCGCAGTCACAACGACGATCCGAACCTGATCGAGTTCCATTCGGGGTTGCCGCGTACGAACCCCAACGTCATCAACAACTTCATCCACATCAAGGAAGACCCGTTCAGCCCAGGCATGTACTACGGCATCGACGCGCCCGAGTTCTCGACGCACTCATCCGGCCAGGTGGTCAAGTTCAACGCGCCGCCTGGTTTGAATCCAGACTCGTCGGTGGTGACATACGTGACGCATCGGGACACCTCCTCGTACACCGACTCGCCCACGCCGAATCACTCGGGTCTCTATCGCAACCCGTTGCCGCTAGCCGATGGACGTGTGGTGGTCTCACACACGACCCCGACGCAGGCCGATCGGAACATCGGCACTCGGGCCGCCCCACGCTCCCGGTACGCGCTCCGCCTGAAGATGTTGACGACGAGCACGAACGGTGCGTACAGCGCCGGCCAGGCGCTCACCAACGGGATCTCGAAGTCGGTGTCCTGGTGGGATCCAGACGTGGCGGTCTCGTACGCCGGTGAGCTGTGGGAGCTGGATCCCGTGGAGGTTCTCGCGCGTCAGAGACCCGTGCGAACACCAGCCGCATTGCAGTAGGAGGTGCAGCAGGTCTTCGCGCAGCAGGGCGTCACCGTGGCTCAGATGCAGTCCTATCTCCGCGCGAACAACCTGGCCCTCATCGTCTCGAATAACGTGACGACCCGCGATCGGAACGATCGGCAACAGCCGTTCAACCTCCGTGTGGCCGGCACGTCCACGCAGACGTTGGGAGCCGGTGGCAAGATCTACGACGTCTCTCATCTCCAGATCTTCCAGGCCGATCAGCTGCGCGGCATCGGAGGCACGACGAACCCGAGGCCGGGACGTCGAGTGCTCGCGCAGGCGATGTGCGATCCAGCTGTTCGCAATCCCCCGCTGGCGAGCGCGCCGGCCGGGTCCGTGGCGATGGCGGTCGACGGCTCAGTGGCCGCGTTCGTCCCCGCTCGCCGTGCCCTTTCCTGGCAGCTGACGTCGCCCAACGGCACGCCGGTTGTGCGCGAACGTTACTGGATTACGGCGCAGCCAGGCGAGGTGCGCGTGTGCACCTCGTGCCACGGGATCAACACAGCCAGGCGAGGTGCGCGTGTGCACCTCGTGCCACGGGATCAACACGGCTAGTCAGGCCAACGAGCCGGAGCCCGTCAACGAGCCGCAGGCCCTACGCCAGCTCCTCGCGTATTGGCGCACGAACCTGATGGCGCCTCCCGCCCCGAAGAACCTGCGCCTCATCCGGCCGACGGTCTGAAGCTGGGACGTCGGGCACGAGCTGAACCTGACCGCACGCTTGCCGGGAGGGGCGCCACGCCGACGGGTGGGTGGATCGCTATCGTCGTGAGGCCCCGGCGTGGGCACGCGTGACCGATTTCGAGCTCACCGCCCCGGCGCGGCGCCTCGCCCGCCAGCCGCTCCCGGTGGCAGCGGTGGGGGCGCGGGCGGCTGCGGGGCCGCGTTCGGCGGCAGCGGCGGGGCCCCCTTCAACCAAATGCCCTCCTTGAGCGTGGCGATCGGTACGAAGTGCTGTTTCAGTGTGCGTGCGACTCGCAGCTGATCGGCGTACTCGAAGCTCCCCGAGACAAGCTCGAGAATCGCAACGTCGGCGATGGTGCCCGGCTCCAGCGTCCCGATCTTTTGTGGGAAGGGGAGCACTCTCGCCGGATTCGTCGTCACGCACGCGATGACCTGTTCGAGCGGCAGGCCCAGGTGCAGGTACTCCGACATCGGTACGAGGACGCTGGCCGGCTGACCGTCCGGCGCGCGGCTGAAGTCGGTCGAGATGACATCCGGCGTCCATCCAAGCTTGAAGGCTTGCTCCGACACGTTCCAGTCGTGGTGCGTCGTGGCAAGCTGCACGTCGGTCCAGATGCCGCGGTCCTTCAGCTCGAGGATCGCCGGCAGCACCTTATCCGCTTGCTGGCCATCGGATCCGAAGAGGTTCGCCGAGTTGGTCGAAGCGGGATTGAAGGGATGCGCGAGGATGTCGCCTTTCTTCAACATTGCCAGCAACTCCCGCTCGGTCGACCAATGCATCATGACCGGCAGGCCTACGGCATCGGCCACCTCGCGGACGATCTTGAGCACGCCAAGGTCGTGCTGCAAGTCGCCGTGGCGGCCGTTCACGCGCACCTTGACGCCAAGAATCCGATCGCGGTTGGCGTTGATCGTCCGGATGGCAGCGCGCACGTCGAGCATGCGCGGATCCAGATAGATCTCGTTGGTCACGATCAGGCCGATAGCCGAGATGTTCAGCAGCGCGTAGATTTTCGTGGGCGACGGCTCCATCACGTACTTGCGGAAGCCCATGAACGAGGTGGCGCCCGTCGATCCCGCGTCTACCAGAGTCGTCACACCGGAACCGAAGCCGACGATGTCCGGGTCGACGCTGAGGGTGATGCCGTGTTTGTAGACGTGCGTGTGGAGGTCGATGAGGCCCGGTGTGACCAGCTTGCCCTTGGCGTCGTACACCCAGCGCGCGGAGGCCGCGGGGATGTTCGCGTCGATTCGGGCGATCCGGCCGTTGACCACCGCCACGTCACGTTCGCCCGACAGCTTCTGGGCAGGGTCGATGACACGACCGCCCTTGATGACGACGTCGAACATCGCCGGGCCGCCGCTCCCAGCCTGACCGCCGGCGAACCCGGTCGAGAGCGCCGACGAGCTGCCGTGGAGAGAGTCCCGCGCGGTCGTCAGGCCCGGAAGGGCAACCGCGGCGGATCCGAGCTGACCAAGGAATTCGCGTCTGTTGGACTGTGACATGGGCAACGGTCCTCGAGGTTTGACGATAGATCTGGGCGGCCCCTGCCGGCGGTCCGAGTTCAGCGCCACCGGAGAAATGGCATCTTACACAAGTCTGGACCGATCGGGGCTCCCAGACTGTTGACCGCAGGCGCGAAAGAAGCCCGGTTGGCCGACGACCCGAGGCGAGAGCCGGACGTCCTCGGGAGTCGGCGAACGTACGTCCAGCCCGAACGCGACTCAAACTATCGCGCTTGCGCCGTGGTGTTCGTAGCGGCGTTGACCGACGCGACGAGCTTACCGATCACTTCGTTGAGCGCTTGATCGTTCCGGATCCAGCGGAACACCGCCACGATGTCGTTGTCCCAATCGATGTAGACGATGTTGGATCCGTTGCCGACGAAACGCACGGCGCTCGCCGGCGCGGCCGGGAGCGCCTTGCGGTTGGTGTTCAGGTACCAATTCGCGAACCCGTACGAGTCGTTGTCGGGGCCTGGCCTCCGCGCCATCTCGATCCACTTCTCGGAAACAATCGTCCGATCGTTCCACCTGCCGTTGCGGAGGAACAGGTAGCCGAAGCGCGCCATGTCGAACGAGTTGATGAACATGCCGCCGCCCCAGTGTCCGCCGCCACTCACCGACTGCATCCGCAGACCGTCGAGCTCCACCCAGGAGTTCTCGTAGCCGTACCAACGCCAGGTCGATGAGGCGCCAATCGGTTCCATGACCTGCTCGCGCAGGACGTCTGGCAGTGGCCGGCGCCACACCTGCAGGGCCGCGAGCGCGAGAACGTTCACGCGCACGTCGTTGTACTTGAAGTGCGTCCCGGGCTCGTACATCGGGCGATTTGGCCAGTCCTCGGGCCTCTGGCCGACGGGGCGATCCGCCCAGTCTGGCTTGCCCCACAGCGTGCCCTGCCAGTCGCTCGTCTGGCGGAGCAGGTGATCCCACTTGATCTTTTGATTGTGCGCCGCCTCGAACAGATCCACGTGCGCCGGCATGTAGTCGCGCGCGTAGTCGTTCACGTCTTTGATTAACCCTCGCTGCCACGCCAGACCGATCACCGTCGTGAGAAACGTCTTTGTGACGCTGTTGGTGATATCCGTGCGGGTCGGCTCACCCCACGCCGCGACGATGTACCCGTTGCGCGTGATGAGTCCGCTCGCTGGACCCCGATCCTTCATCGGCCCGATGACTGTGTTGAACGGCTCTCGCCCGAAGCTGTTGTGGAGGAAGAGCGCCATATCGCGCGGGCCGGGCGTGTCGTTCGCGATCGCGAGCTGCACCGCCTCGTTGACGAGCGTGGATCGCATTCCGACCTCTTCCGGCTTCTTCCGCTGCCAGTCGAAGCGTTCGGGGTAGTAGGCCGTCGCAGTGGTCGGCGCCGGACGCGCGCTGGGCGGCGCACCCACACGCGGTGTCGGCTGCGGTGCGGGACGCTGTGCCCCGAGTGGCCACGAAGCCAGTGCCACCAAGAGTGCGACGAGCGCAAGCGCGAGGCGTGTCATGGGCAAGTCCTCCTCCGTCCCGGGTCTACGTCAGTAGGCCCGAGTATACTGCTGGGCCGCGAGCTCGGTCTCGGCGTTCCCCCGGGCGGGGCCCCCGCCGGCTGATCGGTGCCGCTCGTGCGGCGCGTCGCCGGCTCATCCTTTCGAGGGGTTGGGCCGATCTCGAACTCGCCGACGCTGAACCAGACTGCACCGCGGTAGGTGACGTGAGCCACGCGATCGTCGCGCTCGGGGTGGGCACAACCGCCTCCCACGCCATGACGGAAAAGTCCCTGACTTACGCCGTTCGCCACGTGCTCGATCCGGCTGTGGCGGGTCGGGCGCAGGCGCTCGCCGGTCAGGTTGGCAAGGACGGCGCCGCGGTTGCCGCGAGGCGGCTTGACGCCGAATACGGCTCGCGGTCGAACCGAGCTAGCGGTCGCGGTGACTGACGCTTCGTCGTGTGCCTCGTTGCACGTCGAGGCCCATTCCGCGCGCGCCGACATGCCTGAGTGCACGTCGCCCGTAGCAGGACGAGCGTCGCGTGGCGTGAGCGCTACACAACTCATTCTGCGAGAATAGGTCACCATGCAGCTCCTGCGACTGGCCGAGGTGCCTGCCAGTGAGGCGGACTTGGTATTCGCCTATTCGCGCTCGCGCGCCATCCTCACTGTCGCGATCTTGCTGCTCCTTGCCGTGGGCCTCGTTGTCATGAGCGCAAGGACGCAAGGTTGGCTTGGCTACTACGTCGCCAGCCTCATTGTCCTCGCCGTGTTGATCTACTGGAAGATGATTTCAGCACGCTTCCGGCCGTCCAACTGGCTGGTTCGCATGACCGATCGAGGGCTCGTCGTTCACTTCCGCTCCTATCTCAATTGTCACTTCGCTGCGGAAGACCACACGGTCGTCTTCATCCCTTACGCAGAGATCTCTTCCGCCAGAGGTGTGGACGAAACTCGGCTCGTGCCAGATCGCGACGAGTACAACCATCGGGCGACTGCGCTTCGTAATGTTCGCTGGCTCGAGATCGAGCTGGCTTGCGACAGCCGTAAACTCGCCAGTGCGATGGCGAGAGAACGAGACATCGTATTGGCGACAGCCCACAGCCAACGACCATCGACGCGCTATCGCCACCTCCCCGTGTTGCTGTCTTCGCCCGAACGGCTACGAATCGTATGGAACGTGGTGCCACCGATCGAGTTCATCCTCGAGCGGCTGAACCGCCACACCTCGGTTCGGCCCGAGGAACGTTCCGCCAAAGATCTCGTGAACCTTGGTCAACTCAGCAGATCGGAACAGGAGGCCAAGTCGCTCGAGCTTACAGATGGGGCGCGGTACGAAAGGATTGGACAGCCCATTGGAGTGAGGAGAATGGGGTATGTCCAGACAGAAACCAGGCGAGGCGGGGGCCTCGGAGGGCGCCCGGAGAGGCCTCGGCCTCGCCGAGCCGCGGCGGCACCGGG
>Ga0194132_10012200_pt1 | contig 10783 bp, 10 predicted proteins | sample TA2KigOf80mmetaG_FD_148612 | JGI IMG/M metagenome (GOLD analysis project Ga0194132, IMG submission 148612) | Freshwater microbial communities from Lake Tanganyika, Tanzania - TA2015054 Kigoma Offshore 80m | ecosystem: Environmental > Aquatic > Freshwater > Lake | place: Tanzania: Lake... | reverse complement strand
GACAGCAGCCGACCGCTGAAACAGACACTTACCCCCAACCTCACCTTCTCGCCAACTCGGACCAAGCGGTAACTCCTTTACCTTCAACTCCGCTCCCGCTCACTCCGCGCTAATTTGGACAGCCGTGATCGTGAACAGTAAGTACTTCATGAGGTCTCTCCCTATTGCCGGCCTCGTGGCCGGTCTAGAAGCTACCGTACTACTCTTTGCTGCCCGGACGCTAGTGCCGAATCCGTTTCGTCATCGGGATCGGGACGCACCGGGACCGCGACATGGCTGCGCGCGGCCCTTTTTTCCCTGCTGAATTTCTCGCGGATGAAGCGGAAACTCCAGAAATTGTTGCGACAGTATTCGCACCGGATCGGGGCGGCGCCGATGGCCAGCATCCAACGCGTGAGCGTGGATGGGTTGTAGTAATCCCGGCTCCAGCGGCTGAGGTCCATTCGGTGGCACGAAGGACACTTGGCATAGGCCAAAAACCGGAACATCGAAATGCTCGCGCGGAATCGGCAGTGACAATCCTCGCACCGGAACTTATAGATTCCAAACAGGTGCAGGATCCGGCCAAGAGTACGGCGACGGCGCGATAGACGCACTTCGTCGGAGCTGCACTTAGGACAATATAGGTTCACTGGTTACAGCCATCATACAACGAAACTTTGTCAGAATGTGCCCTTCGCGGCGCGTCGCTTAGGATAGACGGCGGCAAAATAATTGAGAGGTTTCCTCGGCCCGGCCCACTAACTACATAGGCCCTATTCGCGGGGCCATATTTCAAGGAACTTGCCGGGACATGGAATCCGCCCAACCAATCCGATTACTCATCGCAGAACCGCTTCCGCTCATGCGCGAAGCCCTCGCCGCATTGTGCGCATACCGTGGCGAGTTTGATGTCGTGGCCCTTTGCCCGGACGGCGCTTCCGCGTTGCGAACCGTGGTCGAAATCAATCCCGACGTCGCGCTGCTCGATGTCGACCTGCCCGAAGTGCACACACTCGAACTCCTCCGCCGCATCCGCGAATCCGGCGCCGACACCCGCATCGTCCTCATGTCGAACCGCTCGGACCGCAAAACAATCATCGAAGCCCTGCGCTGCGGTGCGCAGGGTTTCGTGCTCAAGACCGGATCGGGCCAGCAACTGTTCGACTCGCTGCGCCAGGTCCGCGACGGCGGCGTCTACATCTCTCCTTCGGTCGAACTCGAAAAAGTCTTCGGCCACCAGCGCGGCCGCCGCTCCGAAGAGGACCCGATCGAATCGCTCTCGGCTCGCGAGCACCAGGTCTTCACCATGCTCGTGGAAGGTCTTCGCGCCAAGGAGATCGCCGCCCGGCTCGCCGTCAGTCCCAAGACCGTCGATACCTACCGAGCCAGCATGATGCGCAAGCTGGACATCCACGACGTCGCGGGTTTGGTCAAGTTCGCCATCCACCGCAACCTCACCGCGATGCCCGTGCCCGAGGTCCCGCTCCAATCGCGCGCCGCCAACGGCGCGGAATAACTCTCTTGCGTCCGCCATCCGCAAGCGATACGATGCAGGCGTATGGATACGAAACTCTCCCGCCGCGCGGCCGTCGCCGCCGCGGCTTCCGCCGCTATCGCTAGCGGCGCGGTATCCAAGCCCGCCGCTCTCGGCGGCGCTCCGGTGCGCACCACGCCGTTTCCTACCTGGCCTGTCTGGGAAGCCACCGACGAAACCGAGTGGCTGCGCGTCCTTCGCAGCAGGAAGTGGTATCGCGGCTCGGGCAAGGCCGTCGATGCGTTCGAACAGAAATTCGCCGAAGCGATGGGCTCGCCGCACTGCCTCGCCGTCGCCAACGGAACCTCGGCCTTGATGGTCGCCCTCCACGGACTCGACGTGCAGCCGGGCGACGAAGTCCTCGTCCCGCCCTACACCTTCATCGCCACCATCAACGCTGTCCTTTCAAAAAGCGCCCTGCCTGTCTTCGTCGATACCGACGCCCGCACGTTTCAGATGGACACGTCGAAACTCGAATCGCGCGTCACCGATCGCACCGTCGCCGCCATCCCTGTCGATATGGCCGGCGCGCCGCCGGACCTCGACACCGCCGTGGCCGCCGGCAAGAAGCTCGGCATCAAAATCCTCGAAGACGCCGCGCAAGCCCACCTCGGCGAATGGCGCGGCCGCAAGCTCGGCACCATCACCGGTGCGGGCACGTTTAGCTTTCAGGCCTCCAAGAACTTGAATTCCGGCGAAGGCGGCGCCATCCTGTCGAGCGACGGTGCGTTCATCGAACGTTGTTACGCGTTCCACACCAACAGCAGCCCTCGCAGAGGCTCCACGCCCGCCCCGGCGCAAGGAGGTAATTTCCGTCTCACCGAGTTTCAGGCCACACTCCTCGTCTCGCAGATGACGCGCCTGGAAGCGCAAGCCAAACGCCGCGAGGCAAACGCGACTTACCTCGCCAAACGCTTTACCGAAATCGGCGGCGTCACTCCGGCTGCGTTGACCGATGGCTGCACGCGAAGCGCCTGGCACCTGTTTATGTTCCGCTACCGCGCCGCCGATTTCGCCGGACTGCCGCGCGACAAATTCCTGAAGGCCATGGCCGCCGAAGGCATCCCCTGCTCGAGCGGATACACGCCGCTCAACAAACAGGCGTTCCTCAAGAACGTCCTCGCTGGCCGAGGCTATCAGCGGCTGTTTTCCGAGAAACGCCTCCAGCAGTGGCACGAGCAGAATCACTGTCCCGTTAACGACAAGCTCTGCACCGAAGCCGCCTGGTTCACACAGAACCTGTTGCTTGGCACGCGGGACGACATGGATCAAATCGCCGCGGCCGTCGAAAAAGTCAAGAACCACGCCAAGGAGCTCGCCCGGTGAAGTTGACTCTGCTTGTAGCCGCGGCGGCCGCGCTCTCCGCCAACGAAGCCGCGCGCGCCGTGCTCTCTAAACACTGCCTCGCCTGCCACGGCGAAGCGAAGATGGGCGGTCTCGATCTCCGCGACCGCGCCTCGCTGCTTAAAGGCGGAACGCGCGGCCCCGCGATTGTCGCCGGCAAAGCCGCCGAGAGCTTGCTGATGAAAGCCGTCCGCCGCGAAGGCGCGCTTGCGATGCCACCCGGCAAGACCGCGTTAAATCCCACCGAGGTCGACGCACTCAAGGCTTGGATCGATTCCGGCGCCGCCTATGACGGAACCGTCGCCGCGACCTCGTCCTGGTGGTCGTTCCAAAAGGTGAAGCGCCCCGCGGGCAACTGGAACGTCGACAAGTTCATCGATGCCAAGCTCGCCGAGAAAGGCCTCGCCCGCTCGGCGCGCGCGTCCAAGCGAACGCTCATCCGCCGCGCGACCTTCGATCTCCATGGCCTGCCGCCAACCCAGGATGAGATCGCGGCGTTTGAGGCCGACACCGCGCCCAACGCCTTCGCCAAGGTCGTCGACCGTCTGCTCGCCAGCCCGCGCTACGGAGAACGATGGGCGCGCCACTGGCTCGATGTTGTTCGTTATGCCGACACCGGCGGCTACGAAACCGATGTCTACTTCCGCAACGCCTGGCGCTACCGCGACTTTGTGATTCGCGCCCTCAACGAAGACCGCCCCTACGATGTCTTCGTCAAAGAGCAGATCGCCGGCGACGAGATCTGGCCCACCAGCCTCGACCTCGAAGGCGCCTACGAAATGCCGAAGCAGAACCTCGTCAATCTGGAACACCGCCTCGGCACGGCGCTCTACACGCTTGGCGCGCTGCCGGTCGAAAACTCGTTCTTCGGCGACCAGTATCGCAGCGAATGGCAGGCCGAAGCGGTCGAGACCACGGCCGCCGCATTTCTCGGCTTGACCATGGGCTGCGCTCGCTGCCACGATCACAAGTTCGATCCCATCACGCAGAAGGACTTCTACCGCATGTCGGCGTTCTTCGGTGGTTCCGAGGACCGCGAAGTTCCGATCGTCAGCCAGATGCGGATCTTTGAGTTCACGCGCCATGAGACGCGCTGGGTCGTGGTCGAGCAGCTCAAGGCGAAGCTCGCCCGCCTGCCCAAAACCGCCAAAGCCGAGCGCGACGAGATCCTCAAGCAAATCGGCGAGGCCTACGTGAAAGCGCCCGCCGCCTACGACAAAGCCAACCTCCTCGTTCACACCGAGCCCGTACACGACACCCACATTCTCCAGCGCGGCGAGTGGAACAAGAAAGGCGAAAAGGTTTCGCCCGGTACGCCGGCATCGCTGGGCAATCTAGTTAATGTCACCGGCGAGCCGGACAACGGACTCTTCATCCCGCGCCGCCGCAAGGCGCTCGCCGAGTGGCTCGCGTCGAAAGACCATCCGCTCACCGCGCGGGTCATGGTGAACCGCGTGTGGCAGAATCACTTCGGCCGCGGCATCGTGTCGTCGACCAACGATTTTGGCCGGCAAGGCGATCCGCCCTCACACCCCGAACTGCTCGAATGGCTGAGCGCCGAATTCATGGACAACGCCTGGAGCCTCAAGAAACTGCACCGTACGATGATGCTCTCGGAGACCTATCAATCGTCGAGCGCCTTCAATGCCAAAGCCGCCGCCGCCGATGCCGAGAACACGCTGCTGTGGCGGATGAACCGCCGGCGGCTTGAGGCCGAAGCGATCCGCGACACGCTGCTATCGGCCGCCGGTAATTTGAAGACCAAGATGTTCGGCCCCGCGGTCGTCACACCGGTTGTTGAAGAGGAGATGGATGGCGTACGCGACGCCTCGCAGTGGCCCGTCACAGCCGATGTCACGGAGTTCGACCGCCGTTCGATTTATCTATTCGTCAAGCGCTCGTTCCGCCTTCCGATGATGGAGACCTTCGACACGCCCGACACCACGCAGAGCTGCGCGCGCCGAGAGAGCTCGACTGTTGCTCCGCAAGCCCTCGCCATGATGAACGGCGGGTTCGCCGTCGCGCAGGCGAAACGCTTCGGCCAGCGGATCGCCAAAGCCGATCCCCCCGCGCGCGTCGATACGGCGTTCGAGATCGCTCTCGGCCGCAAGCCATCGGACGCCGAACGCGCCAAAGCGCAGGACTTCCTCGATAAGGCCGGCCCCGAAGCGCTCGCGCTGCTAGTCTTCAATATGAGTGAATTCGTCTACGTCGACTAGACCTGATTGACCTTTTCCCAGGTCATCGGCTGGCCGCTCGTACACGCCGTCAACGCCATCACCGCGACAAGGGAGCTTTCCGCGCCCCACAGCGCCGCGTTCTCCATCTTGCCGGTCCGGACGCCTTCGACGAACTCGTTGACGTTATCGAGCGTGATGTCGTGCGTTGTCTTGGCCTCTTCGACAGGCTTGCCCTTTCGGTACACCGAATACCCGCGCCGCGAAACGTTCACCGTGCCCTTCTCGCACACGAACGTTTCGGACACATCGCTGTAGCCCGGGTCCTGGCCGAACTGATTCGCGGCGTAGCTGAAGATCGTGCCGTCCTCAAACTGGAACGTGCACGACAGGCTGTCGTAAATATCGCCGATATCGGTCCGCGACATCCGCGCGCCCGAGCCCGACACACGCACCGGATGCGTGCCCATGAACCAGTTCACAACGTCGATGTTGTGGCAGTCCTGCTCGATCAAGATATCGCCCGACAACTCGCGGTAGAAGAACCAGTTCCGAATCCGCTCTTCTTCTTTCGCGTGGCCTTTCTTGACCGGGGGGCCGCCGCCCATCCACGCCGCTCGAACCTGCAACACGCGGCCCAGTTCGCCCGATCGCACCAGCGCCTGCATCTTCCGGTAGTCCTTGCCGTAGCGCTGTTGATAGTCCATCGTGATGCGCTTGGTCGGATCCGCCTTCCGCGCCGCGCGCAGCACGCGCTGGCAACCGGCCGCGTCCACGCCCGCCGGCTTCTCCAGGAAGATGTGCTTCTTGGCGCCCACCGCGCGCTCAAAGTGTTCCGGATGCAAGAACGCGGGCGTCGCGATCAGCACGGCGTCGATCGACTTGTCGTTCAACATCGCGTCCAGCGTGTTGTGCCGCTTGGCGCCCGAATAACGCTGCGCGGCCACCTGGAAACGGTCTTCATAGATATCGTTGTACGCGGCCACGCGCGCGTTCTCATTCTTGGCGAACAAGCCGCTGACGTGCATGCCGCGGTTGCCGCAGCCGACGAGCCCAATCGTCACCGCCGAATTGGCCTGCGAGCCGCGCACCGACTTCGCCGCCACAATGGAGAACGCCGCGGACTTCACAAAGCCCCGGCGCGTGTTGTCGAGTTGCATAGCGCCTAATAGTATCTCAACTTTCTTGAAACGATTCGCACCGTTTACAATCTAACCAGAAGTCTATGTCCCGCTACCTTTTGTTTCTACTCGCCCTTTCCGCCTTCGCCGACCACGTCACCATGAAAAATGGCGACCGTCTGTCCGGCAAAGTTCTCAGCGTCGACGAAAAAGCCCTGGTGCTCAAGTCCGACCTCGCCGGCACCGTTAACATCCCCTGGGAATCGATCGAGACCATTCAGTCGAAAGAACCGCTCAACCTCATCTTGAAAGACGGCCAGACCATTGTTGGTTCCCTTAACGCCAATGGAACCGAGTACCGCATCACGACCGCCTAGGCCGGTGAAGTGACGGCGAAGAAGGAATCGATCCAAGCGATCCGCAGCGACGAAGAACAGAAGCGATACCTCGCCAAACTCGACCGTCTTCAAAACCCACGCCTAACCGATCTCTGGCAGGGCTTCTTCGACGCCGGCTACGCCTCTACTCGCGGCAACGCCGACACGAACACGTTCAATCTCAGCGCCAACGCTGCACGCACGACGAACCGTGACAAGATCGCCGTCTACTTCACATCGTTGAACACGTCCGCCCTCGTCAACGACAAGAGCGTACAGACCGCCAATGCGATTCGGGGCGGTGTCAAATACAACGTCGAAGTGTCGAAGAAGGCGTTTGCCTTCGGCCTTACCGATCTCGAATTCGACGAGTTCCAAAAGCTCGATCTACGCTGGGTCATCGCCGGCGGCGGCGGTTATCATGTCGTCCGCAACAAGCAGACGATGTTCGATGTTTTCAGCGGCGCCGGCTACAACCGCGAGTTCTTCTCAACAGGCCTTAAACGCAATTCGGGGGAAATCCTGTTTGGCGAAGAACTCGCGCACAAGCTCAACAAGGCCGTGAGCCTCACCGAAAAGCTGGTGATTTATCCCAACATCTCCAGTCGCGGCAACTACCGCGTGAACTTTGATGCCGGCATGGTCACGGCGCTGAGCCGCTGGCTTGGTTGGAGCGTGAACTTCTCCAACCGGTACCTCTCTAACCCAGTCCCCGGCGCCAAGAACAACGACTTCATCTTCACCACCGGGGTCCGTCTGACCTTTGTTCCGCCCGCCAACTAGGGGAACATTGCCGCTTGCAGCGGCGTATGGTTAAGCATGCGTTCCCTCATCGGCCTCGCGATACTCAGCGCCGCCGCTCAAACCGTCGAAGTGCCTTTTCGATCGCACGACGGCCACGCGATGCTCGGCAAGCTTACGCTGCCCGATGCGCCGAAGGCCGTTGTCATCTATGTGCAAACCGCCGAAGGCGCGACCGTCGACATGAAGCGCCCGAAGCCCGGCGGCACGTTTAACTACTTCGATCTTTACCGCGAGAAGCTCCCGCCGCTCGGCGTTGGTTTCTTCAGCTACGAAGGCCGCGGCATCAAGATGGGCCCGAAGCCGCCGCGCTTTGAAGAGATCGACGAGGCGGCGTACAACACCTCGACGCTCGACAATAAGGTTCGCGACATTTTGAGCGCGGTCGCCGTCGTTAGGAAACGTGTGCCCGGCGCGAAAATCCACTTGATGGGCGCAAGCGAAGGCACGATGCTCGCCGCCGAGGCCGCTTCGCGCGCGCCGCAGGAGATCGACGGCCTCGTCCTCTACGCGGTGTTGTCCACCACGCTCAAGGACGCGCTCAAGTACATGGCCTCCGATGGCAATTACATGGTGCTGAGGAATGCGTTCGACACCGACAAAGACGGGCGCGTGTCGAAGGCCGAGTGGGACGCCGATGCCACGAAGTTGCGCGCCCGTGCCATGAAGGGCATCGGATTCGAAACCTTTGATCCCAACGGCGACGGCTTTTTCACCGTGGAGGACATGCGCGCCATGCGCAAGAACATCCTCGACGGCATCGAGGCCGAATACATGGACTCGGTCGACTCCTTTCTGAAGCCGACCGCAGCCGTCGCCACACCCAAAGGCTGGGTGCTCGATCACTTCGCGCATCCGCCGATGTGGACGTTTCTGGCGCCGCTCGAGATTCCAGCCGGATTCTTCCACGGCGACGCCGACAACCTGACGCCCATTGAAGGCGTTCGGCGACTTGAAGCCCGCGCGAAGAAGGAAGGAAAGACGAACCTCCAGTTCCACTACTTCGAGGGGCTTGATCACACTCTCAACATTGGCAATTACTTCATGCGCGGCGAAGTGCCGGCCGGCCACAAAGCGATCTTCGAGTTCATCCAGAGTTTGGCGCGTTGAGGGGCGAGGTCCGCACAACGGACTGGCACCTACTCGCTTCATAGCAGCCTCCTTGTGCCGGAAGCGATGTAGGTGCGGCGGCGCTCGCGGGTTGGCAGGAGTTCCGGGTTGATCGCGACGGCCTGCCAGGCGGCGAGGGAGGCGGCGACAACGAGATCGTCGGTGGTGCTGGTGGCGGTGTCGTTGGCGCGGAGGTCGAGCATCTCGCTTTCGAACTCCTTGAGATTGGGGATGCCGGGTTCGGCGCGGAAGGTCTGGTGCTCCATGAGCAGGATCAGTTTTGTGATCAAGTCGCGGCGCGGGACGTTTTGGCCTCCGTGTTTGTTGGCGGAGGGTTCGGCGCCTCCGGTCATGGTCACGGGGTGGATGGTGATGTCGAGGCCGGCGCGGCGGAATTCATCGACGATGGGCGCTCCGGGACCAGAGGCGTCGATGACGAGGTGAACGGTCGCGCCGGGTTCGCGAGCGAGGATCTGGTCGACGCGGCGTTCGACGTTGATGCAGTAGGAGCGATAGCTTTCGCCGCGCGGGTAGCGGTCGAGGCCGCAGAGGGCCAGTTCGGGTTTGCGGTTCCACTGCCAGGTGACGGGGCACCGTTCGGCCTTGCGCCAGGTGAGGTTGAGCATGGCGAGGGCGGTGAAGTCCTGGCGCTGTGCGAGGTCGAGGCCGAGGAACCAGGGGGTTCCGGGCAGTTTCGCGGTTGCGGGTGGTAAGAACATTGTTTTGCCTTTCTGGGTTAGTCGAGATCGGGTAAGCGGCGGGTGGGCCGCGTTGGGTCGACGAAGTTCTTGAACAGTTCGGCGGAGACGAGTCTCCCGGCGGGCTGGACGAACTCACAGAAGAAGTCCTGTTTGGCCTTGGCAGGGTACAGGCGCAGTTGGAGGTTGACGATTTCTTTGTTGGCGTAGTCGAGGTCGTCGACGGTGGCTTTGACGCGGCGCCAGTGGTTGAGGGCCTGGTCGTGCCAGATGGTGTAGAACGTCCCTTTTTGGCCGTTGGGGGTTGACAGCATCCAGAGCTTGCCGTTGGTGCGGGCGATGCAGGGGAGCACGGCGGCGAAGGTTTCGTCGCTGACGACGGCGGCTTCGTCGACGATGAGCGTGTTGGCCGTATAGCCGACGGCGGTTTCGGCGTTGTGTGCGATAGCGAAGACGGACGAGCCATTGGGGAAGCCGATGGAGTGTTCGCGGCCGTGGTGGCGCTTGAGGGGGAGATCGAGCGCGGCGGCGTTGGCGCGGATACGCTGCAAAATCACGGCGGCCTGGGACTTGGTGCGGCTGAGGATGATGGTCGTTGCGCCGGGGTTGTGAACGGCTTCGTGGAGCGCTTTGATGGCGATGATGGTCGATTTACCCCATTGGCGGGCGCAGCAGAGGATGAGGCGATCGCCTTGGTAGTTCAGGATCTCGGCTTGGAGCTTGGAGGGCGTGAAATGGAGGGCGCGGGCGGCCCATTCCGACGGTTTTTCGGTGTTTGGACACACGTCGGGTATATGGGGTGCTTGGACTTGGAAATCTGACCGTTGCAAGGGCCGGTCGGGGGTCGCGTATCCCATGATTTCTCACAGCCGGAGGGTGGGATTGACGTCGATGGCGGGGGATTGCGGGACGGCTGGCAAATCCCAACGATTCGGCGGGTTGTTTTTGCTGCCTATTTCCAGTATCTGATCCTTCATTTCGACGTATTCCTGGGACTCTTCCTGCGACACCGTAAAAGCTCGTAAGTCCTTGAGTTGCTTGAGGACTCGGGCGGCGTTGTAGGTGCAGCGGGCGGCCTGTTTCTCCAGAGTCTGGACGTGTTGGGTCTCGGTAGCGGTTCGCAGGAAGGCCTGCTGCCATGACAAGGGTTCCTTGCTGTGCGAGCGGAAGCCGGCGGAGCGGATGATGGCTTCGTCGTTGGCGGCGGCGAGGAAACGGTCGGCGCGCCAGGTCCAGTCGACGTATTGGCAAACGAGGTTGAATTCCAACATGTTGCGGGGATTGAACTGATCGACGGCGGCTTGCCAGACGGAAGCGTAGTGCTCCTGATCTTCGAAGGGGAGCGTGGAGACACGCGCGGCGTAGGCGCCGTGGGTGATGTTGGCTTTGGCGCACTTGGCCTTGCCTTCTTCGGTTTTGGGGCCTTTCGATTTGGCGCCATTGACGCGGGCTTGCTCGGAACGTGACAGTTTCATGGGAACTCCTTGTGAAAATGGAAAAGGCCCTGTCGGCTCGATTGCCGTAGGGCCTTTTCCTGATTCTATATTAGCATGGCGTTTCCAAGCTTTTTGCCATGCTTGTTTTGCAAGTTGTTGCAATTGAATGAAATATAAATTTTGAATTCTTGTGAACGGGTTTT
>Ga0194132_10012199_pt1 | contig 10783 bp, 8 predicted proteins | sample TA2KigOf80mmetaG_FD_148612 | JGI IMG/M metagenome (GOLD analysis project Ga0194132, IMG submission 148612) | Freshwater microbial communities from Lake Tanganyika, Tanzania - TA2015054 Kigoma Offshore 80m | ecosystem: Environmental > Aquatic > Freshwater > Lake | place: Tanzania: Lake Tanganyika... | reverse complement strand
ATAACAGTTGATTTGCCCAAGTGGGTATCTGCTAGCTCGGGTACCAGTTCGCTCACTCGAGTAGTGGGTAGTAGCCGGCCTTCACACATGGCAGCACCCACAGCCATGGCCGTAACAGTCTTACCTATACTCATACTCACTAATCGTGAATTGTTTGATGCCGGTGCCTTGTAGCCAACCCACACTACTTCATTACCGTCAATGAGTGCCATGGCTTTAGCGGCAGTATTGTTGAGTAGTCGACGAGCCTGTTCGACCACTTCAGTTTCTTTGCCCCTGGGTTCACGAAAGACCAAGGCAGAAGGGCTTGGTGCCGTAGCAGTGTGATAGTGATGCGCTCGGCCACGGCCAAGCAGCCAATCGTCTGGAACTGCGGCCCTGTTGTCGCTGGTTCGAGGCAAATATTGGGCCTGCGTTGCTAAAGGATATAGCGCAGCCACCACTACCATTGTTGCAATGGCAATATAGTGTCGACTTTTCTTCATAACCGGATCTTTCGATAATTTGAAACCATGTTCATTATAAATGAACATGGTTTATATTAGCAACTAACTATCATATGATTGGACCATGCACTCTTGATCCTCTAATTTAGGATCAACACCGGCGTGGAAGCGAACCCCGCGGCGGAGATTGAAAGTGTACGCCAACCGATCGCGCGAGAGATTCCACGACTCGAGCAGAAGCGGCTTCGGTTGCCACTTGCCGTCGAGCGCGAACAATCCCTCGTAGACGTTGTGCATGATGTGGCTCGTGATCGCCGCCGAGGTCCACTGCATGTCGAGCCACGGTGGTTCGCCAATGTGCGCGACGCGCAGCACACCGCCACGCCGCGGCTGCACCGCCGTTCCTTGTTGCGCTGCGCCGGGAACAACCGCGAGCGAGACCGCGAGCAAAACGAGAATCCACACAGTCCGCGCCGTCGGGATCCGAATCATACCCTCCACCTCCGCCCTTCACGCGCGCGGCGATCGCACACCAATTCCGCGGCCACGCCGGATCTATGTTTGGTATTTCCGAATTTTACATTACATCTGACGCGGAGGATCTACCAGACGAGGGCGCGTTAGCGGTGCCATCCGCGACAGCTACGGGAGACGTCGCCGATCCCGCGGCCGCCGCGGTGGAGAGCGGGAGCGCCTTCGTCCACGTGCCCAAACGAAAACGCCATGTCGCTAGCGCCGCCCGCACGTAGAGGTCGGCGGCCATCGCGACCCAGCTTCCCGTCAAGCCCCAACCGAGACGGTACGCGCAAAGGTAGACGAGCGGGAGGCGGAGGCCCCATAGGCCGATCATGTTGATGATCAAGGGCCAACGCGTGTCTCCCGCCCCTTGCAGGCTGCCGACGAAGCCGCCGCCGGGCCCGAGGACAGGCTGGTACAGGGCCACGCAGATCAGCGATCCGACCACGAGATCGGCGACGCGCGGATCGGTCGTGAACAGCTCGGCGAGAGGGCGCAGCGACAAGGCGAGCGCGACGCCGATCGCGCTGGAGATCCAGACGTTCATCCAGACGCAGGCGCGTACGCCGCGCTTCGCCGCCTCCGGGTTGCCCGCCCCCAGGTTCTGCGCGGCGACGACCGTCGCGGCGACCGTGAATCCATGCGTGATCGCGTAGATGTTCGTTGTGATCATCATGATGATCTGATGCGCCGCGTAGACCACGGTGCCGAGGCCGGCGGTCGAGCGAATGTACAACGCCTGCCCGGTGCCGACGACGAGACGCTCGCCGAGCGCGGGCGTGCCGACGCCGACGAGTAGCCGCAACGTCGGCGCGTGCGGTCGCAGCGACTGCCCGAACTGGCCGCGCAGCCGCAGTCGATACAGCCACGCCACGTGCATGAACACGGTCGCGGTGAACATCCCGACGAACGACGCGATGCCGGCCCCGTTCACCCCAAGCCCAGCCATGCCGCCCCAGCCGCGAATTAGCAGCGGCAACAATGCCAGGTGCACGGCCTGCCCGATCGCCATGATGACGAGCGGCCGCATCGTATCTCCGGACGCTCGGATCGCAGCCGATTGCACGGTGAGCGCCGCCAGGAGAAAAAGATTCCCGCCCTGCCAGCGCGCGTACGACAGCGTGCGCTCGATCGCGTCCGGACCCGCGCCCATGGCATGCTGCAGACCCCGTACCTGCCATTGGAACAAGGCGAACAGCACCAATCCGCAAGCCACGCCGACCATCCACGCCTGCCCGGCGGCGCGTGTCGCGTCCGGCCAGCGCCGGGCGCCGATCGACTGGGCGATGATCGCGACGGCCCCCGTCGCGATCGCCTGAAACGGATACGTCGCGTATTGGACGACATGGTTCGTGAGGCCGACCCCGGCCGTGACCGCGGGACCGAGGTCGCGCAGTAGGATCAAGGTGAGCGCGCGCACGACTTCGATCGTTTGCATCTCGGCGATCGCCGGTAGCGCGAGCGCGATGATGCGACGGCGGTCGACGCGCGACGGCGCGCGCGGAGCGGTGGTCATGCTCCACCGCCGCGCCGCGTCGCCGCGAGAGCTCCGTCAACTGCAGCGGCCTCCGTCTCTCGCGGCGTGACCGGCATGGCAAGGCCGCGGCGCCATTGATCGCTCGCGAATCGCCGTCCCGCGATCAGGGAGCGCACGCCGAAGTCGACGGCCAACGCGAGCCAGGCGGTTTCCAGCCGCCATGTGCCGGTGGCCCACAGGACCGCGACCAATCCGAGGCGCACCGGCCAGATCCCGATCAATGAGATGAACAGCGTCCAGCGCGTATCGCCCGCGCCTTGCAGCGCGCCGACCCAGACCGTGTGATACGCCACGGGCAGCTGATACGCGAACATGTAGGGCATCGCGAGTGGGACGAGCGCGATCACCACCGCGTCATTCGTGAAGACGCGCGCGAGCGGCGTGGCGTAGAGTGCTGCCACACCGGCCGTCACGACGCCGAACGCGAGCGCCAGGTGGCCGGACAGGATCGTCGCCCGCACCGCACGACGAGGTTGCCCGGCGCCGAGATATTGCCCGGCGAGGACGGTGGCGGCGATGCCGGCGCCATACGTCGTCGTGAAGATGATGTTCGAGAACAGCAGCGCCAATTGGTGCGCGGCGTAGGTCACCGTGCCCATCGCGGCGACGAGACGAATGAAGGTCAACTGTCCGATCGTCAGGATCACGCGCTCGCCCATCGCCGGCACGCTGATCCCAAGGACGAGGCGCAACGTCGCCGGATCGGGGATGAACGCGGTCCGGCAAAGATCGTGGATCCGGAGGCGGCGGCGCCAGGCGCGATGGATCAGCGCCGCGGTGAAGCAGCCGCCGGCGAACGCGGCCAGCCCCGCGCCCTCCGCGCCCGTCCACGGCACTGGCAGCCAGCCGCGCACGAGCAGCGGCAGCAGCGCCATGTGGACGGCTTGACCGATGGCGTGACACTTCAGCGGCGACACGGCGTCGCCGGCCGCTCGCAACGCCGCCGCCTGCGACGTCGCCGACGACAGCACGAAGACGAGCCCGCCTTGCCAGCGCACGTAGCCGCGCGCGGCGTCCACCGCGTCCGGGGCGGCGCCGAGCGCGCGGAGCAATTCGGGCCCGAACAGCTCGAAGACCACGGTCAATAACACGCCGGCGAGCAGCGACACCGCCCATGACTGCGCCGCGGCGATGCCGGAGAGCTTGACGCGGCCGGCGCCGATCGCCTGGGCCGCGACGGCGACGCACCCGGTCGCGATCCCCAGGAACGCCATCTGCACCGTCTGCACGAGGTGGTGCGTGAGGCCGACGCCGGTGATGACCGCCGGCCCGAGGTCGCGCAGCAACAGCAAGGCGACGGTGCGCGTCGCCTCCGAGGCTTGCACTTCGGCGATCGCGGGAAGGGCGATCGCGGTGATTCGACGGAGGTCGCTCACATTCCGGGGCGGCCCGTGCGCGCGCGTAGCCAGTCCGCGGCCGACACGATCCCGAGCATCGCGATCGAGATCGCGATGCCGGGGAAGAGGATCATCCACCACGCCGTGCCGATGTACTCGCGACCGGAGGCGAGCAGTCCGCCCCAGGTGATCTCTGGCGGATTGATGCCGAGATTGAGGAACGTCAACGACGATTCGGTCAGCAGCAGCGTGCCCCACGTCGCGACGAAGAGCGCGGCGAGCGGGCCGACGAGATGCGGAATGACGTGCCGCGCGACGAGGTACGGTCCGCGGGCGCCGGACGCACGGGCGGACAGGTACGCCTCCTTACCGCGTGCCGCGGCGATGTAGGCGTGCGCGAGCCGCGCGAATGGCGGCCATGCCGTAACCCCGAGAACCAACCAGAGGATTCCCAAGTTGTGGCCGACCATGCCGACGGTGCCGATCACGAGAAGGATGTACGGCACGCTCGAGAACGCGTCCGCCAGACGATGCACGGAAGCCGCGACCGGAGCGCGCGACACGGCCGCGAGCGAACCGAGCGCGAAACCCGTGACGGCGGCGGACAACGTCGCCATCAAGCCGACGCGCAGGCTCGCGCGCGAGCCGTGGATCAACCGGCTGAGCACGTCGCGACCGAGCGAGTCGGTGCCGAGGAAGAACTCCAGACGTCCTCGCTCCGTCCATGCCGGCGGGATGAGCTGAGAGTCCAGCTCTTGGCGCGAGGGATCGAACGGCGACATGAGATCGGCGAAGACGGCGCTGAACACGAGGCTGCCGAGGAGGATCGCCGCGATCCAGCCCACGACCGCGGCGCGCTGGCGGGGCCGTGGACGCGCCGGCGCGAACCCGGCGGCGATGCCGGCCGGTGCCGTCCGCGGCGTCGGCCGGATGCGACGAAAATCGATGACGTCGTCCATCTCAGCGCGCGCCGGCGCTCGCTTCACCACCCGCCGGGCCGCCGGATCCACCGCGGCGTACAGCGCGTCGAGCGCGAAGCGGACGGTGACGGTCGCGAGACCGAAGAGGAACATGCCGGCCTGCACGAGCGACCGGTCGCCCTGCATGGCAGCCTGGATCGTCAGGCGTCCGGCGCCCGGCAGAACGTACACCTGCTCCATCAGCGCGATGCTGCCGAGGAACAGCGGTACCGCGACGTTCGCACGTCGAAACACCAAGCGCAGCGAGGCGCGGACGATGCGTTTGGCGAACGCGAGCAATCCGCGCGCGCCGAGGGCCGGCCCGCCAACGGCGAATCCCGCCGCCAACGTCTGGCGCATCGCCGCCTGCACGATGCGCGCGAATCGTGGCGCCAAGCTGATCGCCAGGGCCGACATCGGCAGATAGTAGTGCTGCACGCCGCCGTGTCCGGCGACCGGTAGCCAGCGCATCGACACGCCGACGACGAGCATCAAAACGACACCGATCCAGAAATCGGGGACCGAACGCGAGAATGTCGCGGTCGCGGGCAGGAAGCTGGCGGCGAAGGACCGTGGCCGGGCGCCGGCCGCGATGCCCAGCAGGCCGCCGAGCAGAACCGTCAACGCCAGCGTCGCGCTCGCCAGGGTCACCGTGGTTTGGCCGTAGTCGAGAAGCAGCTGCCATGCGGGATAGCGATAGCGCAGCGACTTGCCCCACTCGCCCTGCACGACCTTGCCGACGAAGACTGCGAACTGGATCGGCAGCGGCTCGTCCAGGGCGTGGTGCCGTCGTACGTCGGCGATCACATCCGGGGACGCGCGCGGCGGCACGAGGCGGAAGATCGGGTCGCCCTGCAGCCGCAGAATCGTGAAGATGATCAGCATCACGAACAGCAAGACCGCGAGCGACTGCACGAACCGGCGCGCCAGGTACGCCATGGCGTCCCCCCGTGTCTTCGCTACATCGCCGTGGAGGTCACGAACGCCCCGAGCAGATCGGCGAGCTGCTCGAGGTCCGACTCTTGCACCGTTTCGTTCGGGCTGTGCGTGTGGCGGCATGGAAACGCCACCATCGCCGTCGGAACGCCCTGCTGGATCCACTCGCGGCCGTCGCTGGAGAAGTTTTGAAACGTCGCGTGCTGGATGCGGATCGCGGCCGCGTCCGCCGCCCGCAGCACGGCGCGCGTCACCGACGGCGTGTACACGACCGAAGCATCCTTATGGACGACGACGGGGCCCTTGCCGAGCGCCACCGGCATCGACCGCGGATCGACGAGCGGGATGTCGCCCGCGAGGCCCACCTCGACGGCGATCCCCAGGTCGAAACCGCCTGCCACGGACCGCGCCCCGATCAGGCCGATCTCTTCCTGCACCGTGGAAGTGAACCAGACTTCGTATTTGAGCGCGCTTTTCGCGACGCGCTCCGCCAGCCGCGTCATGACCGCGAGCCCGGCGCGATCATCCATCGCCCGCCCGACGATGTTATTCCCGTTGCGGCGCGTTTCCACCCAGTTGATGACGGGACAGCCGGGATGGAGACCCATGCCCTCCGCTTCTTCGCGCGAGCGGGCGCCGACGTCGACGTAGAAGTCGAGCCAGTCGTACTGGTGCGACTCGGCGTGGGCGCGCTGCTGGCGCGACATGACGTGCCCCGTGACCGTCACGAACGTCCCCGTGACGTCGCCGTGATCGCCAAGCACGATCGCCGGCAGCGCCAGCGGCACCGGCTCGGGCGCGCGTTGCTCCGCCATGCCGCGCCCGGACGTCAGCCACAGGTACCCCCGCTCGTCGATGCTCTTGATGACGAACCCGATCTCGTCGGCGTGCGCGCCGACGAGGAGCTTCGGCCCCTTACCGCCCAGCCGCGCGTTCACGTTGCCGATCGGCGTCGTATGAACTTCCATCCCCAGGCCGCGCCATCGTTCGGCGATCCACGCTTGGACGCGGTCCTCGTGGCCGGTTGGGCCGATCAGCTCTGTCAAGGTCTTCACGAGATCGAACAATGAAGGTCCTCCTTCCACGTCGGAAGCGACGAGGCAAACGGGTCGAAGCCGCGATCGAGGCCGACCTCGAGGAAACGCGCGCGCTGCTTGTCCATGTGCGCCTGCATGTGACGCAGGACGTCGGCGTCATCGACGCCGGCGACGGCGCCATGATCGACGACGCGTCGGCCGCCGACCCAGACCTCGTCGATGTCGTGCTGCGAGCTGAGATACACGAGGTTGCGGATCGGGTCGTCGACGGGCCCGAGGCGCAGCGACGATGGGCGGATCAAGAGGAAGTCGGCCTTCGCGCCGGGCTGAATGCGGCCGAAATCCGGCCGCCCGAGCGCGTCGGCGCCGCCGATCGTCGCGGCCCCAAGGACGAGCACTACCTTCATACGAACCTCCTGATCTGACAGGCGAACGACACCGTCGAGGGGAACGCGCCGGACCCGAGATTTACCTAAGCTTCGATTTTGGATCGAGCGCCGCCCGAAGGCCATCTCCCATCAGGTTGATCGCCACGACCGCGCTGAAGATAGCGAACCCCGGGAAGGTCGACATCCACCAGTAGTTCGCCATGTAAGCGCGGCCTTCCGCCGTCATCAAACCCCACTCCGGCGTCGGCGGCTGCGCCCCCATACCCAGGTAGCTGAGCGCCGAGCCGACGAGGATCGCCGAGCCGACCTGCAACGTCGACAACACGATCACCGGCCCCAACAGATTCGGGAGGATGTGCCGCAACATGATCCGGCCGTCGGAGGAGCCGACGACGCGCGCCGCCTGCACGTAGTCTTGCGCGCGCACCGTCAAAGACGAGCCGCGCACGAGCCGAGCGTACACCGGCACGGACGAGACCCCGACCGCGATCATCACGTTCGTCAAACCCGGACCGAGCGAGGCGATGACGACGAGCGCGAGCAGCAGACCGGGAAACGCCAACATGCCGTCGACGAAACGCATGACGATCTCATCGACGCGGCCGCCGTAATAGCCGGCCGGCAGCCCCATCAGCGTCCCGGCGAACAGCCCGATCGCGACGCTGATCAGACCAACCGTGAGCGAGATCCGCGATCCGTGCAGTACGCGGGAGAAGACGTCGCGGCCCAAGAGGTCGGTGCCCATCCAGTGCGCCGCCGTCGGACCACGGCGCCCCATGCCGATCGGCGCCGTCGGATCGTAAGGGGCGACCCACGGCGCAGCGAGACCGACGACGATCCAGGCCGCGAGCAGACACAGTCCGATCGTCGCGCCCGGATTGCGTGCGAACGCGCGCACGAGCGGGGATCGACGGCGGCGCGGTCGCGCCTCGGTCGCCGGCGTCATCCGTACCGAATGCGCGGGTCGAGACGCGCGTAGACCAAATCGACGATCAGATTCACGAGGACGTAGATCGTGGCGATGAACAACACCGCGCCTTGGATCAGCGGGTAATCCTTCCAGAGGATGCTCTGCACGACGAGCGATCCGAGCCCCGGGCGGCTGAACACCGTCTCCGCGACGACGGCGCCGCTGAGCATACCTCCGAACTGCAATCCGACGACGGTGACGACGGCGATCAGCGCGTTGCGCAACGCGTGCCGGCGCACAACGGCGCCGAACGCGACGCCTTTCGCGCGCGCGGTCCGGACGTAGTCCTCGTGCAAGGCCTCGATGAGGCTGGAGCGCGTCAGCCGGCTAATCAGCGCCGCGGACACGAAGCCGAGCGTCAACGCCGGCATCAGGATGCCGATGGCCTGATCGCCGCTGATTGCCGGCAGCCACTGCAGGCGAAACGCGAAGAAGAAGATCATGAGCTGCCCGAGCCAGAACAGCGGCATCGACACGCCGAGCAATCCCACGAACATCGATACGGTGTCCACCCACGAGTTCTCGCGGACGGCGGCGAGCGCGCCGAGCGGGAGCCCGATCAGCACCGCCACCGCCAGCGCGAGTAACGCGAGGCGTAACGTGTGCTGCGCGCGCTCGAGCACCAGGTTCGTCACTGGGGATCGGAATCGAATGGACTCCCCGAGGTCGCCGCGCACCGCGTTTGTGACGAATCGCCAGTATTGGACGTGCAGCGGCTGATCGAGACCCATGACGCGCCGCAGCTCTTGGATGCGCTCTGGCGTGACGCCGCCCGCTTCCGCGCCGGCGAGCATCAACTGCACAGGATCGCCCGGTAACACTTGCATGATGAGGAAGACCACGGTGGAGACCAGCCAAAGGACCGGCAGCAGGGCGGACAATCGCTGGCCAAGATAACGGGACAGAGGCGGCCTCCGCTGGAGCCCGAGGATGACTCGGGCTCCAGCATGGTTTCTCGATTGCTAGCGTTCGACGACCATGTCGTTGACGAAGAACCAACCGCCCGTGGCGCCGAGCTTGAAGCCCTTCACGCGGCGGTGCATCCCATAGTAGATCGGGTTGTCGAGCGTCGGCAGCGCCGCCGCCGCTTGCGTCACGATTTGTTGCGCTTCGGTGAACAGCCGGCAGCGCTCGCGCGGGTCGGAGGTGTTCTGGCTCATCGCGAGCGCTTGATCGAGCTTCGCGTCCTGGTACCGGGACCATGACCAGCCGCCAGCGCGGAGATTCGATGAGTGCCACAGCTGATACAAGTCGTCCGGCTCAAAGCTGCGCAAGCGCTGGTAGATGATGTCGAAGTCGCCGCTGATCGCCCGCTGCAGCTGCACCGGGCCGGGAATCACCTCGACGCGCAGATCGATGCCGATCGGACGAAATTGCGCCTGCAAATACTCGAGGATCTCGCGGTGATGCAGCGTCGACGCCATGAATGACAGCCGCTGCCCATCCTTCTGCCGGACGCCGCCCAGGCCGGGGCGCCATCCGGCTTCCTCGAGCAACGCGCGTGCGCGGTCGAGGTCGAGCCGATAGGCGTCGTTCGCGCCGGCCCAGAAGCAGCGCGTGTACTTCGTCAACGGTCCCTTGTTCGCGACGTACAATCCGTCGAACAGCGCCTGGTTCATGCGGTCCTGATCGTAGGCGTGGCGCATCGCGCGGCGCACGCGCACGTCGTCGAGCCCCGGGCGCGAGGTATTGATCACGAATTGCATGCCCGATCCGGACTGGTAGCCCGGCACGACCTGGAAGTTCGGGTTGTTGCGGTACGTGTTGACGACTTGGGCCGGCAGCTCCATGACCATGTTCACTTCACCGGATCGGAGCACTTCACCAAGAACCGCGTCCTCGCCAACGAACCGGAAGGTGACCGAGTTCAGGCGGCCGACGCCCTTGCCTTCCTGCCAGGGCGTGATGCCCGTGTAGCTGGGGTCGCGCTCGAACCGGATGTGGCTGCCCTTCGTCCACTGCGTCATGCGGTACGGTCCGCGCCCGACCAAGTTCTGATGGAAGTTCACGCCGTGGCGACGGACCGCCGTCGGCGACCAGATCGGCATGATGCTCATGCCCCAGAAGATCGTCGGCACCGGACCGCTGTAGTAGACCTTGAGCGTCTTCTTGTCGAGCACCTCGACGCGCTGATAATTGCGTTGGCCCATCTGGCCGGCCATCAACGCCGACCGCGTCTCGGGGTTAATGACGCGCTCGATGTTGAACTTCACGGCTTCGGCGTCGATGTCGGTGCCGTCCTGGAACTTCAGTCCGCTGCGCAGGAAGATCGTCAGCACTTTGCCGTTCGGCGACAGCGTCCAACGCTCCGCCAACATCGGCTTGTACTCGCCCTCCGGCGTCAGCATCAGCAGCCGATCGGCAACCCACGAGTTCATCAGCCACGTGTTGGCGTACGGATCGATCTGTCCGTCCAGCGACGCCGGCTCCGCCGATCCGCGGGTCGCGATAACGAGGTCGCCGCCAGCGGCCGCTGGCGCCGCCCCCGCCGGTTGCGTCGTGCCGGTGAATCCGGTGAGCGCCGTCACAATCATCAAGACGGCGAGCCCCAAAGCCGTGCGTGTTCGGAATCCGCTCATGTTCCTAGCCTCCCCGCCGGCCGCGCCGGCGATCGGTCTATGAGTCGTTCCCGTGCGGTCAAATTCGGCATGTTCGG
>Ga0194132_10012197_pt1 | contig 10784 bp, 8 predicted proteins | sample TA2KigOf80mmetaG_FD_148612 | JGI IMG/M metagenome (GOLD analysis project Ga0194132, IMG submission 148612) | Freshwater microbial communities from Lake Tanganyika, Tanzania - TA2015054 Kigoma Offshore 80m | ecosystem: Environmental > Aquatic > Freshwater > Lake | place: Tanzania: Lake Tanganyika... | reverse complement strand
CCGCTCGGTGAACGTCGTCTTACCGGCGTCGATGTGCGCCATGATCCCGATGTTGCGGTGCTTGAGCATGGGATCTGCCTTGGCGCCGATCAGCTTGGCGGGGGCGAGGACGGTCGAGGTCATGGCACTACCAGTGGAAAAGTGTGAGGACGGAAGCATCCACCGCCGCCGGCCGGAACGGGGTTCCGGCAGCGTGCACGGGGGAATTCGAGCGAAATAGGGTAGCGCAATGCGCGCCGGCGTCAACGGGGGCCGGTGCCGGGGCGGTTGCGGCCCAGCCGCTCGTGCGCCGCCACGAATTCGTGCGAGCAGAAGGCGGCGAGCAGCGACAGGTCGCCGGCCAGCACGGTCGCGCCGAGCAGTTCTGCGAAGACCGGCGCCCCGCCGTCACCGTGCACGCCCAGGATCCGCAGGCATTCCGCGGCGGTGCCCTGCCCCGTGCCCCCCCCGACGGTGCCGACGAGCAGCGACGGCAACTGCACGCGCGCGGCGAGGTCGCCGGCCGCGTCGATCTCGAAGTCGAGCCAACCGGTCGCGCTCTCGGTCAAGTACGCGAGATCCTGCCCGCAGGCCAGGAAGACGGCGGCCAAGCCGTTGGCGGACTGCACGGTCCAGTTGTGCGTGCCGAGCTGCGCGTAGCCCTGAGCGTACACGCGCCAGCACGCGAGGATCTGCTCCGGCGTCACGCGCGCCAGCTCGGCCAGCGCCGCACGCGGGACGCGCGCTTCACAGATGACCGAGCGGCCGCGCCCTTCGACCAACGCGCGCGCGTTGGAGCGCTTCTCGACGTCCTGACCGTGCACGTAGCGCTCGCGCGCGCCGCTCGCACGCGCCAGCTCGGCCGAGCACAGCTCGGCCGCGTGCGCGGCCATGTTGATGCCGATCGCGTCGCCGGTCGCGAAGACCAGGCGCAACAGCACGCGCGCGCCGAGCAGCTCGGGTTCGACGGCGATCAGCCTGCCGTGCTTCGTGATGCCGGCGACGAGCTCGTCGAAGCGCTTGCGCATGCCGGCGACCAGCGCGAGCGCGCGCTGCGCCCGCTCGAGCGAGTCGTAGACGAGCACCGGGTGCTGCGAAAGGCCGTCCTTGATGACGCGCGCACGCGGCGGCGCGCCGGAAGCGAGCAGGCGCATGCCGCGCGAATAGGACGCGACCAGCGCGCCCTCGGTCGTCGCCATCGGCACGTAGACCTCGCGCAGACCGGCGCTGGTGTCGACGCGCAGCGGGCCGGCGAGGCCGAGCGGGACCTGCGCGTAACCGATCAGGTTCTCGATCTTGCCCTTGGCGCTGGCTGTCGGAACGGGCGCGCCGGCCGCGTGCGGCAGCGCGAGCCCGAGCACGCGCTCGACGAGCTCGCGCCGCGCGGCGACGGCGGCGGGTGCGTAGTCGTCGGCGGCGGAACGCGGCAGGCGCGGGAGCGCGGGGATCCTGCTCGAACCGTCTGTCATCATGCGGCAGGGTAGCTACTGCGAACGCGATGCCTAGGCTTCGCCGCGGAAGCCGGGCCGTGGGAGGCTCGGAATCGAAGCCAGGCTACGGGTGGGGAGACCGTACGGGGACCCCCGCCTCGTCGTAGAACGTCCACGTCCCGCCGCGACGACCGGAGACGAAGTCGCCTTCCTCCTTCAACGTCCCGTCGGCGCGCCAGAATCTCCAGCGACCGCTGCGCAGGCCATTCGCGTAGGCCCCCTGCTCGAGCAGCACGCCGTCCTCGCTCCAGCTCGACCACTCCCCTTCACGCAGGGCGTCGCGCGCCAGCCCCTGCTCGGCGACCTGTCCGTTCGCGTGCCACCAGCTCATCGTCGTCGCGACCTCGGGCCCGCGGTACTGCAGCTCGAGCCGCTTGGTCCCGTTCCCCCACCAGCGCGTCCAGTTCCCGGTCGGCTCGCCTTCGCGAAAGTGCCGCTCGGCGATCAGATGGCCCGCCTCGTCGTATTCGAGTTCTTTTCCGTGCCGCTTTTCGCGCCCGTCGGGCCACTGCAGCGCCTGATAGACGGTGCGCACGCGCTGATCGCCGTAGTAGAGCTTGCGCTCGACCTGCGTCGGTTCCGAGTTTCGCCGCCGCACGTTGTCCGGCACGCGCGACGGCTCAAGATCACTGCGGCATCCGGCGCCGGCGAACGCCAGCACCAGTACGGCGACGGAGGATCTCAGCGTCGCCACCGCGCAGCCGCCTCCAGGCGCGCCGCCGGCTCCGCGTTGGGGTCGTAGCCCTTGTCGTCGCCGTAGTAGCGCCCGAGCGCGGCGATCGCCGCCTCGCGGATCGCGGCATCGTTCGACAGGAGCAGCGCGACCAGCGTCTCGCGCGCATCCTCGTCCTCGAGCGCGAGCCGTGTCCGCGACACTTGCAACAGCAGTTGGTCCGGGCTGCCCGCTCCGCTCGGAAGTGCCTTCAGCTCGATCAGGCGGCGCAGCCGCTGCTCGTGCCGGCGCAGCGCGGGAAGCGTCTGCGGATCCTTGACCGCTTCGAGAGCGAACGAGGCCCACGCGGCGACGGAAACGACCGGATCGCGCAGCGCATCGCACAGCGCCGGCGCCGCGCGCGGGTCGCCGGTGCGCGCGATCAAGCGCAGCACCGCGCTGCGCTTGTCCGCGAAGCCGGGCGGGTACTTGAGCGCCTTGATCAACGCCGGCACGGCGGCGGGCCCGAGTTCGAGGATCTGCTGCTCGAGCGCGCGGTCCTTCTCGGGCGTCGACACGGCGAGGTCGTTGCCGCCGAGATCGTTGATCAGCCGCCAGGCCTTGGTCTCGATGCGTCGATCGCGCCGCTCATCGGGCGCGATCAGCGCATCGGCGCCGCCCTGCGTGCTCCACCAACGCTGCAGGCGCGTGATCGCGTCGAGGCGTTCCGGTCGCGGGGCCAGCGGCTCGTAGCCGAGGTGCTGGCCGGTCACCTCGAAGAAGGCCTCGAAGCAGGCTTCGCGGATCAGGTCGTCGCGGTGGTCGAGCCCGGTGATAAGCACTTGCACGCCGCTCGGGTCGCCGAGCCACGAGAGCGCACGCGCGAGGTCATGGCGCGTCTCCTCGTACTTCGCGCGTTCGAGCGCGGCCTCGAGCTGGGGAACCGCGGTGCGATCACCGAGGTGGCCGAGCGCGAGCGCGGCCTCGCGCATGACGTCCGGATCCGCGTCGGAGAGCAGCTCGCGCAAGCGCGCCTCGTGGCCGGTGACGTGCAAGTGACCGATCGCGCGCGCGGAGCCGGCGCGATCGAGCGCGCCCTCGAGCGCGAGCCCGGCCGCGACGGCCTTTCCGACCTCGGGTTCGTCCCAGCCCAGCCGCACGAGCACCTCGCGCGAGTGCAGACGCACGTACAAGCGCGGGTCGGCGGTCGCCGCGAGCAGCGCGGCGCGCGCCGGCTCGCCGATCTGTTCCAGCACCACCATCGACTGGTTGAAGGTCTTGTTGTCCCACGAGCCGAGCGCGTCGATCAACGCCGGCACGGCGGGCCCGCCGATCTTCGTCAATGCGGCGCGCGCCTTGCCGTTCGCCTCGGGCACGGGGAACTGGAACAGCTCGATCAGCTTCGCGATGTCCGCGGGGGTGCCGCCCGTCGGGATGTCGACGGCAGACTGGCCGATCGGCGGACGAGAGTAGTCGACGAGGTTGGCGATGCTCGCGACCTCCGGATCGATGCCCTCCGGCGCCTGACCGACGACCTCGGGATCGCTGGTGACCGCGGCGGTGGACGGCTCGATGCCGCTGAACGGAAGCGTGCGCGATTCGAGCACGCGCGACATGTCCGGGTGGTGATCGTCGATCGGGAAGTAGAGCTTGAAGTACAGCGTCGCCTCGATGACGCCCGCCCGCGTGCCGATCGGCACGCGGTGCACACGCGTCTCACCCGAAGGGATCTGCGTGTTCACCGGCAGCTCGAGCCCGTAGGGCCGCTTGTACGGGTCGCGGAACACCATCCGCGAGCGCGCGATCTCGGTTCCGCTCGCGTCGCGCACGACGACCAGCGACTCGACCGAGCGCTGCTTGAGCTCGGTCGGGAAGTTGTGGCCCGCGCCCTTGTTCTTGATCGTGACGACGACGTGATCGCCGTCGATCGCGGCGCCATAGGAGTAGGCCCGATTCACGTGCGCGACGTCGCGCGCGCCGGGGAACACGTGCGAGCGCGTCATGACGACCGGGCCGCCGAGCGAGATCGGTCGCTCGATCTCCTCCATGTGGCAGTCGACGCACTCGTTGCCGGCGGCCTTGCCGATCGGGCTCTTCTCCCACTGGTAGGGAGTGCCGTGGTTGCGGTGACACGACGCGCAAGCCTCGACGGTGCCGACGTCCGGATGGAAGGCGTCCTTGCATTCGGCCCCGCCCTGGAAGTTCGAATAATCGACGTCGGGGCGGAAGTGACACGTCATGCACGTGTTGCCTTCCTCCAACCCGTGGAAGCGCCGCTTCGGGTTCATGCCGACGCCGGTCTCGAAGATCGGCCGAGGCGTGTGGCAGATGATGCAGTCCTGGTGCGCGAAGCGCGCGGTCGCCAGGCGCACTTCCTCGTCCGTGAACGCGCGGCCGTGGGTCGACTGCTCGTGCTCGGCGAATTGATCGACGTGGCAGCGCGCGCAGAACGCGCTCTCCATCACGTCGTGCGCGGGCGCGGCTGGAGTCGCCGGCGTTCCGGCCGCTGCCGCTTGGGCCGATGCCGCCTGGGCCGCCGTCGGTTGGACCGCGGCCGCTTGTCGTGTCACGGTCGCTGGGGGCACCGCCGCCTCGGTTACCGCCGCTTGCGCGATCGGAACAGGTCGGGCCTCGTGCGAGGGACAGCCAAGGACACAGAGCGCGAGCGCCGCGATGAAGATCGCGGCGAGGGCCAGAAATACTCGAATCATAGGCAGGAAACGTTGGGCACGGCGCGACGAGTCTAGCCGATGCCCCGCCGATGACTACAGCCAGATGCGCGCATCGATTGGCCCGCGGGGCCGCGCCGAGGCACACTGGAACGGCGGCCCGCGCTGCCGCGTCCGCCCGCATGTCCCCCGACGATCGGAACCCTGACTCGCTCGAGACGAAGCCCGCCAGCCCGGGCATCCCCGACGAGCCCGAGGGCTCGGCACCCGCCGGCCGCGCGGCAGCCGAGTTCGACGTGGGCAAGCCGGTGGGCCCGACCCCGCCGATGGACTTCTGGCGCGCCGTCTACGAACGACGCTCGATCCGCAAGTTCAAGCCCGACCCGGTGCCGCGCGAGCTGGTCGACCAATTGATGCACGCCGGAATCTGGGCGCCTTCGTCTTGCAACTACCAGATGTGGGATCTGGTCGCCGTCGACGACCCGGTGGTCAATCGGCGGCTGGCCGAGTTGTCGCTGCAGATGGGCAACGCTCCGGTCAACGTGATCGTCAGCTACGGCCGTGATTTCAGTGAGGACGGCTGGGCCAACGTGCAGTCCGCCAGCGCGCTGATCCAGAACATGAGCCTGGCCGCGCAGGTGCTTGGACTGGGCACGTTCTGGATCACGCAAATGGGCGACCGCGAGAAGGTGCGTGAAATCGTCGGGCTGCCCTACGATCGATTGGTGATCGCGGTGGTCGCGGTCGGCTGGCCCAAGTTCGCTCCGAAGCAGGGGCCCAAGCGCCGGCCGCTCGCGCAGGTCGCGCACTGGAATCACTACGGCGGCCGCCCGATCCCGTCGTCCCCGCGCCCGGCCGACTGGGCGAGCGATCTGCTCGCGATCTACCAGCGCGCGCGTGTGTTGAACGGCCTGCGCCACAACAAGCCGCGCCCGTGGGAGGTGCGTGCGATCGAACAGGTGATCGCGCGCTGGTTCCCGGCCGGCGCCGCGGAGCCCGCCGGCGAGCGACGCTGGCTCGACGTGCTGCCGTGCACCGGGATCGTCAGCGAGCGGCTGGCACGGCTGTGCCCCGGCTATCGCTTCGAGGTCGCCGAACGCACGCCGGAGGTCGCCGAGTTCGTCGCCGCGCGCGTGCGCGGCTCGATCCGCGCGTGGCCGGATCCGGATCCGGCGGCCGGCTTCCATGCGCCCGAGCCGGGCGCGTACGACGTCGTGAGCTGCCTGTACCGGCTCGAGGATCTCGCACCCGCGGACCGTGCAACGCTGTTCAACGATCTCGCGCGCTGGGTCCGACCCGGCGGCCGCGTGCTGATCGGCTACGTCAGCCGCGCCTCCTTCCACGACTGGACGGAGCGCATGCGCGCGCGCCGCGGCGGATTGAAGGGCGTCGAGTACGTGCTGTCCCCCGATCCGAACATCGGCCCGTTCGAGTCGTTGGCTCCGTCCGAGGTCGAGGCGCTCGGCCGCGCCGCCGGATTGCGCGTGGTCGCGCGGCACGGATTGCAGGCGGTGCCGCAACCCGAAGAGATCGCGTTCCGCGCGCGCAACTTCGGCCCGCGCAAGCGGGGACTCGCGCGCCTGCTCGGACGCGCGCTCGGCGCGCTGGAGCGCCTGCCCGGAGTGCAGACGATGCGCGGGCGCTTCCGCTACCTGCTATTGGAGCGCGAGCGCTGAGCGGAGTGCCGTCGCGATGCCTCGTTTCCTGCGCGCGCTGGGATGGGCCGTCGGACTGCTGCTCGTCGCGCCGCTGCTCGCGTGGGGCCTCGCATCGCTCGTGCTGGGTGCCTGGCGCACCGGCGCGCGCCCGCCGCCGGGGCCGGACAATGTGCGGGTCGTGCTCGAGAGCAATGGCCAACACGTGTCGTTGTGGTTTCCAACCGTGCATCCGCTGCACGATTGGCGCGCGGAGTTCCCGATCGCGCACACGCGAGCGGGCGCATGGATCGACGAGGTCGCTCCCGACAGCTGGATCTCGATCGGCTGGGGCGACCGGCGCTTCTACCTGGAAGTCGAGTTCTGGAGCGATCTGACCGCCGAGATCGCGCTGTCGGCGGTCTTCGGGGGCGGTTCGAGCGCGTTGCACGTCGAGCACGCGGGCGCCCCGCCGGTCTGGGAGCTGTCGCGCGAGGTCGAATTGTCGCCCGCGCAGTACCGATTGCTCGTGAACTTCGTGCGCGATTCGTTCCGGCGCGACGCGGCCGGAAACGTGGTGCAGATCGAAGCGGCCGCCTACGCGAGCTCCGACGCGTTCTACGAGGGCGTCGGCAGCTACTCGCCGTGGCGCACCTGCAACGAGTGGGTCTCCCGGGGCCTGCGTGCGGCGGGCGCGCCGGCCGGCGCGTGGACGCCGTTCGCGTATCAAGTGCTCGGAAACTGCGAATCCGCCGTGCCAGCGCAGCCTCGCTGACCCTCGGGGGAACGACACTCAGGTCCGGCCACGCCCGTCGCGTTCACGCAGCGGCTGCTTGGTGATCTTGCCGCTGCCGGTGCGCGGCAACGCGTCGAGAAAGCGGAATTCGCGCGGCACCTTGAAGCCCGCCAACTCCGTGCGGCAGTGCGCTTCGAGTTCCGCGGCGCCCGCGCTCGCGCCGGAACGCAGCACGACCGCCGCGCACACGCGCTCGCCCCATTTCTCGTCCGGGAGGCCGTAGACGGCGGCTTCGAGCACCGCCGCGTGCCGGTACAGCACGTGCTCGATTTCGGTCGAGTACACCTTCTCGCCGCCGCTGATGATCATGTCCTTCTTGCGGTCGACGATGTTCACGTACCCCTCGGCGTCGAGCACCGCCAGATCGCCCGTGCGCAGGAAGCCGCGCGCGTCGAAGGCGGCGCGCGTCGCCTCCGCATCGTTCCAGTAGCCCGGCATGACGGTCGGTCCGCGCACGCAGATCTCTCCGGCCGTCGCGCCGTCGGGAGACACGAGCGAACCGTCTTCCGCGCGCACCTCGAGTTCGACGGTCAGGAACGGCCGGCCGGTCTTCGCGCGCCACGCGAGCTGCTCGTCGGGCGGCAGCGCGCGGAGCTTCGGCGACAGCAGCGACAGCGTGAGGAAGGGACTCGTCTCGGTCATCCCGTAGGTCTGCACGTACTCGCAGCCGAAGGCGGCGCTGACCGCGCGCACGACTTGCGGTGCGATCGGCGCGCCGCCCGACAGGATCGCGCGCATCGAAGAGAGGTCGTACTCGCCCAGGCGCGGATGCCGGACCATCAGGTTCAGCATCGCCGGAACGAGGTTCGTGATCGTCACGCGCTCCGCGGAGATCGTGCGCAGCGCATCCGCCGGCTCGAAGCGCGGCAGCAGCACGTGGCGCGCGCCGACCCACGTGAACGCGAACGTCGCCCACGCGTCGGCGAGGTGGAACAGCGGCGCGAAGTGGCCCCACGTGTCGGTGCTGTCGATGCGCAGCTCGGCAACCGCCGCGAGCGCATGCGTCGTGACGTTGCCGTGCGTCAGCATCACGCCCTTGGGCCGGCCGGTCGTGCCGCTGGTGTAGTACAAGTGCGCGACGTCGGACGCGCTCACCCTGGCGGGTTCGAAGGCAGGCTCACCGGCATCGCGCAAGGCGGCGTACGCGTGCTCTTCGAGACCGAGACCGCGGGAGACGGGCTCTTGCGGCCGAGCGTCGAGCCACAAGATCCCGCGCAGCGTCGCTGTCGTCTCGGACTCCTCGAGCGCGCGCCCGATCGTGTCCGCGAAGCCCGACGATGCGAGCAGCCAACGCGCCCCACAGTGCGCGAGCACGCGCGCTTGCTCGGGTGGAGCCAGGCGCACGTTGAGCGGAACGAGGATCGCGCCCAGCCCGGCTGCCGCGAAGTACGCTTCCAGGAAGGCCGCCGTATTCCATTCGAGGATGGCGACCCGCTCGCCGGGTCCGACGCCGCGCGAGCGCAGGAAGGCCGCCATCCGTCGGATGCGCGCGCCGAAGCGGCGGTAATCGGCGGCATCGCGGCCCTCGAGCGTGGCCGCGCGATCGGGATGGAGCCGCTCAGCTCGCTCGAGGATCTGCCAGATGGCGCTCATCGCGCACGCGCCGTTCGGCGAGACACCCGTGGGCGGGACGAACTGGGATGGGGTCGAAGCCTGTTGGCCATGGTCGCAAACTGCCGTGAACGTGAGAGCTTGCTTTCCGGAAGCCGACTGGGAAAGTGCGTGCCGCCATCGGATATTGGAAGCAGAGCAAGAGCCCCATGACCCTCCCCTTCAAGACCATCGTCGTTCCGACGGACTTCTCCGAATTCGCCAACGCCGCGATCCCGGTCGCTTTCACGATCGCGCGCGACCAGAAGGCACGCGTGGTGCTCGTGCACGTGCTCGAGTCCGTCGTGATCCCCAATCCTCTCTACGCGACGTACTACCCGATTCCGACCCAGGAGCAGGTACGACAAGCCGAGGCTGCATCGCAAAAGGCGCTGAAGGACGTCGTGCCGCCCGAGTTCCGCGGCAAGGTCGAGGTCACGACGCGGGCGGTGCACGGCGAGCCGGCCTCGGAAGTCGTGCGCATCGCGCGCGACGAGATGGCATCGCTGATCGTGATCGGCTCTCACGGGCGCACCGGGCTCAAGCACCTCGTGCTCGGCAGCGTCGCCGAGCGCGTGCTGCGCGGCTCGAGTTGCCCCGTGCTGATCGTGCGCTAGCGTCGCAGCTCGACCCAGCGCTCCATCCACTCGCGGCCCGGCGTTCGGGCGCGTGCCGGAGTGTTGGCCGCGATCCGAAATCCGGGCCCGAGCGCGGCGCGCAGCGCCGACGCATCCATTCGATGCGGCGGCCCTCCCTGCGCGCGCGGCTTGTTCGTCGGAAAGGCGATCGCGCACACGCGCCCGCCTCTGGCGAGCACGCGGCGCACGAGCTTCCCCCATTCCGGACGCAGCAGCGGATCGATCGCGCAGAAGAACGTGTGCTCGTACACGAGCGCGAAGCGCCGGCGCGTCCGCCACGCGAATGCATCGCCGGTCACGAACTCGCCGCCGAGCGCCGCCAGCTTGCGCGCGAGCCCGCTGCGTACTTCGGGGGCCAGATCGATCGCCGTCACGCACCAGCCGGCGCGCGCCAATGCGAGCGCATCGTGCCCGCGCCCGCAGCCTGGCACGAGCGCGCGCGCCCCGCGCCGCGGCGGAGCGAGTTCTCCGAGCGCGAGGCGCCGCGCGAGCTCCGGATGGGTCGCGCCCTTGTCCCAGGGCGTGTCCGCATCGCGGTAGCGCTGCGACCAATCGACGTGGGTGTGACCGCTCATGCGTTCGCGCGAAAAGTCCGCGACCACTCGGCCGCCTGCAGCAGCGCCGCGATCAGGTTGTCCGCGCGCGCGACGCCCTTTCCCGCGATGTCGAACGCCGTTCCGTGGGCCGGGCTCACGCGCAGGTAAGGGAGGCCGACCAACACGGTCAGGCCCTCGTCCGGCGCGTGCAGCTTGACCGGAATGAAGGCCTGGTCGTGGTAGAGCGCGAGCACGCCGTCGTAGGCCCCGCGCGATGCGGCGAGGAAGACCGTGTCGGGCGACAACGGCCCGTGCACGTCGATTCCGCGCGCGCGCGCCAGCGCAACGGCGGGCTCGAGCTTCTCGCGCTCGTCATGGCCGAGCAACCCGCCCTCGCCCGCATGCGGGTTGAGTCCGGCGAGCGCGATGCGCGGCTGCGCGCGCCCGAGCCCGCGCAGGCCGCGCGCGAGCAGGTCGAGATGCGCGACGACGCGTTCGGTCGTGATCTCGCGCAGGGCCTGGGCGAGCGGCATGTGCCGCGTCAAGAGCAGCACGCGCAGCTTGCGCGCGACGGCGAGCATCTCGAAATCGCGCGCGCCGCACCAACGCCCGAGCAGCTCGGTCTGGCCCTCGACCTGCTCGCCCGCCGCATGGAGCGCGGCCTTGGAGACGGGGGCCGTCACCAGCGCGGCGACGCGACCTGCCAGCGCGAGCTCGTGGCCGATGCGCAGCGCCGACAGCGCAGCGCGGCCGCATTCGGCCTGCACGCGGCCCATGTCCCAGCTCGCCGGCGCCGCGCA
>Ga0194132_10012195_pt1 | contig 10785 bp, 4 predicted proteins | sample TA2KigOf80mmetaG_FD_148612 | JGI IMG/M metagenome (GOLD analysis project Ga0194132, IMG submission 148612) | Freshwater microbial communities from Lake Tanganyika, Tanzania - TA2015054 Kigoma Offshore 80m | ecosystem: Environmental > Aquatic > Freshwater > Lake | place: Tanzania: Lake Tanganyika... | reverse complement strand
TGGCACGTGACCTGGACTGGTTACCGTGCCATCGGCAAAAACCGAACAGAGGCGGTCCAGCTGTATCGTCAGCTGAAAACGTTGGAGAGCGCCGGGGCATACGCTGCGGAGCTGGAGTGCGTGCCGCACAATCTTGCCAGGGTCCTTAGTTCACGCACGGCCATGATTCTGATGTCGCTCGGGTCGGGTTCAGGGTGTGACACACAGTTCCTTTTCTCCGACGACATCCTTGGGGATTACGACGAACGTCTGCCGCGTCATGCCAAGGCATACAGGAACTTTCTGGAGGAGAACCGCCGCTTGCAGCGGGAGAGGATAGCGGCTTTCAGCGAGTATGTGGCTGATGTCCGGGAGGGCCGCTTTCCTGAGCGGCAGCACCTGGTGGAGATGGAGGCGAATTTGTTGAGCGAGGTGATCAGCGAGATCGATTCGAGCTGCCCGGCTTGAAGTGCGGAGCGAGCTAACGTCTCGGCTGCTGGCTTTGAAGGAAGATGGCTGCCCATTGGCTGAGGAATGATCCCAGAAGGAATAATCCCAGGAGGCCCATCCCAAGATCTTCGCGTTCGCTGCCCTTGGCTGGGGCAAGGCCGATGATGATCACAAGGCTCCCGATGCCGAGCGCGCCAAGAATCAGTGCGATCGAGCGCATGGCGCTTCGGGGCCATCCTTCCGAGCAGGTGTGAATCGCGGAGCAGGGGAGGGCGAGCAGACCAAATACCAGCGCACTGCCGAGGAATGGCCCCTCCCTGGATTGGGCCAGCCATAGGCCCAGGGATACCAGGGCCAGGCCGATGCAGCTGCCCACAAGCCGCGCCTGGCTTTTCTGGTCCTGATCAAGCGCATGCTTACCCAGGGGATGCAGGAACAACATCAGGTTGAAGAGCGGGGCAGCCAGCCACGTGAGCAGTGCGAACGTGATGTAAAGAATCCTGACCGGAAGGATCCAGGGTGCCCATTCGGGCTGAGACCTGGCGACTCCAGCCAGGAGCCTGTTGCCAAAATAGCCTCCGATGAGGATGCCCCATCGCGCTCCGTCGGAAAGCTTCGCCATCCAGAGAAAGTAACGAAGCATGACAGCGTAAACCGGATTGCCCGCTTTCAAGGCTTCCACCAACCCGGCTCGAGCCCAGTCATTGGTGGGGTCTAATCGCAGGCTTTCCTTGAAGTGCATCATCGCCTCCTGACGACGGCCGCCTTCAAGCAAGGTCCAGCCCTGGTTGGCGTGGGAGAAGGAGTCCTCCGGAGATCGTGCCAGGGTGGAGTCGATCGTTTGTCCCGCCTCACTCTTGCGCCCAAGTTTGACGAGGGCCATTGCACGATAGTTGTTGCACTCGACGTGCTCCGGGGAGAACTGGAGTCCTGCCTCAGCCGCATCCAGTGCCGACTGCCACTGGCGTTGGTTGAGAAGGATGACTGACTTCATGGCATGGTAGTCAGCATCCGTAGGTTCCAGCTGGAGGGCTTGCTCGATCGCCGAATGCGCTTCCGCGTACCGGTGCCGATCTGCCAGAACGCGTGACATCGCGTAGTGAGTGAAGGCCGCATCCGGCGCGTTTCCGATCGCCTCTTTCGCCGCCGCCTCCGCCTCATCCCGCCGCTCCTGGCTCAGCAGGGTGATCCCCAGCAGGGCATGTGCAATTCCATCCTGTGGAGAAGAAGCCAGGTGCTGGCGAAGCTCCTTCTCCGCAAGCTCGCTTCGGCCCTGTTCATGCAGCAACAGCGCGCGTTCAAAGTGTGGGGAACGTTCCATGGGTGGCGGTTGCTATTTCAGCTTCAGGTATTTCAGAATGTCGTCGTAGACGCCTCCCTGGTTTGAATACAGGGCGTAATTCTTGGCCGTGGCGAACCACTCGCGAGTCGTCGCCTTTTGCTGCGACACGGCCTGCAGCAGGTCCTTCGAACGGATGGGTGAAGGAACACCCGTCTTCATCGCTTCACGGAGCTTCGACTCGATGGCGAGGTCCACCACCGCTTTTAAGTCTGCTCCGGAAAAGCCATCACACTTCCTGGCTACAGCCGCGAGATCAGGGTCCTCCTGGGGTTTGCCCTGGAGTTGAAGTCGCAGAACGGACTCTCGTGCGGCCTCGTCAGGGGGGGGAACAAACAGGATCCGATCGAAGCGTCCGGGACGTCGAAATGCGGAATCCAGGTGCCAGGGTGCATTCGTGGCACCGAGGATCAAAACCCCCTCGTTCGAGGCTTTGACCCCGTCCAGCTCAGACAGGAACTGATTGATGAGGTGCCTTCCGGCACTGGTTTTCATGTCTGTGCGGCTGGCACCGAGTGCGTCCACTTCGTCGAAGAAAAGCACACAAGGGGCGTTTTGACGCGCCTGCTGGAACAGTTGATGCAGGTTGCGCTCGCTGTTCCCGATCCACATCTCCAGCACATCATGGATGCCGACCGCGATGAACCCCGCCTTGACCTCGCCGGCGGTGGCTCGTGCCAGGTGGGTTTTGCCGCAGCCCGGAGGGCCGTACATCAGGATCCCGCCTCCGATGGCTTTTCCGTAAGCCGTGTACATGTCGGCGTGGGATAGCGGATGAATGATTTTAAGGCGGATCTCCTCCTTCAAGCTCTCCATCCCGCCCACGTCGGCAAAGGTGATCTTGGGACGTTCGATCTCGGCTTCGGCAGTCTGATCGCCTTCGTCCCAGCTCTGGCGGAGCTTGCCTTCCACAACCTCGACCGTGTCGTCGTCATCGAAGTCCGCCATCTCGTCAGATCTCTCTGAAGCAGGCCTTGGGTCGATGCGGATCCCCAGTCGACCAGCGAATTCCGTGTCGGCGGCGGCGGGATCTTTTTCGACCCCTCGACGGTATTGTTGGACGGCCTGTTCCACCTCTCCTGCACCGGCGAGGAGGCGGGCGTAGAGGACCAGGGCGCGTGCGGGGGCCGCGGAGGACTGGGCCAGGTCTTCGAGGATGACCAGGGCCTCGCTGCGTTTGCCGTCGGAATTGAACGCCCGTGCGAGGCCGAACTTCAGGGACTGATTCTGCGGCGCCAGGTTGAGTGCGGCGCGGTACTCCGTCACCGCAGCGCTGCACAACCCACAAGCCAGGAGCGCATCCGCAAGGGCTTGCCGCAACGGGGCATTCTCCGGGGAGAGACGCACAGCCTCACGCAATGCTGCGATGTGATCGGGCTCGGGGGTCTTACTCATGGGGATTCACTTTGAATCTGCGCTTCAGAAGTCGGTGTCGGGCTTGTCCAGGTTCAGCTCCTTGATCCAGGTGTTTCGATATCTCACATCGTGACCTTCGCATTGAAGCTTGAGACCGCCTGGCGTATCCGTGATGCCTTTGCCTCCGTCGTTGCCACCATCGATTCCGGAGTTCGGGCCTCCCCAGACCTGATTGATGGGCACGTTGCGATGCACCTTCTTGCCATTGAAGTAAACGGTCACCATGGCCTTTTCCACGCGTTTGCCATCTTTGAAACGGGCGGCTCGAAACAGGATGTCGTAGGAATTCCACTTTCCGGCTCCGTTATAGGCGGAATATGGCGATTCGGTTTCGTTGATCACCGCGCCCATTCCGTGGGTGGTTTTGTCTCCGTCGAGCACTTGTATTTCGTAGCGGTTCTGCAAGTAAACGCCGCTGTTGCCTCCGGGCTTGGCGACCAGGAATTCGATATGCAGCCGGAAGTCGCGATAAGCCTTTTTCGTTACGATGTCGGCTGTTCCATACTTGCCGCCTGCGGCAACGGGATCATCGGTCATGAGGCAGGAGCCTTTGTCGACCGGATCCTCAACGATTTTCCACTTGATGGGCATGGAGGAAGCGAAGCGAGGTCCGCGCCAGTATTCCCATTTGCGATCCAGGGTGCGGCGTGAGCCATCGATCAACACCTCTGCACCCCGTGCTTTTCGGGCACCAACTCCGATCGAGTTGTCGGCGGCCGCCATGAGTGAGGTGTCAGTCGCTGAATGGAGCAAAGCGCAAAGCAGGAGCCAGCGAACCAGGGGGGATGGGTTGCGAGTCATAGGTCTATATGGAGGTTGGATCGCAATTCGTTCATGAGGAGCGCATTCAGCCAAAGTCAGGGAGCAACGGCAAGCGAAGTTCTGCCAGCAAGGTTATCCGCAGATTGAGCAGATGAGGCAGATTGGGACGAAGACGAGGACCCAGGCAGGCACAGATCAGAAGTTCTCAAGAACCAGGACAACTCACTGGCAACGTGGGATGGCGACAGTGGTTGGCGGAGACCCGGGAGCGATGGCGTACCGCCGGCAAGGTGAATAAGAACGAGCGATACAAACGGAGCATTAAGATGCCGGCAGGATGCGATCGCTCCCAGTCACTCGCCACCCGTGACGTGTCACTCATCACTTCCGAGCTTGCCTGCCTCGACATTGACTCCCCGCTTCTTATCGATAGATTCGCGGCAGCTTCCTCCATCATGAATCGCTTCGTTCTAGCTTTGTGGTGTTTCTTGACGGCCTGCCGAGTATGCGCGGATAGCGTGGTTGTGTTTAACGAGATCCACTACCAGCCATCGACCGAAGGTACAAGGCGTGAGTGGATCGAGCTGGAGAATCAGCTCTCTGTGGATGTCGATATATCGGGATGGTCCATTCAGGAGGATGCGCGGTTCCGATTTCCAGAGGGTAGCGTCATCTTCGCACGTGCTCAGCTGGTCATCGCCAGGGACCCGGACTGGTTGAGGTCCACCAGCGGAGGCACCAACGTCATGGGCCCTCTTGAAGGCTCGCTTCCAGACACACAGGGCAGGCTTGTGCTCCGAAACAATCACGGCCGGTTGATGGATGAGATCAGGTACTCTGCGTCAACTCCCTGGCCTGCATCTGCGGCAGGGCAGGGCGCGTCGCTCTCCCGCCGACGTGGGCACCCCGTGCCGGGCGAGCCAGCAGGCTGGGCGGCCAGCCTCCAGCCTGGAGGCAATCCAGGGCTTCAGAATTTTCCCACCGTGGCACCGGCTTTCCGAACGAATGTCTGGATGTCGATCGGACAGGTCTGGCGATGGCAGGAAGCGGGTGCGGCGCAGGCGCTGGGTTGGTTTGAAGCGGCCTATGATGACAGCGAGTGGAACTCCGGTGCTGCACCGTTTCAGTCCGGTCCATCCGCGCTTCCCATTCCCGTTGCCACCACGCTTCCTGCGGGAGCGTTGACGCATCGTTTCCGGACGGAGTTCACGCTTCCAGGATCTCCCTCAGCAGGCCGGTTCTTCCTTCGAGGTCATCTTCACGATGGAGCTGTGGGTTACCTCAACGGTGTGGAGGCGTTTCGTTACAACATGCCCGCGGGGCCTCTGAATCCTTCCACTCCTGCTCCGAGCAATGCCGATCCAGGGGACCCTTCAGGACCCATCGCCATTCCATCTCATCTGCTCCGGCCTGGGCGCAACCTTCTGGCTGTCCAGTTGCATCCAGGACTGCGCGCGGCCGGATATGCAGCCGCAGTGATGGCCTCGAGGCCTGTCGCCTACTGGCGTTTCGAGACCACGAACGGCCATGCTGCGGACGAATCGCACTCAGAGGGTTTGCAGGACGGTGTGTTCACGGGATTGGCGCCGACGAATCGAATGGCTTTTGGACCTCGGCCGGGCGAGAGCGTGAACGGCCGATTCTTCGCAGGGTTCGATGCAGGGAACATGGCGACACGGTTTGCGGGAAACCTCGATGGAGGGAACGATGTGATGACCGCGTCTGACTCCACGGCTTTCGACTTTTCTTCCGGCGCAGGGTTCACGCTCGAGGCCTGGGTCAACGGCCCTGCCACCCAGGAATCGGGTGCTGCGATTATTGCGCGAGGCACAGGGGGCGGGGGTGAACAGTATGCGTTGGATGTGCACGGGGGACGTTACCGGCTGTTCGTGCGAGCGGCTGACACTGCGGATGTATCGGCTGTGACGGCGGCCGAGGGGCCGAACGGAACCTGGCAACATGTCGCGGGTGTCGCCGACAAGGCTGGGGGTGTGCTGCGAATTTTCATCAACGGGGTCGAACGCGGAAGCGCACCCATGACGGCCACCCGTCTGTTGGTTACGAACCACGAACTGAGCGTGGGATCAAGAAAGTTGACCTCCGAGCTCTACAATCTGAATTTCGCAGGTCGATTGGATGATCCTGCGGTTTACGCACGTCCCCTTTCAGCCGAGGAGATCCTGGCTCACTTCGACGCGGCTTTTGTCTCGTTTGTGCCGCCGGTCGTTGATGATGGGGAGATGGCCATGGCCTTGGAAATGGTTTCGTACGAGAGGGTGGAGCAACCTGATCCGGCGGGGCCCGGACCCGTGATGCCGGTGCTCAGTCCTCAGCAGGACGTGGTGCTCAACGAGATTCACTATCATCCCAAGGGTCGGATGCCATCGGCTGCCGTGGTGAGCAACGCGGTGCTGGTGAGCTTCGGCAATGTCTGGGAGCGTCATACGCAGGGGGTGGATCTGGGTTCCGCCTGGAGGCTCTCGGAAGCCAACGACGGTGGCTGGCGCACTTCCCCGGCCCCTTTCCATGGCCCGTCTGGGTTGCTGATCCCTTTGCCCAAACAGACAGAGCTTCCACTCACCAACACCCTGAACCAGCGGATCACCACCTTTTATTTCCGCACTCAGTTTAGGTTCGATGCGCCGACGGAAGGAGCGAGGCTGACGTTCAGAACCCTCATTGATGACGGAGCCGTGTTCTATCTGAACGGAGTGGAAGTGCTGCGCCAGAACATGCGCGATGGAGAGGTGACTTACACCAACCTTTCGGCGACGGCCGTGAGCGCCATCGCGATCGTGGATCGCCCGGCCGTGACTGTCACCAACCTGGTGGCAGGATGGAACACCTTGGCAGTGGAGGTGCACCAGGCAGCGGGCGCGAGTGCTGACATCGCATTTGCCATGGAGCTTGGCGCGATCCAGGTCATCAGCCCGGAGATGGCCTACGAAGAGCGGCCGGGCTCCTGGATCGAACTGCACAACCGGGGCGCTGCGCCTGCTGACTTGAGCGGCTGCCGTCTGACTGGAGGCGTCGAGTTCAGATTTCCCCCCGGTCAGATCCTAGCACCCGGCGGCTACCTGGTTGTCGCAAAGGATCGAGCTTACATGGCGCAAGTGCATCCAGGTCTCTCGGTCTTGGGGCCTTTCCAAGGCCGTCTCTCGCGCCGAGGGGAAGCGCTGGAATTGCTGGATCCCCACGGCCGCTTGATGGACCAAGTGAGGTATCGCGATGATGGCCGATGGCCGGAGCAAGCTGACGGGGGTGGATCGAGCCTGGAACTCAAAAACCCTTTTGCTGACAACGCCAGTGCTGAAAGTTGGGCGGCGAGCTCGGAGTCGCATCGAGCAGGATGGCAGACGTTCCGTTGGCGAGGCATCGCTCGTCCCGGACAGGCTGAAGAGCCCAACCTCTGGCGTGAGCTTGCGTTGTGTTTGCTCGATGGGGCGGGGGAGGTGTTGCTCGACGATTTCAGCGTTGTGGAGAATCCCGCCACTGCGCCACGTCAGCTGATGTGGAACGGGACCTTTGACGGCGGCAATGCCCGGTACTGGCGGTTCATGGGGAATCACCGACATTCGGCGGTCACCTTGGACCCTGATGATTCCTCGAATCCAGTGCTTCGTTTGGTGAGCACCGGTCCGGGTGAATACCAGGGGAATCAGATCGAAACGACGCTGACCAATAACCAGGCGGTGGTGGACGGTCGCGAGTATGAGATTTCATTCCGTGCCCGGTGGGTATCAGGAGCCTCGTTGCTGAACGCTCGTCTATATTTCAACCGTCTTGCCCGGACGTTCCCACTATCTGTTCGCGAAGGAGGCGGAACCCCTGGAGTTCGAAACTCGCGTTGGGTGTCCACCGTCGGTCCAACTTTTGAAGGACTGTCACACTTCCCGGTCGTTCCCCAACCGGGTGAACCTGTAAAGGTGCGTGTCCGTGTGCTGGATGATGAAGGTGTCGCCGGTTGTGTTTTGCATTTTCGTGCTGGGACCGATGCCTGGCAGGAGGTCCCGATGTTTGCATCTGGAAGTGAGATCTACGAGGGAGTCGTGCCGGGTTATCCTGCGGCCACAGTGGTTCAGTTCTTTGTGGAAGCCACGGACGACATCGGCGCGGTCGCACATGCTCCTGCCCGTGGCAGGGAATCTCGCGCTCTCTACATCGTTCAGGACGGCCGAGGCCTGCCTCCACCGGTGCATACGCTCCGCCTGCTCATGACTTCCGCCGATTCCACCTTCCTTCACGGCGAGACCAACACGCTGAGCAACGAGATGTTGGGTGGCACCGTGATTGAGGATGATGAGGATGTTTATTACGACGTGGGTGTTCGGCTGAAGGGCAGCTTTGTCGGCCGCAACGTTGCGCGCGTGGGGTTCAATCTCGAGTTCGGTTCAGAGCATCCCTTCCGCGGAGTGCACCCAGGCCTTGCCATCGATCGAGCCTTCCACACCGCCATAGGGAACGTCAGCGAGATGGTGGTGAAACACATTGCCTGTCATGCCGGAGGGATCCCCGCGATGAACGATGACATCGCATGGTTCCTGGCCCCGATATCCTCCTACAACTCCATGTGCACCCTGCGGATGTCCGGTTTCGATTCCGACTGGCTGGACGCGCAGTTCTCGAACGGATCGGAGGGATCGATGTTCGAGGTGGAGGTTCTCCGCTGGAATGTGGCAACCATCAACGGTCGTCCCGAGGGACTCAAGCAGGTGGGCAATGAGAGCGGCGGAACCGGTTATGCCAATCTGGAGGTGCGTGATTATGGTGATGATCGGGAAAGCTACCGATGGTTCACGCTGGCCTCGAACAACCGGGAGAGGGACGATTTTTCGAAAGTCATGGCCTGGTGCAAGACCTTGAGCCTCACGTCCTCAAACTTGAACACGCGTTCCCGTGTCACGATGGATGTCGATCAATGGCTCCGGACCCTGGCATTTCAAACACTGGTCGGTCCTGGAGACGCCTACTTCACCGGCGGCAACATCCACAACTTCAGAGTATATGCCCGACCTGATGACGGTCGGGTGATGTACTTTCCCTGGGACTGGGATTCGTCCTTTCAGATAGACCCGGGCGCACCCCTTGTGGGGAACGGGAACATCGCCAATCTGGTATCGCTCCCGCACAACCGGAGGATGTTTCTTCACCATGTCCACGACATCATCCGCACGACGTTCAATCGAACCTATATTTCGCGGTGGACGAGGCACTACGGCGCTGTGGGCCGGGAGAGCCTCGGGACTGTGGAGTCGTATATCGCGTCGAGGGCTGCCTCGGCTCTCTCCCAGGTGCCGACCAACACGGTCTTTGCCATCACCAACAACGGTGGGCTGAACTTCGTTTCGCTCACGAACCAGATCGCCTTGATGGGAACCGCGCCGATCATGGTGCGTGAGATTGAGGTGAACGGCATCGCCTATCCGGTCACATGGGTGGCGAACACTTCCTGGCGTGTGGAGCTTCCGCTTTCAGCAGGAGCCAACCACCTTGCTGTCCAGGGAATCTGGCACTCCGGACTCAGGCCAGCCTCCGCCCTCGACACCATCATCGTCACCAACGCGGGCCCCTCAGCTCTGAATCCGGTCGTGATCAACGAATGGATGGCTGACAATGCGGGCCCAGGCGGTTTCGCGGACCCAGCAGATGGGCTGTTCCAGGATTGGTTCGAGCTGTATAACCCCAACTCCATGTCGGTGGATCTTGGCGGGTTCACGCTGACAGACGATCTGGCGAGGCCGGACAAGTGGAGGATTCCTGAGGGGCGCCGGATTGCAGGTCGCGGTCATTTGCTGGTCTGGGCGGACAACCAGCCGCAACAAATCGGAACGGCTGCTGATTCATCGCTCCATGCGGCATTTCAATTGTCTGCCGGAGGTGAATCGATTGGATTATTCGATCCATCGGGGAGGCTCCAGCATGCGGTGCGGTTTGGGCCTCAGCGTGTGAATATCAGCCAGGGTTTGATGCCGGATGGCAACACGAACTCAGTGCTGTGGATGGCTGATCCAACCCCTGGGACGGCGAATGGGATGGGGGCGGGGTCCACACCGTTGATCCGCAGCCTCCGTCCAGCTCCCGGTGGAGGACTGGAGCTTATCTTCACCTCTGTTCCAGGTTTGACCTGTTGGGTGGAGCACGCGAGCACCTTGAACGGAGCGACCTGGCGTCGGGTAGGTTCGACCATCGTCGGGGCAGGAGGTCTGGTGTCGTTGGTCCTGGGTTTGGACCGTGAGCTGGCTGGGTTTTACCGGGTGCAGCTTGATGTTTCGGTGCCTGCCACTCCTTGAACCTGATGTTGAAAAGCCCCGTTGTCTCTCAGCCACTCCAACGGGGTTGCTTCCGGCTCCTTATCGCGAGAGCCAGGTGCAAAACACGGTCAGGTCTTCGATCAGGGTAGCGCCGATCTGATTGATCAAGGTCGCATGGGCTCCGGCCGCCCGCCCTCCGATAACGAGCGCGCATTCTGGCGGAAGGGCGTTCTTCAGCTGCGTGAGCTCACCTGTGAGGGATGCGTCGGTTATCGGGTAAACAAGGCTTAGGGCGACGGCCCTCGCACCGCATTGCCGTGCTGCAATGGCTATCTCCGCCGCTGGAAGATCGGGTCCAAGAAAAGTAACTCTCCATCCACAGTTCGCCGCCGCCGTGTTTGCCAGGTAGGCGCCCATCTCGTGATGTTGGGCGCGTGGGGTGGCTATGACGATATGTGGAGCACCCGGGTGGGTGATGTTGGTTCGGGCGAGGTTTGCGAGAAATGTTTTGAGGAGCGAGAAGGCGAAGTGCTCGTGGCTGGCTGTCATCTCGCCTGTGTGCCATGCGTCTCCAACCCGCTGAACAAG
>Ga0194132_10012194_pt1 | contig 10786 bp, 7 predicted proteins | sample TA2KigOf80mmetaG_FD_148612 | JGI IMG/M metagenome (GOLD analysis project Ga0194132, IMG submission 148612) | Freshwater microbial communities from Lake Tanganyika, Tanzania - TA2015054 Kigoma Offshore 80m | ecosystem: Environmental > Aquatic > Freshwater > Lake | place: Tanzania: Lake Tanganyika... | reverse complement strand
CTCGAACGGCTCTTCAATCTTCATGAGATTCTCGTACTCGACCGTACCCGTCCAATTCATGATCCCGTTTCGGACATAATCCCCCACGGCGGGTGCCCAAAACCCATAGGCCTCCCAGTGATGCTTGAAGCTGGGAACAATGTTCAGCAGATCAATGACAATCGGAACAACCGCGATAACACGTCTATCGACCGCAGCCGTGGTCCACGAGGTCCATCCGCGCTTCGATCCACCGGAAACTACATACTTCTCCACAGGAATGGCCCCGCCCTCGGCCGTCCGCGTGAAAGCCGTCACGGCATCCATTGCTCGTACGGCCGCCTTGGTCATCGGAAGGCGCGCGGGCCATTTTTCGTCGCCGGTGCGCAGATACTTGTCCCAGGTGTAAGCGATGAGTGAATCCTCGCTCCTCCCCTTGGTTTCGCCGGCAAAAACGATCGGTTGGTTGGGAACATCCTTAAGCTCGCTGACCACAGATCCGGTTTGAAGAGCCGTGCGAATCAGGTTGTCGTCAGGCTTGCTCGGTGGATTGGGTCGGCGACCTCCACCGGTGATGAAGAGAAACCCAACGGATGTCTCAACCTTGTCGGGACGAATCACCGTCAGCCAGTGCTCCCAGACCGGCCTGTCCACCTCTGCCGTGGTCAACCACGCCTGCGAAGCCATTCGCAGCACAGTGGTCGTGTAGTTGCTGCCCCGGGTCGAGGACACAACCCGCCAGGCGAAATTGGTGTCAGGTGCCGCCACGTACCGGTCCAGCGCCGTCGGAGGCTTTCCCAGGGACCGGCGCGCTGTGGAAGGCGCCTCGGTGGACCCCATGGATGCGCATCCAACGACCGTAAGAGCGGCGGCAGCGACGGAGGTGAAAGCGATTAGAGCACGAAGGAGGACCGCCGGATCTGGACGTGAGATAAGCGTTGGAGAAATCACCCGCTATGGCTAAACGAACGGCATGCCGTGCCTCAAGAAGAAAACTCGTCGGGGTGACGGTTGACCGGACCCCAGGAACTCAGTTGAGCTCGGTTTCGGTCTTCGACTGGGACCGGAATCTTTCCAGCCGTTCCTGGGTCATTCTGATTTTGGCCCTGATCAGGGCTTCATTCTCCTGATCCTTCTTCAGAAGCTGGGCTTGCAGCTCCGCAATCTGCCGTTCGTAGGCCTGCAACCGCGCCTGCAACGGCGCTTGCGCGGCTTCAAGCCTTCGTTCCAACTCGGCGATCTCCTGGGCCGCTCGCTCCTGGATCAGCAAAAGCTCCTTCCGTTCCGCAGCCATCCGAGGCAGAGCGCTATCCACCATCGATGCCGCCAGCTGCCGGATCACCCCCTCGCGAATGGCCTCCTGATCGTCCGGCGCCACGGCGGCTTGACGTCGCGCCACCGCAAGCAGCTGCTGATGGTTTCGCCGGCTCCACCAAACGGCCACCAGGACCGCCAAAACAAAGAGCACGCCCACCGCCATCAGCGATTGGTTGATCTGTCGGCTGATCTTTGCCTCCACCTGCGCCAACCGTCCGCTGACCTGCGCTTGCACCGCTGGGGCAGGGACGCTTGAGACGGGCAAGAGGGCTTCCTTGAGACCGGGCAGCGCCTTGTTGGATTTTCTATCCCAATAGGGATAGGCGTCGTCTTTCCACCCCCTGAATGCCCATCCCAATCCGCGCGCTTCCGCTGCAATGCGAAAAGCCTCCGCATACTTCACACGAGAGACAGGATCGATGCCTGCCGAGCATCCCAGCTGGCCGAGATAGACGGGCCTGCCATGGAATTCAGACCACCGGGCGACGAAGCTTAACAGGTCTTCAATCGCCCGTGGATGGCTGGGATTCAGGTCCCCTGACTTGGTGTTGTAACGGCCCAGCCATCGTTGCTCCTCCGAGCTTAACTTCACTCCTTCAGGAGCCGTCAGCGGAGTTTTGGGCGGTCCGGGAAACACGATGTTTCTAAGCGACGACCCATTGGAGCCTTGCAGCGCGAACATCGCCGGCTCGGAACAGTCGAGGGATACGATCAAATTGTCATCCTCATCGGGCAATCGCAGCCGCCCAAGATGTGTGTAGGTCCCGGATCCGCTGGGTGGCACGAACAGAGTGCGGTCAGGCGAAATTCGGCGGATGGCTGGAATCACCTCCGAGTAAACGGTCATCAGCGTCTTGGTAGGGATGTTCCCCACAGGTTCGTCCAGAAGTTCAAATGCCAGGAAGCTTCCGCGTCCTGCGTAATGCCGGGCAACCTGGTCCCACAGGGCAAAGAAGCGAGCACTGCCCGCAATGGGGTTGGTTGCTAGTTCGCCAAAACCGTGCAGCGCCAGGATGATCCCCATGCCCTGCCGCTCAGCAGCGGCAACCAGAGCGTCCACCTCGGCGTACGCATCCGGCGAAAGTGCATTCCCCCTTTGCAGATGCTGGTGCCAGGCCACAGGCACACGCACATGATCGAAGCCCTCGCCCTTGACGTTGACCAGATCCGCTTCGGAGTAGGTGAGTCGACCGGAATTCCTGGGTTCCAACTCCAACCACTGCCTGAAAACCACGCCTTGTGAAAAACGCTTGCGAGCTTTGTGAGCAGGAGAGCTGCCCCCACGAATGGGTTTCATCTCCTCCATGTCAGCGGTCCGGACCGCCTGGGCGTTCAGGACGAGATGAACTTTCTTGTTCTCCGTCACCGCGATCGTCAAATCCACGGGCCCACCATGCCAGCTCGTAACAGGTGTGGCCGATATCGCCGTCGATTCGCCGCTCCATGTCGCTCCGCGAAGTTCGATGCCAGACCAGCTCACCTCCTGCTTGAAGAAGACGTCCTTGCTGAAGGCCTCGCGGACGCCGCCCAGTCGAAGCCTCACTGGGCCTGTGCCCGTGGGCACGAACTGAAACACAATCCGGCCGGGGCTGAAGTGAAATACAGGGAACTCGACATGATACTGCCTCATCGACTCCGTCGGGGCCTGGCCCCCCAGACGTGTGAGTGTTGCATGCCCTTGGGTGATGTCCCCTTCCACGAGATGCAGCGAAGGCTCCATCGCCAGCAGTTCAAAGCGGGCGGAAGGGGCGAGTTTGATTGGCGGCTCCGCCCCGCGGCAAACCAGTGCTGCAAGGAGTCCGATAAAAGTGGCTAGCCTTTTCAGGTGAGGCATGCGACGGCATTAGCAGAAAGATGCGTCGGATGTCAAATGACCGACGCGAGTTCGATGCGAATGCCAACACCCATCTCCATCATCACCGATGCCCGGTGCACTCAATATCACCGGGAAGGACATCCCGAGCGACCGGCCCGTATTCAAGAGACCACCGCCCTTCTCAAACAACAAAAGGGCCTTGAGCTCTCGTGGATCCAACCCGAGCCGGCACCGAGGGAGGCAGTCCAGCGCGCTCATTCCGCCGACTTGATCCGTAACGTTATGGAATCGCGTGAGGACTTTGATGGTGACACCCCCTGGCATCCGGGAATCCATGAACACACACTCCGCGCCGCTGGCGGAGCACTCCGGGCGCTCCGGGAAGCCGGACAGGGACGTCGCGCCTTCAGCCTGTTGCGTCCCCCGGGGCATCATGCGACCCGATCCCAGGCGATGGGCTTCTGCTACTTCAACTCCATCGCTATCGCGGCGCTCGCAGCCCGCCATGAGGGGTTCAAGCGGGTCGCAGTTTTCGACTTTGATGTGCACCACGGCAACGGCACCGAGGATATTCTGCTGAATCAGGAAGGGATGATGTTCATCTCTGTGCATCAGTCTCCCTGCTATCCCGGCACGGGCTTGACGCATCGGGGACCCCAGAGCCGAAACTTTACGGTCCGGCCGTCCACCCCTCGGCTCGATTACCGGAAGATCCTGGAGGGAGCGATCGCTGAACTTCAGCAGTGGAAGCCTGACATCGTGGGGGTCTCAGCCGGGTTCGACGCCTATGCGCGGGACCCGCTGGCTCAAGGAACGTTGGAGCGGGAGGACTTTCATTGGCTGGGCGAAAGGATGACGGGGTTGGGCGTTCCCGTGTTCAGCGTGTTGGAAGGGGGATACAGCAGCGATCTGCCTGAGCTGATCCTGCAATACCTTCGCGGGATTGCCGGGGCGTGATTCCGATCGGCAGGGGTTTCATACCCGGGCTTGCGGCGGACGGGAAATCCAGTTAGGGATGCAGGCCGCCAGTGCACGAAACAAACTCATTCTACGGATGGTGGACACCCCGGCGGGTGTCATTTGCGTTCATGACAACGCTGATTGTATCAGCGCCCTTCGTGCACTTGGCCACGGTGTTGCTCACCATTCTGTTCTCGTGCTTTCTCCTGCAGATGCTCGACTTCGGAAGGGGAAAGTGGCTGAGCGTGCTTCTCTTTTGCGGAGTGGTGGCCTTGATCTCCTACGGCTTCGTGGCGTTTTTCCGAAACGCGGCCTCCAGTCTTCCCCCGGTGTTCCAGGAGTTTATGCCTAAACTCCAAACCCTTGCCGCCAGCAAGGGCGTGGACCTCCCGTTTGAGGATATTGCCGGACTCAAAGCGCTCATCACGAAGGAGGTTCAGGAACGCTTCGCCGAAGTCACCAACATCGCCAAGCTCGCGACACGCGAAGCTGTCCTGTTCATCATCGGTCTCGTGGTCGCTGTCAGCATCTTCCTCAAGCCCGCTTTGGATCTCGCTCCGTCCATGCATCGCGTCCCCAACAACCTCTACAGCGCTTTCTGCGCGGAGTTGATGAAGCGATTCGAATCGTTCTTTGAGAGCTTTAGAACGGTCCTGGGCGCCCAGATTATCATCTCTTCCGTGAACACGGCCCTGACGGCGGTTTTCATCCTGAGCGCATCGATGAAACATTCGATCATGCTGATCGGGGTCACCTTCCTTTGTGGCCTGCTGCCCATCATCGGGAACCTCATCAGCAACTGCGTGATCTTTGCCGTGGGCCTCACGATGTCGCCGACCATGGCCATCGCCGCGCTTGCCTACCTGATCATCATCCACAAGTTCGAATATTTCCTGAACAGCAAGATCATCGGTGATCGAATCCGAAACCCGGTGTGGCTGACCATGCTCGGCCTGATCGTGGGCGAGAAGTTCATGGGCATCCCCGGCATGATTCTCGCCCCGGTTGTCCTCTACTATATCAAGCTCGAGATGGGTGCCATCGCCTTCCAAGCACCCCCGGCCACGTCAGATTCCCCGGACGCGCCACCCGCGCCCTCAGGAGAATAGCCCGCACATCTCCTCCCAGGTCAGCGTCGAAGCAAAGCCCTCCTCGCTGAGCGCGCCCGCCGTCAGCTCGCGCTTCCGTTGCTGCAACAACAGGATCTTCTCCTCCACAGTGTCCCGGGCAATAAGCTTGTAGCTGGTGACCACTCGGGACTGCCCGATTCGATGAGCCCGGCTTGATGCCTGATCTTCCACGGCCGGGTTCCACCAGGGATCGAAGTGAATCACAGTGTCAGCCGCAGTAAGGTTCAATCCCACACCCCCAGCCTTCAGACTGATGAGAAACACCGGCGCGCTCCCGCTCTGAAACCGCTGCACCACTTCACCTCGGTTCGCTGTGGAACCATCCAGATAACAGTAATCCATCTCGCGCTCCTCCAGCGCCTGCTTGAGAAGCGCCAGCATCGACGTGAACTGACTGAACACCAGGACGCGGTGCCCTCCATCCAACGCCTCCTCCAGCAGCTCCATGAACAACTCCGTCTTCCCGGAGCCCAGGGCAGCCGTCCGGCCCTCGGCATCCACAAGCCGCGGATCGCAACAAACCTGTCGCAATCGCAGGAGCGTTGTCAGCATCGCCATTCGAGCCCGCCCGCCTGATTCACCTTCAGCCGTCTCCAACATCTCACGCCGACCCGCCTCCAAGAGTTGCTGGTAAAGAACCCTCTGCCCATCGACCAGTTCGCAATAGGCCACATGCTCAAGTTTGGGAGGTAGCTCGGTCGCTACTTCCTTCTTCAGTCTTCGCAGAATGAATGGACGGAGCCGACGACTCAAACGCGACAACGCACCGGCATCGCTATCCCGGGCGATGGGAAGCTCATATCGCTCACGAAAATCTTGAGCCGCCCCCAGATATCCAGGCATCAGAAAATCGAAGATCGACCACAAATCGAGCAATGAATTCTCAAGGGGAGTGCCCGTCAGCACAAGGCGTCGCCGGGATGAAATCGCTTTGACGGCTTGCGCGTTCTGGGTTTGTCGATTCTTGATGTGCTGGGCTTCATCCAGAACGACGGTGTCGAACTCCAACGAAGCGTATTGCTCCGCATCCCGCCGAGCCAGTCCGTAGCTCGTGATCAGGAGATCTGCAGACCGCGCCTGGCTCCAAAGCTCATGCCGATCGGCTCCATGGAGCGCGATGGTTTTGAGTGAAGGGGTGAACTTCTCAGCCTCTTTGACCCAGTTGAAGATCAGGCTCGAAGGACAGATGACGAGGTTGGGAAGGCGATCCTGCTCCTGGCTGCGAGTCCAACGAAGGAACGCAAGCGTCTGGAGCGTTTTACCCAACCCCATCTCATCGGCCAGCACCCCTCCGAATTGGTTGTCGCGAAGGAATGAAAACCAGGCCACTCCCTGCTTCTGGTAGGGCCTCAGCACGGAATCCAGGTCACCCAATGAAGGACACTCTCCAATGACCTGGCCCGACTGCGCGCGGAATCGTTCCTGGATATTCGTGGGAGCCGAAACAGTCCAGCCGTGCTGGCGAGCCGTTGACTCCAGGTAACCCGCCTGCCTGGCTTCGATCCGCATTCTTCCTCCCGGTTGCTGGGTTGGATTGCAGTCTCGCAGAGCCTCCTCGAAATCTTCGAGCAGCTCCTGGTCAAAGACCGCGATCTTGCCATTGCGCAACCGTCCATGCCCCTGGCCGGATAGAATGAGCCGCTGAATCTCAGCCGGTGACAACACCTCACCGCCCGCCAGACGATAGTTCACCGAAAAATCCATCCACTGCACCCCTGAGGATGTGAAAGCAAACTGTGGTTCGATTCGTTCCAGCTTCGTCGCGCAACTTTGCTCAAGACGCTCCTCCAAGGTGACATCCCACTCGCACTTCAGCCGGGGAAACTCCCGTGCGAGGAAGCTCAACACCGCGTTCTCGCCTCGAAGATTCCAAAGCCCCTTGGAATCCGGCCCGGCAAACCCGTATCGCACCAGTCTCGCGATGGCCTGCTGCTCTGCTTGCGGATTGCGCGTCCAGTATCGGTGAATGTCCGAAGGGTCGGGCATCCATGGATCCGAGCCTGGGGACGAAGAGCCCAGAGGGATGATCCTTGCTCCGTAAGTGGCATGTAACTGCAAGGCCATCTGCGCAAGCCCGCCCAGGAGGTGAAGGCTGAAGCGGGGCGACATCGCTTCCACCGAAAAATCCTCGAGCTGAAAGTTGGTCGCACGCATTCCATTCGCGACCAGAACAGGCCAGTCGGAACTCAGAAACAAAGGAACCTGTATACGGGACACTCTCACAGGTCCCTGCAAAACGCTTCGCCACTGTGTCGGAACAGCGACGGGTTTGAATGTCGCCTGCGCATATCCCCAGCAGGCCGTGGCATTCAGGCCGACGAGACCGACGACCGGGGTTGGAATCTCTCTTTGCAAACAAAGCTGCCCGTCCGGTTCGAGTTTCGCAGTGATCGAAAGCGGCCACGGATTCGAATCCACCTGAAGAGTCTGATTGCGCCCAAGGGTCACCTCGGGATGGTTCGCCAGGAAGGGAAGCAAGCTCGCCAGTTGATCTGCATCGAGCTGGAGCATCGCCGGAAGCTGTCCGTCCGCCAGATCCACGACCTTCTGGAATAGTGCACGATCCTGGCTGGAGGGCGCATAGGTCGTCGTCGTGGACAGATTCGCAAGCGGATGCCTTCCCCGAGATGTCCTCGCTTCAAAACAAACCATCACTCGACCGCGTTGAAGTGCCTGTTCCAGGTTCGGAGGAAAGATGATTGCAAGCTCCAGCTTTTCCCCAGTCTGCCCCTCCGCAGCAAATTGCACGGAAGTCATAGACTTGGCGACCGCGGCGGGAGACTGGGTTTTCGAAAGCGGTTTCGGGGAAGCAGGTTCGGGCTCGGAGGCTTCTGTGGACTTGGCGATCACCCGCAAGCCGACGGCGATGGAATGGGCGCAGATGGTGCCCCAGTCCCGTGACTGACGACAGCTGCAGAGGTTCTCGATATTGATGGAATCCTTGATCACCAGACCAGCACGCAGGGAGTTGGAGCCTTCCTGCACAACGCCCTTTAGAACGGGTGGCGTCCAGTTTGAGCTCAATACGCGACCCGCATTGAGTAACGCCCGAGCCTGCTTGATAGCCTCCCAACCGCCGATTTTGGCGAGGAACGACTCTGTCAACTCGACGGCAGCCATTGGCTCAGCGATGGGGTTCTCAAGGCTTGAGATGGACCAGTTGGATATTCCTGACTGCTCCACGTGTGGCCCATGTCGCCAGGCCCAGCGGCTTCGATGATTCCATCTCGATGCGAATTGAGATCAGTCGATCCGTCCGATCGAGTTTCACGACCTGTTCGTCATCAATCCAGGCTTCGATGATGGGGTTGGCCACACGCAGTCGAACGCGGTACCAACGCCCGGCATCGAACTTCATATAGCGAGTCGTCTCGTTGTGGGCTGCATCCTCGCCATCCACGCTGGAAAGTCCTACAACCCCGCCTCCCCATCCACCCACGATCAGGCTGCAGGGGTCCTCTCCGACGGGAAAGGTAAGCCCACAGAAGAAATCCCCTCCCTGCACGCGCATCGCCTCAAGCGAGAGTTCGTAACGATCCTTGGGAAAAGAATTCGTGAAAGTGATCCCGGTCATCACGCCTTCACCCAAAACCAGTGCAGGTCCCTGCCCGTTCAGGTCCTTCTCGACCACAATCTCGCCTTCGCCAGCGTAGCCGCTCGACTTCCAGTTCTTAAGACTGGTGCCATCGAACAGAGAAATGCGGGGCCCCGAGGGCTTCACGGTTGGAGGAGTGCCCTGTTTGGAAGGTGGTGGAGCGGGTGAAGCTGGAGTAGCGACGGTTGGAGTCGTAGGCGCGGAAGCGGGTTTCTGGACATCCTGCTGGCTGTGCGTGCGGGATGTGGAACACCCTGTGAGCCCCAACAACATGGCTAGAGCGAGCGAGCCGGGAGACGTCACGAATCGGATGGCGTTCAGAATCATTCACAGTTTCTGACATGACCACGAGTCCGGGGCAAGCGGTCCGTTCCGATCAAGAAGTGAAATCACGGCGATCGGTAGGTGCGGCTGTTTGTCCGTCTTTCGGGCGACCCAGCCAAATGGAGTCAGCCTTGCGACAGGATAAATTCGGCCAGACACCGGAACTCTGCTTGCTGAACTCGCATCAGACACCCGTAGAGGGGATGCGAGGATGGAAGGGTAATTGCCGACTCACAGGACTCAATCATGCCAACTGGAGACCAGTCATCGCCAGGCAGCAGCCTGGTCTTCAGTTCCTGCGCAGCTGTCCAATCGAATTCAGAAGCCCTCAGAACCGTGCTCAGTCTCCTGTAGCAAGGATGCTTCCCCACTCGTCGCATCCAATACTCCGCGTTGCCATAATCGGGCTCGCGACGATGCAGGATTCCATGGATCAAACTTCCCGTCGGGTCTGAACAGTCCTGCACTATCGCATGCGCCTCATCATGGTGATCGTTCCATTCCAGCAAGAGGGCTCGAAGTTGGCTGGCCTCAAGGGCATCAGCCAGCCGGGTATCCACCACATCCGAGATCTCCTGCGGTGTTCGTACATTCGACCTCGGCCCAGGGCCCAAGGCCGCAATACCCGGATCAAGAATGAAACGCCTTATAAGCTCTTCATCCACTCTGCAATCGCTCATGGCTCGCAGGATGCCTGGAACAGTGTGTGCAGAACAATCGCCATCACATCTCTATTGGACCAGGATCTCGATCTCGTCAGTCTCTGAAGCAACCACACCATTGGAGGTATTGTGGCGGACGATCACCTGGTATCTACCGCTGCTCGCTGTGGTGGCTGAAGGCAACACCAACTCAGGCCCTTCCGCATCAGGCACGCGCTGTCCGTTGAACAGCCAGATGTATCGCAAAGGATTGTTCCCCTGAGCCTGAACCGTGAGACGAATGTGGGAACCGGCCGCGAGCAAACCTCCCTGGGGTCCGGCCAGAATCACCGGTGGATCGAGAACCACCAACGAGGCGGGGGCCGTTTCAACCACCCCGAATTGATCAGACACCCTCACGGCATACTGCCCCTGATCGGCAACCGCCAACGATGGGAAGACCAGGGTGGAAGATGTCGCCCCAACAATGACTTGCCCCCCTTTCAGCCACTGGTAGCGAAGTGTCCCCTCTCCAGAAGCCTCCACCCAAAGAGAAACCGGTGTCGCCTTGCGTCCTTGCGACGCGGCGGGTGATTGGAGAATGACAGGAGTCGCGGGCGGACGGCCGAAGAGCGCCGGCGAGACAAGCCGATAGAGCCGGCTGCGGGAAGCCGGATAGGGGTCCACGATCGTCTCAACCCGTGTCTGGGTTTGCACCATCACGTTGGTCAAGGTCTGCCAGTTCCCAGCTCCAACCGATTCACGGAACTCCACGGTGTATGTCCGGTTCGAACCCGCCAAGAACTCGATCTGCGTTGACGTCAATCCGGGATCAAGCCGGGTAATCTTAAGGTAGCTGGTGGGATCGTTGGGATTTGTCCCGCCCCGATACTCGTCCAGGTTGCTCACGCCATCACCGTCGGAATCCAGAGCCGCATCCTCTGCATTCGCTCCCGAGAGCCCATAGGCAAGCTCCCACGAATCAGCGATACGATCTCCATCGGCATCCTGCAGCACGGACAAC
>Ga0194132_10012193_pt1 | contig 10786 bp, 6 predicted proteins | sample TA2KigOf80mmetaG_FD_148612 | JGI IMG/M metagenome (GOLD analysis project Ga0194132, IMG submission 148612) | Freshwater microbial communities from Lake Tanganyika, Tanzania - TA2015054 Kigoma Offshore 80m | ecosystem: Environmental > Aquatic > Freshwater > Lake | place: Tanzania: Lake Tanganyika... | reverse complement strand
AAAGGCTGGGCAGTGTTCATGGACTGTGACTTCATGTGGAGAGGAGATGTCGCAGGACTTGCTGACTACATGAACAACGATAAAGCAGTGTGTGTGGTCAAGCACAACTACAACCCGCCTGAGAAGACCAAGATGGATGGCGCGATACAGACCCAGTATCCGCGAAAGAACTGGTCAAGCCTGATGCTCATCAACTGCGGTCATGAGCAGGTCAAGAAGAACCTGACATTGGAAACGGTCAACACTGCGACGGGCCTGTATCTACACAGGATACAGTGGGCAACCAACAATGTGATTGGTGAACTGCCTGTCGCTTATAACTATCTGGAGGGCTGGCATACAAAGGATGACTGCCCGAATCCCTTGGCGGTTCACTTCACCCGTGGAGGTCCATGGTTCAGGGATTACATGAATGTCGAATACGGTGACGAGTGGATCAAACTATCGCGAGGGATTGTCAATGAGTGAAGAAGAAGATGTGTCCTACCTTGACGTTCCGAAGAAGGAGGTTGAGAAGGTCTGGTGCAAGATCGGTGAAGCAGGGAACTTGGAGTTCGTAGACTGGAGCATGGTCCATGACATTGCTCAGAAGTTTGACACGACCAAGCCTGAGAACCGCACTGAACAAATGTTGATTGGAAAATTGATGTGGCTTGTCAGGGAGGATGCTCGTAAGGAGTTCGGTCATGACTAGGAAACGGGATGAGTGGGACGATGAATGGGATCGCATTCCCCACACAACATCGGAGTACCAGAAAGAAATCTATGACCTACGAGAACGTATTGATAACTATCTCAAGGACATTGAGATGCGTGATCAAGTGATTGCAGAACTCAGGGATGAATTGGCATTGGTCAATAAGTTCTGGCGCAAACAGAATATCCGCGAATGAACTGGCGCAAAGAAGACATCCTTGAGGTCTTGTCTTGGGTAGAGAATTCCAAAGACGAGATCAATGCCATCACCACAGAACTGGAATACATCGTGGTGTCGGAACTATTTAAACGGTGCGCGGATGAGATCAGATTCCTTCGCGCTGAGAACGACAAACTAAACAGGAGAAAGAAACTAAAAAACAGAACGGCGTTCACTGACATCGACCTTGCCTTGGAAGAGACTCAGTCCCTTGTCGATAGAGACAAGATTCCATACTCCATCATTCGTGTGCGGAACCGCGACGAGCAGAAAATCTATGTGGTTCCCACTGAGATCGTGATGGAGATAGAGATCATCGAAACCTTCAATCCGGTGTAGCCATGGAACCAGAACTTGAGACGGCTCTAGGTCAGGTCATCCAGCAGAACCGCAGGAGCCTTGGACAGAACGCACTGATGTGGTCCCTGCTTTCAGACATTTCCCTTCAGGTCGAATGGCATGGAGAGAAGATGTCCAAGAGGGACTGGAAATGGGTGTTCACCGCAGCCATCCGCAGACAGCGCATGGTCCCCGGTATTGACGGGGGTATGGTCTTCCTTGGGGAACCTACTTCAGGGATGTCTAAGCAGGAGATGTCGGATCTGATTGACCTGATCTGCTCTTTCGGCGCGGAACACGGGGTTGAATGGTCTGACCCACCCTGATATCGTCCGCTGCGACAGCGTTCTCCTGTTTGCTGTCGGTTGGTGGAATCACATTCCTATTTGAGGGGAGATAACCTCTCCCCTCCTTTTTGTCCATCTGGCGGATAGTCTCAGCCAGTAGATCCATCTCAGTTAACTTGGCGATCCTCATCAGGGTCTTGGTTCCGTGGAAGCCATGGGTTCCCCGGTGGCATTCCACACACAAGGCGACGGTCAGGAAGTCGCTGGCGCGGTCGCCCATGCCATGCCCTGTGCGGATATGGTGAGCCTCCGTTACGCCGCTCTGGGGCTGTCCCAAGAGGTCACAGAGGACACAGGACAGGGACTTCACCCTGCCCATGTAATCACTCTCGTGCTTGGTCCGGCTCACGGTATGCGAATCTCCTGAGTTCTGGGATCACCTTCAACTGTAAGGCGATGCCGCGATCCAGTTCATCGATGATACGCCGCTTCTCCTCAGGGTCGATGTCCATACGGAGGACTGCGTTCTTCTGGTCCCGATAGTTGGTCACCATCTTGTCGAGGACACTCACGCCTTTCTTGAGAGCCAGAATGTTCTGGTTCTCCATGATGTAGGCTTGCAGTTCATCCGTGCGACCTTCTTTCTTGAGGGCGTTCATGCTCTGGACTACCCCGTTTACACGGTTATCCAGTTCGTAGAACTGCTCCTGCAATCCCGGTCTCATGGCGGTCGTGAAGAACCGGCGCACGAACGGATACTCAAACCACTTACGCTCAGGATAAGCGCGGTCGTTGTCACGAAGGACATTGTCCACGACATCCAGAGTGTAGGTTCCAAGGCTACCCAGATAGCCGTTCATCATGTGATCCAGTTTCAGCGGCGATATGCGAGTCGCTTCTCCCAACATACGCGCCAGTTCATTGGTGCCGAATCGCGCCTGTGCGATGGCATCCCTGTTTTGCATGTACTGAGGGACGATGGCTCTGCCCGTGAAGAAGTCGTAGTTGGCTACCACTTCGAAGATTGGCAACACGGTCTGCGGGATCGGGTTAAACGCAAAGGTGCTGGTCGCTGCACGAGTCAGTGTGTTCTGCAAATCCTTGGCAGGAGCGTCCTTGTAGTACGAATCCATGATCCGCTCAGGGATGACCTTGAACAAAACACCCACTTCGAACGGAATCGGAATCTTGACTGCGAAGCCCGGTTCCTTGTTGGCAAGGTCGGCTTTCGTGATGGGCAGGATGTAGTAGTTGTCCTTAACCTCAGGGTTCTCGTTTTTGTACAACTCGTCATCGGAGACCGTGGCGTAGTAAAGACCCGTGAGTCCTACCATCAAACCTGCGCGAGTGACAAAGCGCAGGACATTCTTCTTGCGCTCCGGGAACACACCTGAGCGACCCGTCGCCGCTTGATACAGTTTGTCTAAACCTTGGATACGGGCATTCAAGAATGGCACAGTGACGGTGATGATTCTCAACTGTGGGTTCCGCCCACGCCGTCCATAGTTGATGACAGACAGTGCGTCATACGCGGCCTGAACCCAGTCACCAGTGCGCGATAACGTGTCTTGGTAAACCGCATTACGGGTGGAGGCTTCTGCCTTATCAGAAATAAGACCAAGTAAATCCCATGCGGTAGTTAACGGACGCAGGTATCTGGAGTTTACGATCTGGTCCCACTTGGTATCGTCTCGTATCGGGAACTCATGACCGCGTTTACGGGCTTCATCCGATACAAACTTGACCACATCTTTCGGGTCACGGGCGAAGTCATAGCCACCCACCACACCGAACTTCTCAAGGTTCTCAAGACCAGAGGCGAAATTCCGTGCCGTATCAACAACCGGAATGATGTTTGATCCGCTCGTCAACACAACAGAAGCCGTGTCACGAAGCATGTTCGCAACCATGTATCCCGGTTCACGGATGACGAGTTCACGCAATACCGTAGCCGGTACACGGAACAGGTTACCCAACATGCCGTCCATCTCTACTTCAGGGACAGCCTGCATAGATTCAAAGATCAGTGGGTCATCGATGAACGCCGCGTATTTCTTTCCGCCAATCTTGAAGGTAACCGCAGGCCGACCTTCGATGTTCTGTCCCGGCTGGACCATACGACCCAGACCAATGGTGATCATGTCGCGCACGATTCTCTGCTGCGCCACATTCTTCATGCCCATCGCAATAGCCGAATCAAGGTTCGACAGGATGGCTTCCATGAGAGGGACATCGATGGCTTCCTCTCCACCCTTCAATGCCTTGAGGTTGGTGACTGAAGTCAGACCACCGAACACTTTGGGATGGGAGATGTCCTTGCCCGTCTTGTCTGTGCGATAGAACGGGAAGTAGTCAGACTGCTGCAACCACAATTGTGCGCCTGCGTCATCAATCATTCCCGTGTCACGCAGGAACTTCACCGTGTTGGAGTTGTATGCCTGCCATGTATCGAACCAGTCTTCAATGATGGAGTTACCCGTTTCAGGGTTGGTGTACCGACGCACCTCAGCCAACAACTGTGGGAAGTCAGCCGGATCACCCGGAACCACCTTTCCTTCTCTGGTTAAACGCTGACCACGACGAGCAATTGCATAACCCTGTGCCAGTCTTTCAAGACTGATTCCATACGGGTTGTTGTAAAGCGGAGCCAGTACATCGATGAGACCGTTCTTATATTCGCGTCCGTTGTGGATGAACGGCTTGACCGTAAAGCCACCGTTCTCATAGACAGGGACACCGCTCTTCACCGCTGATGCAAAGATCGCCTTGGATCGATCCGCAAACTCCGCAGCAGCAAGTGAACTGACTGCCGCAGTGTTGTGCATCAGAGACGGGTGAGCCTTGTTGTAGAACTCAAGGCGCGAGTAATTGAAGATCAGGTTCTGGCGAATCTTGTCGATGGTGTCGCGGAATGGCGGCATCCGCATCGAATTGATGACAGTCTGCGCCGGGGTTTGAGCCGGTGGGTCTTGCGTCAACTTGTCCAGAATCTGCTCAACACCCGGCTGATACTGCGGCTGATTCCTGCGCGAGTATTGGATGTCCTCTTCGGGTGTGAGTTTCAGTCCCTGCTCAGGATTCTGCGCGACATACAGGGCTTCAGGTGAAGCACCCGGATTGTAGAGCGGGACAGCCATGGCAGGTGTCGCAGCGACATTTGCTTCAGCCTTCGCAACAGCATCGTCCAGTTGCGCTTTAGGACGACGAGATTCGCGGACTACCGTTTCTTGGACGGCAAGGGGCGCTGGCTCTGGACTTCCTGCAAGTCCAAGGTCGTTGTCTGATCTGAACTTTGAGTAGGTGTTCCAGAACGGCTTATAAAGCGTATCGTTGATCCGCTTGAATATATCGGGTGATCTGCCGAGGCTTCCCGAATCCCATGCTTCTTGAATGCGGCTTTTATAGTCTGTGTGTCCAAAGTAATCACCCTCTTGAGTGTAACCATCTACTTCAAAAGACATGTCTCCCGGAAGCAGAGATTGGATATTACCATGAAACTCAGGGAGCATGGTATCAATGTCGTAACCATCGCCAAAAGATCGTGAGTCTAAGAACGAAAGGACGTTGGGTTGAATTAAAGTAAAGTTAATTCCATCGTCCGTCTTTTTATCTGGGTTGACAGAATTAGCAATGCTTTCCAACTCTTGTGGCGTAAAGTCAGATTGGTCTGACTTCATCACCGCAACGCCAAAGTTGTTTACACGCGATGGGTTTCTGGTGGGTTGACCAAATATGGCAGCATCTTGAAGCAGTGCATCGCCAAGAATGTTGGCAACAACCTTAGCCTGATCAGGGGTTCCGCCAAGCATCTTGACTTGAATGTTGGGTTCAAGAACTCCATAGGTTCCGTAACTCAGTTTAACTTCGTGCGGTAACCCAAGGTCACGGAGAAATGGAATCTGACCATCCTTGTCAGTGATAGCAGAGATAGCCTTCTCATTGAACTCAACAACCTTCTCCATGGGAAGGTCAGGCGGGAAGCCGTAGCCTCTGGCATTGCCCGGTGTTGCAGAGACAAGTGCCGTAGGCGCTCTGCGTCTTGCCAGTTCAAGGAGTTGTTCTGCCTGAGCCGTGTTGGAATATGGAGCAATGACTATCTTGACGGCATTCTCAGGACGAATGCCAGCCTGTAGTGCAGGTGTCAAGGCTTGAGTCTTATCAAACTCTCCCCTGTTAACCATGGCATTGATGTAATCAATCTCTGGTTTAGAATAGTTACGGGCTGAAGGCCATGTACCCGGCTTGCCGCCTTTTTCTTTTGGCGACAGTTTGGTCTTAGCATAGAACCACAGTGCAGCCTGCATACGATCCGGGCTGATACCAAATTCTTCTGCCAATTTGCTCGTCAAGAACTGGGCATACCGGTACTGCAAATCGCCCGGTATCTTGGAGCCATCTATCAAGTTGCCCGTCTTCGGGTCGCGCTCCTTGCGGCGGAACCCAAAGACCCTAGCCATGTGTACGTCTTGAACAGTAAACGGATTGAACTTGTTCTCAGATCGATCCTGAATCAACTGCATGTAGGTACTGGTCTTGAGTCCTGCCTCAGCGAAACCAGCGTCATACATGCGAATGATGCGACTGATCTGATCGCCCGTAATCTTTAAACGCTGTCCATCCGGACGCGGCTTGTTACGCACCGCATTTTCAAACTCTTTTGGCTTAGTGACAGGGTCAATCTCACGAGCCAATCTCATGATGTGAAGCGTATCGGCAAGGTTCTGTTCAGCAGAGTTTTGCTGAGAGGTGATGCCGAAGATAACCGTTGCTTCACCAAGGTTGGGTGCGCCAACGATGTCAACAAATCCCTTACCAAACTGTTCGTACCAACGCAGGTCTTCACTATTCATGAGACCGAACCGCGCCATCTCGCGCAGTTCTTCCATGCTAGTCGGCTTGACTTCAGTATCTCTTGGATCAGGACGGACCTTGCCATCCTCGCCTTTGATGGTGCGCTTAGTGGGTGCGCCTTGTATGGCACCTAACTGCTTTGAAGTCGGAGAGTTTGTCTTGCGGAACAGGGCAATGAGACTGTCTTCAACATCACCAATGGGAAGTATCGGAGCATCTTCCAGAACGCCGGGGATACGCGGCATCCTGACCTTAACGTCTTTGCGCGACTCCAGAACCTCAATCCCTTCAAGGAGGCTGACATCGAAGTCTTGGGGTCTTGTCGTAACGGGCGCGGTAGGGGGCGCAGCAGCCGCCGGTTGAGTAGCCGGTGTCGCAGGTGCAGCAGGGACAGGAGTAGCCGCCGCAGGGGCGACCGGTGCAGCAGGCGCTACCGCAGCAGCCCTTGCCGCTGCTCGTGGCGCAGGAGTCCCTACAAGACCCTGCAATCGCTCAGGCAAACGACCGGCTTTGGCGACCGCTTTTTCTGTGGCACGGAGGGTACGAATCTCACCTCGTTGACGCGCTCCAATTTCGCCTGTCTCCAAACGATTCAGGACTTCGCCATACGTCTGGAACCCGGTTCCGGCAAGAGAAGATCGGAGCCTTTGGAAGAACTGGGCGAGACGCTCCAACAGGTTCTGTGGTTTGCCAGCCACCTTTAAACGCTTGGCTCTGTAGTCGCGCCACATGTCTGCGACGGCTTCTTCAATCTGAACCACCGCGTTCCGGGCGGCATACCCCTTTTGGGCGATCTGCAAATAACTTTGGTTGGTACCCGGCTTCTGAACCTTACCAATGGTCTTTTCCAAAGTGGACCATTCAGTGGGCTTCCACAAATCCATCAGCCGTGTGGCATGGATAACCTCGTGATCCATGATTTCACTGAGAGCATTTAAACGCTGCTCTGGAGTCAGTGATCCATCGGGGTCAACACGATCCACTGCCAAGAACACCTGCCGCATGGCAGGGATGAACATGCCTTCGGCTCCCTCTGGAGCAATCTCGCCAGTGGGTCCGATCAAATTGCGCTCAAGCGACAGACCTATATCCTGTAAACCGAACCCCTTGAGATTCGAACGCAGAGCCTTTCTGAGCGGCTCAAGGTCAACGACCGCGCCCGGAGGAGCAGGTAGCGCAAGGAGCGGCTTAGGCGTGTTCTTAACGCCCTGCTTGGAAAGATCAGTCTCTAGGGCAGTGATCTTCTCATCGATCTTCGGGTCATCCTTCGCCAACCCTGCCGCTTCGATGATCTGGTCCCGGTCAGGTTTGACACCCTGAGCGTTGGACTGTTGAATGAACTTCGATGCCTTGACGAAGTTCTCCCTGTTGTAGGGCTTGAACTCAAAGACAGGCAGTTGAGTCGGCTTTTCAAATCTTGGCAATCCCGCCAGTTTCTTGAAGAACAGGCGCGACTCACCGTAGTCCATGTCCTTGACCGACTCCTTGCCGATCAGGCTCTTTGACAGAGCATTGATCTCAGCAGAGTCAATCTTCGATGTGACGTTCTTTGAACGCAGTAAATCAGTGACTGCATTCAGTGCCGCGTTCTTGTAGAACGAAGTGATGGGGCGACCGGTCACCGCATCGTAGTTGCGGATGAACTCCAAGGTCGGCTGACTAAGTGGCGTAGTCTGAAGGTCAATCGGAATGTCTTTGGTCAACCGGGAGAAGTTGTTTCCCAAGTTGGCACGGGTTTCTTCCAAACCAAAGACGCTGCTCTCAGCCTTACCTTCCTGAGAACGCGACTTGTTGATTTCTTGAGCCTTGGTTAAGCCGGTGATGATACGAGTCTGTCCACCCTCAGGGGTGTACTCATAGCCAACAACCTTGCCTTTCTTCTTGACCTGAGGAAGCGCCTCGACCTGTCTCCAACTCAAGGCTTCGGCGTACTTCGGTCCTACTGTTTCAGCCGCTTCGTTGATGGCAACCGTTGAGAATGTGTTGGCATCGGGGTTCAGTGTTCGATAGCCGTAACTAAACAAACGCTGAGAGGTCTCAGGATCGTAAGCCTGACTTGAAGTCTCAAGGGAATTGAGAATCGCACCCCGAACATTCTGGTTCAGGACTTCCTTGTTTAAACTATATGCCGTGGCATTGGCTTGTTCGAAGGTCGTAAGGGGCTGACCGTAACGCTTACCCTCAGAGTCGATGACGATAAATGTTGGCTTCGCTAAATCAATTCTTGCGCCTTCTGGTGAAGTAACTGTTGTTGGCTGACCCGCAGCCTCAGCAACAGGCTCCCCTTGGGTGACAGAGAACTGATTGGCGTTGGGGAAATAGTCACCCAGTTCCCGTGCAATCTTCTGTCCGTAAGCGACACCAAACTGAACGTCATTGGACACATCTGCGCCGCGCATCGGCGTAGCCAGTGTGTTGACTTCATCCTGTGTAGGAGGCGCAATGTCTGCGGCTCTGGCGCGACTATTCGCTGCCTCCGCATCGATGTTGACTTGATCCGCCTGACCCTGCTGACGGCGCTTATTCTCCGCATTAAGTGCGGCGATAAACTCCTGCGCCCGTCTGGTTTCTTCTTCGCGAAGAGCAGCCTCTCGTTCACGATCTACTTCGTTCGTGATACTGGCACGGGCTGCGTTGTATTCCTGCTGCTGTTGAGCAGGAAGTGCAACGTCTACCCCTGCGCCTAACAGGAACCCAATGGAGCCTTCCAATGCTGCGGCAGATGCCACACCACGCATGGTCGGGATGTCTTCGAACCCTTCACGCTGAAGGGCGACATTGCCTGCGATCTGTTCCTGTGCAGCCTGAATGAATTCAGGTGCGGCTTCCTTGGCACCGGCAAATGCTGCGGTCTTGAGCGACTTCGGAACAATGCCTGAGTTCTTGAGGATGCGACTTGCAAGAACCTTTTCCAATCCGGTTCCGGCAGCAAGTCCACCCAACCCTGCGCCAAGGAGAATCTGATCCAGATTCTCACCACCATATTCCTGAGCCAACTTGGCGCGTTCATCGGCGGTTTCTTCGTCAACACCAGCCGCCTCAAGTTCGCGTTTAACCTCATCGTAGATGGTGCTTTTGGTGATACCTGCACCACCCACCGCACCAACACCCGTGCCTACTCTTGCAGCCGTAGCCGCACGAGCCGCCAAGGTACCGCCCTTGAGAGCGGCACCGGCAAGACCGCCAGCGATGATCGGAACCGCCGTGCCTAGACCCTGCGCGAGGAAGTCCACAGGGGACACTGCCAATGCACGAAGACCTGCGCCCAACTGTTCGCCCAGTCCTTTGTCCTGAGCGTCTTGGAAGATACGCGCAACTTCTTGCTGATCTTGTTTGGCTTGTGCGCTGAGAAGATTGCTGAGGTAATCCTCTACACCGCGAATGTTTTGGGAGACAGCATTGTCTGCACCAAAGGCATCAGTGATGAAGCGGACGCTTTGAGCGACACCGGTTCCAAACTGCAACGGGACATCAGCGACCTGACGAAAGATGGACTGGTCTTCTGGTTTCTCTACTTCGACAGGGGCGGAAGTGCTTGCTAGATAAGCATCCGGGTCGAAAGCAGGCGACTTTTCAGCCAGATACTTATCTGGATCGAAAGCCATTACGGAACTCCAAGTCTAGCCTTGATCTGCGAAGACCTTGGGTCATTGGGGTTTGAGTTAGCCCAATTCAATGCCTCTTGATCGACTCTGCTTAGAGCCGCGCTAGAAGAAGAATCCAATGAATTGAGGAGTTGTTGCTGAACGGCGCGAACTTCATCAGCCATTTTTGCTGGATCTAGTTTTTCAATGCTAACTCTGTTTTCATAACTTTTAATGACAATTTCAGTTGCTCTATTTAAGGCTTCTGAGGTTGCCTTTCTTTCAGCGTCTTTATGGTTCATGCCAGCAATTTGAAGATCGGAGGCCATCTTGTCGCGATTGTTTTGGAACATTACAACAAGTTGAGCAGCCTGCAATTGGGTAGTGCTATCCGCTTTCTCTTCACCAGAGACAAGACTGGCAATGGCATTGACCGACTCACTCTTGAACTTCATTGCATCAAGAATCGCCTGACGCTGTTGCTGGGCTGCTTGCAGTTGTAACGCTTCTGCGCCGCGCCCTTCTTCACGAGCCTCTCTGCGACCTTCTCGCAAAGTTTCAGTTGCCATCCGGGTAGCACTTTGCAATCCTGCGGCAGGATCACCTGCGACAAGTCCCGTACCCAGTCCCATCAACGTGTTGGCAATCGCCATACGACGGGCTTCGGTTTGAGCGTCTTTCTGACGCTGCTGTGCGGACTGGATGTACTGAGTCAAATCAATGGGAGCCGGAAGACCTTGTTCCGCCATCTGTCTATTTAAATCAATTGCCGCCTGCACTTCAGGAGATCTTTCACGAGGCTTCAAAAG
>Ga0194132_10012191_pt1 | contig 10788 bp, 7 predicted proteins | sample TA2KigOf80mmetaG_FD_148612 | JGI IMG/M metagenome (GOLD analysis project Ga0194132, IMG submission 148612) | Freshwater microbial communities from Lake Tanganyika, Tanzania - TA2015054 Kigoma Offshore 80m | ecosystem: Environmental > Aquatic > Freshwater > Lake | place: Tanzania: Lake Tanganyika... | reverse complement strand
GGGCGGCGCGGGCACAGCGCAATCACTTAGCATGTTGTTATCATGCGTGGGTATCCTTGAAAGTGAAAGCTCAAGAACTGGGCCAGACCCTGTATGCCGTGCGGGAGAGTTTGTTTAGTCATTACCTTCGCGCTGAACTACAAAACCCTCATGTCACGGCTTGTTAAGGTCCAAAGCGTAAGTCCTGTCTCATTATGGTCAACGTTACTACCACCACAGTCGAACCCATCGACCTTCCAGTGTCAGAAACTCCGTGGCAAGAGTTCTGGCGTATCTTTCGGAAAGATCACCTGGCAATGGCAGGCTTGATCGTGCTGGGTCTTTTGCTGATTGCTGCCCTGGCTGGGAAAGCGCTGACCGAATGGATGGTGGTATTTGATCCCGCAACTGTTCGTTTACCCGATAAGTTCCAAGCGCCACTGACTGCGGCTTCGGCACAAATTCCGGTTGCTGATCGTCCCATGTTCGGTCTCTACTTATTGGGAACTGATGAGCTTGGCCGCGATGTGTTTGCGCGCATCCTGCAAGGCTCGTTCGTCTCGCTCTCAATCGGCTTTATCGCTGTTGGGCTTTCGATGTTGATTGGTATCTCTTTAGGTGGACTCGCGGGTTTTTACGGCAACATAAAACTGGGAGTGATTTCAGTTGATACATTAATCATGCGCTTCACCGACATCATGTTGTGCTTTCCCACATTTTTCCTGATTCTCACGGTTGTCGCACTTTTACCGCCGAGTATTTACAACATCATGATTGTGATCGGTCTCACCAGTTGGATGGGAACCGCTCGCCTCGTGCGTGCTGAGTTCCTCGCTTTGCGCGAGCAAGATTTTGTCGTTGCTGCCCAAGCCCTTGGTCTACCAGAACGACGCATTATCTTTCGTCATATGGTGCCAAACGCTATCGCGCCGGTTCTCGTGTCGGCAACGATCGGCGTCGCTTCAGCGATTCTCACTGAATCAGGACTGAGCTTCCTGGGATTTGGGGTTCGCCCTCCGTACGCCACCTGGGGAAATATTCTCTCGGATGGGAAGGATTTTATCTTTGATGCGCCGTGGCTGTTCTTCATTCCAGGCTTTGCCATTCTCATCGTAGTATTAGCATTCAATCTGGTGGGCGAAGGGCTGCGAGAAGCGCTCAACCCCAAGCTGCGGAGGCGATAACCGTGCCAGGGAATGAGTCGCTGTTAGATATTCACAACCTGTCAGTCTCTTTCTTCACTGACAAGGGCGAAGTGCCAGCCGTCAGAGATGTCAGTCTCAGCCTTGCTGCCGGACAAACATTGGCTTTGGTCGGCGAATCTGGCTGTGGCAAATCGACCGTTGCCCTCGCGATCATGCGCTTGATCAGCCCTCCAGGACGGATTGTGCATGGGCAGATGCAATTCAAAGGGCGTGACCTGGCAACACTTACCGAGCCTGAATTACGCACCATTCGCGGCAAATCGATCAGCATGATTTTCCAAGAACCGATGACCTCGCTCAACCCGGTATTTACGGTTGGTGATCAGATTGGTGAGGTGCTGCAAACTCATCGGCAGCTAGCAGAGCGTGAGGTACATCTCGAAGTGCTACGTTTACTGGAAAAAGTTGGCATTCCTTCTCCTGCACAGCGTATTGAACAGTATCCACACGAACTGTCGGGTGGAATGAAACAGCGGGTCATGATCGCTATGGCATTGGCATGTCAACCAGATCTCCTTATAGCCGACGAGCCGACGACAGCACTCGACGTGACTATTCAAGCGCAGATTCTTGAGCTGTTACAGTCGTTACAAGAAGAAATGCAAATGGCGATTCTCCTAATCACACACAACCTCGGGGTCGTAGCGCAATTCGCCAACGATGTGCAGGTAATGTACGCGGGCAAGACGGTCGAACAAGCAGACGTGCGAACATTATTTAAGAATCCGCTTCATCCGTATACGAAAGCACTGCTTCACGCCTTACCGCGCCCAGGGCATCGTGCTGAACGATTAGCATCCATCCCAGGGACTGTCCCATCGCCTCTGGTTTACCCGACTGGCTGTGCTTTTGCTCCCCGCTGCCCACAGGCACTCGATTTTTGCATTAACCGTCAACCGACCTTGAAACCGATCGAGAACGGACACGCGGTGGAGTGCTGGCTGTATGAATAGGGGGTAGGGGTTAGGGGTTGAGGATTAGCGAGAAGGGAACTGAAAAACTCTTTGATGTCTAGGACACTGGTATCAAAGTCGCCAAACAAGGCTTATAGGAATCGTTACATACAATGGCAAACCAACCCCCAACCCCTAACCCCCAACCCCTAGTTCAAGTGCGGAACCTCAAAAAACACTTCCCAGTACGCAGCGGTGTCTTCTCGCGTATTTCTGGCTGGGTCAAAGCAGTTGATGACGTGTCTTTTATTGTTCAGTCAGGGGAGACGTTAGCCTTGGTTGGTGAATCTGGTTGCGGCAAGACGACTGTTGGACGTTCGATCCTGCGTCTGATTGAACCGACGAGTGGTGAGGTGCACTTTGCTGGCGAAGATGTCTTGAAGATGGGTACCGCGCAGCTTCGACAAAAGCGCCGCCATATGCAGATGATCTTCCAAGACCCCTACAGTTCACTCAATCCCCGTATGACGGTCGGCGCGATTATTGGCGAGCCGTTGCGAGTCCACGGTCTCGCCAATGGCACAAACCTTGATCGTCAAGTCCATAGCCTCCTGGAGCGCGTCGGACTATCTTCCAGTTATGCCTCGCGGTACCCGCATGAATTTTCTGGTGGGCAGCGGCAGCGCATTGGCATCGCACGGGCTTTGGCCTTGAATCCACAATTTATTGTCTGTGATGAGCCGGTGTCCGCCTTGGATGTCTCAATTCAAGCGCAAATTTTGAACTTGCTAGAAGACCTGCAACAAGAGTTTGGCTTGTCGTATTTGTTTGTTTCGCATGATCTCAACGTTGTCGAGCATATCGCCGACCGCGTTGCGGTCATGTATCTCGGCAAGATCGTCGAGATCGCTCCTGTCGATAAACTGTTTCGTAATCCCCAGCATCCGTACACTGTTGCGCTCATGTCCGCGAATCCTGTCCCCGATCCAACTATCCGCACGAAACGGCAAGTGCTCACCGGTGACGTTCCTTCTGCCCTGAATCCACCAACCGGGTGTCCCTTCCATACCCGCTGTCCGCGCGTGATGGAAACATGCAAAACCGTCATGCCGCAAGCAACGCAAACAGGCGAGGAGAAAGAAACTCATACGGTGTGGTGTCATTTGTATAGTGAAACTGCAAACACTGAGGTGTAAAGTCCTCCCCAGTGAGGCGATTATGAGACGCATGTTCAACCCACCCCATCCAGGTGAAGTGCTCAAGGACGGAGTATTCGAGGGCGGAGGAATCTCGGTAACAGATGCCGTGCGACAGCTCGGCATATCGCGTGTGCAGTTATCACGCTTGCTCAATGGCCGGGCCGGAATATCGGCGGACATGGCTATCCGACTGGCGATGTGGTTGGGAGGTAGCCCCAAATCCTGGCTACGGATGCAAATAGACTATGACCTGTGGCAGAGTCAACAACGTGGACGTCCGGTAGTAAAAAGGCTCAAGCGCACAGCGTCATGAGATTAACCGAGAGGAACCGGACATGATATGATAGCGCGTACATAGTGCACGAGTTGATGAGATAGTGTCACTACTATAGGGGGAGTATATACCCGTGCCAAAACGCGTCAGTCATAAAACTGGGAGTGAACTTTTCATTGTTGATAATAGCGATGAAGACTGGAAGGTGGTTCGCTATCTTCATGACTGGTGTCAGCTTTCCAAATCGATTGATATAGCAACTGGCTATTTTGAAGTTGGGTCCCTCCTTGCGCTCAAAGAGGAATGGCAGAAAGTCGATAACATTCGGATCTTGATGGGCGACGAGGTTTCTCTTCGAACCAAGAATACTTTCGTCGCTGGCCTCACAAAGGTGACAAACCGCCTTGACTCTAGTCTGGAACTAGAAAAACAAAAGAATGATTTCCTTGTTGGGGTGCCTGCTATTGTCGAGGCTATCCGCTCCGGGAAGATTCAGTGCCGGGTCTATCGTAAAGACAAGTTTCACGCCAAAGCGTACATTACGCACGCTCGACTTGAGGTCATAGGCTCTAGCGCACTCGTAGGATCGTCTAACTTTACCTGTCCGGGTCTCACCGAGAATATAGAACTCAATGTGCAGATCACAGGACAACCTGTGAACGTTCTGCAAGAATGGTACGAAGATCATTGGGGTGAAGCAGAAGACGTTACCCCGGATATCCTCCGCACGATAGAGCGTCATACCCGTGAATATTCACCCTTCGAGGTGTACGCTAAAGCGCTCCATGAATTCTTCCGTGGCCATGAGCTGACGGCAAGCGAATGGGAGCAGCATGGCGGCTCCAAAATCTATCCAATCCTTGATCAGTATCAACGAGAGGGTTACCACGCCCTGATGAAAATTGCGAACCGCTACAATGGGGCGTTTCTCTGCGATGGTGTGGGACTTGGTAAGACCTTCGTCGGCTTAATGCTGATAGAGCGGCTCGTTGCATATGATCGCAAACGTGTTGCGCTCTTCGTTCCCAAAGGGGCGCGTAAGCCTGTGTGGGAAAAAGAGTTGCGGAGATACCTGCCTCACCTTTTTGGTGACTTTAGCAACGTGGTCGTTTTCAATCACACCGATCTTCTGCGTGGCGGAGAGTTCCCTGACCGGCTCGAACGCATCCGAGAGATGGCGGACGTCATTGTCATCGATGAAGCGCACCATTTTCGTAATACCGGCGTGCGCGGGGAAGCAGGAGAGCGACAATCCCGCTACTGGCAACTGTATGACATCGCCGAAGGAAAGGCGATGTTCCTGTTGACTGCTACTCCGGTGAACAACCGCCTGACCGACCTTCAGCATATGATGGAACTATTCTCCCGGCGTCAGGCTGACTATTTCAAGGACGCTCCTTTAGGCATTCATTCGCTACCCGGCCATTTCCGTAAGATGGAGAAAGAATTGGAGCGACTTATCTTCCAGCAAAATCATTCACTGAACGGGGTAGAAATCAATCTTGCCGAGGCCGAGCAGGTGCTGGTGAATGACGCGCTTTTCCGCTCCTTAGTCGTTCAGCGCAGTCGCGCTTACGTGAAAAAGAGTCAACTACAACATGGTGGTTCCCTCGCGATGTTCCCTCAACGCGAAGATCCCAAGGTCGCTGAATACTCAGTCAAAAGGACCTACGGTCGGCTCCTATCGATGTTGGAAGCCGCGTTCTCGAAGGAAAAGCCGTTATTTTCTCTGGCGATCTACTATCCGCTTGCGTATTACAAGGGCTCGGACTCATCGATTAACCCTTTGGAAGAAGGACGGCAACGAGAGGTAGTCGGCCTCATCCGCACACAATTCTTGAAGCGATTTGAAAGCTCAGCGCAGTCGTTCGATATGTCTTGCCAGGCGCTCCTCCTCAAGCTCCTGGCTTGGGTCACTAAGCATAGTCAGACCGAGGCTGAAAAGCAGCGATTGGACCGTTGGACTCGTCAACACAAGGAAGTGATCGACTATGTCCGAGAAAAACAGAGTGAATTCCGAGAAGTTGAAGGAGAGTGGGACGAAGAAGATGTCATCCCCGAGGAACTACTCGAATCCATAGAGGCGCTCAACCGTAACGAGTTCAAGGTCGAGGAAATCCTTGCGGAAACTTTCCTGGACCTTGATCAATTGGCAGAATTCCTCGACGAGCTGAAGAAGTTCAAGCCATCGCACGACGACAAACTTAAGGCGCTCATCAAACTACTGAAAACCGATCCAGTTCTCAAAAAGCATAAGGTTCTGATCTTCACCGAATTCATGGACACTGCGCGTTACCTCAAACAGCAATTAATAAACGCTAGTATCACTGGCATTGATGAAGTTGACAGCCAGGTGAACCGAGACCGGGGGGACATCATTCGTCAATTTGCCCCGTATTATAACGGAACATCGAGCACCCTGCTTGCGGAGGAAGGACTGGCTGAAACCCGTGTCCTCATCTCGACAGATGTGCTTTCGGAAGGGTTGAATCTGCAGGACGCTACTCGGCTTATTAACTATGAGTTACATTGGAACCCTGTCCGCCTGATGCAACGGATTGGTCGTGTGGACCGAAGGATGAACCCGGAAATCGAAGCCCGGATTCTTGCTGATCATCCTGATCAAAAACCCTTACGAGGTCGAGTTGCATACTGGAACTTTTTACCGCCAGACGAACTCGATGAGTTACTGAGACTGTACCAGCGGGTCTCACATAAGACATTACGTATTTCCAAAACCTTCGGCATCGAAGGAAAGAAACTCCTCTCGCCTCAGGATGATTATGAAGCATTGAAAGACTTCATCGAAGCTTACGAGGGCACAACTTCACCGTCCGAGGATATGCACTTGGAATACCAGCAACTCTTGAACGACTACCCAGACTTGCCAGCGAGACTCGATGCACTTCCAGGACGAGTGTTCAGTGGTAAACCTCATCCTGCCGCAAACACGCAAGCCGTGTTCTTTTGTTTCGCGCTTCCCGCTCCGGGAGCCAGAGTGCAAGACGAAGAGCGAGCCGACGCAAGCGTGTGGACCGAAGAAGCTGGCAGCGTGAAGTGGTATCTCTATGATCTTGCGACCGGCAAGATTGCCGATGAACCAACAGAGGTTATTGGCTTGATTCGCAGCACGCCAGAGACACCGCGTAAACACGACATGCCGAACGAGACACTGTCTGACATCCGGGCAAAATTGGAGAAGCACATCAAGAACACGTACCTGAAGCAGGTCCAGGCTCCGATTGGGGTGAAACCGATTCTTCGAGCATGGATGGAACTCAGCTAAAGGGGGCTGTTGTGAGCACTGTCGATCTCGCACGTCTTCGCTCTATCAAGACTTTTCCGTCACTCGTCAAATACCTGCATGATGAACTCGAATGGCCAATTGACACTGATTATTGCGATGACCTCACTTTCGAATACGAACCTGAGGAACTTGGCTTGAAGGAGGAGTACACTAAAAAGATCGGTGATAGCAAGATCAAACAGCTTCGGCCTTTGGTGATGAATCAACCTGGGCTATTTTCTTTATCGATTTCAAACCTAAACGACTGCCTATTGTTGCTCTGCGTAAGATTCTCGGCAATTTGGTCGTACGGAAACGCGACTCGGCCAACAAATCGGAACGCACAGCGTGGGACAAGCACGACCTGCTTTTCATTTCGGCGTTCGGCGAAGAAGGCGACCGTCAGATCACACTTGCGCATTTTTCAGAAGGAGCGAATAGCCGCGATCTCCCTACCCTCAAAGTCCTCGGCTGGGATGAACTCGACACGCACCTCAATCTCCAGCATGTTAACCATCAGTTACACCAGTGGCTACGCTGGCCAGACGACACCAAAGATCTGGAAGCTTGGCGTCGGCAGTGGTCGTCCGCGTTCACATTGCGACCTCGCGAGGTAATTTCTACAGCTCGGGACCTTGCTGTCCGGTTAGCTGTACTTGCCCAGTCGATTCGTCAGAAGGCAAAACAGGTACTCGACATCGAAACAGAGCAGGGCCAGTTACGAAAGCTCTACACCGCATTTCAGGAGTCCCTGATCCACGACCTGGACGAAGACGACTTCGCCGACATGTACGCTCAGACAATTACCTATGGGCTGTTTTCCGCAGCCGTTTCCCGCACCACGCCCGACGCTGAGGTTGTAGTTCTTGCTGAACACTTGGTCGACGTAGTGCCACCTACGAATCCCTTCCTGCGAGAGATGCTATCCACGTTTCTCACGGTCGGCGGACGACGAGGCAAGCTCGACTTCGACGAGTTAGGTATTCAGGAAGTCATCGGAGTGCTGAACAGCCCTGATACGAACTTGAACGCCGTGCTGCGCAATTTCGGCGACCTCCGCCGCGGGGAAGATCCGGTCATTCACTTCTACGAAGACTTCCTTAAGCAATACGACAAGAAGCGCAAAGTTGAACGCGGCGTTTTCTACACGCCGCAACCCGTCGTCTCTTATATCGTCCGCAGTGTCCACGAACTCCTGCAAACTGAGTTCGGTCTCGAAGACGGTCTCGCCCCTATCATCACTTGGAGTGAAATGCTCAAGCGTCATCCTGATTTGAAACTTCCACTCCTCACCGACGAACCTGGAGAAAAGCGCACTATTAACCCTGATGAACCTTTCGTCCAAGTTCTCGATCCGGCCACCGGTACCGCCACTTTCCTCGTTGAAGTTATTGACGTTATTCACCGCACTCTTACTGCAAAATGGAATAGCCAAGGGCTTACCACAGCACAGCAACATGCTGCGTGGAACGCCTATGTACCGGAACACCTTCTTCCGCGCCTGTACGGCTATGAGCTAATGATGGCTCCCTATGCCATCGCACATATTAAGATTGGCCTCAAGCTCGCCGAGACCGGCTACCGCTTTGGCAGCAAAGAACGTGCACACATCTATCTCACCAACGCACTAGAGCCAAAAGTAAAGCAGCTCCCACAAATTGGCTTCGACGCCCTGGCCCACGAAGCCGCTGCCGTCAATGAAGTCAAATGGTACAAACGCTTTACCGTGGTCATTGGGAACCCGCCGTATTCAGTAACCAGCGCCAACTTCAACCCGTTCATTGATGCGCTAATGGCCGACTACAAGAAGCACGTTCGCGGCGAGCAAGGTCTAGTGGCTCTCGCAGATGACTATCTAAAATTCATCCGCCTCAGTCAGCACTTATTGGAAGCGCCGAACTGCGGTGTTTGGGGAATGATTACCAACCATGGATATCTGAAAGGTGTAATTCACCGTGGGGTTCGGAAGGAGCTGCTCAGCCAGTTCAATTCAATGTTCCTCCTCGATCTCCACGGCGACTCGAACATCGGCGAACAAAGTCCAGCGGGAAAAAGCAATGAAAACGTCTTCGACATTCAGCAGGGCGTTGCTGTCTCCATTGGGTTTTGCTCCGTGGCCAAAAATTCGGCCAATGCAGTTCGCCACAGTGATCTTTGGGGCAACCGAAACGAGAAATACGATGACCTAGCGCTGCACCCAATCTCGCATCGGAAATGGACCGACATACGTCCCAGCGACCCACGGTATTTCTTGGTTCCATTCAATGATTCAAACTTGATCGAGTACCAAGATTGTCCGTCGCTTGACGATTTTATGGCTGTCAACTCGTGCGGGGTGAAAACCCATCGGGACGGCATTGTCATTGATTACGACAAGAAGACGTTGATCGCCCGAATGGCTGACATTGCCTCTGAGCGTAATTTAGACCTCTTGCGAAAGCGCTATGGCATCGCCGATACCCCTCATTGGAAACTCACAGTCGCTCAATCCAAAATCAAGGCGGACGAGGTTCCAAACTTCATCCAGCGCCTCACTTACCGGCCATTTGACCACCGTTGGATTTATTACAACCCAGCGATAATCGAAAAGGGCGATTCCAAGTATCCAACGCTCCGCCACATGCTGCATCGCAATGTCGCCCTACTTACCGCCCGCATCCAAGCCACTGGCGTTTTCGATGCAGTGTTCGTCTCGAAGTTTCTCGTCGAAATGAAGACCGCCGAGTCTTCGCGAAGCTGCACAGTTTTCCCACTCTACCTCGCAGACGATCGGGATTCTCGACAAGCGGAGCTTTCTGGGAATGGACTTAGGCCCAATTTCAATTCGAAGGTATTGCTTTCATGGGCGCAAAAGCTTGGTGTTAAGACAAAAGGTGATTTTGGTTTTCCCGCTAGTCTGACACCCGAAGACATTTTCCACTACGCCTACGCGGTGTTTCACAGTCCTGACTACCGGCGTCGCTACGCGGAGTTTCTAAAGATCGATTTCCCACGGCTGCCGTTGACGTCGAGCGTTGACCTTTTCCGCGAGTTGGCCCACCTCGGCGGTGAACTTGGGTCCCTGCATCTGATGGAATCGCCTAAACTCAATAAACACCTTACGAAGTTTGTTGGGAGCGAAAAACCCGAAGTCGAAAAAGTCTCATGGTCTGATGACACCGTGTGGCTCGATAAGGCGCAAACCACGGGCTTTGTTGGTGTGCCAGAGGATGTCTGGAACTTCCGCATCGGCGGCTATCAGGTTTGCGAGAAATGGCTGAAGGACCGTAAAGGCCGCATCATCTCGAAGGATGACATCACCCACTACCACAAAATCGTTGTCGCTCTTGCAGAAACAATTCGACTCATGCGGGAGATTGACGAAGTAATCGACAAACACGGCGGCTGGCCGTTGAGATGAGTTAACCGTGAGTGACTTATTCGACAACGCTCCACCACCAGAGCTAAGCTCACTTGAAGTGCAGTGGCTGTTCGTTGACGAAGCCGGAGATCCCACGCTTTTTCATCGTTCCGGTAAGCCCATCGTCGATACGCCTGGCTGCTCACGTTTCTTCATCATCGGCAAACTGGAGGTGGAGGAGCCTGTCTCTCTTGCAAAGGCGCTCACCGATCTGCGGCAGGAATTGCTCGCAGACCCCTACTTTGCTGGAGTCGAATCCTTTCGTCCCGAACGGGAAAAAACTGCATTGCTGTTCCATGCGAAGGACGACCTACCGGAGGTTCGATATCGCGTCTTCAATCTTCTTCGTTCCGCTGGGAAGACGCTGCGATTCCATGCCGTAATTTGCGACAAGCTCGCCTTAGGCGGTGGCAGGAAACAACTTACCGCAATAGTGATTGACCGGAGTGGAGAGCCTCTGCACAAGAGCAGGGATGAGAGACGAGACCATTGTGTGCTGGCTTCGGTCTAAGTATCGAAGTCTGGTCGAAGAGCTGGATGAACGCGGGCGAC
>Ga0194132_10012180_pt1 | contig 10792 bp, 8 predicted proteins | sample TA2KigOf80mmetaG_FD_148612 | JGI IMG/M metagenome (GOLD analysis project Ga0194132, IMG submission 148612) | Freshwater microbial communities from Lake Tanganyika, Tanzania - TA2015054 Kigoma Offshore 80m | ecosystem: Environmental > Aquatic > Freshwater > Lake | place: Tanzania: Lake Tanganyika... | reverse complement strand
TCCTGGGCAGCGAATTCAACTTCGACCTGCACGCCCATCATGGCTACGGCGCCTACATCTGCGGTGAGGAAACCGCGCTGCTCGAATCGCTCGAGGGCAAGAAGGGCCAGCCGCGCTTCAAGCCGCCCTTTCCCGCCACCTTCGGTCTCTACGGCCGGCCCACCACCATCAACAACACCGAGACCTTCGCTGCGGTGCCGTGGATCATCAACCACGGCGGCGAAGCCTTTCTCAACATGGGGCGGCCCAACAACGGCGGTACCAAAATATTCTCTGTGTCCGGTCACGTGGCGCGGCCGGGTAACTACGAAGTGAGACTCGGCACGCCTTTCCGCGATCTGTTGGCCATGGCCGGTGGCATGCGCGGCGGCCGGCCGCTGAAGGCCTGTATTCCCGGCGGATCGTCGATGCCGGTGCTGACCGGCGACGTCATGCTCAACACCGAAATGGACTACGACTCCATCGCCAAAGCCGGTTCCATGCTGGGCTCCGGTGCGGTCATCTGCATGGACGACACCACCTGCATGGTGAAGGCGCTGCTGCGATTGGCTTACTTCTATCACGAAGAATCCTGCGGGCAGTGCACGCCCTGCCGCGAAGGCACCGGCTGGTTGTACCGCGTGCTGAATCGCATCGAGCACGGCAAGGGCCGGCCCGATGACCTGGATCTGCTCAATTCCGTATCGGACAACATCGCCGGGCGCACCATCTGTGCGCTGGGTGATGCCGCCGCCATGCCGGTGAAGAGTTTCATCAAGCACTTCCGTTCCGAGTTCGAGTACCACATCGAACACAAGAAGTGCCTGGTGGACGAACCGGTGATGGCCTGAGATCGCCCATGGCCAACGTCAATATCGAAATCGACGGACGCGCGCTGGAGGTACCCTCCACCTTCACCGTGATGGATGCCGCCAATCAGCTGGGCATCTACATCCCGCACTTCTGCTATCACAAGAAGCTCTCCATCGCCGCCAACTGCCGCATGTGTCTGGTGCAGGTGGAAAAGGCGCCCAAGCCCTTGCCCGCCTGCGCCACGCCGGTGACCGAGGGCATGAAGGTGCAGACCCACTCCAATGCCGCGGTCAACGCCCAGAAGGGGGTGATGGAGTTTCTGCTGATCAATCATCCACTCGATTGCCCAATCTGCGATCAAGGCGGCGAATGCCAGTTGCAGGACTTGGCGGTAGGCTATGGTGGCAGCGCCTCGCGCTACGAAGAGACCAAGCGTGTCGTGCCGCGCAAGGACATCGGCCCGCTGGTGGCGGCGGAGGAGATGAGCCGCTGCATCCACTGCACCCGCTGTGTGCGCTTCGGCGAAGAGATCGCCGGCATGATGGAACTGGGCATGGCCGGGCGCGGCGAGCACTCCGAGATCCTGTCCTTCGTCGGCAACGCGGTGGAGTCCGAGCTGTCCGGCAACATGATCGATCTGTGTCCGGTGGGGGCACTGACCTCGCGGCCGTTCCGCTATGCCGCCCGCACCTGGGAGCTCACCCGCCGCAAATCGGTAAGTCCGCATTGCGGTCTGGGTTCCAATTTAACGGTGCAGATCAAGCAGGATCGCGTGGTGCGTGTCTTGCCGCTGGAAACGCCCGAGATCAACGAGTGCTGGCTATCGGACAAAGATCGCTTCTCCTATGAAGCGCTCAACAGCAATCAGCGGCTGACTCAGCCCATGATCAAGGACGGCGGCCAGTGGCGTGAAGTGGACTGGCCAACGGCTCTGGAGCGCGTTGCGCGCGGGTTCAAGCAAGTGCGCGAGAAGCATGGCGAAAAGTCGATCGGCGTGCTGGCGACGCCCCATGCCACGCTGGAAGAACTCTACCTGCTGCACCGCTGGGCACAGAGCCTCGGTACGCCGAACGTGGATTTCCGCTTGCGCCAGTGGGAGTCGAGCGCGAACGGCGCGCCTTGGCTTGGGATGAAAATCGGCGATATCAACGCGCTCGATCAGGTGCTGGTGATCGGCGCGAATCTGCGTAAGGATCATCCGCTCATCGCCCAGCGTCTTCGGCAAGCGGCCAAGAAGTTCTGCGATGTGCATCTGGTGAATGCCAGCGACGATGATCAGCGCACGCGCATTGCGGGCAAACTAGTACGGGCGCCCTCACAGTTGGCTGCCGCACTGGGCGAATTGGTCGTGGCAGTAGCGCAAGTGAAAGGCATATCCACCGGCGTCAGCGCCGCCGCGGTCAGCAGTGAGGCCAAGGCCATGGCGGGGCGTCTGGCGAAAGCCAGCAATGCCGCCATCTTCCTGGGAAATTACGCCCAGCAGCATCCACGCGCTGCGCAGCTGCACGCGCTGGCGCAGGAATTGGCGCGAGTGCTGGGTGCGAAGCTCGGCTTCCTCGGTGAGGCCGCCAACAGTGTCGGCGGTTACATCGCCAACGCCTTGCCGGCAGCGGGCGGACAGACCGCCGCGCAGATGCTGGCGCAGCCGCTCAAGGCCTATCTGCTATTGCATGCCGAGCCCGAGCTCGACTGCATCGATGGGGCGCAGGCATTGAAGGCCATGCAGGCCGCTGAGTTCGTGGTGGCGATGTCGCCGTTCAAACACGCCGCTCAGTCGTACGCCCAGGTGATCCTGCCGGTGTCACCGTTTACGGAGACCGCCGGGTCATTCATCAATACTGAAGGGCGGCTGCAAAGTTTCGTCGGCGTGGTGAAGGCACAAGGCGAGACCCGGCCAGCGTGGAAAGTCCTGCGCGTGCTGGGCAACATCATGGGCATGGCGGGCTTTGATTTCGATTCCGCCGAGGCCGTGCGCAAGGCCTGCCTGGAAGGGGTCGATATTGCCAGCCGCCTCGACAATACCACCCGAACCTCGCTGGTCGCGAATGCGCCCGCTGTTAGCGGACTTGAGCGCATCGCGGAGGTGCGCATCCACGATGCCGACGCCATCGTGCGGCGCGCGCCGTCCCTGCAACGAACACAGGATGCCGCCGGGCCGTTTGTCAGCATGAACAGCGCGCTGTTGCGACAGCTGAGCGTGACGCCAGGACAGCTCGTGCGTATCGTGCAAAACGGTGGCGAGGCCCGCCTTGAGGCACACCGCGATGACAACTTGCCGGATCACTGCGTGCGCATCCCCATGGCGCATCCGGCCACCGCCGCACTGGGCGGCGCACAAGGCGCGCTGAGCTTGGCTGCGGTACCGCAGCCTGAAGGAGCGATGGCGTGAATCTGGAATTTTTCGAACAGACTTTCGGGTCGGCATGGCCGGTGATCTGGACCATGATCAAGATCGTCGCCATCGTGCTGCCGTTGATGGGTTGCGTGGCCTATCTCACCTTGGCCGAGCGCAAGGTAATCGGATGGATGCAGGTGCGCAGGGGACCCAATCGCGTGGGTCCGCTGGGTCTCTTGCAGCCCATCGCCGATGCCATCAAGCTGATGATGAAGGAAATCATCATTCCTTCTGGCGCCAACAAGTTTCTGTTCATCGGCGCGCCGATCCTTTCCATCATGCCGGCCTTGGCGGCGTGGGCGGTGATTCCCTTCGATGACGGCATGGTGCTGGCCAATGTGGACGCGGGACTGCTCTACGTCATGGCGCTCACTTCCATGGGCGTGTACGGCGTCATCATCGCCGGCTGGGCGTCGAATTCGAAGTACGCCTTCCTCGGCTGCCTGCGCTCGGCGGCACAAATTGTGGCTTACGAAATCGCCATGGGCTTCGCCCTGGTGTGTGTGCTGATGGTATCGGGCAGCTTGAATCTATCGCAGATCGTACTGAGCCAGAACAGTGGCTGGGGCGCGCTCGGATGGAACTTGATTCCGCTGTTCCCCATGTTTCTGGTGTATCTGATCGCGGGCGTGGCCGAGACCAACCGCGCGCCCTTTGACGTGGCAGAAGGCGAATCGGAGATCGTCGCCGGCTTTCACGTCGAATACTCCGGCATGGCGTTCGCGATTTTCTTCCTGGCGGAATACGCCAACATGATTCTGGTGGCGGCACTCACCGCCATCATGTTCCTCGGCGGCTGGCTGTCCCCCGTGCCCTTCCTCCCCGACAGTATTTTCTGGCTGCTGGGCAAAGTGGTGTTCGTGCTGTTCCTGTTCCTGTGGTTCCGCGCCACCTTCCCGCGCTATCGCTACGATCAGATCATGCGCCTGGGCTGGAAAGTGTTCATACCCATCACCCTGGTGTGGGTGGTGGTGGTGGGTGTGTGGATGCGCACCCCGCTGTGGCTGTGGGGATAGCGCGATGATCAAGGCCCTGAAAGACTTTTTCTCCACCTTCCTGCTGTTTGAATTGGTGCGCGGCATGCAACTTACCGGGCGTCACCTGTTCGCCCGCAAGATCACCATCCAGTATCCGGAAGAGAAAACCCCGCAGAGCCCGCGCTTTCGTGGATTGCACGCGCTGCGCCGTTATCCCAATGGCGAAGAGCGCTGCATTGCCTGCAAACTGTGCGAGGCGGTGTGTCCGGCACTGGCCATCACCATCGAGTCCGAGCAGCGCGCCGACGGTACCCGTCGCACCACCCGCTACGACATCGATCTGACCAAGTGCATTTTCTGTGGCTTTTGCGAAGAAAGCTGTCCGGTCGATTCCATCGTCGAAACTCGCATCTTCGAGTACCACGGCGAGCGCCGGGGCGACCTGCTTTACACCAAGGAAATGCTGCTGGCCATCGGGGGTCGCTACGAAGCCCAGATCGCCAAGGATCGTACCGCCGATGCCGCCTATAGATGACCCGTATCTGATGAGATCCATTCGATAAAACCTGTTCGATGACCTTTCTCACCACCCACTTTGCCAGCATCCTTTTCTACGCCTTCGCCGGCGTGCTACTGCTGGCGGCGTTGCGCGTGATCACGGCACGCAATCCGGTGCACGCCGCCCTGTTTCTGGTCCTGGCCTTTGCCACTGCCTCTGCACTGTGGATGCTGCTGGAAGCGGAGTTTCTCGCCATCGCCCTGGTGCTGGTCTACGTTGGGGCGGTGATGGTGTTGTTCCTGTTTGTGATCATGATGCTGGACATCAACATCACCCGGTTGCGCCAGGGCCATCTGGACTATCTGGTGCCGGGACTCATCGTAGCCGGCATCATGGTGACTGAGATGACCATGGTGCTGGGCGGTCGCAAGTTCGGCCTGCTCGATGTGCCGGTGCCGGCGCCGCGCGAGGCGGGCTACTCCAATACCCGTGACCTGGGTCTGGTGCTGTACACGGACTATGTCTATGCCTTCGAGATCGCCGCCGTCATACTGCTGGTGGCGATCGTCGCCGCCATCGCCCTGACCTTGCGGCAGCGCAAGGACACCAAGTTTCAGGATCCTGCCCTGCAGGTGCTGGTGCGACGGCAGGACCGCGTGCGCATCGTGACCATGCCGGCGGACAATCCGGAGAAGCCGTCATGATCGGCCTGTCGCACTACCTGGTGTTGGGCGCGCTGCTGTTTGCCATCAGCGTGGTGGGCATATTCCTCAACCGCAAGAACGTCATCATCCTGTTGATGGCCATCGAGTTGAACCTGCTGGCGGTCAACCTCAATTTCATCGCCTTCTCGCACTATCTGCAGAACTTGTCCGGGCAGGTGTTTGTGTTCTTCATCCTGACGGTGGCGGCGGCTGAGTCCGCCATCGGACTGGCGATCCTGGTGTGTCTGTTCCGCAGCATCCAGAGCATCCACGTCGAAGACCTGGGGAGCCTCAAGGGATGAAGTCGCTCTACCTCATCGTGCCCTTTGCGCCACTGGTCGGCGCCATCATCGCGGGACTCTTTGGCAAGGTGGTCGGGCGCGCCGGCGCCCACTGGGTCACCATCATCGGCGTGCTGATCTCCGCCATCGCCTCGGTCATGGTGTGGCAGGACGTGCAGGCCGGCGAGCGCTTCAATGGCGCGCTCTATACCTGGATCGTCAGCGGCGACCTGAACCTGTCGGTGGGGTTTCTCATCGACCCGCTCACCGCCACCATGATGGTGGTGGTCACCTCGGTGTCGCTCCTGGTGCATATCTACACCATCGGCTACATGCACGATGATCCGGGCTACCAGCGCTTCTTCAGCTACATCTCGCTGTTCACCTTCTCCATGCTGATGCTGGTCATGTCGAACAACTTTCTGCAGTTGTTCTTCGGCTGGGAGGCGGTCGGGCTGGTGTCCTATCTGTTGATCGGGTTCTGGTACACCCGGCCGACGGCGGTGTACGCCAACCTCAAGGCCTTCCTGGTGAACCGGGTGGGAGATCTTGGTTTCCTACTGGGCATCGGTTTGATCTACGCCTATTTCGGCTCGCTCGATTACGCCAAGGTGTTTGAACTGGCGCCGTCGATGGTGGCCCAGCAGATCACCATCGTGGACTGGCCGCTGATTACGGCCGTGTGCCTGCTGCTGTTCGTCGGCGCCATGGGCAAGTCGGCACAGTTCCCTCTGCACGTGTGGCTGCCGGATTCCATGGAAGGCCCGACACCCATCTCCGCGCTGATCCACGCCGCCACTATGGTGACGGCAGGCATCTTCATGGTGACGCGCATGTCGCCGCTGTTCGAATTGAGCGAGACCGCGCTGGCCACCGTGATTGTGATCGGCGCCATCACGGCGCTGTTCATGGGGCTGGTGGCTATTGTCCAGAACGACATCAAGCGCGTGGTGGCCTATTCCACTCTTTCCCAGTTGGGTTACATGACCGTGGCACTGGGCGCATCAGCTTACGCTGCCGGCATGTTCCATCTGGTGACCCATGCCTTCTTCAAGGCACTGCTGTTCCTTGGCGCGGGGTCGGTGATCATCGGCATGCACCACGAGCAGGACATGCGCAAGATGGGCGGGCTGAAGAAGTACATGCCTATCACTTACCTCACCATGTTGATCGGCGCGCTGGCGAGTGCGGGTGTGCCGGGATTGGCGGGCTTCTTCTCCAAGGATGCCATCATCGAGACCGTGCATTATTCGACCATTCCAGGAGCGGGCTTTGCCTACTTCTGTGTGCTGGCCTGCGTGTTTGTCACCGCCTTCTATACCTTCCGCCTGATCTTCATGGTATTTCACGGCGCGCCGCGGTTCGACTCGCAGGGTGCTCACGGTCACGAGGCCCATGTCGGCGACGGGAACCATGAAGGTCATCATGCCCATGGCGGCACACCGCACGAATCGCCCTGGGTGGTGACCTTACCGCTGATCCTGCTGGCCATTCCAACCATCAGCGTGGGCTGGGCCATTGGCAGTGTGCTGTTTGGCAACTACTTCGGTGAGGCCATTCATGTGGCGCCGTCGCACGCGGTGGTGGCGGAGATGGGCAAGCACTTTCATGGCGTCATTGGCATGATGACGCACGCACTGTCCACCGTGCCCTTCTGGCTGTCCATGGCGGGCATCGCCGCCGCGGCTTACTGTTACCTGATGAATCCAGGGCTGCCAGCGGCCCTGCAGCGCAACTTTGCCTTCGTCCATAAGGTGCTGGACAAGAAGTACTGGTTCGATGAAATCTATAGCGCGGTGTTCGCGGGTGGTGCGCGTGCGCTCGGCAAGTTCTTTTGGAAGGTCGGTGACGCCACCTTGATCGACGGCCTGCTCGTCAACGGATCAGCGCGATTGGTGGGGTGGTTCTCTACGGTCATCCGGCATCTTCAGACCGGTTTCGTTTATCACTATGCCTTTGCCATGATCATCGGCGTGTTGTTGTTGCTGTCTCTCTGGGTGTCGAGGGCCTGATCCATGAGTACACCTTGGCTCAGTCTGGTGATCTGGGTGCCGATCCTGTCGGCTCTGGCGGTTTTGGCTTTGGGGTCGGACCGCAGCCCGGGGCGCGCGCGCGTGCTGGCCTTGCTCGGTTCCATTGCCGGTCTGGCGGTGGCGATCCCCCTGTGGACTGGATTTGACGCCAGCGCCCACGGCATGCAGTTCGTCGAGAAGTCCGCCTGGATCGCGCGCTTCAATGTCTTCTATCACCTGGGCATCGATGGCATCTCTTTGCTGCTGATTCTGCTGAACTGCTTCACCACCATCTTGGTGGTGATCGCCGGCTGGGAAGTGATCAAGACCAAGGTGTCGCAGTACATGGCGTCGTTCCTGTTGCTCTCGGGCATCATGAATGGCGTGTTCAGCGCGCTTGACGGTGTGCTGTTCTATGTGTTCTTCGAAGCCACGCTGATCCCCATGTTCATCATTGTGGGCGTATGGGGCGGACCCAACCGCATCTACGCGGCCATGAAGTTCTTCCTCTACACGCTGATGGGCTCGCTGCTCACCCTGGTGGCGCTGATCTACCTGTACAACCTGTCCGGCGGCAGCTTCGATCTGCTCACCTGGCACAAACTCAAAATTGGAATGACGGCGCAGGTGCTGATTTTCATCGCATTCTTTGTCGCCTTTGCCGTGAAGATTCCCATGTGGCCGGTCCACACCTGGTTGCCGGACGCCCACGTGGAAGCGCCGACCGGTGGGTCCGTGGTGCTGGCGGCCATCATGTTGAAGCTGGGCGGCTATGGTTTCCTGCGGATCGCCCTGCCGATCGCGCCCGATGCCAGCCACGAACTCGCTTTTTTCATCATCACCCTCAGTCTGATCGCGGTGGTCTACATCGGTCTGGTGGCGATGGTGCAGCAGGACATGAAGAAACTCATTGCCTACTCATCCATTGCCCACATGGGCTTTGTCACTCTAGGCATCTTCATCTTCAATCAACAGGGCGTGGAAGGCGCCGTGCTGCAGATGGTGTCGCACGGTTTTATTTCCGGCGCGCTGTTCCTGTGTGTGGGCGTGCTGTACGACCGCATGCATTCGCGCCAGATCGCTGACTATGGCGGCGTGGTCAATACCATGCCGGTGTTCGCCGCCTTCTTCATGCTATTCGCCATGGCCAACGCCGGTCTGCCTGGCACCAGCGGATTCGTTGGTGAATTCCTGGTGGTGATGGGTACGATGAAGGTCAACTTCTGGTACGCCTTGCTGGCTGCCACTACGCTGATCTTTGGCGCCGCCTACACCTTGTGGATGTACAAGCGGGTGATCTTCGGCGCCATCGCCAACGATCACGTCAAGGAACTCACCGACATCGACGGCCGCGAGAAGCTGGTCCTCACCTTGCTGGCGGCGGCAGTGCTGTTGATGGGCCTGTTCCCCCAACCCTTCAATGCTGTCTTGCACGTCTCCGTAAGCGATCTGCTGGCGCACGTGGCGCAATCCAAACTATGACCGTGATCGAGAGCATGACGCCGGCGGCGCCGGAGATTTTTCTGCTGATCTGTACCTGTGTGGTGCTGATGGTGGATCTGTTTCTGAAGGACGAACAACGCGGCGTCAGCTTCATGCTTGCGGTGATGTCCTTGTTGGCGACCGGATTGCTGGTGCTTCAGCAAGACGCTCGCATGGCGCGCTTCGCCTTCAACGATTTGTACGTGGCCGACAGCCTGTCCAGTGTATTGAAGCTGTTCATCTGCGTCGCCGTGGCGATGGTGCTGGTTTATTCTCGTGCCTATATCCGTGCCCGTGATTTGTATCGCGGTGAGTTCTTCGTGCTGGTGATGTTCGCTGCCCTGGGCATGATGATCATGGCCTCGGGCGCGCACATGCTCACGCTTTATCTGGGTCTGGAATTGTTGAGCCTGACACTGTACAGCGCGGTGGCCATGCAACGCGATTCGATGAAGGCCACCGAGGCCGCCATGAAGTATTTCGTGCTGGGTGCGCTGGCCTCGGGCATGCTGCTCTACGGCATGTCCATGATCTACGGCGCCACCGGCGTGCTGCAGATCGCCGAGATTGCTCACAAGATCGGCGCCGGCGAGGCCAACAGCATGCTGCTGGTGTTTGGACTGGTGTTTGTGGTCGCGGGACTGGGCTTCAAGCTGGGTGCGGTGCCCTTCCACATGTGGGTGCCCGATGTGTATCAGGGAGCCCCCACCGCATTGACTCTGCTGATTGGATCGGCCCCCAAGTTGGCTGCCTTTGCCTTGGTGATGCGCCTGCTGGTGGAGGCGCTTGGTGCTCAAGCCCTGCTGGTGGAATGGCAGAACATGTTAGTCATACTGGCAGTGCTGTCCATGGCAGTGGGCAATATCACCGCCATTGCGCAGACCAATCTAAAGCGCATGCTGGCCTACTCCACCATTTCCCACATGGGTTTTGTGCTGCTCGGTGTGCTGAGCGGCACCGAAGAAGGGTACGGCGGCGCGCTGTTCTATGTGGTGGTGTACACGCTGACCGCGCTGGCGGCCTTCGGCATGATCCTGCTGTTGTCCCGCCAAGGCTTCGAGGCCGAGGAGTTGGACGACTTTCGGGGTTTGAATCGACGCAGTCCTTGGTACGCGTTCATGATGATGCTGGTCATGTTCTCCATGGCGGGCGTGCCGCCGGCAGTGGGCTTCTACGCCAAGCTTTCGGTTCTGCAGGCGGTGGTGCAAGCGGACATGATCTGGCTGGCGGTAGTGGCGGTACTGCTCTCGCTGATCGGGGCGTTCTACTACCTGCGGCTGGTGAAAGTGATGTATTTCGACGAGCCCACCCAAGGTGGACCGATCGAAGCGGGGGCCGATGCGCGCCTGCTGCTGTCCGCCAACGGACTGGCCTTGTTGCTATTGGGCCTGGTACCGGGCGGGCTGATGTCCCTGTGCCAGTACGCCATCCAGCTACCCCACTGAGTTTTCCGGCGTGAGCGCGCAACGTCCGGACTTCACCGAGTCGGCGCTGGACAGCAAGACCGTCTATCGCGGCCGGCTGTTGACGGTGAAGGAAGACCGGGTGCGGCTTCCCGACGGTGCCGAATCCCGGCGTGAGTACATCGAACACCAGGGCGCCGTCATGATTCTGCCGCTGTTCGAAGACTTCAGTGTGTTACTGGAGTAT
>Ga0194132_10012178_pt1 | contig 10795 bp, 10 predicted proteins | sample TA2KigOf80mmetaG_FD_148612 | JGI IMG/M metagenome (GOLD analysis project Ga0194132, IMG submission 148612) | Freshwater microbial communities from Lake Tanganyika, Tanzania - TA2015054 Kigoma Offshore 80m | ecosystem: Environmental > Aquatic > Freshwater > Lake | place: Tanzania: Lake... | reverse complement strand
TCGCCCGGCTCGCGGCGGCGGAGGCGGCCGCGGTCGCGGGCGGCACCGTGAAGGTCCTCGCCGGGGGCACCGCGGCGTGGCGGGCGGCGGGGCTGCCGCTCGCGACCGGAGCGGAGCACATGGCGGACGAGCCCGACGATCTCTGGCTCCGGCCCTATGACCGGACGCCCGAGCAGCAGCGCAAAGCGGCCCTCGACTATCTCGCCTGGGAGATCGATCTCGTGCAGCAGATCGACCGCGACGGGACCGCGCGGTTCCTCCATGTCCGACGCTGAGGCGGCGGCGCGCGCGGCGCCGGGCCGGCTCCGCCGGCTCGCCGACATGGCGCTCGACATCGTGCTGCCGCCGCGCTGTCTCGCCTGCGGCACCGCCGTCGCGACCCAGGGAACGATCTGCGCGGCATGCTGGCGCGGCCTCAGCTTCCTGGCGCCGCCGCTCTGCGCCGCCTGCGGCGCGCCGTTCCCGTTCGATCCCAGCGCCGGCGCGCTGTGCGCGGCCTGCATCGCCGCACCGCCGGCCTATGGCCGGGCGCGCGCCGTCCTCCGCTATGACGCCGGCAGCAGCCGCATCGCGGTCGCGTTCAAGCACGCCGACCGCACCGACATGGCGCCGACGCTCGGGGCCTGGCTGGTCCGCGCCGGGGCCGAGGTCCTCGACCGCGCCGATCTCCTGGTGCCAGTGCCGCTCCACCGCTGGCGGCTGATCGCGCGGCACTACAACCAGGCCGCCCTCCTCGCGCAGGCGGTCGGCCGGGCGAGCGGGATCGCCGTCCTCCCCGACGCCCTGGTGCGGACCCGCAACACGCCCCCGCAGGTCCGCCTCGGCCAGGTCGAGCGGCGGCGCAACGTGCACGGCGCCTTCCGGGTGCCGCAACGCCGGGAAGCCGCGATCGCCGGCCGGCGGATCGTCCTCGTCGACGACGTGCTCACCACCGGGGCCACGGTCGAGGCCTGCACGCGGCCGCTCTTGCGCGCCGGGGCGGTGGGCGTCGATGTCCTCACCCTCGCCCGGGTCGTGCGCCCCGCGGCCTGACATTCGCCGCCGCCTGGGCCATATAATGGATCGTGGCGGGGTTGGTCCTGAAGGAGAGTGGCGTGGCCGAGGTCGTGATCTATTCGAGCCTGTGGTGCCCTTACTGCGCGCGCGCCAAGAAGCTCCTCGCCCAGAAGGGTGTCGCGTTCGACGAGATCGATGTCGATGCCGACCCCGAACGCCGCCGCGAGATGACCACGCGCGCCAAGGGCCGCACCTCGGTGCCGCAGATCTTCATCGGCGCTACCCATGTTGGCGGCTGCGACGATCTCTACGCGCTCGAGAAGGCGGGGAAGCTCGACCCGATGCTCGCCCGATGAGCTTCCGCCTCGCCTGCGTCCAGACCACGTCCGGCAACGACATGGCGGCGAACCTCGCCGCCGCGACCGCGGCCGGTCGCGCCGCGCGTGCGGCGGGTGCCGATCTCGTCGCGTTCCCCGAGGTGGTCGCGATGATGGAGCCGGACCGCGCGCTGGTGCCGGCGAAGGCAGCGCCGTTCGACGATCATCCGGCGCTCCGCGCCTTCCAGGCGCTCGCCGCCGAGACCGGGGCGTGGATCGTCGCCGGCACGATCGCGGTGCGTCACGGCGACGGCACGGTCGCGAACCGGTCGTGCCTCCTCGATGCCGTCGGGCGCCTCGTCGCCTGGTACGACAAGATCCACATGTTCGACGTCGCGCTCGCAGGCGGCGAGAGCTACCGCGAATCGGCGACCTATCGGCCCGGTGATCGTGCCGTCGTCGCGGCGACGCCGTGGGGGCTCCTCGGCCTCACGGTCTGCTACGACCTCCGTTTCCCGCATCTCTCCCGCGATCTCGCCAAGGCCGGCGCGCTCTTCCTCTCAGTGCCCTCGGCCTTCACCGTGCCGACCGGCGCTGCGCATTGGGAGGTGCTCCTCCGCGCACGGGCGATCGAGTGCGGCGCCTATGTGTTCGCCCCGGCGCAATGCGGGACGCATGCCGGCGGCCGGCGCACCTGGGGCCACAGCCTGATCGTCGATCCGTGGGGCGAGATCCTCGCCGACGGCGGCGAGCGGCCCGGCTTCGTCATCGCCGACATCGACCCCGCCAAGGCGGCCGAAGCCCGCCGCGCGATCCCGGCGCTCGCCCACGACCGTCCCTATTCGCAACCCGCAGCGGAGCCGGCGCCCCGGCGCGCGGTCGGAGGCTGAGACCATGAACGCAGCGACACCGCGCGCCGCGATCGTAACCGGCGCGAGCCGCGGCATCGGGCGCGCCTGCGCCGAGGCGCTGGCGGCGGCGGGCTACGACCTCGTCGTCGCCGCGCGCTCGGCGGCCGATCTCGACGATCTCGTGCGGCAGGCCGGCGCGAAGACCGGGCGGACCATCCTCGCCCATGCGGTCGATCTCCGCGACCCGCCGGCCGCCCGCCGTCTCGTCGATGCCGCGATCGCCGCGTTCGGGCGGATCGACGTCGTCGTCAACAATGCCGGCGCGACCAAGCGCGGCGACTTCCTCGAGCTCGGCGACGACGACTGGACCGACGGCTTCGCGCTCAAGCTGTTCGGGGCGGTGCGGCTCACGCGCGCGGCGTGGCCGCATCTCCGCACCGTCAAGGGCCAGATCGTCAACATCATCGGCACCGGCGGGCGCACGCCATCGGCCGAGTTCACCATCGGCGGCGCGGTCAACTCGGCGATGATGAACCTGACCAAGGCGCTCGCCGACAAGGGGCTCGCCGACGGCATCCGCGTCAACGGCATCAACCCGTCGCTGATCAAGACCGACCGGCTGACGGTGCGCATCCGCCGCTACGCCGACGAGCATAAGGTGTCGATGGCGCAGGCGATGGACGAGCTCGCCCGCCACGACCACGCGCTCCGCTTCGGCGAGCCCGAGGAGATCGCCTCGATCGTCACCTTCCTGGTCTGCGGCGGCGGCCAGTTCATCAATGGCGGGCTGATCGACGCCGATAGCGGCTCGACCCAGGGGCTTTAGGTCTGGGGCTCTAAGGCTGGGGCTTTAGGGCCGGCGCTCTAGGAAAGCGGGCAGGGCGCCGGCGCCGCGACCGCCGCGATGCGCTGGACGACCGCCGGTCGCGGCGTCTCGATGCGGCCCGCCTCGTAGGCGACGACCTGGAGCCGGTCCGCGACGACCGCGAGGAGCTCGCCCGGGCGGAGCAGGAAATCGGGATTGCGCGGGCGCCCGAGCGCCTCGTTGCCGACGGCGAAGGTCTCGTAGATCAGGACCGCCCGCGGCGCGAGCGCGGCGAGGATCGCCGGGAACAGCGGCCGGTGGAGATAGTTGGTGACGATCACCGCGGCGAAGCGCCGGCCCGGCAGGGGCCATGGCCCGGCCTCGAGATCGGCGACCACGCGCTCGATCCCGGCGATGCCGTCGAGTGCGGTGAGCAGAAGGGCGTCGCGGTCGAGCGCGGTGACCGGATGGCCGGCGGCAGCGGCGAGCCGAGCGTGGCGGCCGGCGCCGGCGGCGAGGTCGAGGACGGCGCCGCCGGGCTCGACCAAGGGAAGCCAGCGGCGCACCCAGGCCGAGGCCGCCTCGGCGCCGTGAATGATCGGGGAACCAGGCACGTCCGGGGCTCTTGCCAAAACCGGGGGTGACACCAAGATAGTGGGGTCGCCGGCCGCGGCGAAGGGTGTATCGTGACAGTGCGATGATTCTCTACGATCTCCAGTGCAAGAAGGGCCACGTCTTCGAGGCGTGGTTCAGGGACAGCCAGACCTACGAGGCGCAAGTCGGCGCGAAGAAGGTCGTCTGCCCCGTGTGCGGCAGCAAGAAGATCGAGAAGGCGCCGATGGCGCCGCGTCTCGGCCGCTCCACCAAGAAGGGCGCCGCAGAGGCCGAGCCGGCGCCGCCCGCGCCCGTGCCGGCGCCGCCCGCCCCCTCCCCCGAGGCGGTCCGCTATATGCAGGCGCTGGCGAGCCTCCGGAAGCACGTCGAGGCCAATTGCGACTATGTCGGCCCGAAGTTTCCCGAGGAGGCGCGGAAGATTCACTACGGTGAAACCGAGGCCCGCAACATCTACGGCGAGGCGACGCCCGACGAGGCCGCGAAGCTCGCCGACGAGGGCGTCGAGTTCCAGCCCGTTCCCTGGGTGCGCCGCGACGACGCGTGACGCCCGGCCGGCCCGACCGCTGGCCTTATCGCGCGCCCTATCGCCGGCCTTAGCGCCGGCCTTATCGCACCGTGACCCCGCCCGCTTTGGCGCCGAAGGCGAGGTAGTTGACCGCGAGGTCGCGGCCGATGCGCCACGAGCGGTCGAGGGGGTCGTAGATCATGCCGGCGAGGTCCACGACCGTGATGCCGTGCGGCCGGAGCGCGCCGACGAGCTCCGACGGGCGGACGAATTTCCGCCAGTCGTGCGTGCCGCGCGGCAGCCAGCCGAGGACATATTCGGCGCCGACGATCGCGAGCGCGAAGGCGCGCGCGGTGCGGTTGAGCGTCGCGCAGACGAGCGCACCGCCTGGCGCGACCAGACGCGCGCAGTCGGCGAGAAAGGGGCCGACCTCGGCGACGTGCTCGACCACCTCGAGGGTGAGGACGACGTCGTAGCGCCGGCCCTCGGCGACGAGGTCCTCGGCCGCGGCGTGCCGATAGTCGATCGCGAGGCCCGCGGCCTCGGCATGGGCGCGCGCGACCCCGATATTCCGCGCCGTCGCATCGATCCCGGTGACCGATGCGCCGAGCCGCGCCATCGGCTCGGCGACCAGCCCGCCGCCGCAGCCGATGTCGAGGATCGCGAGCCCGTCGAACGGCCGGAAGCCCGCCTCGCCGCGGCCGAAATGGCGGCACAGCCGGTCGCGGATATAGGCGAGGCGGGGCGGATTGAACCGATGCAGCGCGCGGAACTTGCCGTCGGAGTCCCACCACGCCTCGGCGAGCGCGGCGAAGCGGGCGATCTCGTCGGGATCGACGCTCGTGCGGCGGTCTGGGTCGGCGGACGTCGGGTCCATGCGCGGGGCCTCGTGTGGCGCGGAACGGGCTCGGATCGTGGCGTGGGGCGGCGGCTGGGCGGTGCTTGCCTCCGCGGCGCGCCAAAGAGTATGTATGCCCGCGTTCGCGGCGGCAACTCAGCAAAGTTCGACGGTCCGGAGCCCCGGCGTGCCCGCGTCGGCGGAGCGGGCTCACGCGGGAAACGGCTCATGGCGCGCATCGTCGTCAAGTTCGGGGGGACCTCCGTCGCCGACATCGAGCGGATCAAGTCCGTCGCCGCGCGGGTCAAGCGGATCGTCGACCAGGGCAACGAGGTCGCGGTCGTGGTCTCGGCGATGGCGGGCGCGACCAACCAGCTCGTGCAATGGGTGCGCGAGGCGGCGACGCTCCACGATGCGCGCGAATACGACGTCGTCGTCGCCTCCGGCGAGCAGGTGACCGCGGGTCTCGTCGCGATCGCGCTGCAGGAGGCGGGTGTCGATGCGCGGTCCTGGCTCGGCTGGCAGATCCCGGTCCGCACCGACGGCGCGCACGGCAAGGCGCGCATCGCGGGCATCGACGGCGATGCGCTGATCGCGCGCATGGCGCGGGGCCAGGTGCCGGTCGTCGCCGGGTTCCAGGGGATCGGCCCCGAGGGGCGCGTGACGACGCTCGGGCGCGGCGGCTCGGACACCTCCGCCGTCGCGCTCGCCGCCGCCGTCCGCGCCGACCGCTGCGACATCTACACCGATGTCGACGGCGTCTACACGACCGATCCGCGGATCGTTGCGAAGGCGCGCAAGCTGAATAAGATCACCTACGAGGAGATGCTCGAGCTCGCCTCGGTCGGCGCCAAGGTGCTGCAGACGCGCTCGGTCGAAATCGCGATGAATCACGGCGTCCGCGTCCAGGTGCTGTCGAGCTTCACCGACGAACCCGGCACGCTCGTCGTCGACGAGGGGGAAATCGTGGAACAAGAGGTCGTGAGCGGCATCGCCTATAGCCGCGACGAGGCGAAGATCACGTTGATCAAGGTCGCCGACCGCCCCGGCGTCGCCGCGGCGATATTCGGCCCGCTCGCCGACGCCAACGTCAACGTCGACATGATCGTGCAGAACGTATCGGAGGACGGCCGGGCGACCGATCTCACCTTCACCGTCTCCAAGGCCGATTACGACCGGGCGGTCCAGATCCTCGAGGCGCGCCGGGCCTCGCTCGGCTTCGACCGCCTCGTCGGCGACAAGAACGTCGCCAAGATCTCGGTCATCGGCGTCGGCATGCGGAGCCACGCCGGCATCGCGCTCCGCATGTTCACCGCGCTCGCCGAGAAGGGCATCAACATCCAGGTCATCTCGACGTCCGAGATCAAGGTGAGCGTGCTCGTCGCCGAGGAGTACACCGAGCTCGCGGTTCGCGCGCTGCACACGGCCTACGGGCTCGACGCGGCCTGACGCACCCGGCGCCACGGGGACAAGGGATGGATCGCGAGGCGGCACGGAGACATCTCGACGCGCTATGGGCGCGCGGCCGCGCGTTCCTCGGCACCGAGACCGCGATCATGGGTGGCGCGATGACATGGGTGTCGGAGCGCCATCTCGTCGCCGCGCTCTCCGACGCCGGCGGCTTCGGCGTGATCGCGTGCGGCGCGATGAAGCCCGATCTCCTCGCCGCCGAGATCCGCGCGACGCGCGCGCTCACCGGGCGCCCGTTCGGGGTCAACCTGATCGTCATGCATCCCGAGCTCAATCAGCTGATCGAGGTGTGCATCGCCGAGCGGGTCGGCCACGTCGTGCTGGCGGGCGGCATGCCGGCGCAGAAGGCGATCGCGCGGCTCAAGGCGGGCGGCGCGCGCGTCGTCTCCTTCGCGCCGGCGCTCGGCATCGCCAAGCGCCTGGTCCGGCTCGGCGCCGATGCGATCGTGATCGAGGGCGCCGAGGCGGGCGGCCATATTGGCCCGGTGTCGACGACCGTGCTCGCGCAGGAGATCCTGCCTCATGTCCGCGACGTGCCGGTCTTCGTCGCCGGCGGCATCGGCCGCGGCGATGCGATCCTCGCTTATCTCGAGATGGGCGCCGCGGGCGTCCAGCTCGGCACGCGCTTCGTCTGCGCCCATGAATCGATCGCGCATCCGAAGTTCAAGCAGGCCTTCATCCGCGCCGCTGCGCGCGACGCGATGCCCTCGGTCCAGGTCGATCCCGAGTTTCCCGTCATCCCGGTCCGCGCGCTCCAGAACAAGGCGACGCGGGTGTTCGAAGACACTCAGCGCGCGGTGATCGCGCGCTTCCGCCGCGGCGAGCTCGACCAGACCGCGGCGCAGCTCGCGATCGAGCACTTCTGGGCCGGCGCGCTCCGGCGCGCGGTGATCGAGGGCGACGTCGAGACGGGCTCGCTGATGGCCGGCCAGAGCGTCGGCATGGTCGAGCGCGAGCAGGCGACCGCGGCGATCATCGAGGAGCTGGTCGGACAGGCGCTCGACGCGATCGGCGCGCGCGCTGCCGTCGAGGCCTGAGGCCGATGACAACCGCGACCGTGAGCGGATCGCGACGGGTGCTCCGCCGCATGCGGAGCATCATGGCGGCCTCGCTCCCGGTGCAGAGCCGGCTCGACGAGCTCGTCCGCGTCATCGCCGGCGAGATGGTCGCCGAGGTCTGCTCGATCTATGTCATGCGCGCGGGCGAGGTGCTCGAGCTCTTCGCGACCGAGGGCCTCAACCCCGACGCGGTGCATCAGACGCGGCTCCGCGTCGGCGAGGGCCTCGTCGGCACCGTGGCGATGAACGCGCTGCCGCTCAATCTTCCCGACGCGCAGGCGCATCCCAAGTTCGCCTATCGGCCGGAGACGGGCGAGGAGATCTACCACTCGCTCCTCGGCGTCCCGATCCTCCGCGGTGGACGGGTGCGCGGCGTCCTCGTCATCCAGAACCGCACCCAGCGCCTCTACTCCGAGGAGGAGGTCGAGACGCTCGAGGTGATCGCCGTCGTCCTCGCCGAGCTGATCCACGGCGGCGACCTGATCGACCGCAGCGAGCAAGTGCCGGCGCAGGGCAACGCGATCCTGCCGGTCCGGCTCACCGGCATCTCGATCAACGAGGGGATCGCGATCGGCGAGGCGGTGCTCCACGTGCCGCGCGTCAGCATCCCGCAGATGTTCGCCGACGACCCGGCCTCCGAGCACGCCCGCCTCGCGCACGCCGTCGCGCGCATGCATCGCGCGATCGACGATCTGTTCGCATCGAGCGAGCTCTCGGCGGGCGGCGAGCACCGCGAGGTGCTCGAGACCTATCGCAGCATCGCCGAGGACAAGGGCTGGATGCGTCGCATCGCCGAGGCGATCGACGGCGGTCTGACCGCCGAGGGCGCGGTGCAGAAGGTGCTCGACGACACCCGCACGCGCATGTCGGCGGTGTCCGATCCCTATCTCCGCGAGCGCCTCTACGACTGGGAGGACCTCGCGAACCGGCTCTTGCAGCATCTTTCCGGCGAGAACCGGACCGCGGCGTCCGAGGAGCTCCCGAACGACGTCGTCCTGATCGCGCGCAACATGGGGCCGGCCGAGCTCCTCGACTACGAGCCGCGCCGGCTCCGCGCGCTGGTGCTCGAGGAGGGCACACCGACCTCGCATGTCGCGATCGTCGCGCGCGCGCTCGACATCCCGGTCGTCGGCCAGGTCGAATCGCTCCTCAACCGGATCGATCCCAACGATCCCGTCATCGTCGACGGGTCCAACGCGCTCGTCTATGTGCGCGCGGGCGATGACATTCACCAGATGGTGGTCGAGAACATCCGCCTCCGCGACCAGCGGCGCGCCCGCTATCGCGCGATGCGGAGCCTGCCCGCGGTCAGTCGCGACGGCGCCACGGTGTCGCTCAATCTCAATGCCGGCCTCCTGATGGATCTGCACAATCTCGAGGCGTTCGGCGCCGAGGGCGTCGGGCTCTATCGCACCGAGGTGCCGTTCATGCTGCGCTCGGAGCTGCCCGATGTCGCCAATCAGACCGATCTCTATCGCGGCATCCTCGACCAGGCGGGCGGCCGGCCGGTCAAGTTCCGTACCCTCGACGTCGGCGGCGACAAGCGCCTGCCCTATATGCGCGCCAATGTCGAGGAGAACCCGGCGATGGGCTGGCGAGCGATCAGGATGGGGCTCGACCGACCGAGCCTTCTCCGCCAGCAGCTCCGCGCGTTGATCGCCGCGGCCCAGGGGCGCGAGCTCCACGTCATGTTTCCGATGGTGACCGAGGTCGCGGAGTTCGCCGCCGCGCGGGCCTTGATCGACCGCGAGCTCGCGCACGCGGGCGCGCGCGGCCAGACGCCGCCGAGCCGGGTCCATGTCGGGGCCATGCTCGAGGTGCCGGGCCTGATCTGGCAGCTCGACATGCTGCTGCCGCAGCTCGACTTCCTGTCGATCGGCTCGAACGACCTGTTCCAGTTCCTGTTCGCCTCCGACCGCGGCAACCCCCTGGTCGCCGGCCGCTACGATCCGCTGTCGCCGGCGGTCCTCGCCGTCCTCCGCATGCTGGTCGAGCGGTGCGGCAAGGCGGGCGTCCCGGTCTCGCTCTGCGGCGAGATGGCGGGCCGGCCGCTCGAGGCGATGACGCTGGTCGGTCTCGGCCTCCGCGAGCTGTCGATGCCCCCGTCCATGCTCGGGCCGGTCAAGGCGATGGTCCGCAGTCTCGATGCCGGCGCGCTCCGGGCCTATCTCGATACCCTCACCGAGGTGCCGGACCGCAGCCTCCGCGAGCGGCTGCGCTCCTTCGCCCGCGACCATGGGGTGGTGGTCGAGGATTTTCGCTAGGGCCGGCGCCGGGGCCGGCACCGGGACCGCCGCTGGGGCCGCCGCTGGGGCCGGTCGCCATCATTGAATCGCCACATGTTTTCCTGTTAGCTAAGGGCGTACGGGGACCGATCACCGGGGGGTGATGGGTCCACCGCCCGGGGCGGGAACGGACGGTGTCCGGTCGCGGGCCGGTCAGCGGCTCGACCGGATGCGCGCGGCGTACCGCTCCGCGAACGCGACGGTGTGTCGGCGGCGCGAGGCCGCGAAGGCGGGTGGCGTGATCAACCGCAGGACGAGCACGAGGACCGACGCAATCGAGTCCGACATGAACGCGGCCGAGCTCGGCGCGATGCTGAGCGAGGTACGGCGCGCGCAGGCGCGAGAGCTCCGCGATGTCGCGAGCGAGCTGCGCATCCGTCCCGCCTATCTGCAGGCGATCGAGGAAGGCCGGCTCAAGGATCTGCCTGGCTCCGCCTATGCGCTCGGCTTTCTCCGCACCTACGCCGAATCCCTCGGCCTCAACGCCGACGAGGTGATCAACCGCTACCGGCTCACCGATTCGAGTCTCAACCGCCAGACCGCGCTCGTCATGCCGGCGCCGACCGAGGAGGGCCGGTTGCCGTCCGGCTCGATCCTGCTCGTCGCCGCGATCCTCGCGCTCGGCGCCTATGGCGGCTGGTACTACCTGTCGTCGCGCGGCCAGGATCCGGTCGAGGTCGTGTCGGCGGTTCCGCGCCAGCTCGCGGCGCTGGTCGGGCTGAGCGAGCGCGATGGCGCGGCACCGGCCGCCGCTAAGCCCGCGCCGGGCCGCGCGGTCTCGACGCGGATTGAAAGCGGCGGCCTCGCCCAGGACGGCTTCGGCTCGCGCGAGGAGGATCCCGGCCAGACGCCGCGCGCGGCCGAGCCCGCCGCGACCACGCCCCCCGCCGTCGTCGCCGTCGCCCCGCCAGCGGTCGCACCGCCGGCCCCGGCTTCAAACGCTACGACTTCGACGACGACGCCTGCGCCCGTTGCGGCGCCGCCCGTCGCGACCGCCGTCCGGCCGCACGCCGGCACCGAGCACCCGCCGCTGCCTGCCGCGACGCCGCTCCTCA
>Ga0194132_10012176_pt1 | contig 10796 bp, 6 predicted proteins | sample TA2KigOf80mmetaG_FD_148612 | JGI IMG/M metagenome (GOLD analysis project Ga0194132, IMG submission 148612) | Freshwater microbial communities from Lake Tanganyika, Tanzania - TA2015054 Kigoma Offshore 80m | ecosystem: Environmental > Aquatic > Freshwater > Lake | place: Tanzania: Lake Tanganyika... | reverse complement strand
CGGGCGCGGCCGTCCGAGTCCGCAGCGAGGCCCCCCTGAAGCCGACGGCGACGACCGCTGTCACCGCGGCGAAAGCCGCCCCCCCAGCGAGCGCCGCGCCGCGAGCTCCCGCCCCCGCAAGCGCCCCGGCCACCGCGGGTGACTCGAACCCGCTGCACCTCTGAGTCGGGGCCACGCCGCGGGCGCCTCACCCTGGCGTCCGGCGACTTGCTCGACGGGGCCCGGCCAGCGCGCGCTCGGCGCGCCGGGCCCCGTCCTGCGATCAGCGCGTCAGGCGGCGCCTCTGGCGCCCGACTGCATCAGACCCGCGACCGCGCCGTACGCGTCGGTCCACGCCTGTTCGAGCTCCTTGTTCCACGCCGGGCCGGCGGCCTCGGCGATGGCGGCGAGCAGGCACTCGCCGACCCAACCATACATCTCGCTCGTCACCCCGTAGCCCACGTGCTTCACGCCCATCCCACCGAGCGTGGAGGTCAGCCACGGCGCGTCGTCGAGGTGGTCCAGCACCCCCGCGAGCGCCTCGGCCAGCATCTTGGCCTGTTCGGGCTGACTGCGCCGACCGAACAGCGGCTTCACCTGCGGATAGCGCTGGAAGAAGATCTCGTAGAAGCGCTCCGTGAGCTTCGGGTTCCGTTCGACGACGAGCTCGAAGCTCGAGCGGAGTAGGGCTGGGTTCAGTGCCAATTTGTTCTCCCTTGTGTCCGCTCGGATGGACGGCGCGTCCCTGCGTCAGTCTAGCCCCCCGCGAAACTACTTCTTTGCGGGCGTCGGCGGCCTCGCTCGACCTCCGTCCGTGTTCGAGGGTGAGCGCGGGGCGGGCGGACAGGCGCGTGGCTCCCGGTGCGAGGGGCGGACAGGCGCCGCGCGTCGGCACGCGCGTCTCCGGCTGGCGGGGGACGAGCCCGGACCGCTTTTCTTTCCCCCGAGGGACTCGGCTGGGCGATAGTCGCCAGCCCTGCCTGCGCGTCTCCGTGAGGTGCCGGGCTGCCTCGCCCCGTGGAGCTTCCGCTGAGAACCCGAGCCTCCGTCGCCTGCCTCGCGCTCTCCCTCGCCGCGCCTGCCGCGCGGGCCGCGGGGGCTGACCCCGCCGCTCGGCTCCCCCGGGCAGAGAACTGGGACGTCTGGGGTGAGGCCCGCCTCAGGGCCCTCGCGCTGACCCCGGTGTTCGAGGGCGCCCCCGGCGAGGTCGTCATGAGCCGGCTCGTGCTCGGCGGGCAGTGGACCCCGAGCCGGCCGATCCGGCTCGAGCTCGAGGCCGAAGCCCTCTCGGGGTGGGTTGCCGGCGATGCCACCTCCGTCGGCCGCGAGGTCGCCGCCCGGCCCTTCCCCCAGGGTCGGGACGGCACGGGCGACCTCACGCGGGTCGTCCCGCGGCGGGCGCGCCTGCTCTGGACGACGCCGGTCGGGTTGCTCTCCGCGGGCGCGCAGACGTTCACCTGGGGGACGGGCATGCTCGCGAACGACGGCGCGGGCGATCGCCCGTTCGGCGATCCCTGGCTCGGCAACGCCGTCGCGCGCCTCGCGTTCGCGACCCGCCCCCTGGAGGCGCTCGGCGCGGGCGGGTTCGCCGGCTCCACCGCGCTGTTCGTCGCCGGGGACTACGTGCTCCGCGACGACAACGCGAGCGTCTACGACGGAGATCGGGCGTTCGCGGGAATCGCGGGGCTGCGCGCGGAGCACGGCGGGCACATCGCCGGACTCCTCTTCTCCGCGCGGCACCAGCGGGACCGGGAGGACCGGTCGCGACCGGACGGCGCGCGCGCCGAGACCACCGCCTACGTGCTCGACGCGCACGGGCGGGTGGCCCTGCTCGCCGACGGGGCTCATCACCTCGCGATCGAGGGGGAGGTTGCGGAGATCCTGGGGGAGACCACCCGCCCCTGGTCGGACGCCACGGTCCCGGGCGGCGCCGCGCTCCGGCAGACCGGCGCCGTACTCCGGGCGCGCTGGGACCACGACCCCACGCGGGTGACGGCGTCGGTCGAGGGCGGGTACGCCTCCGGCGATGACGCCCCGCGCGACGACGTGGTGCGGACGTTCACGATGCACACCGACCACGACGTGGGCCTCGTCCTGTTCGACCAGGTGCTGCCGCTGCTCTCGGCACGGAGCGTCGACCGCCTCCAGGATCCGTCGCTCACCGCCGTCCCGCCGGCGGCGACGCGCTACGCGGTGAACCCGGGCGCCGTCCAGAATGCGTTCTACGTGCAGCCGGTCGTGAAGCTGCGCCCGCTTCCTCCGCTCGATCTGCGGCTCGGGTACGTGTTCGCCACCCCGGCCGGCGCGCTCGCGGACCCGTACCAGACGGCGCTGAACGGCGGCTTCGCGACGAGCGCGGGCGGCCGGGTCCACTCGCGCGGCGCCTACGGCCACGAGGTGGACGCACGGGCCACCTGGGACGTCGACCTCGGCGGGCCGACCCGCCTCCGGGTCGGCGCAGAGGGCGGGGTCTTCCTCCCCGGCGCGGCGTTCGAGGGCTCGGACCTCCCTGACCTACTCTTCATCGGGCGCGCGATCGCGTCGGTGCACCTGTGATGTGGCGGCTCCTCCCCCTCGGCCTCGGCCTCGTCTCCCTGTCGGGCTGCAACCCCTCCGGCGAAGAGCCGCGCGGGCTCGGGCGGACGCGCCCCGGCGGAGGGCCCGCGGTGGTCTGGGACGTGACGCACCTGCCGCTGCCCGAGGTCCCGCTGCCGAACGACCAGGCCACCCGCCTGGATCCCGGGTCGCCCACCGGGCGCCGGGTCAACGTCTCGCTCGGCGCCGTCACCCGCTACGAGTCGCGCACCCGCGCGCTGTTCGACGGGCTCGACGGGTTCGGCGCCTATGCGCCGATCACGGTGGGCTTCGACGCCGCGCTCGCGATCGAAGACCTCGCGAAGCGCCACGCCGACGACGACTTCCGGAACGACGCGATCTACCTGCTGAACGTCGACAGGTCCTGCGCCCGGTTCGGCGAGGAGATCGCGATCGACCTGGGGCGCGGCCGTTTCCCGATCACGCTGATGTCGCGCAGCGTGACGACGCCGGATCCGGAGGCCCCGGGGGGCCTGCTGCTCGATGAGTCCGACAACAAGCTCTTCCGCTTCGACCCCGTCGGGGAGTCCCTGAACGTCCTGTTCCCGGACCGGGCGGAGGACCTGAACGCCAACGGCCGCCTCGACCCTGGCGAGGACGTGAACGGGGACGGCCGCCTCGACGTCCCGAACTTCCTCGATCCGGGCGCGTGCGACGGCGTCGACCGCGGAACGCTCGCCTGGGACCGGTGCGTCGCCGACAACCTGCTCGGCTGGTACGAGCGCTCCACGCACACGCTCACCTTCCGCCCCGTCTGGCCCCTCGAGGAGCGGTGCACGCACGCGGTCGTGCTCACCCGCCGGCTCGAAGGCGCGAGCGGCGAGCCCGTCCGCTCGCCGTTCCCCGCGGTGCAGGCGGCGGACCAGATCCCGGCGCTCTCGGCGGTGGAGGAGCTGCTCCCGCGTTACGGACTCGACGCCAGCGACGTGGCGTTCGCGTGGTCGTTCACGACGGGGACGATGACCCGCGATCTCGAGGCCCTGCGCGCGGGCCTGCACGCGAGCGGCCCCTTCGCGCATCTCGCGAAGGAGTTCCCGGTCTCCACCTTCGACGTGAAGACCCGGAACGAGTGGCGCACCATCGGCGGCGACGCGACCCTCGACGCCGGCGGCGAGGCACGCCTCGTCGCGGGTGGCTGCGTCGGGTCGGGCTTCGCCCGGCTCGCGGGGACGCAGGACGGCGATCAGCAGATCTGCGCCGGCCACGCCGACTTCGCGAGCATCGGGGGGGTGTTCGCCGGCTCCTTCACCACCCCGAACCTGCTCGTGGACAAGGACGGGGAAGCGTCCGAGCTGTACCCGGCCGACGACGACGAGGCCTGGGACCTCGACGTTCGGACCGGGCGGGCCACCTACGGCTCGACCGACACCACGTTCTTCTGCGCACTCCCGCGCGAGGACGCGCGCCCGTCTTCCGTGGAGTGCACGCCGGGCAACCCCGAGGGGAAGGCGTGGTGCAAGCCCTACCCGGTCGCCTTCTACGCGCACGGCTACGGGAGCTTCAAGGGCGAGGCGGTGCTGCACGCCGGCCGGCACACTCAGCTCGGCTTCGCCGCCTGCGGTCTCGACAGCTACGGGCACGGACGCAGCATCGTGCTGCAGGAGGGGTGCGAGGGCGCCGCCGATTACGCGACGCTCAAGCTGCTCCTCGGCCTGGACGGCGTGCCCGAGCTCCCGACGATGATCTTCACGGGTCGGGACCGCGACCTGAACGGCGACGGGTGCCGGGACGGCGGCGCCGACCAGTGGACGGCGAACCTGTTCCACACGCGCGACATCGTGCGGCAGTCCGTCCTCGAGGAGATCCAGTTCGTCCGCATCCTCCACTCGATGGACGGCAAGAACCGGGACGCGGACGGGAACGTGCTCGGTGACGTCGACGGCGACGGAGAGCCGGATCTGGGGGGCCGCACGAACACCGTCGGCGCCTGGGGCATCTCGCTCGGCGGGCAGATCACGGCCGTGCTCGCCGGCGCGGAGCCGGCGCTCGACGCCGTGGTGCCGAACGCGGGCGGCGCCGGCCTGACGGACATCGCCGTGCGGCTCGGCGAGGGGGGCCTCGCGGAGGCCGTGATGCTCCCCGTACAGGGACCGGTCCTCGTGGGCTGCCTGCCCGTGGACGCCCACCAGAACCCGCTCGCCGAGGGCGAGGCGCCCGCGCCCTGCCTCGACGAGGCGGGGGCGCAGCAGGGGCTCATCGGGCCGCAGCCGGCCGGGGAGATGGCCTTCGCCTGGTACGGTCACGACAACGCGCGGCTCACGGTACGCGGCGTGGGCCGGGTGTCCGGGGTGCGACCGGGCGACCGCGTGGTGCTCGAGAACCTCGACAAGGGACTGCGCACCGAGTCCGTCGTCGGACCTCGCGGGTGGGTGCGGCTGAACATCGCAGCCGACGCGCTCTCGATGCTCGAGCGCCGGCGCCTTCTCGGCGTGAAGGACGACGACCGCGAGCCCGCTCGCGCTCCCGACACCCGCGCCCTCGGCGATCGCGTCCGCATCACCGTGCTCGACGGCGCGTCGGGGGCCGAGCGCGGCCTCGTGGACGAGTTCGCGGCAGACGTGACCTTCCAGGGCACGGTGTTCGCCGCGGGGCAGCCGCTGGTCGCGCTGCAGGAGGGCGTCGGGTACCGGCGGAACTCGCCCGACTTCCGCCGCTTCTTCGGCATCGCCCAGCACGCCATCTCGCCGGCCGATCCCGCGGTGTGGATGCCGCGCGTCCACGACGAGCCCACGGACGCTTCCTACGATCCGGCCTGGCGCGAGGGCCGTGCCCACGTGCTCGTGATGCCGACCATCGGCGACACGCAGGTGCCGACCGCCACCGGGGTCGCGATGGCGCGGGCAGCGGGGCTGCTCGGCTCCTGGCGGCGTGATCAGACAGCCGACCCAAAGCACGGCTGGCGCGAGCTCTTCGCGCCCGATCCCCGCTACGGCACCTCGGTCGAGCAGTGGCTGATCGACCAGCACGTCGTCGAGGGCGACTTCCGCCTGCAGCGCTGGGAGGGTCACGACGTGAACCCGAGCGTGCTGTTCGACCCGGACGACGTGTCCGACGGAACCGCGCGGTTCTCGTGCCTCCACTCCGCCGACTGGTCGGCGTCGATCGGCGAGAACCGCTGTCCCCCCGAGCTGGACGACACGGACACGACGTTCGACGTCCCCGGCCCGCCGCCGGGCGACGCCCTCCGCGCCGATCGCGCCCGCGGCGACGGCACGTTCGACGCCTTCCGCGTACCGCTCCTCCGTCCCGCGGGGCAGCACGGGATCTACAACCCGCAGCCTTTCCGCACCTTCGACGCGGACGCCACGATGGTCTCGTTCGTCGCGCGCTACATCGCGACGGCCGCCCGTGACGTGACCCACGAGGCCGGCTGCGACTGCACGTTCGCAGCCCCCGCGTCGTTCGTTCGCGGCGGCGCACCGGCCTGGCCGGGGATCGAGGAGGGGCCCTCCTGCCCGGCGGACGACACCCGCTACGGCAAGATCTGCTCGCCCGAGTGCGCCGCGGGGTGGGGCTTCGTGCCCGTCCCGCCTGCCGTCTGCGACCCCTGAGCTACCGGGCGCCGGGCCGCGGCGCCTGGGCCTCGATCAGCCCCCGGCTGCGTGAAAGGTGCGCCATCCTCCGGAGCGCGAGCAGGAAGGGCTCGAAGAGGACCGTCCCGAGCACGGCGAAGCCGAGCGCCGCCTCGCGGTCCTCCTCGGGCTTCCAGTCCTCCGGGATCTCGCGGCGCGCGATCTGCTCCGCGGCGTCGGCGTAGTGGCGAAGGTTCTCCACGGCGAGCCCGGGGAAGGACCGGCGCGCCAGGGCGAGCGCGCGCGCGGCGGCGCGGAACGCGCCCGAGTCCGGGCCGACCCCCCAGCCCATGGCAGCGTCGACGCCACGGAGGAGCGCCTCGGCCTCGCGGTACTCCGTGCTCGCGGGCGACACGTCGGTCCCCGCGGGGCGCTCCAGCTGGTCGATCGCCGCATCGATCGGGCTCGCGGGCGTCCCGTCGGCGGCACGGAGCGCCCGTGCCACCGCCTCGATGGGGAGTCCGGCATCGTCCCGGAGCGCACGGACCAGCCGGAGCCGCGCGAGGTGCTCCTCGGCGTACTCGGCCTGGTTGGGACCCGTGGGGCGGCCCTTCTGCAGGAGGCCCTCGCGCAGGTAGAACTTCAGGGTCGGCAGCGGGACGCCGCTCGCGCGGGCGAGCTCCGAGATCTTCATGGCCGCGGAGCAGCAGCTACCACGGATAGTCACCGGTATCCAAATCGCCCCGGGGGCCTTGACCGGCGGGGGATGATTGGATACCTAGGACTATCCGATAGCGATCGCTATCCTCTTACCACCCGCAACCGGCACTGCCCTCCGGCGCCCGAACGCACCGCACACCCGGCTCCGCATTCACCGAAGGAACCCCCATGTCGAACCCCTGGGACGTCATCGTCGTCGGCGCTCGCTGCTCGGGCGCGACCCTGGCCACGCACCTCGCCCGCTCCGGCGTCCGCACGCTCCTGCTCGAGGCGAGCCCGCGCGGAGCGGACCACCCGATGTCCACGCACTACGTCCAGCCGCCCGGGATCGACGCCCTCGATCGGCTCGGCCTCGGGGATCGTGTTCGCGCCGTCACGCCCGCCGCGCGCAACATCCGGCTGGCGCTCGACGACGTGGAGTTCCTCTCGGCGCAGCCCGAGGGTCGGTTCGGCCGGTGCGTCCGCCGGAGCACCCTGGATCCGTGGCTCCAGGAGGCGGCAGAGACCGCGGGGGCGGAGCTCCGGGATCGCCACCGCGTCGTCGACGTGCTTCGCGAGGGGGAGCGCGTGACCGGCGTCGTTGCCGAGACCGCGAGCGGAAAGGTCGAGCTCCGCGCGGACCTCGTGGTCGGCGCGGACGGCCCGCACTCGATCGTCGCCCGACGGGTCGGCGCCGAGGCCTACCTCGAGCACACGAGCGATCGCGGCGGGTACTTCTTCTACGTCCCCGCGCCCCCCCGCTGGGAGCATCCCTGGGACGCGACGCTCGAGCACCGGGGTGAGGACATCCGCTACGTCTTCCGCTGCGACGGCGACGTCCTCTGCATGATCTCCGTGGCGCCGATCCGGGAGGCGCAGTCCTGGGGGAAGAACTGGCGCGAGCGGACCATCGCGCACCTCATGGCCTCGCCCACGACCGCACGCCTGCTCGAGGGCAAGGAGCCCATCGGAAAGGGCGCCGGCCTCCTCGCCCCGCACTTCTTCTACCGGCGCCCGGTGGGGCCCGGCTGGGCGCTCGTCGGCGACGCCGGACACTTCAAGGACTACGTCACGGGCATGGGCATGACGGACGCCTTCGAGGACGCGGAGCGCCTCGCCCGCGCCATCATCGACGGCCGACCGGGCGCCTTCGACGTGTTCTGGCGGGAGCGCGACGCGAAGTCGTTGCCGCTCCACTTCGACGCGCTCCGGCAGGGCGCGGTCGGCTGCAACGCGCCGTTCTTCCGCTGGGTGATCGCGAACATGCAGCGCGACCCCGAGCTCGCGAAGCGGCCGGGGCTCGTCAGTGACCGCAAGCTCGACCCGCACGAGATGATCCCCGTGGGTCGCCTCCTCGGGTGGATGGGACGCGCAGCGCTCCGGGGCCGCCTCGACGTGCTGCAGGGGTTCTTCCAGCAGGGAAAGGTGATGGGGGCAGAGCGGCGCGAGATCACTGCCCGTCGTGCCCTCCATGCGGAGGCCGTCGCACGGCTCGCCGCGCAGGCGCCCCGGGAACTCGCGACCGCGGCGGAGTGAGCTGCCCTCGGCGGCCTCCCGCACCCGCAGGCGCCGGCGCCCCCCGCGCTACGTTCGTTCGCTCCAGAGCGCGGAGAGATCGATCGCGACGGCCTCGAACGGCTCCGTGCGAACCTTGGCGTCGCCGACGAACGTCTCGAGCAGCAGCCAGTGGCCATCGAGGAGCCGGTAGACCTCGAGCGTCGTGAGCTCCGGGTCGACGAGCCAGAGGTGGGCGAGCCCATGGCTCGCGTAGAGCGGCATCTTCTCGCCGCGGTCCCGAGCAGCCGTGCTGTCCTGGGAGAGCACCTCACAGATCCAGTCGGGAGTGACCTCGATCGGCCCCCGGCGCGGCGCGGAGAAGCGCTCCCGGCGCCATCCGGCGATGTCGGGCACGCGGATGTCTCCGCCGAACGCGATGCGCGGTTCGACCCGAAACACCCACCCGCCCGGGCCACCGTCACTGCCGAACCGGAAGGGGCCAGCGACGAGCACCGAGAGATTCGACTGGGCACCTGCGTGGGGGTCGTTCGGCCGAGGCGACAGCACGACCTCGCCGGCAATGATCTCCGCGACCATTCCGTCCGGTGCAGCTTCGAGGTCTTCCCAGGTCGCAAGCCTCTCGGCGGGGTCGGCCACACCTGGAATATAGACGAGCGGGCGCAGGCGACTGGCACTGGCCCTGGCGGCGCTCGCGTGCAGCAGCCGGTAACGCGGGTTCCCCCGGCCTCCCGCACCCAGGCGGCTCCGGCGGGGACCGTGGCACACGATCGCTGTGGCACACGATCGCCGTGGCACAGCTCCCCCACCGCGCGACGACGAGCGCGCCTCGCCCCGGCACCGCCGCACGCGGCGCCCCTGCGAAGATTGCCCTGGATCCGGCTCCGTCGCGGGCGCCCCCGCCCGCGTCCCAGGCCGTGGCACGCGAGGTGCACACCCGCAGGCCATGATCCGCTCCTTCCTTCGCTTCCCCGCTCGCGCCCTCGCCGCCGCGGCGCCGCTCGCGGCCGCCGCGCTCCTCCACACCGCAGACGCCGCTGCCTGCGGCGGGTTCTTCTGCTCCACCACGCCGGTCGATCAGACGGCCGAGCACATCCTCTTCACGATCAACGCGGACGCCACCGTCACCGCGCACGTGCAGATCTCCTACGCCGGCGACCGGGACGCCTTCGCGTGGATCGTGCCGGTGCCGAGCGTGCCGAAGCTCGCCGCCGACTTCCCGGCCCGCGCCTACCCCGCGCTCGATCTCGCCACCGAGCCCCGGTACTTCCGGAGTTCGTGCTCCCAGAGCGGCCTCATGGACGCCGGGGTCCCCCTGAGCGCGGAGGACGGCGGTGGTGTGACGGTGCTCGGCCGCGAGGTGGTGGGGCCCTTCGACACCGTCACCCTCGAAGGCGACAGCGGGGAGGAGCTCGTCCGCTGGCTCCAGACCAACGGCTACCGGATCACCGACCGCATGGCGCCGCTGCTCGCGCCCTACGTCGCCGACAAGATGAAGTTCGTCGCACTCCGGCTCCTTCCGGACAAGGACGTGACGGAGATCACGCCGCTCAGCATGACCTACGCGGGCGACAAGCCCATGATCCCCATCCGCCTCACGGCCGTCGCCGCGCAGCCGGAGATGGGCCTCGTCGCGTACATCCTCGCCGACCGGCGCTACGCGCCGGACAATTTCGTGGACCTCGAGATCCCGGACTCGGCGATCGAGTTCGACCAGTACGGCTCCCAGAACAACTACCTGAGCGTGGTCTCGCGCGAGTCCGACCGGGTCGGCGGCCAGGCCTTCGTGACCGAATACGCGCGGGGGACTTCGGATCTGGTGACGCAGCTCGAGGGCCAGTTCGTGGACCCCGAAGACCTGGGCGCGGTCGCCGCGCGCGACCGGCTGCTCTCGCTGCTCCGCGCGCACCCCATGCTCACGCGGCTCTACGCGCGGATGAGCGCCGAGGAGATGACCACCGACCCCGTGTTCACCGTCGCGGCGGATCAGACCGAGGTCGACAACGTGCACGATCTCACCGCTCCGGACTTCGACTACTCGTCCTGCGGCCCGACCTGGACCGATCCGGTGGTCGACCCCTGCGACTTCGTCTACTGCGGGCGGATGGGCGCCTGCGTGACCACGCCGGGCGCCGAGGGCAGCGCCGAGCTCGCCGCCTGCGTGTGCGGCGACGACGCCACCGCGCGCGCGACCACCACGACGAACGGCCGGGTCGAGATCTACTGCGAGCCCCTGGCCATGGACCTGGACGCTCCTCCGGCCCCGCTCGCCGCGGGCGCGTCGCCCGCCGCGCCGCCGCCCCTCTTCCAGGCCGCCTGCGAGGGCTTCTCCTGTGGCGCGCACGGGGAGTGCGTGGGCATGAACGGCAACCCCACCTGCCGCTGCGAGGCCGGGTACGCCGCGCGGGCCACGACCGAGTACGACCCGAGCACCGGCGCCCCGTCGACCGCGATCGGCTGCCTGCCCTTCGACGGCAAGGCGCCGCCGCTGCCGCG
>Ga0194132_10012173_pt1 | contig 10798 bp, 8 predicted proteins | sample TA2KigOf80mmetaG_FD_148612 | JGI IMG/M metagenome (GOLD analysis project Ga0194132, IMG submission 148612) | Freshwater microbial communities from Lake Tanganyika, Tanzania - TA2015054 Kigoma Offshore 80m | ecosystem: Environmental > Aquatic > Freshwater > Lake | place: Tanzania: Lake Tanganyika... | reverse complement strand
CAACAGAGGCAAACGCCAATGTTGGGCGAGTTGGCGATCTCCAGTGCGCGCACGTAACCGTCGAAGTTGCCGAAGATGCAGCGGGGCACGCCGCCGAGCTCGGGCACGGGCGGGTCGTCGGGATGGATGCCGATGCGGATGCCGAGCTCCTCGGCCACCGGAACGACCTGCTTGATGAAGTAGGTGTAGTTTTCCCAGAGCTCTTCCTTGGTGAACTTTCGGCCGTGCGTGAGAGGCGGTTCGAAAACCTTGCCCACCCAGTAGCCCTTGGCGGTTTCCATGCGAAAGGCGCGGGCAGAAGCGCCGCCGCGTGTGGTTTCGCGCTCCGAACTCCAGATGCCGTTGCCCATGTGGGCGTAGGTTGTGTAATAGATGCCGGCCTCGGCGAGATTGCGGAGGAATTGTTTGTACTCCTCGATTTTCTTGTCGCGGCCGGGAAGGTTGAGCGTAACCTCGGGCATGTTGTGGACGTTGGAGTTTCCGATGTTCCAAACTTTGAGGCCCGCGGCTTCGACCTTGGCCTTGAGGCGCTTGAAGGTTTCGAGTGTAGAGCGCTCGCCGCCGGTCGGGATGTTGACGTACTCGACGCCGAGCTGATTGGCGAACTGTAGATCTTCGTCGCTGGGTTCGGTGGGGATTTGGAGCGAGATCTTGATGCCGGGGGAGAGGGGTTGAAGCGGTTTCTTCGCGGCGGCGGCGGGAACGGCGGCGGCCGCGGCCATGGTAGCGGCGAATTGGCGGCGGGACGGAGAGGGCATGAAGATTCTCCTAATATAGGCGTACGCCGCGGGGGCCCGGCGGACGGCTGAGATGAACGGCATCGACGAATCGGACCTTGTTCGTCTTGCGAGTCATGACGACGGAGTGAGTGCGGCAGCCGTCGCCGAAAAAGCGGACGCCGTTGAGCAGAGCGCCTCGAGTGACGCCGCATGCGGCGAAAATGATCTTTTTTCCCGGGGCGAGGTCGCGGGCGGTGTATATCCGTTTGGTGTCGCGGATGCCCATCGATTTCATGCGTTCCTCCAAATCCGGCGAGTTCACCACGAGCCGGGCCAGCATCTCCGCGTGCAGGCAGCGCAGCGCGGCGGCGGTGATGACACCTTCCGGAGCGCCGCCGCTGCCCATCACCGCGTCGACGCCTGCGCCGCGCACGGCGGCGGCAATGCCGGCCGACAGATCTCCGTCCTGAATGAGGCGTATGCGTGCGCCGGCCTTGCGGATGGAGGCGATCAGTTTTTCATGGCGCGGGCGGTCGAGCACGACGATGGTGAGGTCGGTGACATCGCGCTCCAGACAACTGGCGATCATCTTGAGGTTCTCCTCGACCGGAGCGTCAATATCGAGCGCACCGCGGCAGGCGGGACCGGCGATGAGTTTCTCCATGTAGCAGTCGGGCGCGTGGAGCAGGCCGCCGGGCTCGGAGGCGGCGAGCACGACGATGGAGTTGGAAGCGCCGGTGGCGCAGAGGTTGGTGCCTTCCAGCGGATCGACGGCGATGTCGACCTTGGGATGGGAGAGGCCTTCCGGAGGCTTTGCGCCGACCTGTTCGCCGATGTAGAGCATCGGCGCCTTGTCGCGCTCGCCTTCGCCGATGACGATGGTGCCGTCGATGTTGACATGCTCAAATGCCTGGCGCATGGCTTGCACGGCGACCTGGTCGGATTTTTCTCTTTCGCCTTGCCCCATGGTTCGGGCGCTGGCGATGGCGGCTTCTTCGACGACGCGAACAAAGTCAAGAGCGAGGTCCTGTTCGATGTCGATTTCGACGGGGCGGACGGGTTCGCTTCCAGGTTTGTCTGGCATTGCAGACATGATACTTGATGGCAGCTGATGAAGGCAGATGTTTTCTGGCGGGTTGTTGCAGGCGCTCGCGGACGGTAGCCCGCTATCCAGCTTGAGAGTGCCGGGCTCTTCATGGATGAACAGCCTTGGAACAGATGGCCTAGGCCACGTTCAGAATCTTGGTGGCGTAGTCCCGCCCGCTGGTAGGCGGAGGGAGCGGCTTCCCATCCCGCTTGTAGAGATCGACGGCTTCCTCTACTGCCGCACACAACTGCTCGAAAACGGCCAACTCATCGTCGCCGTGGCAACCGCCCAGCAGCAGTCCGGGGCAACTGCCGATGAAACACTGGTCTTCCTCGGACCACTCGACAATCTTCACATAGCGCGCGCTATCTTTCATTCGGTAGCCTCCGCTATCGCCGCCTTAACGGCCTTCTCCTGGTACTTCTTGGCGTCATCGCCAGCGTCGCCGGAAATTGTGACCGGATTAGCCACGCGTGGATGCGTGAAATTGCGATGGCTGCCCTTGCCGCCTCGATTGACAAAGCCGTGCTTCTCCAATTCCGCAATCAACTCCCGGATCTTCCTCGGCATCCCATTCAGCTACCCGTATTATAGCGGCCTCGCACAGCCCTCTCCTCGCTTGTGAATCCCGGCTGGCAATCAATATGCGGTCAGTGCTCGTCGATTTTGAACCTCAAGACCGCCTGGGCAAAGGCGCGAATTCGTGCACCAAATTCTTGCGACGGGCTAAGAGTGTCGACTATGCCAGGGTGATAGTAGAATCAATTGGAAGAGGGGCAACGAAGCTGGAAGTCATGAAAACAGGCCTTGCGGGACTGGCAGCGACGCTTTTTCTCTGCGCGCCGGGGCGGATGGATGCGCGGCAGCGGCAATTTCTGGATCGCTATTGCTCGACTTGCCATAACGAACGGTTGAAGACTGGCGGATTGAGTTTGGCCGGGGTCGACTTGTCCAGGCCTGAGGTGAAACCGGAATTGTGGGAGAAGGTCGTGCGTAAGGTGCGCACTGGGGTCATGCCGCCTCCGGGCGCGCCGCAGCCTCCGGGAGTGGACCGGCGCGCGATGTTGACCGCGATTGAAGGGGCGCTCGATTCGGCGGCGGGGAAGGTGAATCCGGGGCGCACGGAGACACTGCGACGGTTGAGCCGGACCGAGTATCAGAATGCGATTCGGGATTTGCTGGCGCTGGACATTGATGCCGGTTCGCTTTTGCCGGCGGATGAGAGTGGGCATGGGTACGACAACGTGAACCTGGGAGATCTCTCGGCGACGCTGCTGAACCGGTATATTTCGGCGGGGCAGAAGATCAGCCGGCTGGCGGTGGGGAGCACGCAATCGTCGCTCCAGAGCGACACGATCGGGTTGCCTGCGGATCTGACGCAGGAGGATCACTTGCCCGGGATGCCGATTGGGACGCGGGGCGGGCTGTCGACCACATATACGTTCGCGCAGGACGGCGAGTACGAGATTCAGGTTCTGCTCATGCGCGATCTGGCTGGGGTGGTGAGCGGACTGCGCGATTCGCGTTCGCACGAGATGCTGGTGCTGCTGGACAGGGAGCCGGTGCACAGCTTCACGGTCTCAAGAGCGGCTATCGGCGACCAGGTGCTGAACGAGAAACCGTTGAAGGTGCGTATTCCCGTGAAGGCGGGGCCGCACAACCTCGCGGTCACCTTCGTGAAGGAAGGCTCGTCGCTGGTTGAGACGACCAAGCGGCCGACGGAATCGCGGTTCAACGACCGGCGGTATCCGCGGACGGCGCCCGCCGTGGATCAGATTTTGCTTACCGGTCCCTATGAGGCGAAAGGCGCCGGGGATACGCCAAGCCGGCGGCGGTTGTTTGTCTGCCGGCCGGCCGGAGAGGACAAACAAGAGGAAGAGAAGTGCGCGGCGGCGATTCTGTCGACGCTGATGCGGCGCGCCTACCGGAGGCCGGTGACGAAGGGCGATGTGGACGAGATGGTGCCGTTCTATCGCAAGGGGCGAGCGGAGCGGGATTTCGAGTTGGGAATCACGAGGGCGGTGACGGCGGTGCTGACGAACCCGAAGTTCCTGTTCCGTGTGGAGAGCGATCCGGCCGAGATGCCGGCGGGCGGGGTTTACCGGATCAGCGATCTGGAGCTAGCGTCGCGTTTGTCGTTTTTTCTGTGGAGCAGCATTCCGGACGATGAATTGCTGGAGGCCGCGGCTCAGGGGAGGCTGAGCCAACCGGGAGAGTTGGAGAGGCAGACGCGGAGGATGCTGGCGGACCGGCGTTCGTTCAACCTGGCGACGAATTTCGCCGGGCAGTGGCTGCGGCTGCGCAATCTCGACGCGGTGCAGCCGAGCGGCAATCTGTTCCGGGATTTTGACGAGAACCTGCGGCGGGCGTTCCAGCAGGAGACGGAGCTGTTCTTCGACAGCGTGCTGCGCGAGGATCGTAGCGTCCTGACGTTTCTGAAATCCGACTACACGTTCCTAAACCAACGGCTGGCGAAGCACTACGGAATTTCTGGTGTGTACGGAAGCCGGTTCCGGAGGGTGACGCTCGCACAAAAAAGCAGGCGTGGCGGGCTGCTGCGGCATGGCAGCGTGCTGTCGGTGACTTCCTATGCAACGCGGACGTCGCCGGTGCTGCGCGGGGTGCTGGTGCTGAAGAACTTCCTGGGAGCGCCGCCGCCGGCGCCGCCGCCGGATGTGCCGGCGCTCGACGAAAGCACAATGGCCGCGAATCTTGGGATGCGCGAGCGGCTGGCAGCTCATCGCAGCAACCCGGTTTGCGCGAGCTGCCACCGGACGATTGATCCGGCGGGCTTTGCGCTGGAGAACTACGACGCGATTGGACGCTGGCGGGAGCTGGAGCTTGAGGACCAGCGCGTAGATGCTTCAGGCGCGGTGCCGGGCGACAAGGAGTTCCATGGGGTGGACGGATTGGAGGAGGCGCTACTGCGCCGTCCGGAGCTGTTTGCGGCAACACTGACGGAGAACCTGCTGACGTTCGCTCTGGGGCGCGGAGTGGAGTATTACGATGCGCCGGCGGTGCGCAAGATCGTCAGAGAGGCGGAGAAGGAAGGATACCGGTTCTCGTCGCTGATTCTGGGAATCGTGAAGAGCGTTCCGTTTCAGATGAGGCGTGCGGAAGCAGGCCCCGTTGCAGCTAAAATAGGGGTCAAGTAAGAGGGATATGCGATGTTTCTGACGAAGAAGGCGATCTCAAGAAGGGCGATGCTCAAAAGCGCGCAGGGGGCATTGGCGCTGCCGCTGCTGGAGGCGATGATTCCCGCGGCGACGGCATGGGACAAGACGCCCGCCAAGCCCGTCCGCAGGATCGGCTTCGTGTTCATCCCGATGGGGTGCGATCAGGACCGGTGGACACCGCCGGGCCATGTGACGCTCGGCGAGCTTTCGCCGATCCTCGCGCCGCTCGATCCGGTGAAAGAACAGGTAAGCGTGATCACGAATCTGCGGCTGCCGAACGCGTATCCGGGGACGCATGACACGTCGAATTCGGCGTTTCTGAGCGCCGCCAGCGCCAAGCACACGGAAAGTTCCGATTATTTTTCGGGGATCACGGTGGACCAGATCGCGGCGAAGGAGATGGGGCGGGAAACGCAAGTGGATTCGCTGCAACTGGCGATGGATCTGAATCCGCTGGCGGGAGTATGCAACAACGGCTACTCGTGCGTTTATCAGAATTGCCTGTCGTGGTCGTCGCCGACGACGCCGTTGCCGTCGGAGGCGCATCCGCGGGTGGTGTTCGAACGGCTTTTCGGGGAAGGCGGCAATGCGGAGGAACGGCGGGCGGCGCTGCGTAACCGTGCCAGTTTGCTCGACTCCTTCACGGCGGAGATCGCGCGGGTCAAGCAGCGTGTGGGAGCGCCGGATCGCGCGCGGCTAGATCTGTATCTGGAAAGCGTGCGTCAGGTGGAGCGCGAGATCGAGCGAGGGGAGAAGGCGGCGGCGGACAACAAGACGCCCGACCTGGAGCGGCCAGTGGGGGTTCCGGCGGCGTTCGCCGATCACGCGAAGGTCATGTTCGATTTGCAGATCCTGGCCTTCCAGGCGGATATCACGCGGGTGATTTCTTTCCAGTTCACGCGCGAGCAAAGCAACCGCACCTATCCTGAGATCGGCGTGAGGGACCCGCACCATCCTGTGAGCCATCACGGCAACGATCCGGTGAAGGTGGCGCAAATCGCGAAGATCAACACCTATCACATCAAGCTCTATTCCGAGTTCCTGCAGCGCATGAAGGCGACACCGGACGGGAACGGGTCGCTGCTGGATCACACGGTCTACCTATACGGCAGCGGCATGGGGAATCCGAGCTTGCACGATCACGAGAATCTTCCGATCCTGGTGGCGGGCGGCACGGCCACCGGTTTGAAGGGCGGGCGGCACATACGATACGAGAAAGGAACGAACCTGGCGAACCTGCACCTGACGTTGCTGGAGCGTGTGGGGATTCAACTGGACAAGTTCGCGGATAGTACGGGGAAGGTTGAGGACCTGTTCGAACGGGTTGTGTAAGAGGATGCGCATGGGTTGGCTGAGCATAATTGGGGCCGTGCTGCTCGCTGCTCCGGCGGCGGGGGCGTCATTGGCCGATGCCATGGAGCAGCGCGACACGGCCGCAGTGCGCAGGCTGCTGGCTGCCGGCGCGGACGTGAACGCCGCGCAAGTGGACGGGACCACGGCGTTGCACTGGGCCGCCTATCACGAGGACGCGGAAGCGACGGAGCTGCTGGTGCGCGCGGGCGCGAACGCGAAGGCCGTGAACCGGTATGGCGTGCCGCCGCTGACGCAGGCGTGCAGCAACGGCAACGAGGCAATCGTGAAGATGCTGCTCGAGGCGGGCGCCGATGCGAATACGACGCTGAAGGGCGGGGAGACAGCTCTGATGCTGGCTGCGCGGTCGGGCCGGGTGGAGGCTGTGAAGGCGCTGCTGGAGCGCGGGGCGAAGGCGGAGTCACGGGAACGGCTGGGTCAAACGGCGCTGATGTGGGCGGCGGCGGAGGGGCACACGGGAGTCGTCCGGGCGCTGATGGAGGCGGGGGCCGATCCGAAAGTGACGCTCGACTCCGGTTTTCAGGCATTCCACTTTGCCGTGCGCGGGGGCCATCTGGACACGGTGCGCGCTTTTCTGGCGGCGGGCGCGGACGTGAATGCGATGATGCGGTCTACGGGGCGTGTGGCCAGAGGACGTACGGGAGGTCCGGGTACGAGTCCGTTGATGCTGGCGGTGCAGAACGGCCACTGGGAGCTTGCGATCGCGCTAGTGGATGCGGGGGCCGATCCCAACGATGTGCGGACTGGCTTCACGCCGCTGCACGTGGTGGCCATGGTGCGAAGGCCGGATTCGAGCGACAGCAGCGATCCTGCGCCGCCGGACGGGGCTGGGAGCCTGTCGAGCCTGGACTTCGTGAGAGAAATCGTGAAGCGAGGAGCGAAGGGGAATTTTCGCCTTCCGCAGGCCGCGCCCAAGCAGCCGGCGTCGTGGTCGAGCCTCTGGTCCGCAGGGGCGACGCCGTTTTTGTTTGCGGCAGACCGTGTGGATCTTCCGCTGATGCGGCTGCTGGTGGAATTGGGCGCCGATCCGCTGATGCCGAATAACGACGGCACGACACCGCTGATGGCTGCGGCGGGTGTGGGCACCAACGAACCGCAGGAGGAGGCGGGCGAGGAAAGTGAAGCGCTAGAAGCGGTGAAGATGCTGATCGCGCTGGGGGCGGACGTGAACACGGTGGACAAGAACGGCGATACGGCGATGCACGGGGCGGCGTTTAACATCAGCCCGCTGGTGGTGAAGCTGCTGGCTGAAATCGGCGCCGATCCGCGGATCTGGAGCAAACCGAACAAGGCGGGCGGGACGCCGCTGTTCATTGCCGAGGGGTACATCACCCGTCTGCCGCGTCCGGACACGCCGACGATCGAAGCGATTACTAAGTTGATGGTCGCCGCGGGAATTCCGACGGACGGGCCTCGGCCGAAGATTGTGGATAGTTATGAGAAGCCGGCGGCGGTGGGACAGGAGCCGCAGAAGTGAGGGGTTGAGTGCCTACGGGGCAAGATAGAGCTCGATGGCCTCTTTGATGTTCCGCTTTGCCTCCTCCTCGGTGTCCACCGCAGAAACACAACCGGGCAGCTCAGGGCATACCGCAGGATAGGCTCGAGCTTCCGGGTCGTATTCCAACACAATGCGGAACTTCCTGCCTGCATTGTAAGCAGGAGCCACGCTGACTTTGGCCGCGGATGGAAAGATGAAGCTGGACTCGGAGGAGCCGACATCGGTGCGGATGCTCAACTTCTTGTTTGGGGACTGTTTGGAGTTGTCCAGTGGTCGACTATACGTGGCACGACAAGTACAATGAAAGTGGTATTGCCGAGCGAGCCGTGGTATCCGATCGGAAGATCATGAATGGAACGCCTTGTTTTCGGGGCACGCGGGTCCCGTTCCAGAACCTGATCGACTATCTCGAAGGCGGGCACTCGGTCTTGCTGCACGAATGCCGCCGGTTGACTTGAGGCACTACTCACCGGGTCACGAAATCCACACGGCCGAGTGGGCGGGATTCAAGAGTTTGGAAAATGGACGGCTGCTTCAGGAGGCCGGGTACAACGTTTTGCTGACCAATGATCAGGGCTTTCCGCATCAACAGAATCTCGCTGGACGTTAGTTATCTCCGCCGTCGGACTGCTGGCGTCGATTCTCTTCTTTGGAGCAAACTGCGCGACGTACTGGGCTGCCACCTCAGCCCTTCGGAATCACGAGTACCGCACGGTTGAGGGGAGAGTGACGGATTTTGTTCCCATGCCTGCCGGAGGTCATTCAACCGAGAGCTTCCGTGTAGGAAAGGTCACTTTTCACTATGGCAGCGGTTGGGGTTCGGTCCTGTTCAATTCAGAATGGAACCGGGGACGAATTCACGAAGGTTCGCAGGTGCGTTTCAGCTACAAAGGGGAAAATATTCTTCGTGTGGAAGTCAGATGAGTTCTCGCAACCTCGCAGCAGCGCCAGCGATAGCTGTTCACTGGCCGAAGGCGGCGATGCCCGCTCAGCTCAGCAGATCCCGCACCACCCGCCCGTGGACGTCGGTGAGGCGGTGGTGGCGGCCTTGGAATTTGAAGGTGAGCTTGGTGTGATCGACACCGAGGCAGTGGAGGATGGTGGCGTGGAGGTCGTGGACGTCGACGGGGTTTTCGGCGATGTTGTAGCTGAAGTCGTCAGTCTCTCCATACGCGACGCCGCCGCGGATGCCGCCGCCGGCGAGCCAGACGGCGAAGCAGCGGGGGTGGTGGTCGCGGCCGTAGTTGTCTGCGGTGAGGGTGCCTTGGGAGTAGACGGTGCGGCCGAATTCGCCGCCCCAGACGATTAGGGTGTCGCCGAGCATGCCGCGGCCGCGGAGGTCTTCCACTAGGGCGGCGGAGGGCTGGTCGGTCTGCTCGCATTGCAGCCGGATGTCCTTGGGTAGGTTGCCGTGCTGGTCCCAGCCGCGGTGGAAGAGCTGGATGAAGCGGACGCCGCGCTCGGCGAGGCGGCGGGCGAGGATGCAGTTGGCGGCGTAGGAGCCGGGGGTGCGGGAGTCGGGGCCGTAGAGTTCGAAGGTGGAGTCGGGCTCGGTGGAGAGGTCGGCGAGCTCGGGCACGGAGGCTTGCATGCGGTAGGCCATCTCGTATTGAGCGATGCGGGTGGCGATTTCCGGATCCTGATAGTCGCGGAGCTTGAGGAAGTTCAGGCGGGAGAGATCGTCGAGAAAGCGGCGGCGGGCGGACTTGTCGTAGCCTTCCGGATCGCTTACGTAAAGGACGGGGTCCGCGCCGGAGCGGAACTTGACGCCTTGATGCTCGGTGGGGAGAAAGCCGCTGGCCCACTGGCGGTCGGCGAGCGCCTGCGCGTTGCCCTTGCCCTGACTGACCATGACGACGAAGGCGGGCAGGTCCTGGCTGGCGCTGCCGAGGCCGTAGGAGATCCAGGAGCCGATGCTGGGGCGGCCGGCGAGCTGGAAGCCGGTTTGAAAGAAGGTGACGGCAGGGTCGTGATTGATGGCTTCGGTGTGGAGGGATTTGACGAGTGCGATGTGGTCGGCGACTTTGGCGGTGTGCGGCAGGAGCTCACTGAGCCACATGCCGGACTGGCCGTGCTGCGCAAACTTAAAGATGGAGGGGGCGGTGGGGAACTTGTCCTGATAGGCGGTCATTCCCGTGAGGCGCTGGCCTTTGCGGATGGAGTCGGGCAGATCGGTTCCCCGGAGTTTGGCGAGGCTGGGTTTGTAGTCGAACAGGTCGAGTTGCGATGGCGCGCCGTGCTGGAAGAGATAGATGACGCGTTTAGCTTTGGGGGCGAAGTGGGGGAGGCCGGGGAGGCCGGCGGCGGCTTGGGCGTCGCGGGAGAGAAGGGAGGAGAGGGCGGCGATGCCGAGGCCGGTGCTGGATCTGGAGAAGAAGTGGCGGCGGGTGAGGTCGTTCAAAGCGGTTACTCCTTGGTCACGGTTTCATCCAGGTTGAGCAGGAGGCTGGCGACAGCGGTGGTGGCGGCGAGGAATGTGGGTTCGAGCTTGCCGTCGATGGGCGCGTCGCCCTGGCGAAGGTAGGACTTGGCGCGGGCGGAATCGACAGAGAAGTAGTCGAGATGAAAGAAGAAGTTGTCGCGGAGCAATTGCAGTTCGGCGGCGGTTGGCCGCCGGCCGGTGACCAGTTGCATGCCGTAGCTGAGGCGCGCATTGGGGTCGGGTGCGGCTTCGCGCATCATGCGTGTGGCGATGCCGCGCGCGGCCTCGAGAAACGTGACGTCGTTCATGAGGTTCAGTGCCTGGAGCGGCGTGTTGGTGCGGGATTCGCGGACGACGCAGCTTTCCCGCGTGGCGGAGTCGAAATGGACCATCATGGGTGGGGCGACGGTGCGTTTCCAGAAGGTATAGAGGCCGCGGCGGTAGAGGTCGTCGCCCTTGGACTGTATGTAGTCGCTGTCCTGCATGGTGATTTCCTTCCAGAGTCCGTCGGGCTGGTAGGGCTTG
>Ga0194132_10012172_pt1 | contig 10798 bp, 9 predicted proteins | sample TA2KigOf80mmetaG_FD_148612 | JGI IMG/M metagenome (GOLD analysis project Ga0194132, IMG submission 148612) | Freshwater microbial communities from Lake Tanganyika, Tanzania - TA2015054 Kigoma Offshore 80m | ecosystem: Environmental > Aquatic > Freshwater > Lake | place: Tanzania: Lake Tanganyika... | reverse complement strand
GCGGGCTTCGCCGCTCCCGGTCGAGGCACCGGCCGGGGCGATCGCCGTGCCGCGGGCGCCGCCGGCCAGATGAATCTCGACTTCGACGGTCGGGCGACCGCGCGAGTCCCAGACCCGCCGGCCGACCACGCGCGCGATCGTGGCGGCGCTCATGGGGCGCCGGTCGCCCGCGAGGCGTGCAGTTCGGCTGCCCACGCCGCCCGCACCTCGCTCAGGCGTTCGGGCGGGTCGGCGAGCAGCATGCGCGCCGTGCACCGGACGCGGTCGCGGTCGACCTCGGCGGTGATGTACTCGGCTGGCGACTTGCCATCGACCCGGGCGAGAAACAGCCCCGGCAGCAGGCGTGCGATCCGCGCTTCGAGCGCGGCCGGCGCTTCCCAACGGCAGCGCGCGAGGTAGGTCCGCACCAAGGCATCGAAACAGGCGAGGAACCCGGCGGTCCAGGCCGGATTCCACAGGCATTTGAGCAGGAGATGGTTCAAGCAGAACGCGGCGTCGAACGCCGGATCGCCGAACCAGGCGCCCTCGGCATCGAGGAACACCGGCCCCTTGGGGCCGACCAGGATGTTCTTCGGGCTGACGTCGCCGTGGACGAGGGTGCGCCGCGTCGACGCGGTCGTCTCGACCAGGCGCTCGATCGCGGCGGCGCGGTCGGGATGGGCGCGGGCGGTTGCGAGCAGATAGGACTCGAGCCGCAGCGGAAAGAAGATGTAGGTCGTGTCGAACGCCGCCGCGATCGCCGGGTCGTCGGCGGTCGCGGCGTGAATGCGGCCCAAGGCGTCGCCGACCGCCGCCGCGGTCGCCGGATCGGCGATGCCGTCGCGGAGTTGGAGCTTCCACAGCGGGTGGGTGGCGGGATCGAGATAAGCCATCACGAACAAGCCCGCGGCCGCGTCCTGGCCCAAGATCTCCGGCACGGCGTCGGGCACGGTGCGGGCGGCGACCCGCATCCACTGGCATTCGAAGTTGGTGCGCTCGACCGGAACCTGCCAGTCGGCCTTGACGCGGAGCTTGGGCACCGCGCGCTTGATGCAGGCCGGTCCGCGGTCGAGCGCGACCCGCCAGATGTCGGACGAGACGCCGCCGGTCATGCGCGCGAAATGCGGGTGCCGGCCGCGTTCGAGCAAGGCCATTCGCACGAGCGCCGCCTCGAGGTCGTGGCGCTCGGGGAAGTCGGCTTCGGCTTCGGCGCTCGCAGTTGTCACGCTCGGCCTCGGTTTCCGTATGTTAGTTTCGGTCTGTAGTTATCGGAGCGGGCGTCCGCCTTGCAAGCGGTGCGGCGCCAGGAACGGCGAAGCGATGAAAGTCGTATTTCAGTATGACGCGAGCCCGGCGCTCGCCCAAGAACTTGTGCGGCTTTCCGTCGACGGACTTGCGATCGTGCCGTGCCCGGAAGGCGACCTACCGCGCTTCCTCGCCCTGATGGCCGAGGCCGAGGCCGTGTTTCACGTGCTGCGGCCGATCACCGCCGAGATCATCGCTGCGTCGCCCAAGCTCAAGCTGATCCAGAAGATCGGCGTCGGCGTCAACACCATCGACCTCGCCGCCGCCAAAGCCCGCGGCATCAAGGTCGCCAACATGCCCGGCACCAACACACGCGCGGTCGCGGAAACCGCGTTGCTCCTGATGCTGGCTGCGCTCAGGCGGCTGCCGGCGCTCGACCGCGCCACCCGCGATGGCCGCGGCTGGAGCCTCGATCCCGGCGTCTACGACGCCGTCGGCGAGATCGGCGGCAAGGTGGTCGGCCTCGTCGGCTATGGCGCGGTCGGCCGGATGTTGACGCCGATGTTGCGCGCGCTCGGCGCCGACGTCATCTACACCGCGCGCGAGCCCAAGCCCGACGCGCTCGCGAGCTATCGTCCGCTCGCGGTGCTGCTGGCCGAAGCCGATATCGTCTCGCTCCACCTGCCACTCACCGACGCGACCGCCAAAATGATCGATGACGCCGCGATTCGGCGGATGAAGCCGGGCGCGGTGTTCGTCAACACCGCCCGCGGCGGCTTGACCGATGAGGCGGCCCTCGTCGCCGCCCTGCGCGAGGGCCGGGTTCGGGCCGCCGGGCTCGATGTGTTCGCGACCGAGCCGGTCGGACCCGACAATCCGCTGCTCGCGCTCGACAACGTCGTCGTCATGCCCCATGTCGCGTGGCTGACACCCGAAACCCTGTCGCGCAGCCTCGGTATCGCCATCGAGAACTGCCGCCGCCTCGCCCGCGGCGAGGAAATTCGGTTCAGAGTGGCGTAAGGATTTCCCTTATTGAAAGGGCCGCCTGCGCGGGCCAATCTGCGTGCTCGGCGATCCGAGGCGGCCGTGAATCGTTGTTGCGTATCAACGGGAAGCGGGCGAGAATCGAGACGCAAGATTAAACTATAAGTAGAATGCTTTGGCATAAGCCTATATTTATAGTTGTAGTGTGACCGCGATCACAAGCAAGAATAAAGCGGTCGGGGCGAGGGGTTTGGTAGCGGCGGCCTGCATCGATGCCGAATGAAGTCACATACGAAGTCTATTCGCTGGCGAATGGGCGGTGGATTCTCAACGCGCGGTTCAACAAGGACCAGCGCGAACGGGCGATCGACGAAGGCAAGCAACTCGCCAAACAGCCGGGCGTCGAAGCGGTCAAGGTCGTCCGCGAGACCTACGACGACAACGACAACCTGATCAAGGAATCGACGGTCTACAACAGCCAGTCCAAACCGGGCGGAGGTGGCGGCGGGGGCGGGGGCCGCGCGGGAGCGGATGATCGCGACGGCGGCGGCGGCGATTTTCAGTACAAGGTCGCCGGCTTCGAAGACCTCGAAGGCGGCGGCGAGGAAAAGAGCGGCGGATTTTCGCTCAAGAAGGCGTTCGCGCGCGGCGATCGCGACGATGCCGAGCGCGCCGGCAAGGTGCGGACGCCGCGGCGGGCGATGCTCACGCCCGGCACCGGCCCGAACTCATCTTGATTTATAAAATGCTGATCATCGGCATCGTCAGCTTCGGCTTTGCCGTGATCACCACCTACGTCTTTCTCCTCAACTTCGCGTAAGGCTGGCGGTAAGGGAGGGGACGCGTGGCCGGGTCAGCGATGATGTGGATCGTCTTTGCCGTGTCCCTCGTCGGATGCGCGCCGACGCTTGGCTTCGTGTTCATCAAGCCCAAGGACTTCGAATTCCTGCTCGGCGCCGAAGCGGCGTTGGCGGCGGCCAAGGCGAAGCCGGTGGTGGCGGCGCCGCAAAGCGTCGATGAAAAGGCCGATGCGATTCTCGCCGAGGGTGAAGAGGAGGGCGAGGACGAAGCGGAAGCATCCGGAGAAGAGGAACCCGAGGTCAAGGCCGAGGAAAGCACGTTCAAGGAATCGATTCTCAAGATGATGGCGTTCCTCGAATCGTGCCTGGCCTCGCTCGCGACCAAGAATTTCAAGTTCGACAGCTTCAACAAGTTCGGCTGCCACCTGTTCCTGGCCGGCGCCGCCGAAGCGGCGTCGCGCAAGGGCAACCTAAGCCACGACCAGTTCGTCGAAATGCTGGGGCGGAGCGTCGGCGTCCTCGGCGGCACCGCCGACCTCGCCAAGAAATTCAGCGAGAAATACGAGGAGTACCTGCTCGAGCCGAAATACGCCGAGATGTTCCGCTCGGGCGGCGACGCCATGGAGCGCTATTTGGACGGCAGTTCCAAGGACGTCGCCGCGGCGATGTCCGAAGCGCTGCAGCAATGGAACAAACCGGCGCAAGCCTCCGGCAAGGAGAAGCTGGTCACGGTGATGTTCACCGACCTGGTCGGCTCGACCAAGATGACCCAGGAACTCGGCGATGCCGGCGCCCAGGAGGTCGTGCGCAAGCACAACGAGGTCGTCTGTAACGCGCTGCGCCGCTACAACGGCATCGAGGTCAAGCACACCGGCGACGGCATCATGGCGCGCTTCGGCATTCCCTCCGACGGCGTCGAAGCCGGGCTCGCGATGCAAGCGGCGTTCGTCGAGCACAACCAGGCCAATCCGGCGCGGGCCGTCAACGTCCGCATCGGCTTGAATGCGGGCGAGCCGATCCAAGAAGAAGGCGACATCTTCGGCGTCACCGTGCAGCTCGCGGCGCGCATCTGCGACAAATCGAAGTCGGGCCACGTCATGGTCTCGAACATCGTCCGCGAGCTCTGCCAGGGCCGCAAAGTCCGCTTCGACGACGCCGGGCCGTTCGAGCTCAAGGGTATTCAAGGCCCGGTCCACCTTTACTTCGCGCATCCGACCTAGACGAGCTGGGGCCGGCGCCGACACGGGCGGCGGCGGCGCGTTTCTGCTAGCCTCATGGTCAAACCGCTTGTCCCCGGGAGGACATCCATGAACGTTGCCGCCACGCTCACCGAGGTTACGTCCAACAACATCGAAGCCTACTGGATGCCGTTCACGGCGAACCGGCAGTTCAAGTCGGCGCCGCGGCTCCTGGTATCGGCCAAAGGCATGTACTACCAGTCGCGCGACGGCCGCCAAATTCTGGACGGCACCGCCGGGCTCTGGTGCGTCAACGCCGGTCATTGCCGCGACGAGATCGTCGCCGCGGTCAAGGCGCAGGTCGAGACGCTCGACTACGCGCCGGCGTTCCAGATGGGTCATCCGGCGGCGTTCGAACTGGCGGCCCGGGTGGCCGCGTTGGCGCCGGGCGACCTCGACCACGTGTTCTTCGTGAACTCGGGCTCGGAAGCGGTCGATACCGCGCTCAAGATCGCGCTCGCCTACCACCAGGCCCGCGGCCAAGGGTCGCGCTTCCGGCTGATCGGGCGCGAGCGCGGCTACCATGGCGTCGGCTTCGGCGGCATTGCCGTCGGCGGCATCGTCACCAACCGCAAGGCATTCGGCCCGTCGCTGGCGGCCGATCACATCGCCCACACCCACAACCTCGAGAAGAACGCGTTCAGCCGCGGCGAGCCCGAATGGGGCGCGCACCTGGCCGACGACCTCGAGCGGCTGGTCGCGCTCCACGACGCGTCGACCATCGCCGCAGTGATCGTCGAGCCGATGGCGGGCTCGACCGGGGTCCTGGTGCCGCCCAAGGGCTACTTGAAGCGGCTGCGCGAAATCTGCGACAAGCACGGCATCCTGCTGATCTTCGATGAGGTCATCACCGGGTTCGGGCGTCTGGGCGAGTCGTTCGCGGCCGAACGCTTCGGCGTCCTCCCCGACATGATCACCTGCGCCAAGGGCCTCACCAACGCGACTGTGCCGATGGGCGGCGTGATCGTGCGGAAGCCGGTCTACGAAACCTTCATGAAGGCAGCGCCCGAGGGCGCGATCGAGCTGTTCCACGGCTACACCTATTCGGGCCACCCGCTCGCCTGTGCCGCCGGGCTCGCGACGCTCGACGTCTACCGCAAGGAAGATCTGTTCGCGCGCGCGCGCAAGATCGCGCCCTCATTCGAGAACGCGGTCCACACGCTCAAAGGGACCCGCCACGTCATCGACGTTCGCAACATCGGCTTGGTCGCCGGCATCGAACTGGCACCGCGCCCCGGCCGGCCGACCGCGCGTGCGTTCGAGACCTTCCTCAAGTGTTTCGAAAAGGGCGTCCTGATCCGCACCACCGGCGACACCATCGCGCTCTCGCCGCCCCTGATCGTGAGCGAGGCCGAGATCGACCGCATCGTGCAAACGATCGGCGACGTCGTGAAGTCGGTCGAGTAGCGCCACAATCCGCGCCATGCTGATCGGCAGCCCGAAAGAGATCAAAGGCCAGGAGAACCGGGTCGGCATGACGCCGACCGCCGTGCGCGAGGCCGTGCACAACGGCCATCGCGTCGTGGTTCAGGCCGGGATGGGCGTGCCGATCGGGTTCGAGGACGAGGCTTACCGGCGGGCCGGCGCCGAGGTGGTTGCGACCGCCGAGGAGATCTGGACGCGGGCCGAGCTGATCGTCAAGGTCAAGGAGCCGCAGCCGGCCGAGTTCAAGCTGATCCGTCCGGGCCAGGTGCTTTTCACCTATCTCCACTTGGCGCCCGACCCGCGCCAAACCAAGGCGCTGGTCGAATCGGGCGCGATCGCGATCGCCTACGAGACCGTGACCGATGAGCGGGGCGGCCTGCCGCTGCTGACGCCGATGAGCGAAGTCGCGGGGCGGCTCTCGATCCAGGTCGGCGCCCGCTGCCTCGAGATGATCGCCGGCGGCCGCGGCATGCTGTTGGGCGGGGTGCCCGGCGTTCCCGCCGCGCATGTCGTTATCCTTGGCGGCGGCATCGTCGGCACCAACGCCGCGCGCATGGCGATGGGGCTCGAGGCCAAGGTCACGGTCGTCGACAAGAGCTTGAAGCGGCTCTACGACCTCGACCTCCAGTTCGGCACCAAGATGGCGACCCGGTTCGCGACCCAGGACGCGATCGAGGAATGCGTGCTCGACGCCGATCTCGTGATCGGCGCGGTCCTGATCCCGGGTGCGGCGGCGCCGCGCCTGGTCACGCGCCCAATGGTCAAGCAGATGAAGCGAGGCTCGGTGCTGGTCGACGTCTCGATCGACCAGGGCGGCTGCTTCGAAACCTCGAAACCGACGACCCACGCCAATCCCACCTACGTGGTCGACGAAACCGTGCACTACTGCGTCTCCAACATGCCGGCCGCGGTGGCGCGCACCGCGACCCAGGCCTTGAACAACGCGACCCTCCCGTTCGTGCTCGCGCTCGCCAACAAGGGCTACGAACGGGCGCTGAAGGAGGATCCCGATCTCCTGAACGGGCTCAACGTCTGCCGCGGTGCCATCACCTACGAAGCGGTCGCCGAAGCGTTGGGGCTCGACCACGTCGATCCGGTCAAAGCGCTGGGGCGGGGTTAGCGCCGGCCGAACGCCGCGCCGACGAAGCAGGCCATCGCTAATCGATCGGTCCGGAAGCGCATCCGAATTTTCGGTCGCGGCGCTGCTCACGGACACGTGACCTGCCGTATGTTGCCGCTGCGGTGGCGCGAGCGCGATCCTCCCCCGATGGGAGTGCTCGATGCCGTTTTCCGCCGGGTCGCGGCGGTCGTGCCGTTCGTCGTGTTGGTGGCGTTGACGTCGCTGACCCTGACGCCGCCTGCCGGCGCCGATCCGGCGATGTGGCGCGCCGAGTGGCCGCAAACCGACTTTTCGCGGCACACCGTCCCGTTCGGGGAGATCCGCTCGGGCGGTCCGCCCAAGGACGGGATTCCCTCGATCGACCGACCGGCGTTCAAGCCGGTCGGTGAGATCGCCGACCTCGGGCCCAAGGAACCGGTGATAACGCTCGTCGTCGGCGGCGAGGCGCGCGCCTACCCGCTCCGCATTCTCACCTGGCACGAGATCGCCAACGACGTGATCGCCGGTGTGCCGGTCGCCGTCACCTATTGTCCGCTCTGCAACGCCGCGATCGCGTTCGATCGCCGCATCGACGGCCGCACCCTCGAGTTCGGCACCACCGGCAAGCTGCGCAACTCCGACCTCGTCATGTACGACCGCACCACCGAGAGCTGGTGGCAGCAGTACACCGGAACCGGCCTCATCGGCGCGCATGCCGGCCGCACCCTCGCGATGCTGCCGACCCGGGTCGAGTCGTTCGAGCGTTTCGCGCGCCGGTATCCCACCGGACAAGTGCTGGTTCCCGACAACCCCGGGTTTCGGCCCTACGGCGTCAACCCCTATACGGGTTATGACACGGCGCGTCGCCCGTTCCTCTATTCCGGCAAGTTTCCCGACGGCATTGCGCCGATGGCCTATGTCGTGGCGGTCGAAGACGAAGCGTGGGCCCTCGACCTCCTGCGCATCAAAGGGCGGATCGAAGCGGGCGATCTCGTGCTCGAATGGGAGCCGGGTCAGAACTCCACCCTCGATCGGCCGATGATCGCCGATGGCCGCGACATCGGCAACGTGATCGTCCGTCGTCGCGCCGGTGCGACGCTCGCCGACACGACCTTCCACGTGACGTTCGCGTTCGTCTTCCATGCGTTTCGGCCCGACGGCCGGCTGCACACCGAGTAGCCGTACCGGGCGCGACGTTTCCCGACAACGAAGGAGAATGGCATGGCCTCGTCCCCGTCATCGGCGCCGTCGGCGTTATGGCCCAACCTCGTTGCCAAGTACGGCGATGCGACCACCTTCTTCGAGCGCACGCTGGTGCCGTTGTTCGATCTCTTCGTCCGGCTGTGGATCGCCAAGGTGTTCTTCTGGTCCGGCCTGACCAAGATCGCCGACTGGGAGAACGCGCTGTTCCTGTTCGAGATGGAGTACGAGGTACCGATCCTGCCGGTTCCGGTCGCGACCTTTCTCGCGACCCTGTTCGAACTCGTCTGCCCGATCCTGCTCGCGGTGGGACTGGCGACCCGGTTCGCGGCGCTGCCGCTCCTGGCGATGGCGCTCGTGATCCAGTTCGTGCTCGGCGCGACCAAGCCCGGATTCGATCACATCCAGCACTACTACTGGATGATCCTGTTGGTGCTGATCGTGCTGCGCGGCGCGGGCCCGCTCTCGATCGACCGGCTGATCGCGCGCCGCCGCGCCTGGGTCTAGCCGCGCGCGGCGCGGGCCTCGACCGGACGGAACGCGAGCGCGATCGCGACGCCGAGCGCGCCGACCGCGACTTCGAGCCAGCCGGCCCCGGACCAGCCGCCGGTGAGTTCGACGATCGCGCCGAATGCCGGCGCGCCCAACAGGAAGCCGGCGTTGTTGCCCTGGATGACCAGCCCGGAGACCGAACCGACATGGGCCGGCGTCGGCGTGTGCTGCGGCACGGCGGCGAACACCGCCGGCGGCACCACGCCGCCCAGGAACGAGAACGCGAGCGCCAGCCAAAACTTGGCGTCGGCGCCGACGGTGTAGCCGAAAATCAGGACCGCAAGCACGCCCATGACGGCGCTGCCGGCCGCGATCAGGCTCCACTGCGACCACCCGCGCGCCAGCAACCAGCTGCCGAAGAGGTTGCCGGGCGCATTCATGAAGACGACCAACGCGCTCAGGAGCGAAGCGGTGACCAGGCTCTTGCCCTGGACCGCGGTAAAGAACGTCGGCATCCACGACGACAGCCCGAACCACTGCAGCGCATAGGTGACGAACGCGAGCGCGAGCAGCAGCGGACCGGCCATGGTGAAGGCGCGGAACGACTGGCCGAAGCCGAGCGCCGCGGTCGAGCCACGCGGGTTGGGAAGGTTCGCGAGGTCGCGCGTGCCGATGACGAAGACGACGAGGTAGCCGGCCAGCAGCACCGCGTTCACGAACCACAGGCCCTGCCAGCCGATCGCGTCCATGATCGGCGGTGCGATCACCATCATGAAAGCGAACCCGATCGGCAGGAACGTGCTCCAGATGCCGAGCGCGAGGCTGTGGTCCTTGGGCGCGGTCGCTTCGACGATCAGCGAGGTGACCGAGACCAGGATCGAGAGGTAGCCGATCCCTTCGAGCGCGCGCGTCAGCAGGAGCAGGGTGAAGTTCTCGGTCAGCCCGCCGAGCAGGCTGCCGAGCGAGACCGCGCCGAGCCCGATGATGACGAGGCGCCGGTTACCGATGGTATCGCTGGCGGCGCCGGCGGGAAGGCCGAGCACGGCGCCGATCGCGTTGAAGATCGAGGCGACCCAGCCGACCGCGGCCAGGCCGACGGTGAACTCGGTCTGCAGCGCGCCCAGCGCCGGCGGCACCTTGCCGATCTCCATGGCGGCGAACACGCCGGCCAGGATCGCGAGCGTGACGATGCCCCAGCGGGTTTGCCCCGGGCTTGCGGTCCGAGCGGCGGTCATGATTTTTTCTCCACGAGGCGGACGCCGAGCGCGAGGCCGGCGCCGGCGAATCCGGCGACGAGCAGGAACCAGCCCGACTTATCCCATCCTCCAAACGCGCCGACAAGCAGGGCGAGGATCGGCGGGCCCAAGAGGTGGCCGACGTTCGAGCCCTGGACGATAATGCCGTTGACGGCACCGAATTGCGCCGGCGAGGGCGCGTGGCGGGGGGCGGCGACCATGATCGCGCCGGGGAGAAAGCCGCCGAGGAACGAGAAACCGAGCGCGAGCGCGAGCTTGGCGCCGATCGGCACCGCCGGCTCGAACATCGCGTAGCCTTGAAGGGCCATCGCGACCGAGGAGAACGCAATCAGCGCCGAGGCCGGAACGCCGCGCGCGAGCAGACGGCCGCTCACGAGATTGGCGGGGACGTTGGCGACGACGACGGCGGCGGTGAAATAGGCGGCGGCCGCCGGCGTCCAGCGTTCGGCCTCGATCAGGTAGGTCGGGAGCCAGATCATCACCGCCATCCACATCGCGGCGTAGGTTGTAAAGGCGAGCGCCAACAGCCAGGGGCCGGGGCGAACCAGCGCGAGCTTCAAGTCCGACCACAGCTTGGCTCGCGACGGCGCGGCGGCCGGCAGCAGCCCCGCCGTCGGCCGGAGCGTCCAGACCAGGAGCGCGAGCGCCAAGGCGGCATTGGCGATCCAGACGCCGCGCCAGCCGAGCGCGGCGAGGAGCGGCGGCGAGGCCACGATCATGAGCGCCATGCCGAGCGGCGTGCGCGCGCTCCACAGCCCGAGGATGAAGCCGTGGTCGCGCCCGGCGGTGGCGGCGATCAGCAGCGAAGGCGCGCTCACGACCAGGCCGAGAAAGGCGATGCCTTCGAGGAACCGCGCCGCCAGCAGCAGGGTCGCCTCGGTCGCGGCCGCGCCGAGCGCGCTGCCGGCGGCCAGACCGATCAGGCACACCTGCAGCAAGCGGCGATGGCCGAGCGTGTCGCTGACGACGCCGGCGACGACGCCCAGGCTTGCGGTCGTCGTCGTCAGCATCGAGACCACCCACGCCGCGGCGACCAGCGAGAGCGCGAGATCGACGCGCATCTCGGGAATCGCCGCCGGC
>Ga0194132_10012171_pt1 | contig 10799 bp, 5 predicted proteins | sample TA2KigOf80mmetaG_FD_148612 | JGI IMG/M metagenome (GOLD analysis project Ga0194132, IMG submission 148612) | Freshwater microbial communities from Lake Tanganyika, Tanzania - TA2015054 Kigoma Offshore 80m | ecosystem: Environmental > Aquatic > Freshwater > Lake | place: Tanzania: Lake Tanganyika... | reverse complement strand
TCGGGGGGGGGGGGAGGGGGGTGGGGGGGGGGCTGCCGATTACGATGGAGATGGGCGCCTGGACATCGCTGTCGGGCAGAACGGCGCTGAGATGAAGTTGTTTCGCAATCGCGAAGCTCGCCCTGGCATTCGAGTGAGGCTGAAGGGGCGGGCTGGGAACCCGGAGGGAATCGGCGCGATCGTGCGTGCCCGGTCTGCTGAAGGGTTGGGGCCTGCGCAGGAGGTTCGGTCAGGTGGCGGTTACTGGTCCAGGAACAGTCCTGTGTCGATCATCAGTGGCCGGACTCGAATCACCGGAGTTCAGGTGACGTGGCCTGGAGGTCGTGCCGTCGAGCAGGGGATCGACGAAGGGGTGGGTTCCGTCGAGATCAAGGAGCCTTAGCCGGAGCGATTCAGTAGAACAGTGGACAGTTGCTTGATCCTCTTGCGAAGTGCTTCGTTATTCGTCGCGCATCTGGAAATTGTTGGTGGGGACCCCGAGGTTACACCGCAGTGACGGGAAGGGCGCAGGCGCGCGAGGGCGGTTCTTGGTTCTTGGTTCTTGGTTCGTGCGCCTTCGATTGCGAATACGAGGGGAGCTGAGTGATGAGTGATGAGTGATGAGGACCGGAAGGGCGCAGAGAGGAATTAAAATTTCGCTCCAAAAATTCCTTTACACCTGTCTGGCCTCTGTGCCCAAGCAAAAAGTGCGATTCGGCCGGGATGTTCAGGCTCGAGAGTTTGGCTTGGACGACTCCGACCCCAGCGGATAGGAGTATCGGAGGTCAGCAGATTCTGGGGCTGGCTGAATCAGGTCTCAATGGACATAGACATATCGAATGCAGGGACGCATGAGCGTTCAGAGTATACTCATCGAACGGGCGGCGCCCATGGGGGAGCTTTTGGACCGGTTTCAATCGGTCAGCTCAACTGCGGGTTCCTTGGCGGATGAATCCTTGTGGCAGTCAGAGGAGCTTCACCTTCCTCTCTGGGATAGCCTGCTTGGTTCCGTACCCCTGGGACAATTCCAACAGTCGAGCTCGTGGGCTTTCGCCAAATCGGCCGACGGATGGCAGGTCTCACGCTTCGTGGTGCAACGAAGTGGAGTTGTTACCGACGGTTTTCAGGTCCTCTGGAAATCCACACGATTCGGTCGGGTCGGTTATGTGAGCAAAGGGCCGGTAATCTTTCGCCCGGAACTGACCTCGTGGGATCGAGCCGTCCGAGCGATGATCGAAGCTGCCGGAGCGATGGGATTTCGAGCGCTTTTGGTTCAACCCCCTGACCGTGGCATCGATGCTGAGCCAGTTCTTCAGGCTTCAGGCTTCGTGCGGGAACATCTGCAGCAGGTCATTGATGCGACCCTCTGGTTTGATCTGTCAGGGTCCGAAGCGGATATCCTTCAACACATGCCGGGGTACAACCGGACCCTCATCCGGCAGGCCGAACGTCGTGGGATCGAGGTCTATGAAGGGAAGGAATCAGACCTGGAACTTTTCTATGATCTCATGCTGGACACCTGTCGGCGTCAGTCCACGAAACCGAACCCTTCAAGTCTGGAAGGTGTTCGTACGGTGTGGAGAGCGTTTGCGCCCTCCAACGCGTTTCGCATGACTTTTGCCAGAGTGGGTGAGAGGCCGCTGGCCGCGCTGAGTTCCATACGCTTTGGAGATCGTGTCACGCTGTGGAAGAAAGGTGCTCGCGACGAAGCATCCAAACAGCGGGCGAATCATCTGCTGTATTTTGAAGCTTTGGTTCGGGCACAGCGGATTGGGGCTGCCTTTTGTGACTTTTACAGTCTCAGGCGTGACATTGCTCAACGGATGCAGGCTGGTGAGAAGCTCTCGGAAGAGCAGTCCAGCAGTCGCGATCGATTCCACATCGGTTTTGGCGGGACAGCCCGGCTCCTGCCCCGTTCCTGGATCTACATTCCCAACCGCATCCTGCGGTGGGGATACACGATGAGCGCAAGCTTGGGCGAATGGCGGAAGAGGCCATCCCGGGTTGCGACGGCGATTGGTTCAAAGCTTGGGCGCGGCAGCGGCTGCCTTGCGAGCTTCCTGGGCTAGCGGCTCCTTGAGGCCCGCTGAGATGGCTTTCTCGAGGGTTTGTCGCCCTCGGGCCGCATCCCGGCCCTGAAGCATGCTCATTCCAAGATAGTAAAGGATATCAGGATCGTTCGGTCGCTTGGCAACGGCTTCCTGCAAGTAGCCCTGTGCGCCCGTAAAGTCCTTCTTGCGATAGGTGAGTTTGCCCAACGCGAAGGCGAGATCAGGATCTCCCGGTATTGCCTCTCTCGCTTTCACCGCCAGAGCCGTTGCCTTCGCCTCCTGGCCCGGCACATCAGCATAGATGATGGCGAGCAGCCGCTTGGCCGGACTGAACTCTGGATAGACCGAGAGAATCTTCTCATAGATGGATGCCGCCTTGGTGGTATCGGACTTCTGCAGCAGGAGCCCAGCCTGCGCCATCAGTCCTGCCACGTGATTAGGCTCGCTTCTGAGCAGGGTGCTTAGCTGGGGTTCAAGCTTCGCAAGTGCTGCGGGATCTCGAAGGGCAGGGGTGATGGCGATGACCCACTTGGCTGAGTTGGCCAGCGCCAGGTTGGCGTCCAGATTCAGAGCTTTCTGCATCTGGGCAATGCCCTCCGCTTCACGTCCCAGGCTGTAGGCCGCCCACCCGAGGTCCATGGCAACCGATGCCGAGTTGGTGAGCGTCAGGGAAGCTTCGCGAAGCGCGTTATAGGCTTCCTGGTGGCTCCCGGTATCGAAGGCCACACGACCTGCCAAGGCGGAAACACCCGGGTCGCCGGGAGAAAGCTTGCGGGCTTGTTCCATCAGCTCTGCGGCCTTGGCTTTGTTCTGGAGCGGACCCGCGTTCAGCCGGGCGAGGTTGGCCATGGCGGAGAAAGCCTTGGGGCTGGCGTCGAGAATGCGTTGGTAGGACTTGGCCGCCCCGGTGAAGTCCCTCTGGTCCTCCAGCAGGCCCCCCTGACGCGCAAGCGCCACAGGATCATCGGGGGATTGCTTGAGCAGTGCCGCCAGCTCAGCTGCCGTGACGGCCGAGGCAGGCTTGCTCAAGAGATCGAAACGCCGTTGCGCATCCTCTCTCTCGGGAAATGGAGATTTCGATGCGAGTGCCAACTGGAACGCAGCACGGGCGTCGGCTTCCTGCGCGAGCATGTAACAGGTCATGCCGAGGTGATACTGGATCTCCGGGTAGCTCCTGAGTCGCGCAACACTCTGACGAAGCAGGGGCAGGGCCTCCGCGTATTGTTTCTGCTGGAACATGATCCAGGCCATGGTATCGGCCACGTGGGGATCATCAGGAGCCTGGGTTCGTGCTCTCTGGGCGTAGCCCATTGCCTTCCCAAGCTCACCGGGTGAGATGGAATGGATGAACGCCAGATTGTTGAGAGCCGGCACGTGTGTTCGGTCCTGCTCAAGGATCTTCTCGTAGGCATCCCTGGCTTTCTTGTAGTCCATTTTCTCGGTGGCGAGGATGCCCATGAGCATCAAGGCCCGGACTTCCCTGGGATTGGATGCGAGCAGAGTCTCGAGTTGTTTGATGGCCTTCTCTCCCTGTTTTGACTGGGTGTAAACGCCTGCCAGCAGGTAGTAGTAGCTGCTCGACTCGGGTTCCAACTCGATCGCTTTCTTCAAGCTGCCTTCGGCCTCATCCCACTTCTTCTCCACCATCAGAACCCGCGCCTGCATCGCGAGGGTGGAGGCAGATTCCTTCTCCTTCGCAGTGAGCGTGGCCAGCTGGGCATGGGCTGCGGCTGGCTTGCCATCCTCGAGTTCCATTTCAGCAAGCTGATGGATCGCTTCCGCCATCGAGCCGTCGAGTTGCCGAGCCGTCTGAAAAGCTCTTCTGGCCTCAGAATCTTTGCCGGCATGACGAAGCACATACCCAACCGAAAAGTGGAGTGCCGCATTCGTGGGATCGTTGCTGATCAGATGGCGATAAGTGTTGAATGCGTCCTCTGTGCGTCCGCTGGCCATGAATGCGTCGCCCAGTAGTGCATGGATGGGAGTTGCGTTGGGCAGCCTTCGGGCGATGGGTTGAAGCGCTGCGACCGCTTTGGTCGGCTCTCCGAAACGCATGTCGAGCTGGGCTTTCAACTGCACGATCGGGACGGAGTTGCCATCAAGCAGATAGGCTTGTTCGATGGATTTGCGGGCTTTCACAGGATCCTTCGCCAGCAAGTGGGCGATGGCGATCTGGTGTTTAAGAGTAGCCAATGGGGCGAAGGACTTTTCAATCCGTTCGAGCGATTCAACGGCAGCAGTGTGTTTTCCCTGGCTCATGTAGATCTGTGCCCGAAGGACCTGGGCTTCGAAGTTCATTGGTTCGATCCGAAGCACGTCCTCCACATTCCGCATGGCGTCGTCCGTTTTCTTTTCTGAAAGCAACAGGTTTGCCATGAGGCGTTTCGCCGGGATGTAGTCGGACGTCTCGGCAATGATTGGTTTCAAGGCTTCTATCGCCTGTTCAGGACGTCCACGGCTCATGAGAAACTCCGCGTAAGCGATCCGTTCGGGAGTTCGAGCAGGGGCTTGCTGGGCGGCGGTTTTGAACATTTCTTCCACGGCCGCAGCTTGAGCGGCACCGGGCATCATGTTGGCAAGGCCTATCCGGGCCTTGTAGGAGTTGGGATCCAGCGCCAGGGCTCTTAAGAACGCGTTGCTCGCCCCGGGGTTATCGCGCCGGCGCTGTAGCAAGTGAGCGAGCGCGAGGGATTGCCCCGCTCGTTCGCCTGTCGCCTGGCGGATCTGGCCCAGCTGGTTGAGAGTTTGCGTGATCTGCTCCTCGCCGCGTGCGGAGAAGGCGAGCATGAGGAGCGCCGCATCGTTGGTGGGTTGTCTCGACAGCACCGTTTGTATCTCTTCCCGCGCCCTGGGCACGTCATTGTTGCTGAGCAATGCGTAAGCAAGGCGCGTCCGGGCTCCCATATTGTTCGGAGTCAACTCTCGGACCCGCATCAGCACGGGAATTGCCTGCAGCATGGCTCCTTGATCCGTGAAGATTTCAGAGAGCCGTGTCATGGCCACCACATTCGTGTTCTCCAACCGGAGAGCGTTCAAGAACTCAATCTTCGCTTTCTCCATCGCACCTTCCTTAAGAAAGGCTTCGCCGCGTTCGACGAACTTGGATGCCTTTTTGCCATCACCACAGCCGCTGGCAAACCAGAGGCAGAGCAATGGAACCATCAGGACGACGAAACCTCGAAGGGTTCGTTTGAGTTGGGGCAGGGGGTGTTTCATAGGCGGATCTTTGATTTCATGAGGGACGCTTGATTCCGTGGCGGTCCATCAGTTCATAGAAAGTGGGACGGCTGATTCCGAGGTCCGCTGCGGCCGGACTGATCTTGCCATCGTGGCGTTTGAGAGCGTCCTCGATCATCTGTCGTTCAAGTTCGTCGCGCGCGTCCTTGAGACTGCGTCCGGGCTGGGGCTGGGGCGATCCTCCGGAAGCGAGCTCGAGGTCGGATGGTCGTACGGAGTTGCCTTCCGCCATGATGACTGCGCGGCGGACCCGGTTTTCGAGTTCCCGGACGTTGCCCGGCCAGTTGTGCTGTTCGATAGCCCGCACACTTGAATTGGCAAATCGCAACTCGGGCTTGCCCGATTCGTTGGAGAACCGTTTAAGAAAGTTATGAGCCAGAAGAGCGGCATCACCTGGCCGCTCCCGCAAAGGGGGTATGCGGATGGAGATCACAGCGACCCGGTAGAAAAGGTCCTCGCGAAATTTCCCCTCCTGCATCGCGCGTTTCAGGTCCACGTTCGTCGCAGCGATGACCCGCGTATCCACATCGATTTCCTTGCGGCCGCCGACACGTTCGATTCGTTGTTCCTGGAGAAAGCGCAACAGTTTTACCTGCAGGTTGAGGGGCAGTTCGCCCATTTCGTCGAGGAAGAGGGTGCCGCCCGAGGCTGTCTCGATTCGTCCCGGCCTGGTCGTGTGCGCCCCCGTGAAGGCTCCCTTCTCGTGACCGAAGAGTTCGCTTTCGAGCAAGTTCTCCGGGATAGCGCCGCAGTTGATTGCGACGAACGGACCTTCGGGGCGCTGGCTTTTGCGGTGGATGGCACGAGCCACCATTTCCTTTCCCACTCCGCTCTCACCCAGGAGGAGCACAGGCGCCTGGCTGGTTGCGACTTTCCGGATCTGCTCGAAGACGGCGCTGATCTGTGGGCTTGAGCCAAGCATCCCTTCAAAGCCTGCGTCCCCGAGAATAGCCTGCATGTCAGCGAGCTCTCTTTCGATCTGACGCATCTGGCACGCTCGCCGGACCATGACCTTGAGCTCATCGATCTCGGGAGGCTTGGACAGGAAATCGTAGGCGCCTTCATTGACCGCGCGCAGTGCATTCGCCCGGTCGGATTGCCCGGACAAAATGATGACCTTGGCCTTGGAGTCGATGCCCCTTAGCGCGCTGAGTGCAGCCATGCCTTCTTCGGGCCCTGCCGGCATGGGTGGCATTCCGAGATCGAGCAATACCACGGAAGGCTTCGAGTTTTTGAAAGCTTCCACGGCCTCCATCCGATTCCCGGCCAGGACGATTTCATAGGCATCCGTCAGGGCCCACTTAAGTTGGGTCCTGATCTCCTCATCGTCATCGACGATAAGCACTACAGGCTTGGTGTCCGAGGTCATTTCAAAGGCAGCCTTACCTGGAATATCGTGCCTTTTCCAGGTTCGCTTGATACATCGATTCGGCCTTTATGGGCCTCTACCAAGGTCTTGCAGTGGAACATCCCGATCCCCATGCCTTGCCGTTTGGTGGTCTGGAACGGTCGGAAAAGGGAGTTACGAATGAAATCGGGGCTCATTCCGCATCCTGTGTCGGAAACGATGAGCACCGCATCGGTATCTGTTGCCTCGGTTTTCACTTCGATTGTGCCGTCCATTGGAGTCGCATCATGGGCGTTCAAGACCAGGTTCACCACCACTTTTTGGATATGTTCGGGATCGATGGGAACCAGTGGCAGATTGCCGAGAAGGGTTTGCACCCGGTTCCCGGAGGCAGCCGGCCCTGTGGCTTCCAAGGCCGCGGTCACCACACTGTTGAAATCGGTGGGACGCCGGTTGATCTCCATGTCTCCCCGGAGAGATGTGAGCCGCGTGATCAGCTCACGAATCCGGGTCACCGCCTTGCCCACCACCTTGATCGCATCATCCCTGAAAGCCGGGTTTGCAAACTGGGCCGGGAAGTTCTGGAGCATCAAGGACAGGGAGGACGCGGTGTTCTTGAGGTCATGGACAAAAAAGGTGGCCATGAGCTGGAACGCCTGGAGCTCCCTCGCCCGGATGATTTCATCGGATAGCCGCAAGCCGAGCAGACTGCCGGCGGCCTGGTCGCCCAGGCACTTGAGCAGGTCGAGGTCTTCCAGGGTGAATGGAACACCCGCCACCCGGTCGCCGAGCAGAATGAATCCAACGGCTTCATCGCGTGCGAGCAACGGGACGCAGACGATGCCGCCGCCGGACTTGAAGTAGGCTGGATGCAGCTTGAGGAGATCCTTGAGAGGTGGGGGCGTGGTTTCGCTGAGCAGGAAAGGGTTCTTCTGGCTGAGAAGGCCGGCGGCAAGACCGGCAGGGGAGAGATCATTCTGAAGGGCTTCCTGAGCCTGCTGGTCGGTCATGGAGGTGGAGGCTCCCATGCTGAGGCCTGCATCCCGGGCAGCCAGCAGCCAGATCGTGACCGACAAGGCTTCGGTGGTTTCGGAGATGAGGCGCACCGACTCGGCGCAGAGAGACGGGACATCCCGACATGAAGCGGTCCGGGTCGTGAAGAGCAGCCAGAGCTTTCGGTAGTCGTAGATGGGACGGTTGAAGTGTCGGCTGACGAACTGTTTGGTGAGCAGTCGCAGGCGATCCGAGAATCCGAAAGCGGCGACGAGCCCCAGGGCTGCGAGGATGAGGAAGGACTTGATCGGCAGCAGGGAATCCCCGCCGAACGCGGCGCTCAGTTTGAAAAGGATGCCGACGATGAAAAGGTAGATGCCGGCTGCGGCGACAGAGATCGATCCGTAGATGGTTCCCCGGGAGGGATAAAGTTCGACGCCGCCCTTTTCAGTTCGCTTGAGGGCAATGACCATGCAAGCGCTTGCGAAAAGAAGACCCGCCAGGTTGATGGACTGTGTCCAGCTATGGACGAAGGAGTAGAGAACAACCTGACTGGAGGTGTAGAGGCGGGCAGCGAGGAGCCCTGCGAAACCGATGATGGCATATTTGATACGCCACCTCATGGTTCCCACCGAAGCCCGGAAGGTGCGCTCAAGGTGGGTCAAACCCATCACCAAGGCCACAACCATCGCAAAGCAGACCAGGCTTCCCGGCCAGTTGAGCAGGACCACCTGATTGACGATACCTTCTTGAACCCAGGTTCTGACCGAAGCGATGTCCTTGAACCAGCTGAGTGGAATCGCTGGAAGGAAGCAGAGCGTAATCAGTGGGACTCTCCACTGGCGAACTTGGTCTCCGGGGTTGGCTCGTGCATAGCACAGGGTGAAGAGCAGGAGGGGGGCCGGAGTAAACGAGAGAATCAGGATCGATAACGAAATGCGGAAGAGGAAGATCGACGGATCGCGCGTCGTCCAGGTGTAGGCTTCCATTACACCTTCGGCAGCGACTCCGAGGAGTGAGGCAATCAAACCAAGGCGGGTCCACCCAGGCAGACGCTTCAGGAGTGAGAGACCACTCACTCCTGCCGCCAAGCCCAACCCCATATAGGAGGCGATCAGTGCCGGTTGCATGGCGCAGGTTGCGGGATGAGACTGCCGGAGGTCAAGGGACTGCGAGTGTCCCTGATCCACGGATAGGAGAGGTAAAACCGCAGATGACGCGATTGAACGCGGATAAAGACGGACCTTCGCCTTTTTCCGGGGGCCTCAGGAGGTGGCAACGCTTCTTGACCCCGGGGGCTGGGTGCCAGGTTTTGCGGCGTTCGAAGCTGGCGGGGTGGGCTTTTTCGATTTGGACTCCCAACGTCTGAGCAGGAAAAGGAACAGGACCGTTGGGATCAGTGCCAAGGCAAAGAAAATCGGGCCACCGCGCTTATGCACGATGGAGTGAATCATGTGTGGGCCGATTTCCACACAGAGCCAGGAGATGACCGTGATCCGGAAGGCGTTGCGAACAATCCCTATGGCGATGGTGGAGAGGACAAACAGGAGCCGGTTGCCGGGGTGTCGCAGGAAGAGGTAGCCCGCTGCCGCGCTTGTAACGAGCAACACCAGCGTCGATCTGATTCCGCTGCATTCCTGGGCGACCATGATCTGGATGCCAGGCAGCTGGAAGATGAGCCCGCTTCTCAGATGGCCTAATCCGGTGAGATTGAAGAACCATGCAGTGACCTCCGCCGAGGCATGCTGGAGGCCGACTTCAGCCGCTGTCAGAGCAAAGTCCGGCAGGGGGACTGCGAAGAAAAGGAACAGCAGTGGAAACCTGAGTTGCTTCAGTGTGGCATCCAGGAACCAGGAACGCGCAACGGCCAGCACGCCACAGACAATCGCGGCGGCCGAGAACGTGTTTGCATCGGTGGACTTCAAGGGCATGCCCGCCCATTTGGAAATGACATAGCCCGCGAGAAAACAAACTGCTGCGACACCCCACCCTTTCCAATTTCCAGAATCCGTGCGCCTACCCCACAGGATCTGATCCTTGTTGATCCACGCCAGATAAGCAGAGATCGCAGGTATCAGCAGGATGTAGGACTGGATGTCGTGGTTCCAGGGGTAGCGTGCCCAGTCAAGGAAAGGAACGCACAGGATCAACAGCAGCCAGCCGATGCGTCTGCCGAATCCCTTGAGGTCTGCAGCAGAGACAGGATCCATCGCCGTGGAATTCGGCTTTGCATCGCTAGAATGTTGTGTTGATGGCGGACTCACCATGGTCTCTCGGGTACTCCGGCCTCCTACGGCATACATCGGCAGGCAATGGACTGCCTACACCTGGATTCTGCCGAGCTTTTTCATGACGGGCAGAGCCGTGCGATAGACCGCCCTCACCAGCGTGTTCGGGCACCACACACGCGGCAACGGCAGGAGCTTGGGCTCGGCTCCGAACCCGAGGAGGTTGAAATAACGCGTGGATTGCTGGTCCTTGTCAAGGGATTCACCCGAAAGAAGTCTCCTGCAGAAATCCCGGCCCGCGCCTACGAAGTCATACCACTCGGCCCCCTGCGCCTCGGCCCACTCCATCGACTCCATCGTCGCAAGAGTGCTGGGATGCTTCTCCCGATGAAGGTCGTTCCAGCCTTTTTTCCAGAGGGTCACTCGTTGCCCCATCCGGATGCAGAATGAAGCGGCGCATGGCTTGCCTTCGAACTCAGCGAACGACAGTCGAGCCAGGCCGCTGCGGTGCATCTGATCGTACAGCGTTTGCATCGCCTCAGGAGTCGCAGGGTTGGGAAGTGTTTGCTGCCTGCGGCAGGTTGCCAGCATGAGTTCGAAGAAGGCCGGCACATCGGCTGATCCCCCTTCCCGGATCGTCATTCCACGCCGCAACGCCTGTCGCGCCTCCTGCTGAGTGGTCTTTCGCAGGCGCTGTCGCCAGGGTGGATCCGTCCTCCTTAGATTTGTCCAGAGGCTGGCAGTCAGGATTCCCCCAATCGCATCCGGCATGAGACCCGCCTCATCCATGGCTCGTTCCATGGCAGGATCCAGATCCGGCGCTTGCGCGATCAACAGGGTGATCCTCTGGGCCCGGGCTGTGTCCTGAACCAGTGACAGCAGCCACCTTCGCATCTCCGGCGTTGCATTGGGAGCCACCGGGCCCTTGTTGAGCAGAGCTTCGGTCCGTCCAGAACGACGTCG